>OGSB01000105.1_pt1 | contig 91164 bp, 68 predicted proteins | sample 1573741 | NCBI WGS metagenome assembly OGSB01 (sample SAMN03295824, study PRJEB24534) | human gut metagenome | isolation source: fecal sample 5 from infant 3 | host: Homo sapiens | place: USA: Pittsburgh, PA | collected 2014-07 | reverse complement strand
GGTGATTATTATGAAAGATTCTTTTGGAAGAGAAATAAATTATCTCAGAATTTCCCTAACAGATAGATGTAATCTAAGATGTAGATACTGTATGCCAGAGAAGGGGATTTCTAAGTTTTCTCATGAAGAAATGCTAACATTAGAAGAAATATATGAAATGACAAAGGCTTTTGTAGATTTAGGTATTAATAAAATAAGATTTACAGGGGGAGAACCCCTTACGAGAAAAGGTATAGTTGATCTAATATCTAAGGTATCAAAGTTAGAAGGAGTCAAGGATTTGGCAATGACTACAAATGGTATACTTTTAAAAGAATATGCCAAAGAGTTAAAGAAAGCAGGACTAAATAGAGTGAATATAAGTCTAGATACATTAGATGAAGATAAATATAATTTAATTACTAGAGGCGGTAAACTTAAATGTGTACTTGAGGGAATAGAAGAAGCAAGGAGTGTAGGATTAACACCAATAAAGATAAATACTGTCCTTATAGGTGGTTTTAATGATGATGAAATAGAATCATTAGTTAAGTTAACGGAAAAGGATGAAATAGATTTAAGGTTTATTGAGTTAATGCCAATAGGTGAAGCAGCTAGTTGGGCTAAAGAAAAATTTATTTCAAACGATATTATATTAGAGAAGGTTAAAGAACTTACACCTATACCAAGAGAAGATATATCATCTCCAGCAGTATATTACAGATTACCTAATGGAAAAGGCAAGGTAGGTATAATAAATCCAATATCCTGTAAGTTTTGTGCCAATTGTAATAGAGTTAGATTAACATCTAGAGGACAGTTGAAATTATGTCTACATTCAAATAATGAAATAGATATAAAAGAAGCTTTAAGAAGTGGACAAGATATCAAAAAACTAATACTTAATTCTATATATAAAAAAGAAGAATCACACCATTTAGAAGATGGTGAATATATAAAGAGAAATATGAATCAAATAGGGGGATAAAGATGGAATTTACACACTTTAATGAACATGGCAGAGCTCATATGGTAGAAGTTGGTGAAAAGGAAGACACCAGAAGAAAAGCCATAGCAAGAGGAAAAGTCAGAATGAATAGAGAAACCATAGAAAAAATTAGAGAAGGATTAATAAAAAAAGGTGATGTTCTATCTGTAGCTCAAATAGGTGGAATAATGGGAGCCAAAAAAACAAGTGATATAATTCCAATGTGCCATAATATATTTTTAACAGGAGCAGATATTAGATTTAATATAATGGACAATGCAATAGAGGTAGAATCAGAAGTGAAAACCATAGGAAAAACAGGAGTAGAAATGGAAGCACTAACAGCAGTATCTATTGCATGTTTAACCATATATGATATGTGTAAGGCAGTTGATAAGGACATGGTAATTGAAGATATACGACTTATAAAAAAGACAGGTGGAAAGACAGGTGATTATATGTATAAAGATATTAGAGGAAAAGTATTATCTATAAATATATCAGATAAAAAAGGAGTAATAAAAGAACCGATAAAAGAAGGTTTATTTATAGAAAACTTTGGATTAGAAAAAGATGCACATTCAGGTAATTGGCATAGACAAGTAAGTTTATTAGGTATAGAAAGTTTTGATAAAATGGAAAATCAAGGTATAGAAGGATTAGTACCAGGAGTATTTGCAGAAAATATAACTACTGAGGGAATAATACTTTATGAGCTTCCTATAGGTACAAGACTAATTATAGGAGAGACGATTCAAGAAGTAACCCAAATAGGTAAGGAATGTCATACGGGATGTGCAATATCTCAGAAGGTTGGCAAATGTGTAATGCCAAAGGAAGGAATATTTACTAAGGTTCTAAAAGGTGGAATCATAAAAGAGGGAGATAAAATAGAGGTTATATAAGATGTTTTTTTAGAAGAATGCAGAAGAAAAATAGTGTCTATATTTCTAACTGAAAAGCATAAAAAATATGGACACTATTATATAGTTAAATTAAGAGAGCTATAAGTCCTCTTCAATAGTTTTATTTAAATACAAGTATTTTTTATCCAATGGTTCGATAGATTCTATGATACAAGATCCAAGACATACTTCATCCTGATATAATACTGCTGCTTGACCTGGTGTTACTGCTTTTACAGGATTATCATATTTTATATGGAGTTTTCCATTTTCAAGTACATCTACGGTTACAGGTATATCAGACTGTCTATATCTAAACTTAGCTGTACATCTTAATGGCATGCTTGGGGACTTTTCTAGTATCCAAGAAGGCAATTCTCCAATTAATGAAATAGAATAAAGTGCTGGATTATTTTCTCCTTGAGCTACATATAGTATATTTTCTTTTATATTTTTTCCAGCTACAAACCAAGGTTCTCCTGTACCTACTCCACCAATTCCTATTCCTTTTCGTTGTCCTAGTGTATAATGAATAAGTCCACTGTGTCTACCCACTTTATTTCCTTTTATATCTATAATATCTCCTTCTTTTGCTAAGAGATATTTATCTAAGAATTCATCAAAATCTCTTTCGCCTATAAAACAAATACCAGTAGAATCTTTCTTTTTAGCAGTATATAAATTATGTTTTTCTGCTAATTCCCTAACTTCCTTTTTTTCCAAATGACCTATAGGGAATAATGTCTTAGAAAGAGCTTTTTGTCCTATTCTTGATAAAAAATAAGTTTGGTCTTTATTATTATCTTTTCCTCTGATAAGGTAATAGCCATTATTTCTTTCTTCTACTTGGGCATAATGTCCCATAGCTATATAATCTCCTTCTAAGTTCAAAGCATAATCTAAAAAGGCATTAAATTTTATCTCTTGGTTACACATAACATCTGGGTTGGGGGTTCTTCCTTTTTTATATTCATCTAGGAAATAAGTAAATACCCTATCCCAATACTCTTTTTCAAAGTTTATAGTATAGAAGGGAATATCTAATTGATCAGCCACTGCTCTAGCATCATCGGCATCTGCAGTTGCTGTACATACACCATATTCATCTTTTTCATTCCAATTTTTCATAAAAAGTCCAATTACATCATATCCTGCTTCTTTTAAGAGTAATGCAGAAACAGATGAATCAACTCCTCCGCTCATACCTAATATTACTTTTTTTGCCATAGCTTTCTCCTTTTTAAACAAATCTTATTACACTTTCATATAAGTATTATATCATAGTATTTTCTGTTTTTCTTATATTTATAATTTTAAAAATATGATATTCCCATGTTCTATTGTAATATTTAACTTTAAAGTAAAAAATAAGTATAGAAGGAGATACTCTTTGAGAGTGTATAATATGTGATATTATTCAAATTAATAATTTGATAAGGAGGAAAGGTGTACTATAATGTTGACAGATGAGTACAATTATTGACAAACTGTGCTATAATGATATTGTATAGTCCGCTGGTATGTTTAAAATACTGAGTGGATTATTTTATTAACGGATAAGGTGGGTGTGAATATTGACAACGAAAAAAGATTTCCTATACATACAGCTATATAATAAATTTAAGGAAAACATTGATAATAATATATGGGAAGAAGGTATGCAGTTACCACCAGAATACCAGCTTATGGAAGATTACAAGGTAAGCAGAGATACTATTAGAAAGTCATTGCAAAGATTAGCCCAAGAAGGCTATGTTTATAGGCAAGCAGGAAAAGGAACCTTTGTAAATAGTCATAAATCCAGATATAAACTTACTTCTCTGGAGAGCTTTTCAGAACAGATGAGATATATGGGTTTAATTCCATCTAGCGAGATATTAAATCTTAGTCTTGAGATGCCTAATAATAGAGTTAAGGATTACCTTGAAATATTAGATGATGAAAAGGTTTATAGAATAGAACGATTAAGATTGGCTAATAATGAGCCAATGTGTTATGAGATAGCTTATGTATCTGAGAGATTATGTCCAGATTTAGATAAGTTAGTTAATAGGGATACATCTTTATATAAAATATATGAAGAACATTATAATTTGAAATTGGATTATGGAAATATGTACTTGGAAGCTGAAGGATGTCCCAAAGAATATAGCCACCACTTAAAGATAAATAAAGGTTCTCCGATATTGAAAATGAAATGTGTTGTATATACTGATAATAAGAAACCTTTATATTTTGTTGAGAGTTATTATATTGGAACAAGATATATGTTTTTTGCAAGTATGCCGAGAATATAAAAGGAGATTTTATCAAAGCATCATAGAATAGTATTTCATGAAGTTTATTTAAGGTCAAGTTCCTATTAAGATAGAATAGTACTTTTTCATGGGAAATCAAAATAGATAGTATAAATTTATACTATCTATTTTGATTACTTATTATTTAATAAATTTTTTAACCACGTCTTGGGTTGCTCTTCTTGCTGCATCGTCAATTGCAGTACCCACTACTAAGATATTAACACCTGTATCTGAAAATGCTTTGAAATTATTTAGATTTATCCCACCCTCTGCAAGTGTAGGAACCTTCACTGATTCTATTAAAGCATGAAGTCTTTCTTTGACAACTGGATGAATTTCACCTGCATCTGCACCTTCATAACTCATACCAGTCATAAGACCTATAAGGTCAACTCCTATATTTTCCATATCCTTAGCAACTTTAGCCACCTCTTCAGGAGTTCTGGCAGGTAATCCAAAAGTATGAAGATCATCAGGGTGTGCAATATAAGCATCCACGAGCAGACCATATTTATGAGCTTTATTTACTACCTCTTCTAAATCCTTCAAACTAGATTTGTGAATATGAAGTCCGTCTGCTCCTACTTTAGATAAGTTTATGAAAATCTCGTCTGATATTTCTACTGGCACTAATTCATGGAATCCACCCGGTATCCCCACAGTTATAAATATATCTTGACCTACTACATTTCTTATACCTTCAGTAACTTTTATCATTTCAATAATTGGTAACTCATGACGGATCTGTTCTGCATCATGCATGTTTGTAACACCTTTAAATCCTCTTGCCAGAGCTACTGCTGGATGATTTGGTTCTATTAGTTTTACTCCTGCATCGACTGCTGCTTTTGCAAGTCTTGCGTCATCTCCGGTTATTCCTGTGCTTAATATTGTAGTTCCTCCATGCAGTTTTATTGCCTCTAAGACCTTATTTAGAGCTCTTCTTCTTTTACTTTCCATATCTGATGTAAACATTATTATGCCTCCCTATTGATTTTTGACTTATTAACCTTATTAGCTATTACTGTTATTATAAAAGCTGAAACTAATCCTACTAACATACTAACTAAGAATCCAAATGGATTATCTGATAATGCAGGTGCAGTAATTGAGGGTACATAAGCTGTACCATGAACATTAAATATACCTACGAATATACCTGATAATGCTGCCGATATCATCGCACCTACAAATACTAGTTTATCTGAAAACATAAAAGGATATGCGGCTTCAACAAATGTACCGAATGCCACATTAATAAAAAAACCAGGTGCTGCAATAGCCGCTTCGGATTTTTGTTTCGGAAATAAAATATTTGCTAAAGTAATACCTGCTGAAACCATTACTAAACCTGTCATATCAACAGCTCCTAAAAAGCTTGCTCCAGTTGTTTCCATTTCTAATAAAACTATTGGTAATATTGCTGCATGATATACTCCTCCTATTATTGCAGGCCAAATTAGTAACCCAGCTAATCCACCAGCTAAAATTGGGCTAAAGTTTACTGCAGTTTCAATTACTGATCTTATTCCATCACCCAACATTAAAGTAATTGGGGATATTAAGAAATAAACTATTAATCCAGCAATTAGACCAGATAATCCTCCAGAAACTATATTAGCTGTTGTTCCAGGGAAATTCCAGCCTAGAGCAAGTCTAATTAAATAAATAGCAAGAATACCAGCTAAGATACCACCTATCAGACCTCCGATTAGTCCGCCCTTTGAGGAGAGCATACCAGCGACTACCCCAGCAACTATTCCAACTTCATCAAGTCCGGATACTTGTTTTGCTGCAATAGCTGCTACTATGACAGGTAATCCTTGAATTAAAATATTAAATACATCTTCTAGGCTGCTGAATGCTGGAACCTTACTTAACGCAAGAACTAATGCCATTGCAATAAATCCAGGTAGTGCGGACATCATTATTCCCCTAAAGCTAATCCTTTGGAGTATATTATCATCTGTAGAACTATCACCACCGCCTGATGAGCTTCCTATAGTTGGTTTATACTTAATCCCCCAATATTTACTCAATGCTTGTACAGAAGCTACAGCTCTAGTTCTATTGGTTGTACCAGTAGTGCCAGAAGTTGCAATTACATTTCCGCCTAAGGATTGTATAGTGGCCATAGATGTACCACCAGTACCTACTATAGGGATATTTTTATCTGTTGCCGCTTTAATAGAATGTTTATTTGTATTCTTTGGATCAGAACTCATTAAAATTAAACCATCTATTTTCCCGTCATTAATCTTTTCAGCTATAGCTATATCTTTTTCTTCAGACATAGTATTAATCTCTGAAAGAGATTTTTCCTCAGAGAAAGCTATTTTATTTTGGATAGAATCCCAAGTATATAGCCTAGTAGGGGTGTCCTTGCTTACATTATCCATTGAAGCCTTAGCTCCAATAAATTGAATTTCTTCTACTTCAATACCTGCTGATTTACATTGTGTTTCAATTTCGCCAAGTAGTTTGAGAGGTTCTTTTCCTCCCAAGTTATAAAGATTTCCTCCGCTACTGCCTAGAATGGCAATTTTTTTCATAATATTCCCTCCTCCTATGGTTGTACGTACATCTATAATAATACAAATGTACGTACAATTCAATAGTTTTTAACAATATTAATAGAAAGTGTTGATTTTACTCATATTATCGTATTCGTAAATTTCACTGGATTTTGGAGTTGAAGTGGTTTCCATATATAGTCATATTATATCTATATTTTGTTTTTTTATATAAAAAAAGTGTATAATGTAGTTATATATTAACTAAAAATAAAAACTATTTATAATAATATTAGAATTCAAAGAGCTTTGGTATATGACAGAAGTCTTGGAATGATATAAGTTTATTAATATATGGGAATTAACACTAAACTAAAGAAAAGGTGATTATTATGAAAGATTCTTTTGGAAGAGAAATAAATTATCTCAGAATTTCCCTAACAGATAGATGTAATCTAAGATGTAGATACTGTATGCCAGAGAAGGGGATTTCTAAGTTTTCTCATGAAGAAATGCTAACATTAGAAGAAATATATGAAATGACAAAGGCTTTTGTAGATTTAGGTATTAATAAAATAAGATTTACAGGGGGAGAACCCCTTACGAGAAAAGGTATAGTTGATCTAATATCTAAGGTATCAAAGTTAGAAGGAGTCAAGGATTTGGCAATGACTACAAATGGTATACTTTTAAAAGAATATGCCAAAGAGTTAAAGAAAGCAGGACTAAATAGAGTGAATATAAGTCTAGATACATTAGATGAAGATAAATATAATTTAATTACTAGAGGCGGTAAACTTAAATGTGTACTTGAGGGAATAGAAGAAGCAAGGAGTGTAGGATTAACACCAATAAAGATAAATACTGTCCTTATAGGTGGTTTTAATGATGATGAAATAGAATCATTAGTTAAGTTAACGGAAAAGGATGAAATAGATTTAAGGTTTATTGAGTTAATGCCAATAGGTGAAGCAGCTAGTTGGGCTAAAGAAAAATTTATTTCAAACGATATTATATTAGAGAAGGTTAAAGAACTTACACCTATACCAAGAGAAGATATATCATCTCCAGCAGTATATTACAGATTACCTAATGGAAAAGGCAAGGTAGGTATAATAAATCCAATATCCTGTAAGTTTTGTGCCAATTGTAATAGAGTTAGATTAACATCTAGAGGACAGTTGAAATTATGTCTACATTCAAATAATGAAATAGATATAAAAGAAGCTTTAAGAAGTGGACAAGATATCAAAAAACTAATACTTAATTCTATATATAAAAAAGAAGAATCACACCATTTAGAAGATGGTGAATATATAAAGAGAAATATGAATCAAATAGGGGGATAAAGATGGAATTTACACACTTTAATGAACATGGCAGAGCTCATATGGTAGAAGTTGGTGAAAAGGAAGACACCAGAAGAAAAGCCATAGCAAGAGGAAAAGTCAGAATGAATAGAGAAACCATAGAAAAAATTAGAGAAGGATTAATAAAAAAAGGTGATGTTCTATCTGTAGCTCAAATAGGTGGAATAATGGGAGCCAAAAAAACAAGTGATATAATTCCAATGTGCCATAATATATTTTTAACAGGAGCAGATATTAGATTTAATATAATGGACAATGCAATAGAGGTAGAATCAGAAGTGAAAACCATAGGAAAAACAGGAGTAGAAATGGAAGCACTAACAGCAGTATCTATTGCATGTTTAACCATATATGATATGTGTAAGGCAGTTGATAAGGACATGGTAATTGAAGATATACGACTTATAAAAAAGACAGGTGGAAAGACAGGTGATTATATGTATAAAGATATTAGAGGAAAAGTATTATCTATAAATATATCAGATAAAAAAGGAGTAATAAAAGAACCGATAAAAGAAGGTTTATTTATAGAAAACTTTGGATTAGAAAAAGATGCACATTCAGGTAATTGGCATAGACAAGTAAGTTTATTAGGTATAGAAAGTTTTGATAAAATGGAAAATCAAGGTATAGAAGGATTAGTACCAGGAGTATTTGCAGAAAATATAACTACTGAGGGAATAATACTTTATGAGCTTCCTATAGGTACAAGACTAATTATAGGAGAGACGATTCAAGAAGTAACCCAAATAGGTAAGGAATGTCATACGGGATGTGCAATATCTCAGAAGGTTGGCAAATGTGTAATGCCAAAGGAAGGAATATTTACTAAGGTTCTAAAAGGTGGAATCATAAAAGAGGGAGATATAATAGAAGTTATATAGATTTATGCAATATATCTCTAGAAAAGGTAAAAACTAATATCTTTGTACTCAGCAATATAAAGAGCAAAGAGAACAAGCGAACAATATAATGATAGCTGGTAAGATACACTTTCCAAAGGTTCTATGGATTTATTTCATTCTTTAGAACTCTGAAAATATCTATAATCGTAAAAACAAGGATTATCCAAATATAAATTTAGAAGAGTACAAGATATAGTATATATAATAATCGAGATGTCATATTAAGAGACAGTGAACTTTGTATATTTGCAATATTTTAACTTGAGTTATTAGATTATATAGATATATAATAGGGTAGTGAGACACATGCATACTAATGAGACATTATAAATAAATCCTAGAATTAATAGTATGGGAGAATATAAATAGTATATTATAGTATAAAACAGGCTCCTTAGGGAGCCTGAATATTTATCCTAGCAGTCGATTTAATACAATCCATATAATATCCTATTATTGGAGGAGATAAAGTGATATCTTTATTAGAAAAAATTCAAGAGGATGTAAAAAAATATGCTGAAATAATATCCAATGCAATAAAAGTAGATGTAGAAATTGTAGATATAAATATGCGAAGGGTTGCAGGGACTGGAATATTTAAGGAGCAAATTGGTGAAGTAAATAAAGGATCTGTATATAAGAAGGTAATAGAAACTGGAAGGTCTCAAATAATAAAGAATCCACGTGAACATGAGATATGTATAGAATGTATACAAAAAGATAGCTGTATAGAGAAACTTGAAATATCCACACCACTTATTTATGAAGAAGAAATTATAGGAGTAATAGGCTTGATTTGCTCTACTAATGAACAAAAACAACGGATATTAGGTGATCTAGATTCCCAAATGCAGTTTTTATACCAAATAAGTGATTTTATATGCTCTAAGGTATATCAATATAATGAATCTATGATGCAAGAAGAGAGAATGGATGTGCTCAAGAAAATATTGAATAATATAGATAAAGGTGTAATTGCATTAGATGCTGAAAACAAAATAACTATAATTAACAATAATGCTATGAGAGAACTAAAGTTATCTTCCACTGATTTAGATAAAAGGGTAGATCTAATAGATAAAGATGAATACATAATGGGGGGAGAACTTTATGAACTTAAGATAAGTAGGAGAAGCTTCTTTCTCGTAGGGAATATTATACCTATACATTCAATATCGAAAGAATATGCAACAGTATTTATTTTTAACAATATGAACAAGATAAGCTCTGATATATATAAAATAACGACAAGTGAAAGAAGATTAGATATAGACGATATCATAGGTGAGTCGAAAGCTATGAAAATGTTAAAGCAAAAAATAAAGAGAATAGCTCCTACACAGTCAACAGTTCTAATAAGCGGGGAAAGTGGTACAGGAAAAGAATTAGTGGCTAGGGCAATACATGATTTAAGTGATAGACGGCATAAGCCCTTTGTAGCGGTGAATTGCAGTGCAATTACCGAAACTTTAATTGAATCTGAATTATTTGGATATGTAAAAGGAGCATTTACTGGTGCTAATGCAAATGGAAAAATAGGTAAATTTGAACTTGCCAATGGTGGAGTCATACTCTTAGACGAAATAGGGGATATGCCTTTATATATGCAGGTTAAGCTTCTAAGAGTATTGCAGGAGCGAACAGTAACTAGAATAGGATCAAATCAGCCTATTGATCTTGATATAAGGGTTATTGCGGCTACAAATTTGGATTTAGAAGAGCAAATCAGAGAAAATAAATTTAGAGAGGATTTATATTATAGATTAAATGTAATTCCTATAGAAGTACCGCCTCTTAGAAACAGAGAAGGGGATATAGAATTAATAATTGATAAGCTAATTGATAAATATAATGTTCTCTTTGATAAATATGTCAGAGGCTTAGATGAAGAATGCAGAGATATTTTATTGAATTATCCTTGGCCTGGAAATGTACGAGAACTTCAAAATACTATTGAGTTTATGATAAATATTTCAGATGATAGAGAAATCCTAACAACGAAAATGCTTCCAAAAAACATTTTAAATAGTAAAGATATAATAATTAGTCAGAATAAAGAAGATATAAAAACATTGGCTGAAATAGAGATGGAGCATATACAAAGAGCCTTGGATACATTTGGGAGAAGTACAGAAAGTAAGAAGCTGGCTGCGGAAAAATTAGGTATAGGAGTGGCCACTTTATATAGAAAGCTTAAAGAATGATTATCAAATTGATAATTATTATAAATATATATGTATAATTGGTGCAATACAAAGCTAAAAAAATTATCAAAACGATAAATTGATTTATCATTTTGATAATTGAACTATTTTATTCATGTATTAATTATACTAACCAATAATTAAAATTAATATTGCATATATTGAGGAAGATATTGCAAATACTGGATTTCTTACTAGTTTTATTATAAAGATATTAAGATATTAAATTTATTATTAGTTAAAAATATAAATAAAAAGTTGCTGATATTTATCAGCAACTTTTTATTTTGCGTTTTTTAAAAAGATAAAAAAATATCAAAGTGTGTAATTTAAGAGGTTATATATAAAAAATGATTATTTGCACTCTATAATAAATACAAAATGGCATAAAAGTTGCAAATTATAAATATGACAGAAAATATAATTTTGAAGGGAGATAGAATCATATGAGTCAAGTTATAAAGTGGAAGGAGAATATGCTTCCAAAGACTGATATAAAGGGATGTATTAAAATTTTAAATAAAGAAGGAATTGAAAAAGCAAGAACTTTTCATGAAAGTTTTAGTCAATATTCCAAAACACCATTACAAAACCTTGAGGAATTAGCAAAGGATATAGGACTTGGAGGAATTTATTTAAAGGATGAATCATATCGATTTGGATTAAATGCATTTAAGGTTCTTGGAGGTTCTTTTGCCATGGCACAGTATATGGCTAAAAAACTTGGAAAAGACATATCAGAGTTGGGATATAGAAATTTAATATCCCAAGAGATAAAAGAGGCTTTAGGTGATATGATATTTGTAACTGCTACTGATGGAAATCATGGCAGAGGTGTAGCATGGACAGCAAATCAATTAAAGCAAAAATCAGTAGTATATATGCCAAAGGGATCATCTGGTGCTAGGGTTGAGAATATTCAAAAAGAAGGCGCTGCTGTTAGTGTAGAAGATATGAACTATGATGACTGTGTAAGATTAGCTGCTAAATATGCCGAAGAAAACAACGGAGTAGTAGTTCAGGATACAGCATGGGATGGATATGAGGATATTCCTACATGGATTATGCAAGGATATGGAACCATGGCATTAGAAGCAGTAGAGCAATTAGAGGAACTGGGAGTGACTAGACCTACCCATATATTTATACAAGCAGGAGTGGGATCTTTAGCTGCAGGAGTTCAAGGTGTGTTTGCAAATATTTACGAAGATCGTTGTCCAATCACAACTATAGTAGAAGCCAATATTGCAGATTGTCTTTATAAATCAGCAGCAGCAGGAGATGGAAATGCTGTAGCTGTTGGTGGTGATTTACAAACCATAATGGCAGGTCTAGCTTGTGGAGAGGCCAATACAATAGGATGGGAAATACTTAAAAATCATAGTTCAATGTTTGTATCATGTCCTGATTGGGTGGCAGCCAATGGAATGAGAATATTAGGTAATCCATTGAAAGAAGACCCTTATATAATATCGGGAGAATCTGGTGCAGTAACTACTGGATTATTGGTAGAAATTATGAAAAATGATGATTATAAACAATTAAGAGAAAGATTAAATCTTAATAAAGATTCTAGAGTCTTATTGTTCAGTACTGAAGGAGATACAGATCCTGATAAATATAGAAGTGTTGTATGGTTTGGAGAATGCACAAGGTAATAAAAATTAAATAAATTAAGGAGGAAAAAATGATAAGCCAAGCAAGAAAGGAAAAGTTAATAAAAATATGTCAAGAACTAATAAGATGCCCTAGTGTTTCAGGGCAGGAAGAAAAGGTAGCAGAAGCAATAAAGAAAAACTTTCAGGAATTAGGATATGATGAATGCTATATCGACAGTTATGGAAATGTAATAGGACATATCAAGGGCAATGGAAATGGTAAAGGGAAAGCTATTCTCTTTGACGGGCATATAGATACTGTTCCAGTAACAGATGAATTAAAATGGACATTTGCACCATTTTCTGGAGAAATTTCAGAAGGAAGAATATATGGTCGTGGAGCTTCTGATATGAAGGGACAGGTTAGTGCCATGATGGCTGCCGCAGCTTATTTTGCAGAAGATACTGGAAAAGATTTTAATGGAGACATTTATATTGCTGGTGTTGTTCATGAAGAAATATTTGAAGGAGTAGCTGCAAGGAAGATAAGTGATGCTATAAGTCCAGATTATGTAGTTATAGGGGAATCCTCAGAATTGAATTTAAAGATTGGGCAAAGAGGCAGAGCTGAAATCATAATAGAAGTATTTGGTAAACCAGCACATTCAGCTAATCCAGAGAAAGGTATTAATTCAGTATATAAAATGGCAAAGATAATAGACAAAATTCAGGGACTTAAACCAACAGTCCACAAAGAATTGGGAGAAGGAATACTTGTACTTACAGATATTAAATCATCTCCATATCCTGGAGCATCAGTAGTACCAGAATATTGTAAGGCTACTTTTGATAGAAGATTATTAGTGGGAGAGACTAAAGAGTCAGTATTAGCTCCGATTCAAAAGCTGCTAGATGAAATGATGAAAGAAGACTCTGAATTGAATGCAAAGGTTTCCTATGCAGTAGGAGCAGAAGTTTGTTATACAGGAGAAACAATAACAGGAGAAAGGTTCTTCCCTGGTTGGTTATTTGATGAGGATGATGAATTCATTCAAGCAGCATACAAAGGACTGAAGGAAGCGGGAATCGATTCAAAAATTACTCATTATTCTTTCTGTACCAATGGCAGCCATTATGCAGGAGAAAAGGGAATAAAAACAATTGGATTTGGACCATCTCAGGAAAACTTAGCTCATACAATCGATGAATATATAGAGATTGATCAATTGGAAAAGGGTGCTAGAGGATATTATGGGATATTGAAATCTGTATTTGGCAAGTAAAAGATTTATGTGTCTACCGAATAGTTAAAAAGCTAGAATATAGGAGGAATATATAATGATGGATATATTGATAAAAAACGCCGCCATAGTAACTGTTAATAAGGAAAGAGAAGTATTCTTCGACGGAGCAATAGCTATAAAAGATGATAAAATCGCCGCAGTAGGAAATACAAAGGATATTTTAAAAGAATATAGCGATGCTAAAAAGGTAATAGATGCGGAAGGTAAGGTTATTTTCCCAGGATTTATAAATACTCACAATCACCTATTCCAAACTTTACTCAAAGGTCTGGGAGACGACATGGTTTTAAAGGATTGGTTAGCTACAATGACATTTCCAGCAGCAAAGTTCATAACAAGGGAGGATACATACTATGCAGCAATGCAAGGGTGTATAGAAGGATTGCGTAGTGGAATCACTACTATGGTAGATTATATGTATCCCCATAACAGAGAAAATCTTTGTGACGGAATAATAGATGCATTTAAAGAACTAGGTATAAGAGGAATTCTTGGCAGAGGATGCATGAATACAGGTACTCAATTCGGTGTTCCTACAGAAATAATGCAGGATGTAGAAACTGTAGAAAAAGATGTAAGAAGATTATTTGAAGAGCATCATAATTCGGAAAACGGAAGAATTAAAATATGGGTAGCACCTGCTGCTATGTGGTCAAATACAAAGGAAATGCTTCAAATGTTATGGAAAGTAACTAACGAGTATAATTCTCATTTTACAGTTCACATTTCAGAAACACCTTTTGACAGAGAAGCAACTGAAGAATTACATGGGAAAGTTGATATTGAATTGTTAGAGGAATTGGGAATAGTTGGACCAAATGTAGTGATGGTACATTGCGTATATTTAACTGAAGAAGATATGGAGCTTACTAAAAAATATGATATGAAGGTTTCACATAATACTGCCAGTAATATGTATCTATCATCAGGGGTAGCACCAGTGCCTCAGATGTTAAAAAAGGGTATAACTGTAAGTTTGGGAGTTGACGGAGCAGCTAGTAATAACTCTCAAGATATGATTGAACTTATGAAGCTTACGGCACTTCAACATAAAGTAGCTAACTTAGACCCAGTGGCAATATCGGCAGAAAAGGTACTTGAATTAGCTACTATAGACGGTGCAAGAGCTATAGGAATGGAAAACGAGATAGGTTCTTTGGAAGTAGGTAAAAAAGCGGATTTATTAATATTCAATCCTTTATTAAATCCAAAGGCAATACCCCTTCATAATCCTGTATCTACATTGGTTTATTCTTCATCAATGCAAAATATTGAGGGAGTAATAGTGGACGGAAATATCATTATGGAAGATAGTAAGATATTAACAGTTGGGGATGAAAAGGCAGTTCTTAGGAAAGTACAAGAAATAGCAGACAACCTATGTGAAAGAGGTCATATAACAAATAAAGGCCCTGGACATAAGTGGAACAGCTTATATTAATTAGAAAGAATGAAAGTATCTTAATACCTAAACTTCAATATTTAATATAGATAATAAAAGCGTGATTAGAGAGTTACTTAAATCGTTTCATAAGGTAAAAGTTAAAATAGGGAAAGATACCTTTCTCTGTTCTACCCTAAGATTTATTTTAAAGTAATTTAAAATATATAAGAACACTAAAACTTACAAAGATTATGAGGGGGAAAATTTTATGAGAGACAGAAGTAATACATCAAAGTTTGATATTGACGGAATTCCATCCCTAAGAGAAGCAGTACCTTTAGGATTGCAGCATCTCTTGGCAATGATAGTTGGAAATATGGTTCCGGCAATATTAATTGCAGGTATTGTAGGGCTTTCAGGTTCTATGGCAACTATGTTAATTCAGGGTTCTATGCTAGTCGCAGGCATTGCAACTCTTATTCAATTATATCCGATTCCTCTGTTTGGGGGATATAAAACAGGTTCAAGGTTACCGGTTATAATGGGAGCGAATTATGTATTTCTAGGCGCTTGTCTATCAGTTGTAGGGCAGCATGGAATAGCAGCTTTAGTTGGTGCACAAATCATAGGTGCTATAGCAATGATATTTTTCGGAGTAGTTTCAAAGAAGTTTAGAAGATTTTTTACACCGGTAGTATCAGGAACTGTAGTTACTTGTATGGGACTTGGACTATTTCCTACAGCTGTTAAGAACTTAGCAGGCGGACAAGGTTCAGCAACCTTTGGTGATCCTATTAACTTTTTAGTAGGGATTATTGTAGCCGTCATTATAGTAATGTTAATGAAATTCGGAAAAGGATTATTAAAAGATATAGCAATTTTAGTAGGCATTTTAGTAGGATATATAATTACATTGACTTTTAATATGGTAGACTTTACAGCGGTTAGTGGTGCTGCTTGGTTTGCATTACCTCAGCCATTAGCTTTTGGAGTAGAGTTTAGACCAGATGTAATTATAACTTTCATATTGATTTATATAATTGCCATAGCTGATATAATGGGGGCCTATACAGTAGCAACCATAGGAGGCTTAGGCAGAGAAGTAACAGACGAGGAGCTATCATCAGGAGTAATAGGGATAGGTATAGGTTCTGTTATATCATCCTTATTTAGTTCTATTCCCGTTGGGGCGTTTAGTCAAAACGCTGCTATAATAGCCATGAATAAAGTTGTAAGTAGATTCGTTGTAGCAATTGGAACTATAGTATTGATTTTAGCAGGTGTATCACCAAAATTAGGAGCATTAATCACTACTATTCCTTCTGCAGTAATAGGAGGAGCTACCCTTGTAATATTTTCTCAAATAGCAATGGCTGGTGTAGGAATATTATCAATTGATCTTACAAATGACAATAAAATAATAGCTGGTGTAGCTATAGCTACTAGTATAGGATTAACATCTGTACCTGGTATTCTTAGCAGCTTTCCAGCTATGGTTCAAACTTTAATAGGAGATTCATCAGTAGTATTGGGAGCAATAATAGCATTTATTTTGCAAATGGTTTTTAATATAAAATCTAAAGTTGAATGTGAAGATTCAGATAAGTCTGCAGAGCTACAGCCATAAAGAAGAGAGACATATGCGGAACAGTATATATTAAAAGAATAAAATCAGTAAGTGGAAGATTGGTTAACAGAAATAAAAGAAATCAAATTTTATATATTGTCTCTAAATGGAGTAGGCTTTAAGGAGGTTACGTGTGTGTTAGTAAAATTAGATATAAATAATTTTTTATATGAATTAGAAATAGAACCAAATGAAACCTTGATAAATGTATTACGTGAAAAGTTAGATTTAACAGGAGCAAAACGAGGATGTAACTCCAATAACTGCGGTGCTTGTAAAGTTTTAATCGATGGAAAAGCCTTTAAATCCTGTAGTACCTTAGCTAAAAATGTAGAAAATAAAAAGATATATACTATAGAAGGATTTGCATCATCAGATGGGAAACTGCACCCTATACAAGAAGCTTTTATAGAAGCGGGAGCTGTACAATGTGGTTATTGTACTCCAGGGATGATTATAACAACTCAGGATTTATTGAATAAAAACAGTTCTCCAACTGAGGAAGAAATAAGAGAAGCTTTTAAGGATAATCTTTGTCGTTGCACAGGATATGTAAAAATTATTAAAGCAGTAAAATTATCCGCTAAGAAATTAGGGGGTGAATGAATATGAGTAAAGAAAAGATAATAGGTAATTCTTATCCTGTTAAGGATGCTAATCTAAAGGTAACAGGTCAACTTAAGTATGTTGGTGATATGAAACTCCCTAATATGCTATATGGAAAAATGCTTTTAAGTCCAGTAGCCCACGCTAATATAAAGAGTATAGATATATCTGAAGCATTAAAGGTTCCCGGAGTGAGAGCAATAGCTACTTGCTTTAACACTCCTCAAACTAAATATAATAGTGCCTTAAGATTTTATGAGCATGATATACCAAATACAGAGGTAGTATTTCCACAAACAGTAAGATTTGTAGGAGATAGGGTAGCGGCAGTAGCAGCAGAAACTGAAAAGGCAGCTAAGGAAGCCATAAAACTAATAAAAGTTGAATATGAAGAATTGCCAGTAATACTTGATGTAGAGGAAGCTATAAAAGAAGAAGCAATTCATATTCACTCTGGCGGAAATAAAGTGATAGAGATGAGAGCTGATGCTGGTGATGTAGATAAGGCTTTTAAAGAATGTGACAGAATATTTGAAGATAGATATGAAGTACCCCCAATACATCATGGAGCAATAGAAACTCATGTAGCCATAGCTCAATATGATTATACAGATAAACTTACACTATGGGCACCGACTCAAAACACCTTTGCATTTAGAATACTTTTGTCTCAAATAATGAATATTCCATTACATAAGGTAAGAGTAATAAGACCAACCATAGGCGGAGCATTTGGTGGCAAGCTTGAAATGACTATAGAGCCAGTGGCAGCAATATTGTCTAAGATGACAAGGCGACCTGTAAAACTTGTGTTAGATAGAACTGAAACCATTATATCTACGAGAGCTCGTCATAGTGCAGTAGTTTATATAAAAACAGGAGTAGAAGAAGATGGAACTATATTAGCCCAAGACATTAAAATGTATACCAATACAGGAGCTTACGCATCTAGTGCATTAAATGTTATGGGTGCCCTTAGCCATAAGATATATAAGGTATATAAGATACCTAATATGAGATTTAGGGGGATTCCTGTATATACAAATACTATTACGGCAGGAGCTATGAGGGGATATGGTTCTCCGCAGGTATTTATGGCACAGCAAACTCAATTAGGGAAAATATCAAGGGAATTAAATATTGATTTAGTAGAATTACAAAAGAGAAATGCTGTTGAACCAAGTGGAGTAGATCAAAGATTTAATTCACCTTTGGGAAATCCAAGAGTATTAGATTGTATTGAAAAAGGAAGAGAACTATTTAAATGGGATGAAAAGAAAAAAGCAATAGGTGCAGAGGACAACTGGGTCAAAGGTATAGGTATGGCCATAGGAGCCCATGGAAACGGAGTATTTGGAGCTCATAGAGATGTTATAACTTTAATTTTAAAATTGAATGAAGATGGAACATTAACTCTCATTACAGGAACCCATGACATGGGGAACGGAACTGTTACAATGCAAACTCAAATGATTGCAGAAGTTCTTGGTATAACTCCTGATAAAGTAGAAACCTTTGAAACAGATACAGATGCTTGTGCTTGGAACTTAGGTGATTATGCCAGCAGAGGTGTATTTGTAGAAGGTGCTGCTGCTAAAAAAACTGCAGAGAAGCTTAAACAGCTGATAATATCTGATGCTATGGAATTACTCGAAGTTGAGGAAGAATTAGAGCTTATAGATGGATTTGTTGTAAGCAAGTCTAATCCAGAAAAAAAAGTGTCATTATCTGATATTGCAGTAAATAGCCAAAGAGTAAAGAATAAAGAACTTACTGTAATAGAAGATTATGCATCTCCAGCAGGACTTACATCCTATGGAGCCCACTTTGCAGAAGTTTTAGTTAATAAGGAAACAAGAGAGATAAAGGTTATAGATTTTGTAGCAGTACATGATGTAGGCAGAGTGATAAACCCTATGTCTCTAGAAGGACAACTTGAAGGTGGTATTCAAATGGGATTAGGATATGCATTAAGCGAAGGTTATGTATTTGACGAAAAAGGAAAACCATTGAATAACAATTTCTTCACTTATAAGATGTTTAGAGCTACAGATATGCCAAAAATTACAACATTTTTTATAGAAGAATTAGAAGAAAAGGGTCCATATGGAGCAAAGAGTATTGGAGAATGTGCAGTAGTCCCAGTAGCACCTGCGATCTGTAATGCAGTGGCTGATGCTCTTAATATTGATATAAATCAATTGCCTATAAAAATCAAGAGAGGTGTATAGCTTATGATTAAGATATTAGGAATTAGTGGAAGTCCGAGACATGGAGCCACTGAATATGCAGTTCAAGAGGCACTAAGGGCTGCTAAGGAAACAGTAACAGAAATTGAAACCGAGTATTGGAGTGTAAGAGGTAAAAAGATAGGACCTTGTGTTCATTGTGATGCTTGTATTAGAAATAAGACTATGTGTATTATAAAAGATGATTTACAAGAATTAGAATCTAAAATTTTGGAGGCAGATGCTTTTATCATAGGCTCCCCAGTATATGATATGAATATAACAGCTCAGCTAACAGCAATATTCAATAGACTCCGTCCGATTTATTTGGTACATGCTGGAAAACTGCAAAATAAAGTAGGAGCAGCTATTACTACAGGGGGAACTAGATATGGGGGGCAAGAAATGGCTAAACTCCCAATAATAAACTTCTATCTAATGCATGAAATGCTCGTGACAGGTGGTTTAGGTGGATGCTATATCGGAGGAACTATCTGGAGTAAAGATGCAAAGGCTCAAGGAGCGGAAGAAGATACAGTTGGAATGGATACCATAAAAAGATTAGGTAAAGGTGTGGCTGAGGCAGTAATGGTTTCTAAACATGGACTAGAAGCATGGAACTCACAAAAAGAAACATTAGGTCTTATAGCTGATGATAAATCACCATTAAGAGATCATTAATCAAAAAAAGTTTCGATATATCAATGATTTTGTGACATTAGAATAATTTTAGAAAAAGAGGTAAGTTAAAAATACAGACTGAATAAAATGCGAAATCCATAAACAACAATATTTTAAATCACTAAAGAGAAAGACCGATAGGTAATGAGATAAAATATAATCTATGGAGGGACATTTATGTTGAAAAAGAGAAACAAAAGCAAAAGCATTTCACCTTTCGATATCAATGGAGTGCCACCTATTACCAAAGCATTGCCTTTATCATTACAGCATATTTTAGCAATGATAGTTGGAACAGTGACTGTGCCAATAATTATTGCAGGAGTAACAGGTGCAAGTCCTCAAGAAAAAACATTACTTGTTCAGGCAGCTCTAATAGTTGCTGGACTGGCAACACTATTGCAAATTTATCCTATTGGAAATCTAGGCTCTAGATTACCAATTATATTTGGTGTTGGATTTACTTATGTACCTACACTAACGGCAATAGGCTCAGAATATGGCTTATCAGGCATTTTTGGAGCACAATTAGTAGGAGGTATTTTTACTATATTAATAGGTATAACGATTAGAAAATATATAAAATATTTTCCACCTCTTGTAACAGGAACGGTAGTTACCACAATTGGTTTATCATTATATCCTATAGCCATAAATTATATGGCTGGCGGAATTAACGCTCCAGATTATGGCTCACCATCTAATTGGGCTATAGCTTTATTGACATTAGTTGTAGTAATTATTTGCAGTCAATTTGGAAAGGGATATTTAAAATCAGCTTCAATGATAGTAGGAATTGCTGCAGGATACATTGCATCTTTAGCCCTTAATAAGGTTAATTTTGCTCCTATTGCAGAGGCAGCATTTATTTCTATACCAAAAATAAATAATTTTTCAATGTCATTTCATACTCCAGCCATAGTCAGTATGTTAGTCCTGGCATTAGTAAATGCGTTGCAAACCATAGGAGATTTGTCAGCAACTACTATGGGGGGAATGAATAGGAAGATTACTGAGGATGAATTATCAAGAGGAATTGTAGGTAGTGGAATAGTCACAGCAGCAGGTGTATTGATTGGAGGATTACCCCCATCTTCATATAGTCAAAATGTCGGATTATTAGCTATGAATAAAGTTATCAGTAGGTTTGTAATCGGTATTGCAGGTATATTTATGCTATTAGCAGGTTTTGTACCAAAATTTGGTGCATTAATGACAACCATTCCTACATCTGTACTTGGTGGAGCAACAGTAAGTATATTTGGAATGATAACTATGACTGGATTTAAATTAATAATCCAAGAAGAACTTACTGCAAGAAATGTTACTATAGTTGGACTTGCTTTAGCTATGGGAATGGGAGTTACTACAGTGCCTCAATGTTTAGATCAGTTCCCTGAAATTATATCAATGATATTTGGCAAATCACCTATAGTAATAGCTACAATGGTTGCATTTATACTAAATATTATATTACCGAACAAAACATTACAAGATGAAGAAAATGAGAGAATACAAATGGATGCCAATTAATTATGTTAGAAGTCTGCTCGATACAGAGGTCAGGATAAATGAATATAACAATAACAGTAAATGCAGAAAGTTGGCATTAGATGCTAAAATTTATTAGATACATTTAAAGGTTTACTTAAATCGTTTCATAAAATTTAATATAATTTAGATTTCCAAAATGAGTTATAAACTAATAAACGGAGGAGGAAATTTTATGAGAGACAGGAGTAATACGTCAAAATTTCACTTGGATGGAATTCTACCATTAAGGGAGGCATTTCCATTAGGACTGCAACATGTTATAGCAATGTTTGTTCCAAATCTAGTACCTATGATGCTCGTTTCACAGGCTGCAGGATTAGATCATTTTCATACAACACTATTAATACAATGTGCTATGATAGGAGCTGCAATAGGAACACTATTGCAAGAGTATCCGATTTCATTAGGAAAGGAATATAGAATAGGATCAAAATTACCAGTTATGTTAGGATTAACTTATGTTTTTATGCCAACTTGTATTGCAGTGGCAGGACAACATGGTATGGCCACAATATTTGGAGCTCAAATAGTAGCAGGATTAATATCAATTATTTTTGGTGTAGTCTTTAAGAAGGTTAGAAAATATTTTCCACCAGTGGTAACTGGAACAGTAGTATTGTCTTTAGGACTTTCTGTGTTTAGCTTAGCCATAAACAATATAGCTGGAGGAGCTAGTTCGGCCACCTATGGATCATATCAAAATTGGATTGTAGGTATGACTGTTGTAGTTATTGTATTGTTCTTACAACAGTGGGGTAAAGGCTTACTTAAGGATTCTGCCATATTAGTAGGCATGTTGGCAGGCTATATTGTTGCCTTTGGGTTTAATATGATAGACTTTTCACCAATAGCTGAGGCAGCTTGGTTTGCCTTTCCAAAACCATTAGCTTTTGGGCTTGGTGTAGTCAATGCTAAAGAGTCTATAGCTATGTTTCCGGAAACATTTAAGCTATTATTTGGTCAATCTAGCGTAGTATTAGCTACAACTATTGCAGTTATATTAAATCTTATATTCCCTAAGGAAAAGGAAGATGCAATTGAAGTAAGGGATAAAAGTAGCAAAAAGAGTATAGAGGTTTTATCTTAGAATGATTTTATATCTAATATATAGAGGTGAGAATGTATGAATATAACAATAACAGTAAATGGCAGGAAGTTAGCACTAGATGTTAGTCCAGACGAAGTTTTATTAGATACATTAAGAGCCAATGGTTATTTAAGCGTACAGAGAGGCTGTGATACAAGCTCCTGTGGATTATGTGCAGTATGGGTTGATAATCAAGTAGTATTGTCTTGTACTTATCTTACTGTAAGAGCAGCAAATAAAAATATAACAACATTAGAAGGAGTGCAGAAAGAGGCCAAGGAATTTGCAGATTTTCTTGCAGATGAAGGAGCGGACCAATGCGGATATTGTGCACCTGGATTTATAATGACAGTTCTTGCAATGAGTAAAGAATTAAATAAACCTAGCGAAGAGGAAATATATCATTATCTAAATGGTAATCTTTGTAGATGTACAGGATATAAAGGACAAATTAGAGCTATAAATAAGTATTTGGAATTCAAAAGTAAGTAGGGAGAGGGGGAGAGAAAATGATTACCATAAAGGAATATGTGGCACCTGCAAGTTTAGAAGAAGCATATAAAATTTTAATGTCTGGGAAGACAAACTTAATTCTAGGTGGTTTTGGATTTATTAAGATGGGCTCGAGGGCTGTAAATAAGGCTATAGATTTATGTAATTTGTCTTTAGATTATATTACAGAAACTACAGATGAGATATTAATTGGAGCTGAAACATCATTAAGAACTTTAGAAATTAATGAGATAATTAGAAACTACTGCGGCGGAGCAATTAGTGAAGGTGTTTCAAATATTGTAGGAGTACAGTTTAGAAATATGGCTAAGGTTGGAGCAAGCGTATTTTCTAGATATGGGTTTTCCGATTTATTACCATCCCTATTGGTTTTAGATGCAAAGGTAAGGCTTTATAAAGGTGGAATAATGGATTTAGAGGAATTTTTAGAAAAGGACTTTGAAAGAGATATATTAGTAGAAGTAATACTACCAAAAAAGAAAGGCATGGCAGTATATGACTGCATCAGGAAATCAACTGGAGATTTTCCGATTATAAACGGAGCAATATTTAGGGGAGAAGATGGTCAATATAAGATAGCCATTGGTTCAAGACCTCAAAGAGCTAAATTAGCTGTAAAGGCTGCAAAAGCATTAGAAGATGGTGAAAATATTGAAACAGTTGTAGATATCATACCTGAAGAACTGCATTTTGGAACTAATGTTAGAGGAAGTAAAGAATACAGAGAAGATATGAGCAAAGCCTTAGTGAGCAGAATGTACTGTAAGGTAGGTGCTTAATTTGATAAATAAGAGTGTAAGGAAAAAAGATAGTGAATCTTTATTAAGTGGTAAACCAGTATATATGGAAGATATGATTTTTCATAAAGATGTATTAACACTGAAGGCTTTGAGAAGTCCATATGCCTTTGCAAGAATTAAAAGTATAGATGTGGGAAATGCAAAAAAGGTAAAAGGTGTTATAGATGTATATACTTATAAAGATGTTCCTTACAATAGATTCACAGAGTGCTGTGAGTCCTATATGGAGGCATCGCCTTATGATAGATGCTTATTAGAACCATTGCTTAGATATGTAGGAGATGAGGTTGCCATAATCGCAGCTGAAACTGAGAAGGCTGCTGAGAAGGCATTAAAATTAATAAAGGTTGATTATGAGGTTTTAGAACCTATATTAGATCCAAGGAAATCCGAGGGTCATAGTTCTATAATACACCCTGAGGAAGATATTTTCTGTTCTTTCCCCTATGGGCATGATCATCTGAAAAATATAGTTTCTGAATTTAGTCTTTGCAAGGGTGATGTTGATGAGGAGTTTAAAAGCTGTGATGTAATAATAGAGAAAACATACAGTACTCAAGCTCAATCGCATTGTATGCTAGAGACCCATAGAGCTTATTCCTATATTGATGCTAATGGAAGGATAGTAATCATTTCTCCGACTCAGACCCCATATCATATGAGAAGACAGGTTTGTAGAGCTATAGGCATTCCTGCATCAAAGTTGAGACTTATAAAACCTAGAGTAGGAGGAGGGTTTGGGGGAAAGAAAATAGCACTAGTAGAACCATTTGCAGCCTTTGTTACATGGAAAACAGGAAGACCCTGTAAATTTATATATACAAGAAATGAAACATTTATTGCAACCAATACTAGACATCCGATTATATTCGATGTGAAAATAGGAGCAGATAAGAATGGAAATATTAGGGCTATTGAAATGCATGCCCTAAATAATGCAGGTGCCTATGGTGGAGATTCAGTTATAATTACAATGGAGGCAGGACAAAATTCGCTGCCAATCTACAATAAAGTTCCTGCAATTAAATATATTGGTAAAACAGTATATACTAATTTGCAGCCGGGAGGTGCATTGAGAGGCTATGGTGCGACTCAAGGAACCTTTGCTTTAGACTCAGCAGTAAATGAACTGTCAGCAGCCCTTAATATGAATCCTACAGAAATAAAACTTAAAAACTCTATTCGTGCTGGGGAAGTTGGAGGAATAATTAATAATACTATTAGAAGTTTTAATATAGAAGCTTGCATAGAAAGAGGAAAAGAGCTGATATGCTGGAATGAAAAATTTCCAAGGAGGGAAACTGGAAATAATAAAGTCAGAGGTATAGGTATGGCTTTGGGTACACATATTTCTGGAGTGGCTGGTATAGATAAGTCGGGAGTCAGTATTAGACTAGTTGAAGATGGGACTTATATGATGTTAACTAGCTCAGGCGATACGGGAACAGGGTCAGACACAATATTATCCCAGATTGCGGCAGAAGCATTAAATACAAATGTAGATAATATACAAATATATGCAGGAGATACTGATGCATGCCCTTATGACTCAGGAGCATTTGCTTCTTCTACAACATATGTCTCAGGCAATGCTGTTATTAGAGCAGCAAAGGAAATGGAAATCTTAATTTTAAAGGCAGCAGAGAAAAAGTTAAACATACCCGCTGTTACCTTGGAACTAAAAGAACACAGAGTTTGTCTAAGAGGAAATGAAGATATATTTGTAACATTAAAAACATTAGGGGAAGACTCTCAAGCAGGATCGAATTATCCTATTTTAATGGCTAATGCAAGCTCAGGTATAACTGAAAGTCCAAGACCTATAATGGCGGGCTTTGTTGAAGTTGAAGTTGATAAGACTACAGGTGAAGTAAAAGTTCTGGATTATGTAGCAGTTATTGACTGTGGAACTGTTATAAATCCTGCATTAGCAAGAGTTCAAGCTGAAGGTGGATTAACGCAAGGTATAGGCATGGCAATGTTTGAAGAGGTAATTCATTCCGACACAGGAAAACTTGTTACTAATAGCTTTATGAACTATAATGTTCCTGTTAGAAAAGACATAGGAAATATAAAAGTAGAATTTCAGCCTCAATATGAACCAACGGGACCTTTTGGTGCAAAGTCTCTTGGGGAAATAGTAACTCACACTCCTTCACCTGCAATAGCTAATGCCATTTATAATGCAGTAGGAGTACAAGTAAGAGATTTACCAATAACACCTGAGAAGGTTTATAAAGCAATGAAGGAAAAGGAAAGTATTGTAAAACAAGAGTTGATATAGGTTTATCTAAAAAATTTTACGATGGTTAGCAAACCCTGATAAGTAAGTATTGGTCAATAGCCAAGAAACACAGATTAATTTTATTAATCTGTATAAGTTGAACAAATAGGTATTATTAGACTTTATTGAATGATAGGCTGGGGGTTCTTTGTATTCGAAGGACTCGTAGGTTTAGTATGTATATAGATAAAATCTATATCATAAAACTGAAAGGAGATATCATTATGAAAGAAAAATCTAATTATGTGTTTGAGAGGACAATTGTTTCATCGAAAAAGTACATTTTAATGCAGTCCGAATCTTGTACTTGAAATAAGTGTCAGAGTGCAACTAGAACTTAACTATTTTTAAATATAGGGTTTATATTATAATCCTTTCATTATATTTAAGAATAGAAATTATAATAAGATGGGTGATTATAATGATAGGTAAAGGAATAAGAAAGACAGATAGTGAAGCACTTCTAAGTGGAAAGCCTGTTTATACAGATGATCTGATTTTCCATAAAGATGTTTTAACAATAAAACTTTTGAGAAGCCCCTATGCGTTTGCTAAGATAAAAAATATAAATGTAGATATTGCCAAAAAAGTACCGGGAGTAGTAGATATATATACTTATAAAGATGTACCGCAAACAAGATATTCAGAATGTGGTGAATCATTACCATAGGCTTCTCCTTATGACAGATTAATTCTAGAAGAAGTCGTAAGATATGTAGGAGATGAAGTGGCTATAATAGTTGCAGAGGATGAAAAAGCGGCTGAAAAAGCAAAGAAATTAATAAAGGTAGAATATGAAGTATTTGAACCCTTATTAGACCCAGAAAAATCTGAAAATAGCAGGATTAGAATCCATGAAGATAATAGTATCATTTCCCCCTTTGACTTTGGATATGATAATACGAGAAATATAGTATCCCAATTTAATTATGGACATGGAGATGTGGAGGAAGAATTTAAAGATTGTGAAGTTATAATAGAAAGAACTTATCAAACACAGGCACAATCTCATTGTATGATGGAAACCCTTAGAGCTTATTCTTATCTCGATGAAAGAGGCAGAGTAACTATTATATCAGCAAACCAATCTGTTTATCATATGAGAAGACAAGCAGCCAGAGCAATAGGTCTTCCCATATCAAAGGTTAGAGTTATAAAACCTAGAATAGGAGGAGGCTTTGGCGGAAAGAATGTAGCCATCACAGAACCTTTTGTAGCCTTTGCCGCATTAAAAACAGGAAGACCATGCAAATTAATATTAAGCAGAAAAGAAACTTTTAGTTCAACCAGTGTTCGTCATCCCATAAAAGTAAGTGTGAAAATAGGTTCTGATAAAGAAGGAAATATAAAAGCTATTCATATGAAAGCTTTAAATAATACAGGAGCATATGGGTCCAATGGGCCAGCTGTAACCATGGAGGTAGGACAAAATTCGTTGCCTTTATATGCCAAAGTACCTGCCATAAAATTTGAGGGAAAAACTGTTTATACAAATATGGTAGCATCAGGAGCTTTAAGAGGATATGGTGCAACTCAAGGAAGCTTTGCTATGGATTCAGCTATAAATGAGCTAGCAATCGAACTGGGAATGGATCCTATAGGACTTAAACTAAAAAATACCATAAGAAAAGGTGCTGTAGGAGGAATTATTCCCCAATCTATTAAGAGTTTCAATATAGAGAAATGTATAGAAAGAGGAAAAGAACTAATAGGATGGGATGAAAAGTATCCTAGAAAAGAAGTATCACCTAACAAGGTTAGGGGAATAGGTATGGCTACAGCTATTCATAGCTCAGGGATTTCGGAAATAGATGCTGCTTCTGTACTGATGAGATTAGAAGAAGATGGAACATACAGACTATTCACTGCTTCTTCAGATTTAGGTACGGGCTCAGATACCATACTTTGTCAAATAGCAGCCCATGCCTTAAATACGGATATGGATGGAGTAAATATTCATGTCGGAGATACTGATGCTTGTCCTTATGATACTGGAGCATATGCTTCATCTACTACTTATGTAACTGGAAATGCAGTAGTTAGAGCAGCAGAAAAATTGAAATTAAAGATAATAGACAAGGCATCTAAAAAGCTTAATATGCCCAGTATAGACTTGGTTCTTGAAAAGGACAGAGTAAGACATAGAGAAGATGAAAGTATGTTTATACTTCTAAGAACAATAGGTGAAGAAGCTGTAGTAGGTCATGATGCAGAGGTTTTAATGGCAGATGCTACCTATGGAAGTAAATATACCCCGAAACCCTTTCTAGCAGGATTTGCAGAGGTAGAGGTAGATACATTTACAGGAGAAGTGGAACTTGTTAATTATGTAGTAGTAGCAGACTGTGGAACAGTAATTAATCCAGCTTTAGCAAAGATTCAGCTAGAAGGCGGATTGACTCAAGGTATAGGCTTGGCAATGTTCGAGGATGTTAAATATACTAGTGAAGGAAAATTAATAACAGACAGCTTCCTTCAATATAATGTTCCTGCTAAAAAAGATGTAGGGAATATAACTGTAGAATTCCAATCAGATTATGAGCCAACAGGTCCTTTTGGTGCCAAATCCATTGCGGAATCTGCAGTACACACGCCACCACCAGCAATAGCCAATGCTATTTATAATGCTGTAGGCGTGTATATAAGATATCTGCCTATAACTTCTGAAAAAGTTTATAATGGTATAAAAGAATTAAGAAACCAAAATAGCTAGGAGGATATTAATGTTAATTATAAAGGGAAAATATTTAATATCTTCATCAGAAGATATATATATAGATCATTCCTTAGTAGTAGAAGGAGAAAATGTAATAGATATATTATCAAATAGTGAAGCTGAAAAAAAGTATCCTAATGTAAAGGTAGTAGATAAATCTGATTCAATTATAATGCCAGGATTTATAAATGCTCATATGCATCAATATGGTATTCTTTCAAGGGGCATACCTGCCAATGTGGAATTTAAAGATTTTGAAGGATTTCTTTGGGATTATTGGTGGCCTTTTATAGAAAATAGAATTGGATTAAAAGAAGTAAAAGCAACTACTAAGGCTTCAGTGATGGAGCTTATAGAGTCAGGTGTCATAGGATTCTGTGATACATTAGAAGCGCCAAAGACTGAAGAGGGTACTTTAATAGAGCAAGGAAAAATTCTTGAAGAAATAGGAATGAAGGCAGTTCTTTCCTTGGAAAGCTGTGAAAGAATAAGTTATGATAACGGAATTAAATGTTTAGAAGAAAATGAATCACTAATACACTGGAGCAGAGAAAACAGTAAAAATATTAGTGGAATCATGTGTACTCATACTACCTTTACCTGTTCAGATAAATTCCTAAAATTTGCTCAGGATAAGGCAAAAGAGATAAATGTGCCATGGCAGTTTCATTTATCTGAGAGTATTTATGAAGTAAACCATTGTCTAAAGGATTATGGAAGAAGACCTGTTAATTATTTAGATGATTTAGGGTTATTAGATAATAATGTTTTAGCATCTCAATGTGTTAAGGTAAATGAAAATGAAATTAATATTTTGAAGGAAAAGGGTGTTAAGGTAGTTCATATGCCTTTAAGTAACTGTGAAGTTGGAGGTGGTTTTGCACCTATTCCAGAACTGTTAAAGGCTGGAGTAGAAGTAGCCCTTGGAACTGATGGTTATATAAATGATTTCTTTACTGTAATAAAAGCAGCGTTTTTATTACACAAGGCTAGTAAGGAGGACGCATCTGTTATGCCAGCTAGTACAGTATTTAGAATGGCTACTGAATATGGAGCTAAGGCATTGGGATGGAATGATACTGGAAGATTAATGGTAGGTAATAGAGCAGACTTTATAATCATGGAGGATGAATTCAAAACCCCTGTTACCTTAGACAATATATTTGACCAAATAGTAGTTCATGGACAAAAGGAATTTATTCATAGTGTTTATATAAATGGAAAATCCGTATTAGAAGATGGAAAGTTAAAGGTCATAAACAAGGAAGAAGTTTCTAGGGAGATGAGAGCTGTAGCGGAAGAATTTTGGAAATTTTAAAGACCACTTAAATATTAGGAGGAAAATATATGTATAATTTACTAGGAGTTCAACTAAAATCACCGATTATCATAGGCTCAGGCCCTTTATCATATAGTGCGGAAGGTATGAGAATATTATCTGATGTAGGAGCGGGTGCAGTGGTTACAAAGACCATTAGAAAAGAAAGGGCAATAAATCCAGCTCCTCACATGGTAAGAAGCACAAATAATTCTCTTATAAATAATGAAAAATGGACTGATTTTGAGCCGGAAAGATGGATAAATGAAGAACTTCCAAAGTTAAAGAAAATGGGAGTTATAACCATAGCATCTGTTGGCCATACATTGGAGGAAAGCAGTGAATTAGTAGAAAAGGTAGAAAAGGCAGGAGCAGATATAATCGAATTGGTTTCCTATGACTATACTGATCTTATTCCTATGGTTAAGGATACTAAAAATAGAGTGAATATTCCAGTAATAGCAAAGCTTCCACCTATGATTGAAAACATAGGAGATTTCTGTAAAGAATTAGAAGAAGCAGGAGTAGATGCTATTACTGCATGTGACTCAGTAGGACCGGCTTTTAGAATTGATATAGAAACTGGAAGACCATTATTAGGAGGTAATGGTCTTGGATGGTTAACTGGTGAAGTTATAAAGCCAATTACTTTACACAAAATCTATGAGATTAGAAAGAAAGTAAAAGTTCCTATAATCGGTTTAGGAGGATGTATGAGTGGTGCTGATGCTATAGAAATGGTAATGGCGGGAGCTAACTTTATCGGAGTTTGTACAGCGCCTATATTAAGAGGAGAAAGCGTCATAGGGAAGATATTTAATGATTTCAAAGCCTACCTTGAAAGACTTGGATATAATTCAATAGAAGAAGCTTGTGGTGTAGTTCATCAACATATGGGTGATGTAAATGAAAGAATAAAGTTTGAATTTATGTATAATGAAGAGAAATGTACTAGATGTAGTCTTTGTGCAAAGGTATGTGCATATAAAGCAAGAACTTTAAATGAGACCATGGAATTAGATGAAGAAGAATGCAGATACTGCGGACTTTGTGTTTCTGTATGTCCTACTAAGGCTCTTGAGGTTTCAGAATTACAGAAAGCGAATAACTAATATAAAGCTGGTGAGTAAATGAAAATCTTAATTAAAAATGGATTAATAGTAGATGGGAACCTAAATAAACCATTTATTGGAGATGTTTTAATAGTAGATAATAGGATTAAAAAAGTTGGAACTATAGATGAAGAGGCTGACAAAATAATTGATGCCAAGGAGAGAGTAATCTCTCCTGGCTTCATAGATACCCATAGCCATTCAGATCTTGCTATACTTGTAAATCCATATAATGAAATAAAAATAAGACAAGGTATAACCACTGAGATATTAGGACAAGATGGACGATCAATGGCTCCCCTTCCAAAGAAATATATAAAGGAGTGGAGAAAAATCAACGCTGCTTTTAATGGAGATAGTGATGATATAGACTGGAACTATGAGACTACGGAAAACTATCTAAATATGTTGGAAGAAAAAGGCGTAGGACTAAATCAAGGTTATTTAATTCCCCACGGAAATATTAGACTTGAAGTCATGGGACTAGAAAATAAAAAGGCAGATCCTAGTGATTTAGAGAAAATGAGAGAAATTATAAGTAGAGAAATGAAAGGGGGAGCCCTTGGACTCTCTACTGGTCTTATTTATTCTCCTTGTGTTTATGGTAGTACAGAAGAACTAATAGAAATATGTAAAGTAGTAGCTGAATTTGATGGAATATTTGCAGTTCATCAAAGATCAGAAGCAGATACTATTATTGAATCTATGAAAGAAGTAATAAGAATAGGGAGAGAATCAGGGGTTAAAATACATTTTTCTCATTTTAAAGTATGTGGGAAAAATAATTGGAAGTATTTAGATGAAGCATTTGGATTATTAGAAGAAGCTAAAAAGGAAGGTCTTAGGGTTTCCTTTGATCAATATCCCTATGTAGCAGGAAGTACTAGTCTAGGAGTTATACTGCCGCCTTGGGTTTACGAAGGCGGAACGGAAAAGCTATTGGAGAGATTAGAAGTCGAGGAGAATAGGAAAAGAATTATAAAAGATATAGAAACAGGAATTCGGGGATGGGATAATTTTGGTGACTTTGCAGGATTAGACCAGATATTTATTACTTCAGTGAATAAGGAAGAAAATAAGTCTTTATTAGGTAAGAATCTTATTGAATTAGGAAAGATAAAGGGTAAAGACCCTTATAATGCTACCTTTGATCTAATTTATGATGAAGGAAATTCTGTAGACATGGTTGATTTCTATGGTCTGGAAGAACATGTTGCAAAGATATTAAAAAGACCAGAGCATAATGTTTGTACTGACGGTATGCCATCTGATAATCCTCATCCAAGATTATATGGTTCTTTTCCAAGGGTATTAGGCAGATATGTAAGGGAAGAAAAGGTTCTTTCTTTAGAAGAAGCCATATATAAAATGACTAATAAGCCGGCAGAAATCATAAAAATTTCCGATAGGGGACAAATAAAGGAAGGATACTTTGCAGATATTGCAATCTTTGATTTTGAAAAAATAATAGATAAGGGAACTTATACAGAGCCAAAGCAATATTCAGAAGGTATAGACTACGTTATAATCAATGGCAATATAGTTATAGAGGAAGGGAAGTATAATAGGATTTTAGCTGGAAGTATATTAAGGGGTTGAAGTTATGGGAATTGTAATAACTAATGGAAAAATAGTGAGCTCAAGGGGGATATTAGAAAAAGATGTTCGTATAGTCAAGGAAAAAATAGTAGAAATAGGATTAAATATAGCTAAGGATGAAGATGAAATAATTGATGCTAAAGGATATTATATAATGCCTGGGGCTATAGATGTTCATACTCATTTTGATTGTGAAGCAGGAGGAATAGTTGCAGATGATTTTAGAACTGGAACTAAGGCAGCTATTATGGGCGGAACTACTACTATTATAGATTTTGCTGAACAAATTAAAGGCGGTACTTTAAGACATGCTTTAGATACTTGGAATAAAAAAGCGAGGAATAAGACCTATACAGATTACAGCTACCATATGACTATATCAGATTGGAATGATAGGACAAGCCAAGAGATGGCCGAAATGGTCGGTGAAGGCATAACCTCCTTCAAGATGTTTTTTGCATATAAAGATTTGCAAGTAGACGATGGTTCCATATATTTAGCATTGAAAAGAGCTAAGGAACTGGGAGTAATAATGGGATTTCATTGTGAAAATGGTGATTTAATAGAAAAGCTTAGAGAAGAAGCCATACTCGAAGAAAATATAGAGCCAATTTATCATATGCTGACAAGACCTCCATCTCTTGAAAAAGAAGCCGTATCAAGATTGATTACTATAGCGGAAATAATAGATATACCTGTCTATATAGTCCATTTAAGTTCTAAAGAAGGCTATGATGAAATAAAGAGGGGGAGAGATAGGGGGAATAAGATAATAGCTGAGACTTGTACTCAGTATCTTCTATTAAATAAGGACTGTTATATACCTAAAGGGGAGGATAAGTTTGAAGGAGCAAAATATGTATTGTCTCCTCCTCTTAGAGATATAGAAAGCAGCAAAACATTATGGAATGGATTAAGAGAGGGAGAAATCCAAATAGTGGCAACGGATCATTGTGCCTTTAACTATAAGGGACAAAAAGAATTAGGATTAGAGGACTTCACTAAGATTCCAAACGGAGGTCCCGGTGTAGAGAATAGATTTAAACTTATATACACCTATGGAGTGAAGGAAAATAGAATAGGAATGGAAAAGTTAGTTGAAATTATTTCCGAAAATCCTGCAAGGGTATTTGGATTATATCCTAAGAAGGGAATTATAAAAGAGGGAAGTGATGCTGATATTGTAATATTTAATCCAGAACATGTTTCCCTAATAGAAGCAGAAAATCAAGTTCAAAATGTTGATTATAATTTATATGAGGGCTTCACCCAATATGGAAAATTCGAATATATTTTTTTAAGAGGAAAAATGTTGGTAAGGGATGAGAAACTCATAGTATCTAAACCAATTGGTAAATATCAGAGGAGAAATAGGTTCTGCTTGAATAGCAGATGGTAGCATACTTAGAATATTAGAAGGTGATTGATATGAAAAATCTAATAGTCATAAGAGGCGGCGGAGATTTAGCTACAGGAATAGCCCATAGATTATTTAGAGTAGGCTATAAAGTTGTAATTATAGAAGTAGAGCAACCTTTGGCAATTAGGAGAACCGTTGCATTTTGTGAAGCTGTATATAGCGGAGAAATAATAGTCGAAGGAGTTAAAGCCGTTTTTTCTAGATGTATAGATGATATTAAGCAAGTTCTTAGGGATGGTAATATTCCAGTATATATAGATAAAGAAGGAGATGTAATAGGAGAGTTAAAGCCTTTGGCTGTAGTTGATGCTATTATAGCTAAGAAAAATCTTGGAACTAAGATGGATATGGCACCTATAACCATTGGAGTAGGTCCGGGATTTGAGGCAGGTGTAGATGTGAATTTAGTGATTGAAAGCAACAGAGGACATAATTTAGGCAGGGTTATATATAGTGGAAGTGCAGAAAAAAATACAGGTATTCCGGGAGAAACAATGGGGTATAGGGAAGAAAGGATAATTAGAGCATCAGATAATGGAATAATAAGGTCTTTTTTTAACATTGGAGATATGGTAAGAGATGGAGATGTAGTTTGTAGAGTAGGAAATATAGATGTAAAGGCTCAGATATCAGGTATACTTAGAGGAATGATAAAAGAGGGAATGTCTGTTTATAAGGGATTGAAGATAGGGGATATTGATCCTAGAGGGATAAGAGATTATGCTTTTACTATTTCTGATAAGGCTAGAGCTATTGGTGGTGGAGTTTTAGAAGGAATACAATATTTACAGATGGAAAGGAGGGCTAATTATGGCAGATTTATCTGTAATGAGAAAAGCCTTAGTGAATATAGAGAATGGAGAAGAGTTAGCTATAGCCACCATTACTAGGGCTGAAGGGTCTGCACCTAGAAGGGAAGGAGCTATAATGGCCGTTTTAGAGGATGGCAGTATCCATGGAACCATTGGTGGAGGAGCTCTAGAAAAAAGAGTTATAGAATTATCCCTTGAAGCTATAAAAGAAGGAACTAGCTATAGTATAAATCTTCCTTTGCATACAGAAGGTTTAAATATGATATGCGGAGGAGAAGTGGATATTTTTATAGATGTCTATAAAAGAAAACCAAAACTTTTAATAGTCGGAGGAGGTCATGTAGGGTATTCTATATATCAATTTGCTGGTTTATTAAACTTCGATATAGTAATTTTTGAAGACCGAGAAGAATTTTTATCGGCAGAAGGATTTTCATTGGCTCATGAATTGGTTTTGGGTAATATAAAGGAGAAATTACAGCAATATCCTATAGATAGAGATACTTACATAGTAATAGTTACAAGGGGTCATGCTTATGATGAGGAAGCTTTAGAGGCTGTAGTCAATAGTGATGCTAGATATATTGGTGCTATGGGTTCTAAGAAAAAAGTAATGACCATGATGAGAAATTTGAAGGAAAAGGGAATATCTGAAGAAAAATTAAATAGAGTATATGCTCCTATAGGTATTAAAATATCTGATGGAAGTCCAGAAACTATAGCGTTAAGTATATTATCTGAAATTCAGCTAGTAAGAAACGATGGAGCCCTTATGCATATGAAGGATGCTTTAAAAAAATAAGATAACTTCCGCTTTTATGGGTTATATAAAAGCGGAAGTTTTTTTAATTGATTAAACCCTCTACTACCTCTTCCATTGCTAAAGGTCTTGAAGCCTTTACTAGAACTAAAGCATCGGGTTTTACGATTTCTTTAACTTTTTTAATCAAATCAGATTTGCTGTCAAAAGATAGAACTCGATCTTTACCAAATCGTAGCTTTGCAGTTTCGGCAATATATTTTGCTAGGTCACCAAAGGTAAATACATAATCTATTTTATCAGAGTTGATTTTCATGCCTATATCTTTATGCATATTTATTTCATCATCTCCTATGCCTAGCATATCACCAAGAACAACTATTTTTTGGCTGCATCCCAACATAGAATACATAGTATCCAATGCTGCCAAAACAGAGGAAGGATTAGATTTATAAGAATCATTAAGAATAGTAAACCCGTTTCCTTTAATTAATTCATTTCTCATTCCAGTTTTTTCTACATTAAGAAGACCTTTCTCAATGTTTTCATAAGATACACCAAAATATCTAGCTACTGCAATGGCTGCGGTAGCGTTAAGTACCTGATGTTCTCCTAACATAGGTAAAAAGAATTGTGGTGAAGAAGGTTCCCTTAAGAAGAAAGAATCTCCAGTTTCATTTACAAAAACTATTTCAGGCTGATAATTATTATAATCCTTAGTGCCATAAGTCATAACTTGATAATTCATTGAAATATGTTCTACTTCATTTTTCAGCAAGGAGTCATCTCCATAATAAAGGAATAGATCATTAGGCTTTAAGCCCTTCAATATTTCTAGTTTTGCCTTTGCAATATTTTCTTTAGTTTTTAAACCTTCTAAGTGAGCTTCGCCTATGTTGGTAATTACAGCAGCGTCTGGTTTAGCAATAGAAGTCAATAGCTCAATTTGTCCAAAATTATCCATACCCATTTCTAGTACGGCCATTTCTGTATCTTCATCCATGGAAAGAATAGTTAAAGGCAATCCAATATAATTATTAAAATTACCTAAGGTTTTATGAGTTTTATACTGAGTTTTTAAAATACTTGCCAATATATCTTTGGTTGAAGTTTTGCCATTACTTCCTGTAATACCTATTACCTTTGTATTTAGCTCTTCCCGATAGGATCTGGCTAATTGTTGTAGGGCTGATACTGTATCTTCTACTATTATAAAGGGAAAATCAAGGTCAGGCTTTGGCTCATTATGGTTCCATAGACTGGCAGCTGCCCCTTTACCTATTGCCATGGTAATAAAATCATGGCCATTAAAATTTTCTCCTACTAGTGGAATAAACAATTGACCAGCATTTACGTTTCTGGAATCTGTAGAAACACCTTGTATCATAAGAGCTTCATATTGTTCTTGTAATCCTGAACCACCACACATTTTTTGAACTTCTTTTAAATTTCTTGTTATCAAAATTTTCACCTCGTATTTACTATAACTTTCTTTTCATTATATCTCTCTAAGGCTAACTGAATTAACCTTTCTATCAATTCAGCATAGGTGGTACCATCAGTGGCTCCCCATAAAACGGGAGTCATACTTACAGCTGTAAAACCAGGCATAGTATTTACTTCATTAACAAATATCTCATTTTCATCTGTAACAAATATATCTACTCTAGCGAGACCATGACAATTAAGTATTTTAAAGGCCTTTACAGCAGTTTCACGTACTTTGTCACTGATCTCTGGCTCTAATCTTGCCGGTATTACAGGTATTAATTTACCATCTATATATTTAGCATTATAGTCAAAAAATGGTCTTTCCATAATAAATTCTCCGGGAACAGAAGCTTTTGGATGATTATTACCAATTACTGAAATTTGCATCTCTCTAGCCACTATTTCTTTTTCAATAATTATTTTTCGATCATAAAGGAAGGCTTCCTTGAAAGAGGACTTTAGTTCTTCTCGGTTTTCAGCTCTACTGATACCAACACTAGAACCTCCGTTAGAAGGTTTTACATAACATGGATAACCTATTTCATTTTCAACTAGGTTGTAAGCATCTTCTTCGTTTTCTTGCCAACTATATAGCCTAAATGAAAGATACTTAACCTGCGGAATATTATATTTTGAAAATAAATCCTTAGTCATTACTTTGTCCATTGCTACAGCAGATGATAAAACTTCATTTCCTAGATAAGGGATATCAAGTAATTCTAAAAAGCCTTGAATAGTTCCATCTTCGCCATTAGGTCCATGAAGGGCAGGGATAACCAAATTCTTTTCATTATTATTAAGAACTTTAGTCAGAAATTCCCCTATTGAAAAAGATACTGTAGAAGAGGTTGCACGCCTTAATTCATCGGGAGCATTAATTTTTTCTTCTAATAAACCTAAATTGCACCATACACCTTCATTAGTAATATAAATTGGATAAACATTATATTTTTCTCTATCTATTGCATTCATTATTGCTGAAGCGCTTCTTAAAGATATATCATGTTCAACTGATTTTCCACCACATAATACATAAATATTTGTTTTCATACTAGACCTCCTATTTGAGACATTAGTTTACTAAATAGATTATATCATAATATCCTTTTAAATAATTTAATTTTATCTTACAATTCAATTACAATTATATTAGTGCTATAATTACTTAAATATATAGAAAATAAGTCTAAATTATTCATAGGAGAGTATATAATATTCTAATATTGGGATAAAGTAGTAACTCGATATTTATTTTTACTTATAGTATAATGATTGTTATAGAAATAACTTATATTTGCTAGACATTTTAGATGGGAGCGATATTAATGTATAGTGAGGATATATTGGATTATTATAAGCAAGCCTATGAGGAATTAAAATTAATATTGGATGTGAGTTTCGATCAAATAACTATAGCAGATGGAAATGGTGTATTTACAAAGGTCAGTAAATCCTGCGAACCATATTTTGGAGTTTCAGAAAATGGACTAATTGGATGTAATGCCTTTGAATTAGAAAAAAACGGAGTATTTGATACTTCAGTTACAGCAGAAGTGATAAGAAAAGGTGAAAAAGCAACATTGATACAGAAAACAGGTGCCAATAGGACGTTAATGGTAACTGGAATACCAATGTTTGACGAAGAAGGAAAAATAACTAAAATAATAAATATCTCAAGGGATATAACTGAAAATCAAATGCTGGGTCAGGAGCTTAAGGATATACAAAGTCAATTACAATGGTTTCAAAAGGAGTTAAATAAAAGGCAAGCTATATATGATTCGAAGGTAAATTATAAAAGTGTGTCAATGAATAAAATAATGGAATTAATTCTTCATATATGTGATTTAGATGCAACAGTGCTGTTATTAGGAGAAACAGGAGTAGGTAAAGGATATATTGCTAAAGTTATACATGAAAGTAGCATTAGAAAAAATGAGCCTTTTGTTCCTATAAACTGTGGTGCAATACCAGAAAATCTTTTGGAATCAGAATTATTTGGTTATGAAAGCGGAGCTTTTACTGGAGCTACAAAAGGAGGCAAAAAAGGATTATTTGAAATTGCAGGGAAGGGTACCATATTTTTAGATGAAATAGGTGATATGCCTATGAATCTTCAAGTAAAGCTACTTCATGTTTTAGATGATAAAAAGGTACTCCGATTAGGAGGAGAAAAGCCTATAAAAGTTGAGGGCAGGCTAATTGCTGCTACTAATAAAGATTTAAAAAAGCTTATTCAAGAAGGTAAATTTAGAGAAGATTTATATTATAGGTTAAATGTGGTTCCTATAAATATACCATCCTTAAGAGAACGAAAAGAAGATGTACCATCCTTAGTAAAAATGTTTCTTGATAACTATAACAATGAACATGGGACTCATAAGACTATATCAGAGGGAGGTTATAATATATTAATAGATTATAATTATCCGGGGAATATTAGGGAGCTAGAAAATATAATTGAAAGACTTGTAATAACTACTCTGGGTGACATAGTTGAAGATATACAAGTGGCAGAAATAATAGAACCAACAAAAGAAATAAATTATAATAGTGATGAAATAGTTCCTCTCAAACAGTCTGTAGAGGAGCTAGAACGGAGAATATTAATCTCAGCTTTTGAAAAATACAAAACCACTAGAAAGGTTGCTGAAGCTTTAGACATAGATCAATCTACTGTGGTGAAAAAGGCAAAAAGATTAAAAATAAAATATTGCTGATGAAATATTTCTGAGGATTTGATGATAATTATCATCAAATCCTTTTTTAATTGAAACTATTAATGGAAATAACTTCCTAAATATGTATTTTAGCATACATATATAACTGGCATAGGTATTGCAATTGATATAGGCGAATATTAATAATATTTAGGAAAGTAACTGACAATTATTAAGAAAGAGGGGAGATAGTTGAAAAAAATCAGTACAAGAATCATACTAACAGTTCTAAGCTGTGCCATAGCAATGTCTTTAGTGGTGAGAGGTACAAGTATATTCAGAAGTATAAGGGTTATAGAGGAAAATACTAAAGAAAATCTTCTTAGTACAGCACAAATATATTCTGGATATTTTAATGAAGATTTAGTTCTATATGAAGGCACTCATAACGATTTATACCAAGTCTTAAAAGGAACCATGGATATGTCAAGGCTAGATGAAGAAGGATATCTAGTTAATTACAGTGATACCATTCTAAGTCCTATGGTTAGGGGAATAACCCAAGAGACTAGAAAATGTGCAGGGATTTACATAGCAATAGATCCTAAATATACTGGCAGGACTGAAGGATCTTGGGCGGGAATAGATGACAATGGGACATTAACACAATCTTTACCTACAGATATAGCTGGAAAGAGTCCAGATGATCCTTCGGTATCATTCTATTATAATGCCATAAGAGCAGGTAAAGGAACATGGAGTGACCCTTATTTTAATAATGCAAACTTAAATGTAATGACCTATTCAGCACCTATTATAGTTGATAAGCAAACCGTAGGGGTAATAGGGGTGGATTTACGCGTAAAGGATTTAATAAGAGAAGTTGAAGATGTAAAGTTATATGACACTGGTTATGCTTTTTTGCTTAATAAAGATTATGACTTTCTAGTTCATCCTAATTTAGATAAGAATACAAATTTAGAGACTATAGAAAATGGAAAATATGCTTATATTGTAGAAGAAATAAAGAATAAAGAAAACGGAATAATTGAAGATGAGTTTGATGGACAAACTCAAATTATAGCGTTTTCAAAACTATATGACGGCAAAGTCGTAATCTTATCCATTCCTAAAAAAGAAATACTAGCCAAGGTATATACTACTACTAATTTTATAGCCATGGTAATTATAGTAGCATCTATGATTTCAATATTCTTATCTTTTATTTTAGGAAAGAAGATATCTGATCCTATAGTATTTGCAACAGATATATTGAATAAGATATCTAAATTAGATTTAACTGACATAGAAGAAACCAAGAAAATGAAAGTTTTTCTTAATAGAAAAGATGAGGTAGGAGCAATATTTAAGGCCACTGGAGTTTTAAAAGGGGAAATGAGAAGTATTATAAAAGCAATAGAAGATACAACAACAAATATAGTTGAAAATACCAATAGCTTAACTACAGCTACTCATGAGACCACTCAGTCTGTAAATGATATATCAAAAACTGTGGAGGAACTAGCACAGGCCTCTATGGGGCAAGCAGAAGATGCAGAAACTGGTTCAGAGAAATTATATATATTAGCTAATGAAATAAAGGCAGCAGTAGAAAATGGACAAATAGTAGTAGAAAGTTCTACTAGAGCACAAGGGATAAATGAAGAAGGTTCACAGGCAATGGATAGCATGGTTGAAAAATTCAATATAGCAAATAAATCTACCCAACTAGTTGCAGAGAACATCAATTCTCTATCAGAAAAATCTCAATCCATTGGAAGTATATTAAATACCATAATGAGTATTTCTGAACAAACCAACCTATTAGCTCTAAATGCTGCAATAGAAGCGGCTAGAGCAGGTGATGCAGGCAGAGGATTTGCCGTAGTTGCAGATGAAATAAGAAAATTATCAGAGCAAACAGGACATGCTACAAAGAGTATAGAAGATATATTAAATGCAATTCAATTTGAAGTTGAAACTACAAAGGTAAGTATGGATGAATCAGAAGAATCATTAAATGATGCAAACAATACTCTAGAACAAGTTAAAAAAGGTTTTGATGAAATATATAAAGCAATATTAATATCTATAGAAGCTATAAATCAGCTAGATGGAAAGCTGGAAATAATAGATAATGAGAAAGAAAATGTAATACTAACTATTCAAAGTATATCTTCTGTAACAGAAGAAACAGCAGCATCTACAGAAGAGTTATCAGCTTCAATGGAGGAACAGGCGGCAACAATGGAGACTATATTAAATAATACAGAAAAATTAGCAGGTGTAATAGAAAAACTAAATGGATTGGTTGGAAGATTTAAATTATAAGAAAAGCTTCTATTGAAGCAGAACCTCATATTTATAATAAAAGAGAGCTGAATCATAGAAATACCTATGATTCAGCTCTCTTTTGATTTATTTCATCCAAAATGAAATGGGAGGGATTTGTAAAATCAAGTTATATTTCAATAATGATGAAATATTTCAAAAGACTTGATGATTATTTTCATCAAGTTCTTTTTTTATTTAAGGTGTTGATGAGAAAAAGCCCTAAAATCCACATTTAAATATTTATTAACAATTGGCATGGGTCTTGCAATTAATATAAGCAAACATAAAAACGAAGGAGGGACAAAGTTGGAATCCTGTATTGAAAGAATAAAAAATGATATAGAAAATGTAACAAGAATTACAGCCACTCCAAATATGGGATGCACAAGATTTTCTTATAGTAAAGAAGATAGTGAAGTTAGGGAATATTTAATTAAGGAAATGAAAGACCTTGGCTTATCTATTAAAGTAGATGGTGTTGGCAACATTAGGGCTAAGTATATAGATAATAATGAAGACAAACCTTCTATAATGATGGGGTCTCATATTGATACTGTTGCCAATGGTGGAAAGTTTGACGGACTTACTGGAGTTGTAACAGCATTGGAAGTCATAAGAGTAATAAAAGAAAATAATGTAAAGATTAACAATCCAATAGAATTGATTGCCTTTGCAGAGGAAGAAGGCTCAAACTTTGGAAGCACTATGGTTGGCAGTAAGATTTTAACTGGTGCATATAAATTGGAGGATTTAAAGAAAATTAAAAATGATGATGGTATCAGTGCTTACCAAGTCATGAAGGATTTTGGATTAGATGTAGATAATGTAGAAAATGAAATATTAAAGAAAGAAGAAGTGAAAGCAATGGTTGAACTTCATGTTGAACAAGGAGGAATACTTGACTCAGAACAAATTTCTATAGGTATAGTACAGGCCATAGTAGGTATGAAAACCTATAAGGTAAAATTGAAAGGAGTTTCTAATCATGCTGGTTCTACTCCAATGTATTTAAGAAAAGATCCTATGGTAGGTGCTGCTGAAATCATTATTCATATGGAAAAGGCAGCAAAAGAAAAAGCTCTAAAGGATACAGTTGCAACTGTAGGAAAAATTCATTGTCAGCCTAATGGATCAAATGTTATTCCAGGGCAAATAGAATTTAATGTAGATATCAGAGATGTAGAAACTGAAGGAATGGAAATAGTAGCTAGAGAGCTAATAAGTAAAACAAAAGAAGTAGCAGAAAAACGTGGACTTGAATATAAGGTTGACTTAATTGGTGAATCAGAATGTGTCAAACTTTCATCAAAGATTATCAATATAATCGAAGATACTGCATTAGAAAATAAATATAACTTTATAAAAATGAATAGCGGGGCAGTTCATGATTCAGCTATGTTGCCAGGAATAACAGATGTAGGTATGATATTTGTACCGAGTATTAAAGGACTTAGTCACTGTCCACAAGAACTTACTAAATTTGAAGATATTAAGTTAGGCTGTGATTTATTATTAAAAACAGTAATTAAACTAGCTAATGAGTAAATAAAAAACCTTTTAATGTATGAAAGGTGGATTGTTTTAAAATATAATATCATGCATCAAAATATGTAGTAAGGGAGGTGGCTAAAATTAAGAAAAACTTAGGAATTTCTATATCAGTTGGGTTACTATCTGGAATTTGGGTTTTAATTGCTGAAAAGCTTGGAGTGCCTGCATGGCCTGGATTTATTGGTTGGTCTTTATTCTTTTTTACAGGAGGTAATCTAGAAGCTTGTAAAAAAAGTTTTCCGTGTATAGTATTAGGGCCTATTCTGGCATATTTAACTGTTTATACTCAGATGGCATTAAATACTTCAGGAATAACTTCAGCTTTAGTAGTAGTAGCTCTTGGATTTACCATGACAATCGCTCAAAGCTTTCCATTATTTGCAGTATGTTCAGTCACATTTGTAAGTTGTAATATTTACTTTGCATCAGGAAGCCTGTTTCATTCAATAGTAGTTACATCAATAGGTTTAATCATTGGTATAATATCAGTAAAATTTGGTGCCTTTCTTGATTCCATCATATTAAAGGATAAGATGGTCTTAAGAGAGAATAATTAGGATTATTTTATTTAACAGTATTATTAAACTGTTACTAAAAATAAGTGTTGTAGTGAAGTCATAAAATTAAAGGAGGAAATTAAAAATGAGTTTGTTAATTAAAAATGGTGTTATAGTTACTGCAATGGATGAGTATCAAGGTGATATTCTAGCAGATGAAGGAAAAATAATAGCAATTGGAAATAATTTAGATTCTAAGGCTGATGAAGTAATAGATGCTAAAGGAATGTATGTATTGCCAGGAGGAGTTGATCAACACGTTCATTTTTCATTTGAATTTAACGGTTCAAAGGTTAGAGGATTTGAAACTTCAAATGCAGCAGCAGTAGGTGGAACAACTACAGTAATTGAATTTGTTAATCAAATAAAAGGAAAAGGCCTAATTGATACAATAGATGAATATAGAAAAGAAAACGCTGAAGGAATAGCTATGGTAGATTATTCTTTCCATGGTATAATAATAGATCCTTCAACTGGAGTATACGATGAAATTGCGAAGCTTCCTGAAGCTGGATATCCAACAGTAAAATTATTTATGGCATACAAGGGTATGTTCTTCCATTGTGATGACGATGTTATTGCTAAGTCAATGCAAAAAGCAAAGGATGCAGGAGTTACTATAATGGTACACGCAGAAAATGCTGACTTAATAGACGTTCTACAAAAAGAATGTGTTGAACAAGGAAATGTTGAACCCTACTATCATGCAGTATCTAGACCACCAATGGTAGAAACTGAGGCAACTGAAAGAGCAATTAACATCGCTAGGCTTATGGATGCTCCTTTATATGTAGTTCATGTATCTACAAAAGGTGCAGTTGATGCAATAAAGCGTGCTCAAGATGAAGGGCTTCCAGTTTACGGAGAAACATGTACTCATTATTTAACACTCGATAAAGAAAATCTTGCAAAACCTAATTTCCAAGGTGCTAAATATGTATGTTCACCTGCACTTAGAGAGCAAGATGATATAGATTACTTATGGGCTTCAATCAAAAATGGATGGTTAAATGCAATAAGTTCTGATCACTGCGGATTTAACTGGGCAGAGCAAAAACATATGGGTAAAGACGATTTTAGAAATATTCCAAATGGAGCACCAGGTCTTGAAAATAGATTAGGAGTATTGTGGACTGCTGGAGTTGAAACAGGAAAAATAACAAGATCACAATTAGTTGATTTGTTTGCAACTAAACCAGCTAAAATCAATGGTCTTGGAGATAAAAAAGGACATCTTGGTATAGGATATGATGCTGATATCGTAATATATAATCCAAAGGTTAAGTCAATAATATCAAATGAAACAAGCTTACAAGGAGTTGACTACAACTCTTATGAAGGATTTGAACAAATAGGAAGACCGGAAAAGGTATTCTTAAGAGGTCAATTAGTAGTAGATGAAGGAAAATATATAGGTGAAAAAGGACAAGGAGAGTTCGTTCCAGGAAAACCATATGGTCTTTGCTATGATGGCATAAAGAAATAAACTTAATAAATTTTATATAGAATAAACCACTCCAATTTTAGTGAAAACACTGAAAATTGGAGTGGTTTTCGTTTGTTTTGACAATATCATTTATATCTATATTGAAAACTTAACTATAGAAAATCCTTATTTGATTATCTTTTATTAAATTTTATATAATGATATGAATGATTGTTAAAGGAGTGACATATATGTTAAAATTACCAGAGAATTTTGAGAGCTATGAAGAAGCTAGACGAGAAGGCTTCCTAAAAGTAAAAGCTTTAAAAGAGAGAGGAACTCCAGTTGTAGGAATTTTTTGTACATATACACCTATTGAACTTATACATGCAGCAGGGGCAGTAGCAGTGAGTTTATGCGGCACATCTGATGTACCAATACCACATGCTGAAAAACACTTGCCTAAAAATCTTTGCCCTCTTATAAAATCTAGTTATGGTTTTGCGGTATCAGAAACATGCCCATATTTTTATTTTTCAGATTTAATAGTAGGAGAAACTACTTGTGATGGTAAGAAAAAGATGTACGAATTATTAGGAGAATTAAGGCCAACTCATGTTATGCATTTACCGCAAGGACAAGATAAAGACCATGCATTTAGATATTGGAGAGAAGAACTAGTTAGACTAAAGGAAGTATTAGAAGAAAAATTTAATATAGAAATTACAGAAGAAATTTTGAGAGAAGAAATAAAGGAAAGAAATCATGAAAGAAAAGTGCTTTTGGATTTTTATGAGTTAGGTAAATTAAATCCTTCCCCAATATCAGGACGTGAAGTAAATGAAACAATGGAAGCTTTGGGCTTTCAATTCGATAGGAGATCTCAATGTAATTTTATAGAAGAAAGAACTAGAGAACTAAAGGATAAATATGAAAATGAATTAAAGGGGACTAAGACAAATAGACCAAGGATACTTATTACTGGATGTCCAGTAGGAGGAGTTAGAGAAAAGGTACTAAAGACCATAGAGGATTCAGGAGCAGATATAGTGGCTTTTGAAAATTGTAGTGGAGTTAGAGAAAAGATGGTATTAGTAAATGAAACAATAGATCCAATAGATGCCTTAACAGAAAAATATTTAAATGTTAGTTGTTCTGTTATGACGCCAAACCCAAGAAGATTTCAGGCATTGGATGAGATGATAGATGAATATGAGATAGATGGAGTAATAGAAGTGGTTCTTCAAGCTTGTCATACATTTAGTGTGGAATCTTACAATGTAAAGAGATTTGTGACAGAGAAAAAGAATAAGCCATATTTATATATTGAAACAGATTACTCAAAGCTGGACATGGGACAAATAAATACTAGAATAAATGCTTTCTTGGAGATACTGTAATTACATCACCAAAATATTGACAGAAATATCATATATTGATAATATATAATAAATTGTTTCAAATTCCAACTAAAATTGGGGTGTTTAAATGAAAAAGAAATTTTTGTTATCATTTATTTTATCATTTATATGTTTTGGGTTAGTATTTATGGTTTTTGGGAAAGATGTTTTTTTAGATAATGGATATATACCAACTATAGAAGATAATAATAAACCAGAGATTGATCTAGGTGAGGACAATAAAATAGAACAAAAGATAAAAAATGAAATTCTCTTTTTAATGATGGGTGTAGATGCTAATGGAGTTAAGAATTATAAGGGTATCCGTACAGACACTATGATGCTATTTAAAGTTAATTTTGATACTGGGGAAACAAATATACTATCTATACCAAGAGATACGAGAGTTTTAGTAAAAGGGAAGAAGGATAAAATAAATCATGCCCATTCCTATGGAGGACCAGAGCTTACGATGCGAACTGTAAGAGATTTTCTGGGTATTGATGTAGATTACTATGTAAAGGTAGATTATAACGTTGTAATGGAAGTAGTGGATGCTATAGGTGGGGTGGAAATAGATGTACCCTTTGATATGAAATATAAGGATACTAACCCTGAGATTACTCCCCTTAATATAAATATAAGGAAGGGATTACAAACATTAGATGGAAAGAATGCCCATGATTTTTTAAGGTGGAGAAAAAATAATGATGGCAGTAAAGTAGAATATCCCGAGGGAGATGTTGGAAGAATTAAAGCTCAGCAGATGTTTATGAAGGAGCTAATAAAGCAAACTTTAAAGTTTAAAAATTTATTTAAGCTACAGAATTTAATAAAAACATATTATAAGAATGTAGAGACTAATATTCCTCTTAATATTATATTAAAGGCTGCAACAAATGCAAAAAAGATTGATATGGAAAATATTAAGACAGATATAATTCCGGGAGAAGGAGAATATATTGGCTCAACATCCTATTACCTCTATGATGAAATAGAAACTGAAAAGTTGATTAAAAACATATTTAATGATTATTTACTTAATGAATAATTAAATTCCCCTTTTGGTATAAAAAACCAAAGGGGGAATTTGTTTTAAGAAATTATTTACTTGCTAATTCTATAAACTTTTCTATATCCTTTTCAATTAATCTCAATGAATTTCTGAAGAACTCTGGGTCGTGAACATCTATGCCCATTCTTAGAGCTACGTCTCTTATATTATTTTTACCTGTAGCGTTTAATAGTTCATCATACTCTTTTACAAACTCTTCTCCTCGTTTTAGATATTCTGCATACAATCCCTTAGAGAATAATAATCCGAAGGCATACGGGAAGTTATAGAAGTTAAGTCCTGCGGAGTAATAATGAGGTTTATTTAACCACATATATGGATGAAGGACATTATGGTCTAATCCATCTCCATAAGCTTGTTTTTGAGCATCCATCATTATTTCTTTCAGTTCATTTACTGAAAGGGCATGTGTCTTTCTTCTCTCAAATAACTCTGATTCAAATAAAAATCTACTATAGATATCTACTATAACTTGACCTGCATCAGATATGGAAGCTTCTAGTATGCTTAGAGCTTCTTCATCACTGGCCTCTCTTAGAGCTGCATTAACCACTATTGTTTCACAGAAGATAGAAGCTGTTTCTGCTATTGGCATAGGATATCTACTATTTAATATAGATTCATTTCTTAAATTAAGTCCATGATATGCATGTCCTAATTCATGAGCTAATGTAGTCATATTTGAAAAACTTCCATTGAAATTAGATAATATTCTACTTTCCTTTATAGGATGCAAATTTGAGCAGAATGCTCCTCCTCTTTTACCCTCCCTAGGTTCTACATCTAGCCAATTATTATCGTAGGCATTTTGTACGAAATCAGCTAGTCTATTAGAGAAGGTCCTAAAATTATCTATTATATATTTCATTGCTTCATCATAAGTAAAGGTTCTATTTACTTCTCCCATAGGCGTAAACATTTCATAGAATGGAAGTCCATTTTCATATCCTAATAATTCTGCTTTTTTTCTATAATATTTATGGAATACTGGTAAGAACTCTCTCATAGCTATAATCATTGCATATAGAGTTTTTTCATCCATTCTAGATTTTACTAAGGTTTCATCTAAGGGAGAATGATATCCTCTTAATTCAGAAGTAGTGATTACTTCACCTTTGATTCCGTTTAATGCAGCAGCTGAAGATTCCTCTATCTTCTTATATGCTTTTAGTTCAGCTTCATAACCTGCTTTTCTCTTTACTGGATCTTTATCATATGCAAGGTTTCTAGCTGCTGGAAGTGGAAGCTGTTTATCTTCTCTATCTATATTTATATCTACCAATAAGGTAGATGATACCATATTTTGAAGATTTGACCATGCAGAAGAGCCAGTATTTGACATTTTTGATATAAGTATTTCTTCTTTCTCACTAAGCATATATTTAGTTCGTTCTTTAATTTGCTCTAAATAGAATTTATGCTCCTTTAATACTTCTGATGAATTTGCTATTTCATCTAAGTTATCTATATTTTTCATAAAGCTTTGAAACTGAACATCAGGTTTAGTTAGATCCGAACTTTTCACTCTCAATTTATCAAGATATTGAAGAGCTTTCTCATTTTTAGCCTCTACTGCATTTGTAAGAGATGCAAAGGAGAAAAGTTTTGAAAATAACGTGTTTATGGTACTAGAATATTGTACATATACTTCTATTTTTTCTATGGCATTGTCAGTAGAATTCAAATTATCATTAGCCCATTTACTAAATTCTGATATTAAGCTGTCAAGTTTTTCTAGATCAGAGATGTATTCCTTAGAATCGAAAGAAGTATATAATTCATTTAAACTCCAACGCATATTATCCCACCTTTCAAAATATTTAGTTAACTATATTATAGCATATATTGGCAAATGAGAAAGAATTATTTTGAGGCTCTAAATAAAGTGTTTCTCAACTTTAAATACAAAAGGAACCTTCTTCAAGAAGATTCCTTTTTACATTAAAATATCTTTGTCGTCCAATTTTCACAGTTCCAAATATCAGTAGCTACATCCTTATAAAAGTCAGGTTCGTGGGATATAAGAAGAATACTCCCTTTATAAGCTTTTAAGGCTCTTTTTAGCTCTTCTTTAGCATCTATATCTAAATGGTTAGTAGGCTCATCTAGTATGAGTACATTGGTTTCCTTATTAATGAGTTTACAAAGTCTTACTTTAGCCTGTTCTCCACCACTTAGAACCATTACTTTAGATTCAATATGCTTAGTAGTCAACCCGCACTTTGCCAAAGCAGCTCTAACTTCATATTGAGTATATCCGGGAAACTCTTGCCAAATTTCATCAATACAGGAATTATTGTTTTTATCCTTGATTTCCTGCTCAAAATATCCTATTTGAAGATTATCACCAAGCTCTACTCCACCGGATACAGATTTAATCTCACCAAGGATACTTTTCAATAAAGTAGTTTTACCTAGACCATTAGCTCCAATTAATGCTATTTTCTGACCTCTTTCCATTGTTAGATTCAATGGCTTAGATAAAGGGTCATCATAGCCTATAACTAAATCCTTAGTTTCAAATATAAGTCTTCCGGCAGTTCTGCCTTCCTTAAAATTGAATTCTGGCTTTGGTTTTTCACGAGCCAACTCTATTATTTCCATTTTATCTAGTTTTTTCTGTCTGGACATTGCCATATTTCTAGTTGCAACTCTGGCCTTATTCCTAGCTACGAAGTCTTCCAGCTCTGCAATCTCTTGCTGCTGCTTTTTATATGCTGCTTCTAATTGAGCCTTTTTAGCTTCATATACTTTTATAAAATTATCATAATCTCCTACATATCTGGTCAATTCCTTATCTTCCATATGATAGATTAAGTTTATAACAGAATTTAGGAAAGGAATATCATGGGATATAAGAATAAAAGCATTTTCATATTCTTGAAGATATCTTTTTAGCCATATTATATGTGGTTCATCTAAATAGTTAGTAGGCTCATCAAGTAATAGAATATCTGGTTTTTCTAACAATAATTTAGCAAGAAGTATTTTGGTTCTCTGCCCTCCAGATAAATCATTTACATCCTTATCAAGACCAATATCATCAAGACCAAGGCCCCTTGCAATGTCTTCTACCTTTGCATCTATTATATAAAAATCATTATGATCTAATATATCCTGTATAGTACCTACCTCTTCAAGTAGAGCAGTAAGTTCATCTTCAGATACATCACCCATTTTTAAATACATATCTTGCATTTCCTGCTCTAAATCGAATAGATACTTAAATGCTGATTTTAGCACATCACGAATACTTTGACCCTTTTCTAGTGATGTGTGCTGATCTAAATATCCAACTCTAACTCTTTTAGCCCATTCTATTTGACCTTCATCAGGTTCTAGTTTTCCAGTAATTATATTCATAAAAGAAGATTTACCTTCTCCATTAGCGCCTATTAGACCTACGTGCTCGCCATTCAGTAGCCTAAAGGATACATTCTTTAAAATTTCTCTATCACCAAAGCCATGACTTAGATTTGTTACAGTTAAAATACTCATTAGTATCTCCTCTCATTGATAAACTAAGACTCAGTTCAGGGGGAGTTTTAACTCCCTCTGAACGCAGAGCCGTGTTATCCAGAGGCTATGCAATTCCCGACTTTTACTTATAGAAGTGGAAGTCGTGGAATTGTAAGCCATCGGATAAAATCATCTCTAAAGATTATACAAAAAAACTAGACCCTAGTCTAGTTTTTTATTCTATCATTAATTTATCCGATATTTCAGCAGTTTTTATGATAATATTAGAACAGCCTATATCCCCTTTTCTACATGCCCTTTTTGAGATATCCGTATTGTATACTATTCATTTTTTCCATAAACTCTCTAAAAAGTCTTTGACTCACTTCTTTAACTTTATCACTTTCATGGGCAACATTATTCACATATTTATATGATAATACCATAACTCCAGCAGAGTAAGTGCGCCACATACAGATTCAATTCCCATACCTCAACCAAACCCTATAGACCTCCATAAATTTTTACTATAAATTAGTATAACATTAGAAATTTTAATATTGAAGCAAAATCTTTATAAAGGAATCTACTATATAAGGATCAAATTGAATGCCTTTATTTTCTAATAGGAAATCTATAGCTTCGTCTAAACACATTGCCTTTCTATGGGGCTTATTTTGAGTTATAGCATCATAAACATCTACAACAGAAAATATTCTAGACAGTAATGGAATTTCTTCTCCTTTTAGTTCATGGGGATAGCCTTTACCATCCCAACGTTCATGATGATATAAGATTAGTTCTGCAATGTCAGCTAATTCTGGTATTGACTTAGCAATCCTATATCCTATTTCGGGATGCTTTCTTATTTCATTCCATTCTAATTCATCTAGTTCTCTAGGTTTTTCTAATATTTCTTTAGAAATAGAAATCTTACCAATATCATGGACCTCTGCAAGAAGAATTAGTTTGTTTCTATCACTATTTGATAGATTTAATCTATTAGCTAATGCAAGAGAATAATTTTTGACTCTATCAATATGATATTTGATTTCATAATTTCCATCAAAAAGATACTGTATCATAGATGAGATTATTATATCTCTAACTTTTTTTCCATCTATTATCTTATTTTTGTACATATTATTTTCAGCTTCAACTAAAACCTTCATTATATCCATATCATTGTGGTCCTTAACAGCATATCCTAAAGAAATATTAGCATATTGCATATCTAATTCTCTATCCTTGCAATTGCTGTATATTCTATCAGTTATTTCTTCAGTTATTGAACTGGAAGTGTTAGGGAGTAAAATGATAAATTCATCTCCGCCCCATCTAGCTATAATATCTCCTCTTCTACAGGAAACTTTAAGTATTTCAGCAATGGATTGTAGCATTCTATCTCCAGCTAAATGACCAAATACATCATTAATTATTTTAAGACCATTTACATCACCCATAATAATTGATAGAGGTAAGTGACGATTATTATCTAACCTTTTTAACTCTTCTTCAAAGAAAGCTCTATTGTAAAGGCCAGTTAATTTATCATGGTAAGATAGATATATAATCTGTTCCTCTTTTTCAATGATTTCTGTAACATTTCTTCCAACAGCATAAGCAATATCCTCATAAAAACTTAGTTTCCATTCAAGATATAACCATTCTCCACTTTTCTTTAATACTCTAGTTCTCAAAATATAATTAGGATCAAAAATTATACCATTATTAAATGATTCATATATAAACTCTAGATCTTCTGGATGAAGAAAGGACATAAATTGATGTGATATTAATTCATTAATATTATAGCCTAAGACTCTTTCCCAAGCTTGATTTACTTTGATAATACTTCCATTAAAGTTAATTGCTATGACTAAATCAGAAATGGAATTTATTAATTCCTCCAGTTCATTGGATTTTTGTATTAGACTAGCTTCTAGTTTTTTTTCTTTAGTTAGGTCAATGAATTGGGCAATAAAGAAGTTTTTCTTAGGAGAAAATAGATGTATTTTTAGCCATTTGTTAAAACTAGGTATATATACAGAATTTAAGGTATGTCTATTGTGCAAAATAGCATCAGTTACTAATTCAAATAGCTGTGGAATTTCATTTCTAATGCTTGGGAACAATTCCAATATATATTTATCTTGTATTTCTATATTTTTGATTCCAATAATTTCTAGATAAGAAGGATTGAAATCTAATATTTTCAAGTCTATAGGTATATACTTATCATCATAAATTAGCTCATGATATACATATCCTACAGGAGTACTATCAAGCATCATTTGAAAATCTTCTATGGTAAACATAAAATCATCCCCTAGAATGGATCATAAGACCTAATTTTTCCATATATACCCTATTAAATATTAGTGGAAACTAAATAAAGATAATAAGAGAAGTTTCATAATTAAGGGTATACTATAAAGGAAACAATTATATTGACCAATCAGATATAAACTAATATTTTTCTTGCAATTAGTTAACATTATATGTATACTTAATAGGTTATAGATTAAGGAGGACGATTTTATATACATGGAAAAATTAAGATTTGAGGATATGAATTTATCGAAAGAAGTACAAAAGGGAATTTGTGATATGGGATTTGAGGAAATGTCTCCTATTCAATCCCAGGCTATACCAGTAATATTAGAGGGCAGAGATATTATTGGGCAAGCGCAGACAGGAACAGGTAAAACAGCTGCATTTGGTATCCCTATTATTGAAAGATGTGATCCAAATGGAAATTATGTTCAAGCATTAGTTCTATGTCCAACTAGAGAACTTTCAATACAGGTAGCTGAAGAGATCGGAAAACTTGCAAAATATAAAAAAGGTATATCTGTAGTTCCTATATATGGTGGGCAACCAATAGATAGGCAGATTAAAGCTCTAAAAAAGGGTGTTAATATTGTAATTGGTACACCGGGAAGAGTTCTAGATCATATAAGAAGAAGAACTCTAAAAATAGATAATGTAAGCATGATGGTACTAGATGAAGCGGATGAGATGTTTGATATGGGTTTTAGAGATGATATTGCCCTTGTAATGAATGATTTAAAGGAAGAAAGACAAACCATATTTTTCTCAGCAACTATGCCCCCAGAAATTATGAAGTTTGCTGCAAGTTATCAGGCAAATCCTGAGATCATTAAGGTGGTTCATAAAGAACTTACAGTACCAAAGGTAGAGCAAGTTTATTTTGAGCTAAAACAGCATATGAAAACTGAGATTTTATCTAGACTTGTTGATATGTACAATCCAAAGTTAACTGTAGTATTTTGCAATACAAAGAAAAAGGTAGATGAATTAACTGAAGAATTGCAAGGAAGAGGATATTTTGCAGATGGACTTCATGGAGATTTGAAGCAAAACCAAAGGGATACTGTAATGGGTAAGTTCAGAAAAGGTACCATAGATATTTTAATAGCTACAGATGTAGCAGCAAGAGGAATAGATGTAGATGACGTGGACTTAGTTATTAACTATGATATGCCGCAGGATGAGGAATATTATGTCCATAGAATAGGTAGAACTGCCAGAGCAGGAAGAGAAGGAAAGGCCTTTAGCTTTGTAGCAGGAAGAGATATCTATAAATTAAGAGACATACAAAGATATACTAAAACAAAAATTACAAGAATGGATTTACCAACTCTTAAGGATATAGAAGCAAACTATACTACAATAATGCTTGGAAAAATAAAAGAAGAGATTGACAAAGAAGATTTAAGTAAATATGAAAAGATTATCGAGACCTTACTTGAAGAAGATTATACCTCTTTTGATATAGCAGCTGCACTATTGAAATTCTACATGGCTGAAAACAGACTAGATGGTCACGAAGAGTTAGATATGGTGGATTTTGGAGGGAAGCTTAAAGGAGGCAAACCTACAGGAGGTAAACCTACAGGATTTAAATCATCAGGTTCTTCAACAAGAATTCACATAAATATAGGGAAGAAAAAAGGCATAAGTCCAAGGCATATATTAGCGGCTATAGTTCAGGAGACAGGTATAACTAAAAACCTAGTAGGAAATATAGATGTATATGATAAATTTACATTTGTAGAGATACCAGGAGATTATACGGAGGATGTCTTAGAAATATTAAATGGAGTAAGAATAAAAGGAACAAAGGTTAAAGCTGAAATAGCGAATCCTAAGAGGAAATAGTATTAATAGAGAATAAATTATAGAACAAAATTAAATATATGAGATATTATTAGAATGGAAAAAGCTTAGAAGAATCATAGGACTGAAAAAATGTCTATACTAAAGAGACATAGAATCAGAGTCTTTAGATTTTTTAAGCTTTTTTTGAATTAGAATAAAATATTCTTCAATTAGGAAAAATAAGTACTCTTTTCCAATCAAATCAAAATAGAATTAAAGCTACAAAAATGTTTTTATACTAACTTTCCTAGAGGAGTATGGGGAAAATAATTATTTATTTAAATTTATAAGTTATAATTTCCCATTGATTACTTTTATAAATTTAATAACCTTTTTAATATCTTCCAGAGGCATATTATCAATTTCTAAAAAAAGTTCTTCTAGTACATTTCTTTTAGTAGAATAAGGGCTTTCATTATTTTCCATAAATTGAGGATTCTTTTCCATATCTTGGTTTGGGAGAGAAAGTCTAATATTAGATAAACCTATAAGGTAGTCTAGTGAGACACAAAAAAGTGCAGAAATCTTCACAAGGAGTTGCACATCATTAGGAAAACGCGAACCATTTTCATAATTACTAACAGATTGTCTACTAATATTTAATTTTTTAGCTAACTCACTTTGAGTTAAAGAATTCTCTTCTCTAAGCAGTTTTAAACGCTCTCCAAAAGTCATGGCATCACCTCATAAATATCCTAGCATAAAAACAATCAAATCTATAGGCTGTCTTCAAAAAGGGTCTAAATGCAATAAAATGTCAACATTTGTTGTCAATGATAATATTTTATGCTAATATATAATTATTAATCCTGAGTTTAAATATTTAATTTTCAAATAAAGCTTAGAAGTAGGGTATTAGGAAAATTCAGTATCTATCTAAGTGATATATTAGCTGACTATTCGGTTTTAGATATATAATATTAGATTGATTAATGGTAAATTTAAAGAGATAATTTAAGCAATTTGTAGTATGTAAAAAGCAGAGGTGAGAAATTTTGAAGGAACAATTTGTAGAACACAATTGTAAATATAAAGAAGCCTTTAATAATAGTCTCACACCCATGATAATTATAGATGCTGAAACAGGAAATATTGATGATGCTAATTTAGCAGCATGTGATTATTATTTATACTCAAAAAAAGAATTACTTTCTATGAATATTTCAGATATAAATATCTTAACTCAAAAAGAGATATCTAAAGAAATAGAGAAGGCAGAACTAGAAAATAGAAAGTTTTTTAGATTTAGACATAAATTATTTAACGGTGAAATAAGAGATGTAGAAGTATTTAGTAGTTTTATAGAAGCTGGAGATAAGAATTTATTATTCTCAGTTATTCATGATATTAAAGAAAAGAGTAAGTTAGAAAAAGACTATATGATCAATCAAATCTATTTTGATAATCTCTTTAATAATTCTCCTGAAGCTATTGCAATGGTTAATGCTGAATTTAGAATATTGAATATTAATGATAAATTTAAGAGGGCTTTTCAATATGATTTATTAGAAATAGTAAATAAAGATATTACAAAAATATTATGTGAACAAACCATATATGATCCTTTTTGTGATTTCAGAGAATCAATAATAGAGGGTAAATGTATACGGAGAGAAGTTAGAATAAAAAGGAGAGATGATAGTACCCTAGATTTACTGTTGCTCATATGTCCTATAGTAGTGAATGGAAATTTTATTGGAGCTTATTTCATCTATTCTGATATATCAGAGACTAAAGAAAAAGAAAATAAGATAAAGATGCTTACTTATAATGACAGTTTAACTGGACTATTTAATATGAAGTTTTTCTTGGATAATTTAGATTATGAAGTATTTAAGAATAATTCTAATGAAAATACTAAGGAAAAGTTAGTAATACTTATATTAAAGGTTAATGAGTTTAAAGAGATAAAGAATGCTTTAGGGCATTTTGCTGGGGAACAGGTATTGAAAGAATTTGCACTAAGATTAAGAGCTAGCGTAGGAATAGAAGATACTGTTGCAAGATTTAGCGAAGATGAATTTGCTATTTTAATGCCTAGAATAGATACCTTGTATGAAGTCGAGAGATTATCTAATAATATTATAAAAAACCTTGAAGATTATTTTTCTGTAGGTAATGGTGAATTTCAAATAACAACTTGTATTGGAATAGCAGTATATCCTGATGACGGAATGGATTCTACTACTTTAATTAGGAAAGCAGATATTGCTATGAATAAATGCAAGATACAAAACAATAATAATACCACTAGATTTGAAAAATCTTTGGATAAAGAAATTCAAGAATATTTTTGGATGAAAAATGATTTATTAAAATTAGGATTAAAAGAAGAATTGTATTTAGATTATCAACCAATATATAGTATTGATACGAATAGATTAGTTGGAGCAGAAGCTTTAATCAGATGGAATCATGGAGAAAAAGGTATAATTCCACCTGCTAGATTTATATCAATAGCAGAAAAGATAGGTATGATACATCCTATAGGAGAGTGGGTATTGCTAAAAGCATGTAGTCAGAATAAAGAATGGCAAGAATTAGGATATGATCCTATATACATATCTGTAAATGTATCTGTTTTGCAATTAGAAAAACCTGATTTTACTAAAAGGATAAAAAAGATATTGGAGAAATCTATGCTGAAACCTCAATATCTTCAGTTGGAAATAACTGAGACTTTTTTTACCCAAAACTATGAATTGATTCAGGATACAATAAAGGAGTTAAGGAAATTAGGAATAAAAATAGCCATAGATGACTTTGGTACTGGATATTCTTCCCTAGGACAACTATGTGAGTTGAATATTAATAATATTAAAATTGATAGAATGTTTATCGATGGAGTAGATGGAAATATTAATAAATCTAAAATTGTAAAGGGAATCATATCTCTAGCTGAAAGCCTGAATATTACTTTAACTGCTGAAGGGGTAGAAAGAGAAGAAGAATTAAAGTTTTTAAATGCAAATAGATGCACATTTGTACAGGGGTACTTGTTTAGTAAACCAGTTGAAGCATATAAAATTGAAGAGTTATTAAAAAGGAATGGAAAGAATAAAATTTGTTTATGCTAAAAGGGGCGATTTAAAAGGCATGAATAAATTTTTTTAGGGGCGGAACGGTTGAATAACCGTTCCCTATATATTTTTGATTTTTTTCTTTAAGGTTCCCCTCAGCCCTTTTTCTTCTTTATCTCTTATACGTTTAATATTTGGTATATGAAGATAAATAGCTATAATCACAAGAAGGGCAGATATGATTATTGGACCAAGTCCAAGATTAAAATAAATAGTTGCTAATAATAGAAATAAGTTCATGGCTATAGTACCTAAGGCTATATAGTCAGTAAAAACAGTTATAAGCAAAATTATGAGGAAGCCCAATAAGCCAAATCTATAATCTACACCTATTAACATACCTAAAAGAGATGCAGCACCCTTTCCACCTCTAAAACCCATAAAGAATGGGAAATCATGACCAAGGATTACAAAAAGACCATTTAAATACAGAAGAAAAACACTTTCACTTAGATGAGAAATTTTAAATAAATATCTGATAACTAAAATAGAAATAATTGCTTTTAATATATCTAAGACGGCAACTAGGACACCCCATTTCCATCCTAGGGATATTACAGTATTTGATGCACCAGCATTTCCAGCACCAAGTGTCCTGATATCCACATTTAAAAAAGTTTTACTAAGTATATAGGACCACTGTAGACAGCCGAATAAATACCCTATAATAATAACGAGTAAATAAGATTTCAACGTATCACCTCCGTCAATACAGTATATTATATCATAAAATGTATTATAATAATATCTCCTATAATATGCCAATGTACCTATTTAGTTTAACTGTCGCATATAGTATAATAATGTCTATAATTGGTAATTTCGTAGCATTGACAGATAGATAAGTTTGATTTAAGGAGGATAAAATATGAAAATGTTTATGAGTGACAATAACTCTGGAGTTCATCCCAAGGTAATGGAAGCTATGTTAAATGTTAACAGCGGTCATGATTATTCTTATGGTAACGATAATACAACTAAAGAAGCCATAAACAAAATAAAAGAACAATTAGGAGCTGATGTAGATGTATATTTTGTAACTACAGGTACAGCTGCAAATGTTATTGGGCTTAGTGGATTATTGATGCCATATGAGGCAGTAGTATGTGCAAATACAGCTCATATAAATGTAGATGAATGTGGAGCATTAGAAAAATTTAGTGGAGCAAAAATATTACAGATACCAACTGAAAACGGAAAGATATGTAGGGAAGGGGTAAAGAGTTTTCTTCATTCTTTAGGAGACGAACATCAATCCCAGCCTATGATAATTTCCATATCTCAAACTACTGAGACTGGAACACTATATTCAGTAGAAGAAATTAAAAAATTAGCTGAATTTGCTCATGAAAATAATATGCTATTACATATAGATGGCGCAAGGATAGCTAATGCAGTAGTGGCACTCAATACCACTTTTAAAGAGATGATAACAGATACAGGAGTGGATCTTCTATCCTTTGGTGGAACAAAAAATGGCATGATGATAGGAGAGGCTATAGTTTCATTAAATAAAGATCTAAGTAAAGCTTTTAAATTTTATAGAAAGCAAGGAATGCAATTATTGTCTAAAATGAGGTTTGTATCTGCACAATTTGTCGCATATTTAAGTGACGACTTATGGAGAGAAAATGCATTAAATGCAAATAATATGGGTAAATACTTTGCAAGCAGCTTATCTGGAATCTCAGGAATCACCTTAAAATCTGAACCAGAGACTAATATGATATTTGCATATATGGAAAGGGACTTAATTAAATCTCTGCAAGAAAAATTTGATTTTTATGTAATAGATGAAGAAACAAATTTAGTTAGACTAGTTACATCCTTCGATACTAATAAGGAAGATATAGATAAATTTATTAAATTTGCTAAAGAGATAAAGGGAATTATATAGGGAGATTAATGGGGAAATATGATTAAAAGGGGGATGATTATGAGATCCAAGACGAAGAAAAATATAATAGTATTATTAATAGTACTAACTTTGATTTCCATCCAAAGCCTATTTATAGATAGTAAAAATGTTTATTCTGACAATAGTTCAAAAACTATTAGATTTGCAGGAGATCATAATCATCCGCCTTATGAATACATTGATGAAAACGGTAACTATAAAGGATATAATGTTGATATAATAAATGCAATTGCCAATGAGATGGATTTACAAATCGAGATTATACCAATGGAATGGAATGACGCAATACTAGCTTTGGACAGAAATGAAGTCGAGGGCATTATAGGTATGTCCCAAAATGAGGAAAGGCTAGAAAAATATAAATTCACTCTACCTACAGTTGTCAATGAGCAAGTGATTTTTGCAGCGAAGGACACTGTACATATAAACGAATTAGAAGACCTAGAAGGACTAAAGGTAGCTTATCAAAAAAATGATTATAACGAATCTCTAATTTTAGAAATACCTCGAGTAATTGGTTATCCTAAAAATGGTCAAGAGGAAGCCTTGATTGCAGTAGGAAATAAAGAAGTAGATGCAGCTTTAGGAAATAAAATAGTTGGACTATATCATCTGCAGAGAAATAAAATGACAGAATTAGTTAAAGTTGTAGGAGAACCTATCTCTACTGCAAAGTATGGACCAGCTGTTAGAAAAGATAACGAAGAGCTTTTCCAAACATTGGAGAGGGGCTTAGAAACTATTAAAAGAAATAAGGTTTATGATAATATTTATAAAAAATGGTTCGGGGAAGATATGTCCTACATTAAGATGACATATAATGCCTATAGAAAACAAATTATATCTGTAGTGACGATAATATCTTTAATTTTCTTATTTTTGTACTTCTATAATAAAAGACTTCAAAAAGAAGTATTAAAGAGAACTAATGAACTTGAAGTAGCCAATGAAGGTTTAATAAAACATCAAAAAGAGATATATAATTTAGCGTATTATGATCCAGTCACGTCACTTCCCAATAGAGTTTATTTTATAGAAGAATTAAATAGTATATTTGAAAATTTAGAGAAAAACGATGATTTATTTGCAGTGTTACTTTTAGATTTAGACAGATTTAAACATATAAATGATACATTAGGTCACTATGTAGGAGATTATGTATTAAAGATTTTAGGTATGAGACTTAAGAAGTTAGTAAAAGAAGAAGATATCGTAGCGAGAATTGGAGGGGATGAGTACTATATACTACTTAAAGGTATTCAGCATAGTGATGATGCAATGGAATTAGCAAGGATTATCATAGAAGATTTTAAAAAACCATATTATGTTAAGGATTATGAATTATATTTAACTACTAGTATTGGTATAGCATTATATCCAGAAGGAGGACTGGATTCTCAGTCCATAATTAAAAATGCTGATCTTGCATTGTATAAAGCGAAGGATTTTGGAGGAAATGCTTACTATCTTTATGGAAAAGAGATACAGTCTAAAGGTCTTGAGAAGATGATGCTTTTAAATCAATTGAGACAAGCTGTAGAAAATAATCAGTTGGTATTACATTACCAACCTCAAATAGATATATTAACAGGAAAAATCAGAGGGGTAGAGGCTTTGGTAAGATGGAATCATCCAGAACAAGGACTCCTATACCCGGATAAGTTTATTTTTTTAGCTGAAGAAACAGGATTGATAATCCAAATGGGAGAATGGATATTAAAGGAGGCTGCAGTTCAAGCAAAAAAATGGATTGATTTAGGACATGATATTATTATGTCTGTGAATATTTCAGCTAGGCAGTTCCAAGATAGAAGATTTATAAATGAAGTAATAAATGCCTTAAATGAGTCAAAACTTAATCCAAGGAATCTTACCTTGGAGATTACAGAGACCACGGCTATATCAGACATAGATTATACATTAAATATTTTAAATATGTTAGAAAACCTTGGGATAGCAGTAGCTATAGATGATTTTGGGACAGGATATTCCAGTTTAAATTATTTAAATGAAATGAGTGTATCTGAGCTTAAAATAGATAGATCTTTTATATGGGATATTGAGAAAAATGATAAAAATAAGATGATTTCAAATACGATAATTGTTTTAGCAAAACAATTGGGTTTAAAGGTAACTGCTGAAGGGGTAGAAAATATGGAACAGTTAGAGATATTAAAGGAAATGAAATGTGATATAGCTCAGGGTTACCATTTTAGTAAGCCAGTATCAAAGGAAAAGATAGATGAGATGATAAATGAAAAAAGCCCTGTATAAGGGCTTTTATTATTTGTATCCTAAAGGTGCTTGGTGGAACATATTTACATCACCATGAGTAGTAAAGTTTACTTTACTAATAAAACTATTGGATTCTTTATCAAATCTATATTCTGTAAGTTTTAAATTTGCCGTACCTGATTGAACTGTAGTTACTACAAAATCTTCACCTTCAAAATATGCATAAAAACTTATGCCGCCTAATTGAACATAATCATTAAAGAGAATATAATCGTTATCAGCATCTCTTGCAACTAGTACCCAATTTTGACCATCATCCCAAGCAATCTCACCATTGTATCTTTGAGCAACTGTGTACAACTCTATAGTTTCTTCTGTTCCATCTTTATTAAAGTCTATATTCACGGAATCAAGCAAAGTTAAGTCATTATAATCAACTTTGTCTGTAGCCTTAATAATTAGATCTCCAGATTCTCCATTTGGTTTTCCATATTTTTCAACTAAATCTTTTATAAATGAATTTGGTTCTATTGATTTCACTATATTGTCCTGATTAAAGGCTACCATATAATATTCATTTACAGCCAGATTATCTACAAGGCTTTTATCTGTTACCTCTAATTTTAGAGTTGTTTCATTTGTAGAAATAGTAATGTAATTTTTTCCATTCTCTGTATTTATTTCACTTAAGAAACCTAGATTTGTAGATATCTTTTCTTCTGCTGCAGGATTGCTCTTAGGAGTACAACCAAAGGAAATGACTAGTACCATTAATGCTACTAACATTAAAGAGATTTTTCTAATTAAATTTTTCATATCATCACCATCCTTTATAGTATAGGGTAACATAATTTTATATTCTTTACAAGGAACATAGAATTACGAATTGATTACAATGATAAAATATAATAAATCTATCTGATCTAATTAATAATATAAAAATAGGGTAATTATTAAAGAAACTCTCCAAAATAATTACGAAATTTTGACCTAGGTCAAAGTAAATTATTCTATTCTAGCTTATAATAAAGCTACAAACAATAAAAACAGGAGGTAATATATATGATAACAAAAACTTATCAATTAGAAACATTGACTTGCCCAAACTGCGTGGCTAAAATTGAAGGAATGTTAAAGAAGACAACAGGTATTTCTACAGGAGAAGTTTTATTTAATACATCTAGAGTTAAAGCAACTTTCGATGAATCAATATTAAGCTCAGAAGATATAGTAGCAAAAATTGAAAAATTAGGATTTGACGTTTTAAGTGAAAAATAATAAGTAAAGTTTAAGAGGGGAGAGTATAATGAAATTAACCAAGGCCCAAAGAGTTTGGATATCAGGGATATTAGTAGCAATAGCTTTTATATTAAAGAATACAATAGGAGAGCAAATAATAACATCTGTGGTCATGATTCTCGCAGCCATAATTGCAGGTACTCCAATACTCAGAAATGCAATATCTGCTGCAAGATACTGGATAATAGGAATAGATGCTCTAGTATCCATAGCAGTCATAGGTGCAATGTTTATAGGGGAATACTGGGAAGCAGCAGCTGTAACATTTCTATTTATGCTAGGCGATTACCTAGAATCTAGAACTATAGAAAAAACTAGGTCTTCAATTAAAGCTTTGCTGGATTTAGCTCCAGATACGGCTAGAGTAATGAGAGATGGAGTTGAAATAATAATCTCTCCTGATGAAGTAGTTAAGGGAGATCAGGTAGTAGTAAAACCAGGAGAAAAGATTTCTGTAGATGGCAATGTTGTAGAAGGCTCAGCATATGTAAATCAGTCAGCTATTACAGGAGAGTCAATCCCTGTTAATAGAAATATAGATGATAGTGTCTTCTCAGGAACAATAATTGAGTCTGGATATCTAGTAATTGAGGCAACGAGAGTAGGAGAGGATACTACGTTTGCAAGGATACTTCAAATGGTAGAAGAAGCTCAAGATAAGAAAGCAAAAACTCAAAAATTTCTTGAGAAGTTTTCAAGATATTATACTCCTGCTATAATAGTATTAGCAATAGGATTATATCTAGTGACTCAGGATTTGGTATTAGCTCTTACATTATTAGTTATAGCCTGTCCGGGAGCTTTGGTTATATCAACCCCTGTATCTATTGTAGCAGGTATAGGAAATGGGGCAAAGCATGGTGTGTTAGTCAAAGGAGGAGAGATAATGGAAAACTTAGGGAAGATAAAAGTTTTAGCCTTTGACAAGACGGGAACATTGACTGTTGGGAAACCAATGGTAACCCATATAAAATCCTATGATATAGAAGAAAGAGAGTTACTAAGAATAACTGCAATAGGAGAAGGATATTCAGAACATCCTCTAGCTCGTGCAATACTGGCTCGGGCAGAAAATGATCTAGGAAAAATTGATGAAATGCCAGAGGAGTCAGAGATAATAACTGGTCAAGGTCTTAAAGTTAAGATAGAAGGTAGAACAATTTTAATAGGAAATAGAAAATTATTCTTAGAGAATAAGGTAAGTATTGGAGAGAATGTAGAAAAATATCTACAATCTGAAGAACAAAAAGGACAGACTGCTGTAATAGTTGGAGATACGATGCAAATATTAGGGATTATATCCATTGCTGATGTTGTAAGGGAAGATGCTAAGAAATTAGTATCTAATCTAAAGAAATTGGGTGTAGAAAAAATAGTAATGCTTACTGGAGATAATAGAAGAGCTGCTAAAGCAATTGCCGAAGAAATAGGCTTAGACGATTTTTATGCAGAACTTTTACCAGAAGATAAGGTTAGGGTATTAAAAGAATTGCAAGAAAAATATGGCGTAGCAGCCATGGTAGGGGATGGAGTAAATGATGCGCCAGCATTGGCTTCAGCTGATTTAGGAATTGCCATAGGTGGTGCAGGAACAGATGTGGCCATGGAAACAGCAGATGTAGTGTTGATGTCTGACGAAATAAAAAAACTATCCCATGCCATAGGATTAAGCCGTGCTACAGTAAATAATATGAGACAGAATATTTACTTTGCTATAGCTGTAGCAGCATTATTATTAGCAGGAGTATTGATTAAAACGGTTAATTTATCCTTTGGAATGTTAGTCCATGAATTGTCTGTCTTGCTAGTTGTAATTAATGCAGTTAGACTTTTAGGATATGGAGATAGGGGCAAATCGAAGAAAATGTTAGAGATTTAAGGAGATGTTTAAATGGATTGTAACTGCTTTAAAAGAGAAGGGAAAAATTGTATAGAGATAGTTCCAATCTTTAGCAATCTAACTTATGAAGAAATGATGGAAGTAGCTAGGATAACAAGAGAAAAAAACTTTGAAAAAGGTGAAATGATATATACGGCTGGGGATAAAGGAGATAAACTTTACGTAATACATTCTGGAAAAGTAAAAATAACTAGATTTACAGATTCGGGCAAAGAACAGGTAATTAGAGTATTGGGACCTGGAGATTTTATGGGAGAACTATCTATCTTTAGTCCCTTGCCATTAACTGATAACGGAGAAGCACTGTCACAGACAGTTGCATGTATGATAGATGGGAAAAAATTAAAAGAGTTAATGAAAAAATATCCTGCCATAGCATTTAAAGTAATGGAGGAGCTAAGTCAAAGATTAGAAAAAGCAGAACATTTGATAGAAAATATAAGCCTTCATGGAGTAGAAAGAAGGCTGGCTCTTACCCTAATTAATATGTCAAATGAAAAAGGGGAAGTATCTTTAAAGATGAGTAAAAGAGACTTTGCATCTCATTTAGGAATGAGTCAAGAGACTTTAAGTAGAAAGCTAACAGTTTTTCAGGATATGGAAATTATAAAATTAATTGGTCATAGAAGAATAATTTTACTGGATATAGAAGCTTTAGAAAAGATAGAGTAACCTCTAATTTAAATTAGAGGTTACTCTATTTGGATATTTATTTTATTAAATTTTTTATACTATTAAAGAAACCTTTATTATCTTTTATTACTTTCTCATTTCCAACTGTTACAATATTATTATCTTTTAACCCCTTTTCAATCATTTCAGCAAATTTTTTCATATCCTGAGGCTTCGTGTTTAATATTTCTTTAAGCTCTCTATTTAAATCCTCAGTCTTAATTCCCATAAGATAATAATAATCGGCCTCATTTCCTTTTTGTATGCTAGATACTGGAACATAGTATTCTGCCAAAGAAGAAATAATAAATTTCTCAAATGCTTTCTCATCTAAATCAAAGTTTCTGAGAAAGCTTACGGTGCTGTTATAGGCATTATAAGTTTCCTTTAATTTTGGATCTCTATAACTCATAAAGATAATATTAGATTCGTTGACTATATTAAACATAGCACCATATGCTCCGCCTTTGACACGAATTTCATTAAATAAATAGTCAGATATAACATTGTTTAAAACCTTCATGCTACCGCTATATTTATATCCGCCCTTTGTAAAGTCAAAAGCTGCGAAGTTATATAAAATATCTATTGGAGATGTAAAGGCTTCGTTAGTATCTCCAATCTTAAATTCATATTTTTGTGAAGGATAATCTTTATCTTCCAAGATTTCAAGTAATGTAGGAAGATTTTCCTTAAAAGCCTTATATTCTGTATTTTCTCCAGTGATACTTATTACTAAATTATTTCTATTAAAAATAGTATTTTTAACTTCTTCAAGATTTGCGACTATTTCTTCATACTTAGAATCATAATTCAAATTAAGTTCTGATATAAAATCATAATAATCAAAGCCATTTAAAATATCGTTATATTTGAAAACAGGTGAGAAATAAGAGAGATTTCTTATTGCGGCCGTATTCAAAGGCATGCTATTCAATTGATTTTCAATAGTAAACTTTGACATTGAAATAAGCTGTTTTAGCCTTTCTTTATCGTCGAATTTAGTCTTTTCTATTTCTTCTGAAATCAAGTTAAACATTTGACCTATGTTTTCATCAGTGGCAATAGATGACACGACTAATTTAGGATCATAATCTGTGTTATTTCCTTTTTTAGTTAGTACACTAGGATAATAGTTGATACCTCCTGTATACATAGCTTCCTGCACTGGCAGTTCAGTATAATTATAATTTTCGGTACTCATTTTCCCTAATATCTCTGATAAGAGATTTATATAAGGAATTTGTTCTTGTTTCACATAAGAAGCATCAAAATATAAATTTATGCTTCCAATACCATTGGTGAATAATGGATGATGCAAAATAATAATATCTTCATCTTTACTTTCTATAGTAGGGATTTCCTCTATAGTAGGTTTTAAGTCTTTTAAAGATAATGCAGGCATGGTATCTAAGGCTTCTTTAGAATTAGGAGTGTTATTCCATTCTTGAAGTTCTTTATATTCTCTTATAATATCTTCTATTTCCTTATCCGAAAGAGATGCCTTATATTCTCTGAGTTTTTGTGTTGCAGCAGCATCTTTTTCTTCCATTAAGCCTTTCTTTGGCTGAAGAAGTATTAAAGAACTATGTTTATTATTTAGAATATGTTTTTTGATTAGTTCCTCAAAATAAGGCTTATCTAATGCAATCTTTAATTTTCTGAAGCTATCTGCCATATTTAGGCCTTCAAATGGGTCTTCGTCATATAGCCAGCTAAACATTGCTAAGTCACCATACATGAGCCCTGTATTAATATCTCTTGAGTATTGCTGTCTTAAATCTAGCTCTACTACGTTTAGTGTTGATTTAATAAGATCTTTATTTATACCTTTTTCTGCTACATCCTTTAAGGAAGAAAACACAATATTTACAAAACTATCCTTCATATCAGGATTGATATTTTGTGCAGTTATTGTTACATAAGGTTGCAAGAAGTTAGGAGACATTTGGGCACTAATATTGTAAAAACCAGCTTTATTTAGTTCTTGCACCACTGGAGAAGCTTGGTTTTTGAATAGCATGTAAGTTAGTACATTGAAGGAAGTCATCGTATCGATTCTAGAATCATCTTTAATAGAAAAGCTTAGAGCAACAGATGATTTTCCTTCTTCAGAGTCCTCCGTTGAAATAGGATACTCAACTATTATATCTTTTCTCTTGTCAAAGGGTTTTTGAACAATAGGTTTAGAATCTATTTCCTCTTTATCGAAATCCTTTAAATAATTATCATTTATAAATTTAAGTTTCTCCAATATATCGATTTTTCCATAGAGATAAATATAACTATTTGAAGGATGATAATATTTATCATAAAAATCTTTTACTTCTTGAAAAGTTAAGCTTGGTATATCGGGAGGATTTCCTCCAGATAAGTAAGTATAATTAGTGTCTGGATATAAGTTTTGCATTATTGAATAATGTAGCTGTGAATCAGGAGATGACAAAGCTCCTTTCATTTCGTTATATACAACACCATTATATTGAAGAGGTGCATTTTTATCCTCAATGCTATAATGCCACCCGTCAACTTTAAAGAACTTTTCATCCTTATAAAAGGCAGGTTTAAAAACTACACTGAGATAAACATCCAGTAAGTCATTGAATTCTTTATCGTTCATACTAGAAAATGGATAAGTAGTCCTGTCTGGGTAGGTAAGTCCATTTAGATTCTTGGTCAAAGTTCCCTTTACAATCTCGAAAAATAGATTTCTTACGGGAAATTTTTCTGAGCCTCCATTTAAGAGCACATGCTCTAAAATATGGGGAATTCCCTTGTTGTTTTCAACTGGTGTTCTGAAAGAAATAGAAAACGCTTTGTTTTCATCATCATTTTCTATTTGAAGTAACCTAGCACCACTTTTTTCATGTTGAAAAATCCTACCAACGGAATCTAATTCTTTTAGATGCTTTTGTTCAATTAGTTTGAATCCAAAATAAGTTTCTCCAACTCTTAAATTTTTTGTTTCAGCATAAGACATGTTAGAGAATAAAAATGTTGATAATAAAACTGCTAGCAAAATTAAAGCAATTGGTTTTTGTTTTACACTAAATCCTTTCACAGATATCCCCCTTTTGTATTATAATTTATTTGTACTAGTGTATTAATTGAATAGTACACTATAATTTACCATTTGTCAACTAATTTGTTAAGTAAAAGATAGTTTGATTAAAAAAATGACCTAGGTAATTGCATTGTATTACCTATGTCATTTTTTTATGTTTATTCTATTTATATTTACTTTCCAATTCTTCTATTAAAGTAATATATTTTTCTTGAATTCGTGCCTCAGTTGCGGAGTTTTCTACTTTTCTACATTCATCCTCAATAAAAGCTTTACTGCTATCATTTAACATATTTTCAGCAAATTTATACATGGCGGTATTTTCTTTCTCTATATGTCTATCCAATAAATCTGTATAGGAAATGGCATTTGCTATAATATCAAGTCTTGCTTCATCATTGCCATTCTTAAATTCTTCCAATGACTTTTCAAGATTGGCCATGTAAAGTCTTCCCATATCATGCTCTATATACATTCCAGTAATAGCACCTGATTTTGCTAATTTTTCAATTTCCTTATTCATTGTCTGAAATAGTATATCCTCTTCTTTCCCATGATGATGTTTATCTGCATAGGTTCTTACAAAATCAATTATTCTTGGTAAATCATCTATATCGTATTCAGAGTTAGTCATAACTCTATAGGAAATTTTCCTGATTACTTTAAGCATTTTCCTAATATTGGTATGTTCTTCAACCATTATTCTTATGGATTCCAAGATATTCACCTCACAAAATATTTTCTTTATGATTTTACCCTTAATTTCATAATAAATAACAAAATAATAATATTTTACAATAAAATGGGTACATATATTATGGGATTAAATAATTAATTATAAGGGGGTAGTGCAATGAGCTTTAAGATGACTGATAAGGTAACATGGGTAGGGAAGATAGATTGGGAATTAAGAACTTTCCATGGAGATGAATACTCGACACATAGGGGGTCTTCCTATAATTCATACTTAATTAGAGACAAGAAGACAGTACTTATTGATACAGTTTGGGAACCATTTGCTGAAGAGTATGTTGAGAAATTAAAGAAGGAAATAGACCTAAATGAAATAGACTATATAATAGCGCAACATTCAGAGATAGACCATAGCGGAGCTTTACCATTGTTAATGAAGGAGATACCAAATACTCCAATCTATTGTACATCAAACGGGGCAAAAATATTAAAAGGCCATTTCCATGAAGATTGGAACTTTGTAGAAGTAAAGACAGGAGATACATTAGATATAGGAGAATCAACTCTAACATTCGTAGAAGCAAGAATGCTTCATTGGCCAGATAGTATGATGACTTATATGAGTGGAGAAAATATATTATTTAGTAATGATGCCTTTGGACAACATTATGCATCGGATTTAATGTATAATGATTTAGTAGATCAGGGAGAATTATATCAAGAGGCTGTTAAATACTACGCAAATATATTAACCCCATTTAGTGTATTAGTCACTAATAAAATTAAAGAGGTTTTAGGGTTTAACCTGCCACTTAATATGATAGCTACATCTCATGGAATTATCTGGAGAGATAATCCGGCACAAATAGTTGAAAAATATTTAGAGTGGGCAGATGCATATCAAGAAAATCAAATTACAATAGTATATGATACTATGTGGAATGGCACAAAAAGAATGGCAGAGTCAATTTCAGAGGGTATAAAATCAGTGAATAAAGATGTAACTGTAAAACTATATAATGCAGCAAATTCAGATAAAAATGATGTAATAACTGAATTATTTAAATCTAAAGCAATATTATTTGGTTCTTCTACAGTTAATAAGAGTATAATGCATGCAACAGCAGGGATTCTTGAGATGATAAAAGGAATAGGATTTAAGAATAAAAAGTCAGCAGCTTTTGGTTCCTATGGTTGGTCTGGTGAGTCCGTAGCCGTAATAGAGCAGAAGCTAAAGGATGCAAAACTTGAGATAGTGCAAGAAGGAATAAAAGAACTTTGGAATCCAGATGCAGGAGCTATATCAAGGTGTATAGAATTTGGAAAGAATTTTGCGGAAAAACTATAGAAAAGAATAATAAGAAGTTTTCCGAAGAACAGTTCCGAAAAGACGGAAAAAAAACGAGAAATAGGAAGAAATATTACTAAAATTTCAAATATGCCAGGTTAAATATTAGCAATAGGCTATTTATTTACTTGGCATATTTTTTGCTTGTAATTAATATTGGAAACTATTTTGCGGAGGAGTTGTTATTAAATGAATAATTATATATTTGCTGGATGTGATACAGTTAAATTAGCTGAAAAATATAAAACACCTCTTTATGTAATGTCTGAGGATTATATTAAAGATAGACTGAGGGAGATTAGAGAAGATTTTCTGGATAAGCATCCCAAGACAATGGCGGTATATGCTAGTAAAGCATTTCTAACTAAGGAAATGGCCAGGATTATTAAAAAATCAGCTATAGGAATGGATGTAGTGTCTGGTGGTGAGCTTTACACTGCAATTCAAGTTGAGTTTCCTATGGAAAAAATAATATTCCATGGAAATAATAAAACTATAGATGAACTAGAATTGGCAATAGAAAATAATGTAGGAAGAATAGTTGTAGATCACTTAGAAGAAATGGATATTATTGAAGAGATAGCAAAGAAATATAATAAAAAGGTTCATATACTATTTAGAATAAGTCCGGGTATCGACAGCCATACCCATAAGTATATTCAAACTGGGCAAGTGGATTCTAAATTTGGAATACCTCTAGATGAAAAAACCATAAAGGCAGCAATGGAAAAGGTTTTGAAATTGGAATTCACTGAATTGCTTGGATTCCATTTTCATATTGGGTCACAGATTTCAGATAATGGAAATCATATTAAAGCTATTCAGATAATGATGCAGTTAATGAAAAAAGTAAAAGATGAATATGGATTTATCGTCAAGGAGTTAAACACTGGGGGAGGATATGGTATTCATTATTCTGAAGGTGAGGAAAGAAAACCTTTAGCCTATTTTACAGATTCTATAATAGAAGAGATTGAAGATAGATGTAAAGAATATGAGCTAGAAAGACCTTTAGTAATAATAGAACCAGGTAGATGGGTAGTAGGAGAAGCAGGGATTACAATCTATACAGTAGGAGCTATTAAGGAAATTCCGGGAATACGGACTTATGTTTCAATTGATGGTGGTATGCCCGATAATCCAAGACCCAGCTTGTATGAAGCTAAATACGAGGCTATCGTCATAAATAAGGCGGGAGAGGAATTAACAGATGTAGTGACTGTAGCAGGAAAGTGTTGTGAATCTGGGGATATTTTGATTTGGGATTTGAAAGTACCTAAAGTAGAAACAGGAGATATGCTAGCAGTTCTATCAACAGGAGCATATAATTATTCTATGTCGAGTAACTATAATAGAATCCCAAGACCTGCTGTAGTCATGTTAAGTGAAGGAAAAGACAGGTTAATAGTTAAAAGAGAAAACTATGATGACATATTGAGAAATGATATATAATTGTTATTATATATTGAATATATTTGGAGGAATAAACTATGGAACTTCTGCTACGTGATACCTTTCTTGAGGTTAATCTAGATAATATAATATATAATATGAAAAATATAAAGGAAATGGTTGGAGAAGAAGTAGCTATAGCGGCAGTAGTTAAAGCTAATGGCTATGGTCATGGTGCAGTTGGAGTGGCCCAAGAATTGATGGAAAATGGAGCGGATTATTTAGCTGTAGCAACTCTTACGGAGGCATTAGACCTTAGACGACATTTTTCAGATTACAAGATATTTATTATGGGATTTACTCCAGATAAATATTTGGAACATGTAGTTAAAAATGATATAACTCAAACCATATTTTCATATAGGCAAGCTGAAATTTTAAATGATTATGGCAATAGATATAATAAAATACCTGTTGTTCATATAAAATATGATACAGGATTTAATAGACTGGGATTTAGAGATTCAAAAGAAAACATAGATGAAATCGAAAAAATTTCTAAATTGCCAAACCTAAATGTAGAAGGAATATTTTCTCATTTGGCCCTAGCAAATAAAGAAGAAGATGAGAAACAATATAGAAAGCTCCTAAAGGTCATAGAGAACCTCCAAGAAAGAGGTGTAAAATTTAAATATAATCATATTGAAGATAGTATATCAGCAGTTGATTATCCAGAGTTCAGGATGAATATGATAAGGCCTGGGGCAATTATATATGGTATAAAGGGATTTCACTATGGAACTTTAGATTTAAAACAAGCACTAACATTAAAAACAAAAGTATATAATGTCAGAAAAGTTTCTAAAGGTGAAGGTGTAAGCTACAGTTATGTATGGAAAGCAGAAAGGGATAGTATTATTGGGACTGTTCCCTTTGGATATGCTGATGGATATCCTCGGAATTTAACAGGCAAGGGCTTTGTTACAATTCGTAATCAAAAAGCACCAATAATTGGAATAATCTGCATGGATCAATGTATGGTTGATTTAACTGATATAGAAGAAGTATGTGAAGGCGATGAGGCCATTATATATGGTGACGGAATAAATAATACTCTTGATATCCACAATGCTTCTTTACTAGGAAGTACAAATAAAAATGAGATAATGAGTAGAATTGGTATGCGAGTACCACGGGTCTATATTAAGGATGAAAAAATAGTAAATATAATTAATTATATATAATAAGGAGAGTAATATGGATATAGAAAAAAGGGTTGATGATATTTTTTCCCAATTAATAGACATAAGAAGAGACTTTCATATGCACCCTGAGTTAAGTGAGCAGGAGTATAGAACCTGTGATAGAATTTGCGAGTATCTAAATGAGTGGGGGATCGAGCATGTAAAGGGAGTTGCTGAAACAGGTGTTGTAGCAATAATAAGAGGAAAGAAAGATGGTAAGACTGTAGGTGCTAGAGCAGACATTGATGCATTACCAATAACAGAACTAACTGATATTCCATTTAAATCAGTGAATGAGGGAGTTATGCATGCCTGTGGACATGATATTCATACAGCCATACATCTGGGAGTGGCAAAGATATTGAAAGAAATAGAGGATGAAATCTGTGGAAATGTAAAAATATTTTTTCAACCAGCAGAAGAGACCATAGGCGGAGCAAAAAAGATGATTGAGGAAGGGTATTTAAAGAATCCAGATGTTGAGTATATGTTATCATTACATGTAATGCCTTATTTAGATGCAGGAGAAGTTGAATTTAAATATGGGAAAGTGAATGCAGCTACTAACGAATTCTCTATAAAAATAACTGGTAAATCAAGCCATGCAGCTTATCCTGATCAATCCGTAGATCCTATAGTAACAGCTGGATATATAATTACAGCCTTACAATCCTTAGTAAGCAGGAACATATCGCCTTTAAATTCTGTTGTTTTAACATTGGGCCAAATTAATGGCGGTATAAAAAATAATATAATACCTGGAGAAGTCATTATGTCAGGTACTCTTAGGACAATTGATCCAGATACAAGAGTATTTGCAAAAAATAGGATTAGAGAAATAACAGAGAATACAGCAAAAGCATATGGAGCAGCAGCAATAGTAGAATTTGAAGAGGGCTATCCAGCTCTTATAAATAATGATGAAGTAGTTGATGTTTTGAGGCAAACGGCAGAAAGTATATTGAGCAAGGATAAAGTGAAATTTAAAGAGTTTCCAAGTATGGGTGCAGATGATTTTTCCTTCTTTTTACAAGACACTAAAGGGGCATATTATAATTTGGGATGTGGAAATAAGGATAAAGGCTGGACAGCATCGATTCATAGTGAATGTTTTATGGCAGATGAAAAGTGTATTAGAATAGGTGTCCTTTTACAAACCAAGGCCTTGCTTGAACTGTTGGATATGTTTTAAATAAGTAATATTAAATAGAAAGACCATATATTACTAGAGACAATGAATCTAAACTTATGGGGTAATGGGTTTTGCAATGGGGGGGAAATTCGCCCTAAAGTAAATCCGATGTTTATAAAATGTTGAAAATTAACATATTTATCTAATGGCATATAGTTTGCATATATTCATATATAATTAAATGACCTATGTATATTATATCTGTTAAATTTATTTTAGATTATTTTTTATGTATTACCAGAAAAAAGAAGTATCTTAATAGATAGATTAAAATCTGTCTAAAGGTTATAAATATGATTAGCATTGAAAATATACAATAAAGGAGTGGGAGGATGAAGATTTATATTAGCGTAGATATTGAAGGTATAACTGGAGTGACTAATTGGAATGAAACTGAATTAGGTCATGGAGAATATGCATGGGCAGTTGGTCAGATGACTAAAGAAACTATAGCGGCATGTGAAGCGGCAATAGAAATGGGTGCAAAAGAAATAGTGGTAAAGGATGCTCACGACTCTGGAAGAAATATAGACATATCTAAGCTTCCTAAAGAGGCAAGAGTAATAAGAGGATGGACTTCTTCGCCTGAATCAATGATGGCAGGTATAAATGAAAGTTTTGATGCTACAATTTTTATCGGGTATCATTCAGCTGCTGGAGAAAACGGAAACCCATTGGCTCATACAATGAATTCTAAGAAGGCTACATATGTAAAAATCAATGGAGAATTAGCGTCAGAATTTACGATGAATTCATTGATATCTGCGTATTATGGAGTTCCAGTAGTATTTTTATCAGGAGATAAAAGACTATGTGAAAACTCAAAAAAATTAGTTCCAAATATAGAGACTGTGGCTGTGAAAAGTGGAGAAGGTGGTGCTACCTTCAACATGCATCCAAATTGTGCATGTGAATCTATAAAAAGTGGAGTAAAGGAAGGAATTAAAAATGTTAAAGAATGTAAAATAGAATCTCCAAAAGAGCTGAAGTTGGAAATAAGATTTACAGAGCATCAAGATGCTAATAAAGCAAGATATTATCCAGGAGCTAGACTTATAGACGACCATACAGTGGAATATATAGCAAAGGATATTCAAGAACTGATGACAGCTAGAATGTTTATATTATAATTTTAAATATAACAATGCTACAAGAAATCAGCCTATGATGATATAATTAAGTAACAATATATATCTAAAGGGTGATCAAATGTCTTTAAATTCAGAATCTTATGTTAAAATGTTTACGGATATGATGTCTGAAGGTTTTATAGTAATAGATAATGAGGGCAAAATACAAATCTATAATAATAAGGCTAAGGAAATATTTGGAATAAGTTATGATGGACAAATTAACCATGATAAAGGGAAAATTAATATTGGAGATATAGTTATTATTGGAGATAACTCCATAGGACAGGATGATGGAAAAATGGATTCAGATTCATTAAAGTCCTTGGGGGTAAAGGATAATAACATAGATATGGGAGATTCGATTATTGCCATTGGAGTATTTGGCAAAGATGGAATGGCTAATCCAGTATTTAAGACCTTAAAAAATGGTCATAAGGAAGATGTTTTAAAATTAAAAACAAGTTATTTAGAAGTAGATATAGAAGTTGAAATAGATTTTGTAAATAAGATAATATCTATTAAGGTTAGAGATGAAGAATTCACCTTGAACTACATCAATGCAATAGGACATATGGTGGTTTTAGATGGAGTCACGAAACAGATGAAATTCTACCAATCCCATGGATATACTGCCAGGGGAGAAAGTATCAATGACATATTAAAAGGAAGAGAATACAGGGCAAAAGGAAAGAATACTGAAACATTAGATGTAATCGGAAAAAATATTTTTGAAATACACAAATCAGATTCTATAATCCAACAATTTTTTAATGTAGCTAAAGGAGAAGATATTAGTTATATAGATAAATTTGAAGAAATCAACGGATATCCTACTATGTGTACACTTTTACCTGTGGAGGACAAAAAGCAGAGGATAGGAGCAGCATTAAAGGTAGAAGATATTTCAGAAATAAAAAAGATTATAATGGAAAGAGATAATGCAATTAATCAACTAGAAAAGGCTGAATCTCAACTAAAAGAGGAGAAAGCTCTAAACAAAGCATTTCCTAATTTTGTGGGAGATAGTGAGCAAATTGAATACGTAAAGAGAATGGCACTAAAGGCTTCTAAGACTAATTCGAATGTATTGATATTAGGAGAAAGCGGAACGGGAAAAACAATTCTTGCACAGGCTATTCATCAGAATAGCAAGCTTAAAGACAAGCCTTTTATTCATGTGAATTGTGGTGCAATACCTGAAACATTGTTGGAATCTGAGCTTTTTGGATATGAAAAAGGAGCATTCACAGGTGCACGATCTGAAGGAAAAAAAGGTTTTTTTGAAATAGCGAATGGAGGAACCATATTTTTAGACGAAATCGGAGACATATCTACAAATTTACAAGTAAAATTACTGCAAGTTATTCAAGAAAAATCTTTCTACAGAGTTGGTGGTACAGAAAAAATTACGGTAAATATACGTATCATTGCTGCTACTAATAAAAACCTAGAAGATGAAATGATAAAGGGAAGTTTTAGGGAGGATCTATATTATAGAATAAATGTATTCCCTATTTGGATACCGCCATTGAGGGAAAGAAAGCAAGACATGAATGCATTGATTGAACTAGTGCTTCCAAAAATCTGCAATGAGATAGGCTGTAAATCTAAAAGAATTTCTTCTGAAGCTATTAATCTGATATTAAACTATGATTGGCCTGGAAATGTAAGGGAGTTAGAAAATATTTTAGAAAGAGCTGTCAATTTAGCTGAAGGAAATAACATACTTTCAAAACATATAGCCTTAAAGTTAAATAAAAAAGAGAATAAAAGCGTTGATATAGTTCCATTGAAAGAGTACCTAGAAGAATATGAGAAATCAATTATTGAGAGAACATTATCATTTTATAGAGGAGATAAAAAAAGGGCCATGGAAGCCTTAAAAATAAGTAAAACTACTTTCTATGAAAAAATAAAGAAATATAATATAGAATAAATTTGCCATATGGAAGGAGTTAATATGACAAAGAAAGATATAGCACAAAATAATATAAAACAAATTGAAGGGCTAGTTTTATTAAAAGATTTAGACAATAGTTTTATTATTGAATTAAAATATGCTACAAAAGATAACTTTCTAAAGAAAGTGATGTATCCAGTTCCAGTATGTGCCATAAGAATAGAAACTGGGGAAAAGCTTGTAAAAGCCAATAAGATATTCAAAGAAAGGGGATATACCATTAAGGTATGGGATGCTTATAGACCGATGCATGTGCAAAGAGAATTTTATGAAGCCTGTCCAGATTCTCCTTATGTGGCTAAACCGCCTGAAAGTCCAATTACATCTGGATTTAGGCCACGACACAATAATGGAATGGCAGTAGATATAACCTTAGTAGATGGAAATGGAAAAGAGCTTGAAATGCCTAGTGATTTCGATGATTTTACAGAAAACGCTAAGGTTGCTTCAAACAATATGACGGAAGAAGCACGAAAAAATGTAAATTATCTCCATGAAGTTATGTCAAGTGTTGGATTTAGAACATATGAGAATGAATGGTGGCATTTCGTCGATGGAGTAGAAGAACCCACTCCTTATTTAGATATCCCTCTAGAGATATTTACATTATAAAAGCTATAAAGGAGGTTTTTAAATGAAAATAAAAGAGATACAAGTAGGTCAAATATCAGTACCCCTTAAAAAGCCTTTTAAAACAGCCCTTAGAACAGTTGATAAAATTGAAGATGTTGTAGTTAAGATAATTACTGATACAGGTCATATCGGATACGGAGAGGCTGCACCTACAGCAGTAATTACAGGTGATACAAAAGGATCTATAAAATGTGCTATAGAAGATTATATAGCACCACAAATAATAGGATTAGAAATTGAGAATATAGAAGAGATAATGAACAGGATAGATAGGTCTCTAATTAAGAATACATCTGCCAAAGCTGCTGTCGATATAGCTATATATGATCTTTTTGGTCAACTTCATAAATCACCTCTATATAAGCTTTTAGGGGGATATAAGAAAGAAATAATTTCGGATTTGACAATAAGTGTAAATGATCCGGAGGAAATGGCACAAGATAGTATTGAAGCTGTAAGGAGAGGATATAAGACATTAAAGATAAAGGTCGGACTTGATTCACAAATGGATATAAAAAGGATACAAGCCATAAGAGATGCTGTTGGATATAACGTAGATTTGAGATTAGATGCAAATCAAGGATGGAAACCAAAAGAAGCAGTTATGCTTCTTAGAAAAATGGAAGATAAGGGATTTAATATAGAACTTGTTGAACAACCTGTTTCTGCTAATGATTTAGAAGGATTAAAATATGTTACTCAAAATGTGAACACACCTATATTAGCCGATGAATCTGTATTTTCTCCATTTGATGCAGTAAAGATAATTCAAAATAGAGCAGCGGATTTAATAAATATTAAATTGATGAAAACTGGTGGTATTCATAATGCATTAAAGATATGCTCTGTTGCAGAGATATATGGTGTTGAATGTATGATAGGATGTATGCTGGAAAGCAAGCTAAGTGTTAGTGCGGCAGTCCATTTGGCAGCATCTAAAAGTATAATTACTAAAATTGATTTAGATGGACCAGGATTATGTAAAGAAGATCCAGTTGATGGAGGACCTCAATTCCAAGATTATAAAATTACATTAAATGATGAGTGGGGATTAGGTTTTAAAAATATTGGAAACTTAAGCTTTTAGATTTTGGTTTTAAGAAGTCCTTAAAAACGGAAAAAATTCATATTTCGGGAAAAGGTGGCAGTCGAAGTCGTAATTGCAACTAATTGACCTTAGTGAGACTAATTTACTATTACGTATAATTCTGCCCTTTTAACTGATATTACGTAAATGCGGAAAAGCAAATGAATTGTAGCTAAAATAATCTGATAATTCATATAAGAAAATCTTATCTAAATCTTGCGAATATACTAATATCTCAGTTTGCTTGCTTTCAGATATCTGCTAATTTAAGTGGTATAATATTTGCATTATCTTAATATGTAGTTAGTAAGAAATTGATTTATCTCAATGTAAAAACTATTACTTAATCGATAATTTCATAGCTTAATAGGAAGGAGGAAAGTTTTACTAAAGGCTACATAAATTTTTAAAAATTAGAGGGGGAGTAAGATGAAAAGGTTAATAGCTTTAATGTTGGCAATAATGATGATTTTGGCAGGATGTTCAAAACCAAATACAAAGGATACTTCGTCAGATGATCCGTCCAAAACACCTGATAAAGCAGCAAAGCCTCAAGAATACTCAACGGTTTATTCAGGAGAAATCACTACATTAAATTACTTAGTGACCGCAAATCAGAATGAATTCGCTTTAGCGGCTAATTTTGTAGATAACTTAATTGACTATGACAGATATGGGGTTCCAATACCTGGTCTAGCAACTGAATGGGAGAGTTCAGAAGATGGAATAATTTGGACTCTAAAGATTCGCCAAGGAGTGAAATGGGTTACTCATGAGGGGAAGGAGTATGCAGAAGTTAAAGCTAAGGACTTTGTAGATGCTGCAAAGTACCTACTAGACCCAAATAATGAATCTCTAACAGCAAATATATTCTATAGTGTAATTAAAAATGCAGAAGAGTATTACAATGGTGAAATAGATGATTTTGAACAAGTAGGAGTAAAAGCAGTAGATGATTACACATTAGAATATACTCTTAAACAAAATACACCATATTTCTTATCGATGCTTAACTATATTTGTTTCTTGCCTGTTAATGGAGATTTCCTAGCAGAGGTAGGAGATAGATTTGGAACAGATAATACTAATATTCTATATAATGGGGCCTATGTAATGGAAACCTTTGAGCCGCAGACTAGAAGAATTCTTGTAAAAAATCAGCAATACTGGGATAAGGACAACATATTCATAGATAAAATAAAGGAGACCTATAACCAAGAATCTGCAACATTAGCACCAGAGCTATTTTTACGTGGAGAAGTTGATTATGCTGATATACCTGCTTCTTTGGTAGAAGAATGGATGAAAGATCCAGCTAAAAAAGATTCAGTTAGACCAAATAGAACAGGATTCTATACTTATTTTTATGCGTTAAATTTTGATCCTAAATTCGATGCAGAGTATGAACCAGATAACTGGAAAATTGCTGTAAACAATGTAAACTTCCGTAAATCATTATTCCATGGATTAGATAGGAAATCTGCCATGATAACATCAGAACCTTATAATCCAGAGCAAAGGTTATCAAATACTATTACGCCAAAGAGTTTTGTTGACTTAGATGGAGTAGATTATACTGAGCTAGAAGGTCTAAAAGAGTTTGCAAATACTGATTCATTCAATGAAGAATTGGCAAAGCAATATAGAGATAAAGCTATGGAAGAATTAAAGGGAAAAGCAAAATTTCCAATAATAGTATATATGCCATATAACTCAGGGGGAACTGAATTGGCAAATAGAGTACAGGTTATAGAACAGCAAATGGAGAATCTACTAGGAAAGGATTATATTGATATCCAAATAGATCCAAAACCACCTACAAACTTCTTATCAGAAGTAAGACGTTCAGGAAAATATGCATTTTTAGAGTGTAACTGGGGACCTGACTATGCAGATCCTGAAACATACACAGATCCATTTACTCCTGGTGCAAATTATAACTTCCCAGAATTTGTTGAAGGTTATAATGATGACAATGGAGAGAAGACCTATACTAACTTAACAAATAAAGCCAAGGCAGAGGTTATGGACATTAAAAAGCGCTATGAATTATTTGCTGAAGCAGAAGCATTTTTAATCAAAGAAGCCTTTGTTATTCCTTATGCACTTGGTGGGGGAGGATATGCAGCTGGTAGATTAAATCCGTTCGAATCTCAGTATTCACCATTTGGAGTATCATCAAACAGATATAAGGGACAGCATATCATGGAGAAACCTATGAATACAGAAGAATATAAGGCAGCACTTGAAACTTGGGAGAAAGAACGTGCCGAGGCATTAAAGAACAGTAAATAAGAATTCAAAGACCTAAGGGTTATTAACTGATAATCCTTAGGTCTGAAAATTAATATACTATAGCTTAATGAAAAGTAAGAGATTAATTGACTTTTCTTGAGATTTAATATAGTTGACTTACAGAGAAGAGAGGGAAAAAAATGCTAAAGTATTCTATTAAGAGGCTATTACAATCTTTGCTTACCCTATTTATCATAGTTACCATAGTATTTCTTCTTATGCGGTTATTGCCTGAGGAAGGATATTTCGGAACTTCCTATGAAAAGCTAGATGAACAACAAAGAGAAGCTATATTAACCAGTATGGGACTTAGGGACCCTATACATAAACAATTAATTAATTTTTATAAGAATATATTAACTGGTAATCTAGGGCAATCTATTACCTTTAGACCTAAGGTACCCGTTGCAGACATAATAAAGGATAAGGTGCCGTATTCCTTATACTTTGGATTGGCAGCTATAGGAATATCTTTGCTTGTTGGAGTCACGCTGGGAATAGCTATGGCCAGAAACAAAAATAAATTTTGGGATAAGTTAGGAACAGGCTATGTAGTATTTATAAGAGCAGTGCCTGCTGCTGTATATTTTCTTTTCTTACAATTATATGTAACGGGAGTTTTTAAGATCCCAATGTTATTTGATGTAGATAAACCTAAAACATGGATATTACCTGCTATATCTATGTCCCTAGGAGGAATAGCCAGTTATGCAATGTGGATGAGAAGATATATGGTAGATGAGCTTAACAAAGATTATGTCAAATTAGCTAGAGCTAAAGGATTAAAAAGCAAGCCCATAATGGTAAAACACATATTTCGCAACGCCTTTGTTCCCATGGCACAATATTTACCGGCTTCCATATTGTTTACAATAGCAGGCTCAATCTATATAGAATCTTTATATTCAATTCCAGGAATGGGAGGACTTTTGGTAGAGGTCATTAAAAGGCAAGATAACACCTTAGTTCAGGCTCTTGTAATCATATATTCATCAATAGGTATAGTAGGGCTATTTTTAGGAGATTTACTCATGGCCTTATTTGATCCTCGTATAAATTTACAGAGAAAAGGGGGCGCTAGATAATGAGTAAAGGTACAGTAGATAAATTAACAAATGCTATAAATGAAGATTTATTTCAATTTGTGGAATATAATGAAGAAGATGCTAAACGCGGAGGATATTCAAACTATTCATATTGGCGCTCTACTTGGCAGGTTTTCATAAAGAATAAAACAGCGGTCTTTCTATTAATTTTGATGTCTGTATTATTAGCATTTACATTAATTCAGCCTTATTTGCCTAATCAGAAATCACCTACCGAAATTCATATAAATCCTGAAACAAAGCTTCCGCTTAAAAACAATCCTCCTGATTCAGAATTTTGGTTTGGAACTAATTCAATTGGTCAGGATCTTTGGTCACGTATATGGAGTGGTTCAAGAACCTCATTGCTTATAGGTATAATAGTTGGGCTTTGGGAGGCCGTTATAGGAATTACCATAGGTGCAATGTGGGGTTATATAAGATGGCTAGATAGACCAATGACTGAGATATATAATGTGATCAACAATATTCCTAAAACTATAATACTGGTTCTAATGACTTATATAATGAAACCTAGTCTATATACTATGATTATTGCCATGGGGCTGACATCATGGATAGATATGGCAAGATTTGTAAGGAATCTGACAGTTATTATTAGAGACAGGGAGTATAATCTAGCATCAAAATGTTTAGGGACTCCTACAAGAAGAATAATAGCTAGAAATTTACTTCCTTACTTAGTTTCAGTAATTATGCTGACGGTCGCATTGTCTATCCCACAGACTATAGGCTATGAAGTATTTTTGACTTATATAGGGCTAGGATTACCTGTTAGTATTCCATCACTAGGTAATCTTATTAATGAGGGAAGACTTCTTATAATGAATGCATCACAAAGGTATCAATTAATATTTCCTTCAATAGTTATTTCTATAATAACCATCTCATTTTACATGATGGGAAATGTTTTTTCTGATGCAGCAGACCCTAAAAACCACGTATAGGAGGTGTACTATGGAAAATAAAAAAGTCATATTATCTGTAAAAGATTTAGTAATTAAATTTAGACTAAGGGGAGACGTATTAACAGCTATAAGAGAAGCCTCTTTAGACTTGTATGAAGGAGAAAGTTTAGCCATAGTAGGGGAATCGGGATCGGGAAAATCAGTTTTCACTAAGAGTTTTATGGGATTACTAGATGGTAATGGTTGGATAGATTCTGGAAGCATAACCTTTGAAGGAGAGGAAATATCAAATTATAAAACAGAAAATGATTGGATTAAAATTAGAGGGAAAAAAATTGCTATGGTCTTTCAAGATCCTATGACTTCCTTAAATCCTTTAAAAACTGTTGGCAAACAAGTGCAGGAGGCTGTTGAATTACATCAAGGTTTAAAAAAAGAAGAAGCAAGAAAGAAAGTAATTGAATTATTATCTGATGTTGGCATTACTGAACCTGAAAAAAGATATAAACAATACCCCCATGAGTTTTCAGGAGGTATGAGACAGAGAGTAGTTATAGCCATAGCTATAGCTTGTAATCCAAAGGTTTTAATATGTGATGAACCAACTACAGCCCTAGATGTAACAATACAAGCTCAAATTTTAAATCTGTTAAAAAACCTTAAAGAAAAATATCAATTAACTACAATATATATTACCCATGATTTGGGGGTTGTAGCTGATGTTGCAGATAGAGTAGCAGTTATGTATGCTGGTGATATAGTTGAGATAGGTCAATGTGAAGAAGTGTTCTACAATGGGCAGCATCCATATACATGGGCGCTATTATCTTCACTTCCACAACTTGGAGTAAAAGGAGAGGATTTATTCTCCATAAAAGGAACTCCGCCAAACTTATTCTATGAGATAAAAGGTGATGCTTTTGCACCTAGGAATCCTAGAGCACTGAAGATAGATTTCGTTGAAAAGCCACCGTATTTTGATGTAAGTCCTACACATAAGGCAAAGACATGGCTGCTAGATCCTCGTGCACCAGAAGTTAATCCGCCTGAGTCCATAAAAATACTAAGACAACAATGGGGGGTCATGAACAATGCCTAATAACCAAAAGGAAGTCTTACTAGAAGTAAAAAACTTAAGGGTAGAATTTGGAAGGAGAAAGAAGAATAAATTTGTAGCTGTAAAGGATGTAAACTTCAATATCTATAGGGGAGAGACCTTTGGATTAGTTGGAGAGTCTGGTTCAGGAAAAACTACAATAGGGAGAGCTATTATTCGCCTGAATGAAACAGCAGGTGGAGAAATTATATTTAAGGGAAAAAAGATCAATGGAAAAATAGATAAAGAACTAGATAGAGAAATAACTAAAAAAATTCAAATGATATTTCAAGATCCAATGGCATCACTAAACGAGAGAGCCAAAGTAGATTATATAGTATCAGAGGGTCTATATAATTTAAAAAATTATAAAAATGAGGAAGAAAGAAAAGAAAAAGTAGAAAAGGCACTTCTTGATGTTGGATTATTACCTGAGTTTTTAAGCCGGTTCCCTCACGAGTTTTCAGGGGGACAAAGACAGAGAATAGGGGTTGCAAGGGCTGTAGTAATTGAGCCAGAGCTAATAATTGCAGATGAGCCTATATCTGCCTTGGATGTTTCTATTCGTGCTCAAGTATTAAATTTAATGTCAGAATTACAAAGGAGTAAAGGATTAACGTATCTATTCATTGCCCATGATTTGTCTGTAGTAAGATTTATAACAGATAGAGTAGCTGTAATTTATAAAGGGCAAATAGTAGAAATGGCTGAAACTGAAAAACTTTATAAAAATCCTCTTCACCCTTATACTAGATCTTTATTTTCAGCAATTCCATTGCCTGATCCAAGACGACAAAGATCAAAAGTATTAGAAATTTATGACCCTAGTTGTCATGATTATGAAAATATGCCTCCAAAGTGGGTTGAGATAGAACCTGAACATTTTGTTCTGGGAAATGAAAGAGAGATAGAAGAATACATGAAAGCATTAAATAAATAGAATCTTAAAGCTTTAATTAAAGCAGATGATTTTATTACAGGGGGAATCCATATGTTTAGGAAAAAAATTTTTGTATTGATGGGGGTTATATTACTAATGTGTGGATGCAGCGATTCGACTAAAACAAAAGAAATATCTTATGATGGAAACTTGATTGTCAATAGAGTAGACGATTTTAGAGAAGGAGAAAACGAAAATACTAAAATAAATGACGAAGGTGAAATCATTTTAGAAGATTCATCTCTTCAAGGAAAATATATTTCACCTATAATGGCCACAGAAAAATTTAATGAATTAGTAGCTTCTTGGAATGTAGATACACCAGAAGAAACTGAAATAGAACTATTTGTTAAAGCAAAGATAGAAGATCAGTGGACCATGTGGTTTTCCTATGGGAAATGGTCTCAAGAAGGAACTAGGGGAAGTATTGAAGATCAAATTGATAAAACGGCAAAGATGTCAATCGATACATTAGAGATACTTTGGGGCAAAGATGCAGATGCTATTAGATATAGCGTAGAATTAACACGTAAGGATTCTAGCGTGCCTAGTCCAAAAATAAGAAATATATTTTTAGCTTTAAAGCCTAGGGATGAAGTAGAAAAAGTCTCTGCTTTAGATAAGGATTATTTAATAGAATTAAATGTGCCAGAAAGATCTCAAATGGTAGTTCCAGAAATAGGCAATGTAATATGCAGCCCTACATCTGTATCTATGGTATTGGAATACTATGGATACGATATAGACGCTGAAGAAGTAGCAGAAAATGTTTTAGATAAAAAAGAAAATATCTATGGGAATTGGTCCTTTAATGCTGCCTACGGAGGAACAAAGTGTAAATACTCATATGTAGCTCGTTTTACATCAATTAATGATATAAAAGAGAAAATATCAAAAGGTATTCCCGTTATAGCTTCTATAAAAACAAAATCAGAAAATACATTAATTGGGGCTCCTCAAACTTATCCAAGTGGACACTTATTAGTAGTAAGGGGATTTACGGTAAAAGATGGAGAAGAATACGTTATCGTAAATGATCCAGCAGCCCCAGAGGTAGATACCGTACGCAGGGAATACAAAGTATCAGGATTTGAGAAGGCATGGAATAAAATAGTATATATTTTAAGTCCGGAATTAAATTGAAAAAATCATCAAAGCCTCAAAAGTTGAATTGCTTTTAAGTAATAGACTTAGAGGCTTTTCCCCCGTTATTATAAACAAGAGGTGACGAAAATGATAAAAGAAATTGTTATGGAAGAGCTAAAGTTAGCAGAAGAAAAGGTTTCAATTATAATAAAAGACTTAACTAATGATCAATGGATATTAAAATATGATGAAAATAGAACTTTTCCATCTGCTAGTATAATAAAAATTCTTATAATGGCAGAAGCACTAGAGCGTGTTGAGAAAGGAGAATTTGACCTAGAACAAAAAATAAAGGTTAGAGAATGTGATAGAGTTGAATATAGCCTCGTATCTGAATTAAAATTAGAAGAATATCCATTAATAGATTTAATTACTTTGATGATAATCCTTAGTGACAATACAGCTACTAATATTTTAATAGAATTATTAGGATATGAAAGAATCAATGAAATGGCAAAAAAAATAGGTTGTAATGATACAATTCTAAGAAGAAAGATGATGGACTTTGAAGCAGCAAAAGAGGGTAGAGAAAATATGACTAGTCCTATGGACATAGCAATACTTATGGAAAAGATATATAATAAATCTATTATTAGTCCTGAAATGTGTGAACTTATGATACATATTTTAAGCAGACAAAAACATAGAAATATGCTGCCAAGATATATTTTAGATGAGGTAGTTATAGCTCATAAGACTGGGGAATTAAGTGGATTAAATCACGATATAGGAATATTTTATTTAGAAAATATACATTATCTAATAGGGATTTTTACAACAGATGGAAAAGATGATTTAGTGGGAAAAAGGACTATAGGAAAAATCTCTAAATTGGTATATGATAACTTATCAAAGGTTAAGTAAAAAAATATATTATGAGGTGATAAATTTGCAAAGGTTAGGGATTTTAAACAAAACCGTAGTCCCTATTAATCTACATCCGAAATTTGATAGTGAAATGGCTGATGAAGGTTTATATGGAATGGTTATAAAAGTTTTAGAAGATATGGGAGAGGGTTGGTATTATATTGAAACTCACTATAATTATTGTGGCTATGTTCACCAATCAAATATAATTATAGATGATATTCGGTCAAAAGAATGGATGAATGAGGCGAAAAGTATAATCACTCATTCAGTAGTTGATGTAATGCCTGAGGCAAGCTATAAGGGTTATGTAAAAGAATTTTTAACTAGAGGTGCCATAGTTATAGTTACTGGAAATGAAAAAGATGGCTGGACAGAGATTAAATTAGCCGATCATAGGACTGGATGGGTTAGGACAAGTTTCGTAGGAGATAGAATAATTTCTTATAATAAAGATGATGAAAATCAGTTAAGAGATAAATTAGTCAAAACAGCTATGCTATACTTAGGTACACAATATAGATGGGGTGGCAAAAGTCCTCTGGGGTTAGATTGCTCGGGATTATGCTCTATATCTTATATGTTAAATGGAATCATAATATATAGGGATGCTGAAAGAAAAGATGAATATATGAGAAAAATAACTTTAGATGAAATAAAACCTGGAGATCTTTTATTTTTTCCAGGTCACGTAGCAATGTATATAGGAAATGACAGATATATACATTCAAGCTCAAGTTTGAATGGCGTTAATATTAATAGCCTAAATTCTAGTGATATGGATTATAAAGAGGATTTGGCAAAAACCATAACAGATATAGGCACAATTTTTTAAAAACCATAGAAATCTTAGCCTTTTAGTTATAGCTTTCTTAATAATTTTCAAAAAAGCTTCTTAAATTTAAGAAGCTTTTTTATTTGTTACAAATTTAAAGGATTTTGTTATAATAGAAAGAGTCATCTAAAGATTTAAAATTCCATATTTTCGGATTATAGTTCTGTTTATCGTACTGATAAAATTTTATTTAAATATAAATTAAAAACACTTATAACATGAGAAAAATGTCGAATTATTGTAAAAATACAAACTTGTTTCCTAGAAATAGGAAATGTAGGTTCAAAGATATCTAAAAATCAAGGTTATAGTTATGGCATATTAATTGCATTGTATATACATGGCAATTAAATATAAACAAGGCTCTGTAAACTAAATATGAAAAAATAGTACAATATCTTCATAGAATTGCTCTA
>OGSB01000103.1_pt1 | contig 91601 bp, 92 predicted proteins | sample 1573741 | NCBI WGS metagenome assembly OGSB01 (sample SAMN03295824, study PRJEB24534) | human gut metagenome | isolation source: fecal sample 5 from infant 3 | host: Homo sapiens | place: USA: Pittsburgh, PA | collected 2014-07 | reverse complement strand
GCGTGCCTTGAGGTCCTTGGAAGCCTTGAACGCCGCGCTGTCCTTGCGGTCCTTGAGGTCCTTGAGCGCCTTGAGGTCCTTGCGTGCCTTGAGGTCCTTGGAAGCCTTGAACGCCGCGCTGTCCTTGCGGTCCTTGCGGTCCTTGAGGTCCTTGAGCGCCCCGAGGTCCTTGCGTGCCTTGAGGTCCTTGGAAGCCCTGAACGCCTTGTCCTTGAGGTCCTTGAGGCCCTTGAGGTCCTATCGGTCCAACTGCTCCATCTGTCCGTGCCGCTTCCAAATGAGTATAAATGGGATTGGCTACGACTCCAACCACGCCGGCGTTGGGAACAAGAAATACCCTCAGAGTGTCACCTGGATTGAAGTTCATTTGAGCGGTGAGGTTTACTGTGAAAGCCTGATCAGGTTGGTCCGTGTTTCGGAGGAAGAATCTCCCCGAACTGTTTGGACCTTCTAGTACGAGTGCGATGAATTCCAAGAATGGGTCCGCCGTAAGCAAAAGGCTGACGCTTATCGTATACACGCCACCCTCGCTGGCGACGAAGGTAGAAGTCGCTGGGTTGTACTCGCCGTTCAAATCATACTCAACGGTTTGAAAGGCTAAAAAGAATGGCCCTGATGTGGTAATAATTTGATCGGCACTCGCGCGAGCCCTAAATGCGGATTCGGCCAACTGGATGTCACCTCCGTCTATTAATGCAGCTCCACTCTCAAAAAACTTAAGAGAGTGAAGCCTTTAATATATTATGTGATAATGCGCGGCGAGCCTCGGCTTTTGCAGAGGTAAAACCGTATATTTGTGAAATGGCCGTGAAAGCTTTACTTGCCGGGCAACCTGTTTTTTACGAGAAAAGGTCGCGGTACGAAGGGAGCTTAGGGGAAGCGCCCGGTTACAATGCATGCAAAAATCATTTGCACTAAAGAAGGCCGGGGAGAAGATCGTGCTGTTCCTTGACAGAGACATGGTCATTTCGACGGGAGAGCTGCTTCCGTTCATCCAGTCAGTTGAGCGAGGGATGGACGTTGCCTTTAACCGACATACCGCTAACAAACCGCAAGGATCTGGACGTTTACTGCTACTGCGCGAGATTGGCCGGATTCAGTTAAAAATCGGGGGAGATGGCTTCCCGGAAGCGGAAGCAACCAAGGCTTGAACCCTTTCACCCGCAAAAAAAGCCGTCTGCCAAGCGGCAGTCGGCTCTTTGGAAATGGGGGACCGTCGATTCATCGTGCAGGAACAGTCTGCTTGGTCCCGATATACAGCGTATCTTTCTCGGACAAACCGTACAGGTTTGCTTCCTCGATACCGTATTTTTCCGCCAAATTAAATAAAACGACATGAAACCCGGCCGCTTCCAATCGGGCAACGAACCCTTTCCGATTATAAATGCGTACATGATCGTCTTGGCCGAAGCATTCTCTTCTTGCCTGCGGCGAGGTCACCGCCGGGTCCTCCAGAATCTCCTCGAAGTTCAAAGCGATGGGCACTTGCAGAATGCTCCAGCCGTTCGGTTTCAATACGCGGTAGATTTCGCCCATCGCTTTGTGATCTTCGGTAATATGTTCCAGCACATGGCTGCAGATAACAGCATCGAATGTTTCGTCAGCGTAAGGCAGAGCCGTTAAGTCCACCCGTTCCATTTCCGAATCCTGAGGCATTAAATCGCCGCATATATAGGAAATGTTCGGATATCCTTTTAACCATTCTCTTAATTTTCTCTCGGGTGCAATGTGCAGTAATTTTTGCGGCCTTAGGAGCAAATCCGTTTCCCTTTCAATATAGAATTTATACAGCCTTTCCCTGTCGAAAGAGGAGCACACGGGACACATGGCGGTCTGCTTGTTCCACATTTCATACTCGCATTTGGGAAAATCGTAAATATCCGGCCACGGGCGAAAGCATACAATCGTATTATTGCAATAAGGACAATAGTAAGGAGCCTGGTTTTTGAGATGGTCAACCAAATGATTCTTCTCCTTTCCTAATTCTTGGCAAGCCATTTTTTGATAACGGCCGGCACCCCCGCAGCCATAGTAAAGTCAGGGATATCTCCTGCGACAAAGGCTCCGCCGCCAATCATAGACCAGCAGCCGATGCGGCATTTCTCCCGAACCGAGGCGCCGATGCCGATGTAGGCGCCTTCGCCTACGGTCACATTGCCCGCCAGATTCACGCCCGGGGCGATGGTGACATAATCGTCAATGACCGTATCATGACTGATGTTGGCGCTTCGATTGATAATGACATGGCATCCGATCCGGATATTATCGGTAAGGATGGCCCCTTCGCAGATCATGCTGCCTTGCCCCACGATATTTCTCCTCGACACACGGACACGCGGATGAATCAGCGGCTCTGCGATGCGGAATCCCGACCGGATGGTATCGTAAACGAACCGCTTCTTTAATGCCGGGGCTCCGACCCCGGCACAGACAATCTCGATCTCATGCCGCATCGCTTCGATATCGTCAAGCGTTCCCAATACGGGAACTCCATTCACCAGTTGGCCTTTCATTTCAGGCCGTTCGTCCAGGAAGCCCAGCACCCGCACTCCCATCTCTTCGCAGAGCCAGTTGACCTCGCGGGCGTGTCCGCCCGATCCCCAGATGATGATCTTCCTCATATGGCATTCCCCTCGGTAATGCTTCCAAGCACCTTCACAATCCGCCTAACGGTGGCCTCATTCATTTCCTCCCAGAGGGGGAGACTGATAATACGGTCTGCAACCCGTTCCGTCACCTCAAGATCGGAATGGGGGCAGCTTTGAAACTGCTTCTGCTGATGGCATGCGGGGGAGAAGTAAGTCCGGGCTTCAATCGAATGGGAAGCTAACCGCTTGATGACTTCCCGGTTGCCGGGAGGATCCGGGCTGAGCATAGAGAAAAATTGCAGGGGCACCCGGCCTTGCATCTTTTGGACAGACCATCCCCGCTGCATTAAATCCTGTTGCTGCAGTTCGCGGAGATAATAGCCCATGATCGTTTTTCTTCTCTTCTGTACGGCCTGGAACCCTTCAAGAGTGGCCAAGGCGATGGCGGCGGTATATTCCGATATTTTACTGTTCAAGCCTAACATTACGGATTCCCTGGAGCTGGAGAAGCCGAAGTTGCCGGCCCGGCGGATTCGCTGAATGAGATCCTGGTCCGCGCTGTACACCAGCCCGCCTTCGCCGACGCCAAACGTTTTGGTCGCGTGAAAGCTGAACACCACGGCTCCGCCGAAGCCTTTGCCGAATTGTGCCGCATCCTCAGCAACGGTCGTTCCGAAGCTGGCAGCCGCATCGATGACGACCGGAATTCCTTCCTGCAGCAGTGTATCGTACAGGGATAAATCGATAGCCGAACCGAAAGTGGCGTAGGGAACGACTACCGCGATCTGCTCGCCCAGCCGCTCGACCGTTTCCGTCACTTGCGCTCTGTTCATTTGCCAATCGTCCGGTTCAATATCCAGGAAATAGGGCTCCAGCCCGCACCACTCGGCGGCAAGAGGGGTCGCTGCAAAAGTAAAGCTGGGCATCACCGCATATTTGCCCCGGGGCCGCTTGCTTTGCGAAATCGCCAGCATCAGCCCGAGAGTAGCGTTATGCACCGTCACGGCTGCGCCGATGCCGCCGAACATTCGGGCAATCACGCGCATTTCAAATTGATGATTTAAGGGTCCGTAATTGGAGTAAATCCGGCTTGCTTCTATTTTTTCAAAATAAGAAAGCAACCGCTCCTTTTTGACTAAGTTCGGTCGCAAGAACGGAATTTCATACATAAGGCAACCTCTTCTCACTGGAAATCCTTTTTCCAATCCATGTTTATACCTTAGAGTATGAACCCCATGAACGGGGGGAACGGCGAATACCTCTCCGATATTCCCGTGTCCTCATTCTATCGTAGTCAAGATCGTATCGATCCGCTGAATGTCTTCTGCGAATTGCGGATATCCCTCGACGCGTTTCCGATAAGCAAGAAGGGCGGTTCTATACAACTCCTCCGTTTCCAGAAAACCCTCCTCTCTGGAGGCGATCATAATATCGAGCCATTCGCTGAACGCTTTAAAGCCAAGCGTGCTGTTGTTTTGGTTGGCATGTAACCGAAAGTAGCTGAGCGCTTCCGAAATATACACCGCTTTTCCTGTGGACAATAGCGATAACCAGGCAGCCATATCGTTAATCAGCGAGTATTGCTTCCCGCGGTATACCCCGAACGGTTCGGCAAGGTCCGCTTTTCTAAATAACACGGTCGTTGGTTCACCGATAACATTTAAGCAACGGGTTAATGCGATATTCCCAAGCGTTTTTCCATCCATTACTCTTGTCTCTTCGTAGAGTCTGACCGTTGCGGCGACAGGCGAAAGAAAGATCCCCGCTTCATTGATGGTTTGCCGGAAGGAGGTGACGAGCGTAATGTTTTCGAATTCGTTAAAAAAGAAAAGCATCTTGGCGATCTTTTCTTTATGAAAGACGTCGTCATCCATCAAGTAATTGATATACTCCCCCGAGGCCAGGTCGAAGCATTTGTGCCAGTTTTCAAGAAAAAGGTTTTTCTCGTTTTTATAGTATTTAATCTGGGGATAAGATGGCAGATATGCTTTTTCCAGCATTTGTTGCACTTCGTTATTGGAGCTGTCGTCGCAAATGACGATTTCGATATTCGGATAGGTTTGTTCAAGTACGCTGTCGATGGCGATTTTTAGCGTATGGGGCCGGTTATAAGCAGGAATCACGACACTAACCAACGGATGTTCCAAGATAACTCCACCTTTCTTGAAAAAGAGTTGTGTCCTGCATTGCATTATCGGATTTCTACCTCTCAGACTATGCGGTCTCAAGCGAATTGTGCGCTCATACAAGGCTTTTGGGTGGACAAATAGGGGAGCAGCGGAATAGACTGCGTATGTGAAAGAAGAGAATGGATCGACACTTGGGCTCCAGCTTGTGTTCGACATTTGAGAAAGGGGAATCAACTCTTGTCATCGGACTTTATTCCTTTATTGACGGTTCATCTGTTTTTGACAGACAACATTTCGAAGGAGAAATTGAAAGAACCGATCTCGGGGTTGGAAGAAAACCACATCACCGTGAAAATGTATGGACCTGATGATCCACTGGTCGATGCCGGCCCCCGAAAGCCGCGCGTCTATGTATCCATCGGAGATGAGTGGGAACCTTTTACAACCCTAAGATCGCTGCCTATTCATGAAAAAAAACGTTGGCTGCACTTCCATTCGCCGGACGAACTCGAATCGCATAAATTGTTTTATTGCTGGATCAGAGCGACGGATCCGCTCCCTGAAAACAAGGCCGTTCCTTCTACCCGTTTTTCTTCCGATACGCCTCTCATATCCGTGTTCACGGCCAGCTACAGGTCAAGAGAAAGAATTCAACGGCCTTATCGATCTCTATTAAATCAAACCTACCCGAACTGGGAATGGGTCATCGTGGACGATTCCGGAGATAACGAGGAAACTTACAAAAATGACTTGCTTCCTCTGAAAGACCCTCGCGTACGCAGATACCGCCAGGATTCCCGCAATGGCTATATTGGGGCGCTCAAAAGGTATGCCGCAGGTCTTTGTACAGGTGAAATCTTAGTCGAGGTGGATCATGACGACGACCTGATGCCCGATTGCCTGGAGAAGATCGTTCGGGCTTTTCAGGAAAATCCCGAATGCGGCTTTGTTTTCGGGGATTGCACCGAGGTGTACGCAGAGAACCTTCATGCGCATTGGTACGGCTGGGATTGCGGTTTTGGATACAGCGTATCTTATCGGGTGTGGCTGCGTGAAATGAACCGCTGGCAAAATGCGCAGAGGCATACGACGATCAACGGCAATACCGTACGCCACTTGGTCGGGCTGCCGAATCATCCCCGCGCATGGTCTCGGGATTGCTATCATCTGGTCGGAGGTCATCGCGATGAGTTGCTGGTGGCCGACGATTACGATATGCTGATCCGGACGTTTCTTTGCTCCAAGTTTGCGGCCGTTCCCGATTTACTCTATATCCAATATCGGAACGAGAGAGGAAACAACACCACTTTTCTAAGAAATAAGCAGATTCAGATCTTGGTCAGAGAACTGGAACGGGTATACCACGATAGAATTCATTCGAGGCTGATCGAGCTGGATCTGCCGGAGCATCTGCCGTACAGCCGCATATGGGAGACCTCCGTATACGCTCCGGCCCGGAAAACAGCTCATGTCATTCATGAAGACACTTCCCGAGTATCGATATTGTTCCCCATTCCTTATTCTCATCCGGAGACGGTGCATACTCAATTAAGAAAGACTTTCCAAAGGGGGATGGAGTCGGGCTTTAAGCACATCGAGGTTATCGTTGTGGGCCGTATCCCCAAGGAAGTGGAGTTTTTCGCTTCCCAAGCGCCTGCGGGGGCGATCCGCTGGTGGCCGATGGAGCCGGACGATTCATTGGAGTCTTGTATCCAATATGCGAAGTATTGTGCATCCTGTAAAGAGAAAGTGGTTGTGATGCCTTAAAAGACCGAGCGACCGAGACAGAAGATCGACGACAAGTTTCGAATTCCGCGGAAAACGCCTGCGTTACCAACCGAAGCACACCCCTTAGAATGGACATTGGATAAAACCCGTGGTTACTCCGATGATTTCTAAGGGGTGTATTTTTATGGTGAGAAAAGGAGAGAAGTATCCAAATGAGATGCAGGAACAAAGTTGCTTCAAACGGCGATACCTATTTACTTGCTTGGATTAGCAGGCTATAGAAATTCAGCTGATTCCCGCACATGACGGAGGGCGGAATATCGTAGAGTCGTAGATACCTGTGAGGAAGTTAGGTGCCGAGTCTAAGATACTCGGAATCGCCTTCTTACCTGAGTCAATAAGAATCCAACGCAACGGCAAGATTTCCTTAGGATGTATGATGTGACCTTAATCGAACTGAAGCAGATGAATGTTGCCACTGCCGGGATGTTGCAATGAAATACCTGGTATGTTACTATTGCGCTAACGCTTACGATAGGGGTTGAAGAGGATAATGTAAAATTTCTTGCTGACGTTTAAAGAATAAAACAAGTTCTGTGTATTCCGTTTTATTCTTTATTGGCAAGAAAGTTACCTTATTCTTTTCACTCAAAAAATATGTCCTTATCTGACTCTGCGCAGGGTTGGATTTGCTTTATTTTTTTGAGCTGTAAGAAAGGTCAACTTTCTTGCGGCTCTTTTTTATTTGTGAACCAAGGAGGTTTCTGGAATGTCATTGATCAAGGTAACTAACTTGACGTTTGCCTATGACGGCAGTTACGACAACATTTTTGAGCATGTAAGTTTACAAATCGATACCAACTGGAAATTGGGCTTTACGGGGAGGAACGGCCGGGGGAAGACTACGTTTCTCAATCTGCTGCTCGGCAAGTATGAATACAGCGGAACGATTTCCTCTAACGTCAGCTTCGAGTATTTCCCGTTCCACGTCGAACACAAGGAAAATTATACATTCGATGTGGTAGCCGACATCTATCCGGACTACGAGCACTGGCAACTCATGCGCGAGTTTTCGCTGCTGAAGTTGTCAGAGGATGTGTTGTACCGACCGTTCGACTCGTTGTCCAATGGAGAACAGACGAAGGTCATGCTGGCGGTCCTGTTTTTGAAGGAAAACAGCTTTTTGCTGATCGACGAGCCGACAAATCATCTGGATCTGCATGCTCGGAAGCTAGTAAGTGATTATTTGAACGGCAAGAGCGGTTTTATTTTGGTGTCACACGATCGGGCGTTTCTCGACAATTGTGTGGATCACATTCTTTCGATCAATAAGACCAATATCGAAATCCAGAACGGAAATTTTTCAGACTGGTGGGAGAATAAACAAAGACAGGACAATTTCGAACGGGCCGAGAACGAAAAGCTGAGGAAGGACATTAAGAGGCTGTCCGAAGCGGCCAAGCGAACGAGCAACTGGTCGCACGAAGTAGAAAAAACGAAAAACGGCACCCGTAACTCCGGCTCTAAGGTCGATAAGGGGTATATCGGTCACAAGGCCGCCAAAATGATGAAGCGATCCAAATCGATCGAGCAAAGACAGCAATCCGCGATCGAGGAACGATCTCAGCTTCTGAGAAACGTCGATAGCTCGGAAAGCCTGAAAATATCACAGATGATTTATCATAAACACCAATTGGTCGAGCTTGACCGCATTTCGATTCATTATGGAGAGAAGAACGTTTGCCGCGACATCAGCTTTACTGTCGAGCAAGGGGATCGCATCGTGCTCTCCGGTCCGAACGGCTCAGGCAAATCCAGTTTGCTCAAACTGATTTGCGGCGAGGAAATACCTTATTCCGGCGTGTTTCGAAAAGGGAGCCAGATGAAAATTTCCTACGTTTCACAAGATACCTCGGAGTTGCGGGGCAATTTGTCGGAATTCGCCAGATCCAGCGGGATTGACGAAAGCTTATTCAAAGCGATTTTGAGAAAACTCGATTTTTCGCGCTTGCAATTCGAAAAGGACATCGCTTCGTTCAGCGGCGGTCAGAAGAAGAAGGTTCTGATCGCGAAAAGCCTCTGCGAACGCGCTCATTTGCATGTTTGGGATGAACCGCTTAATTTTATCGACGTCATTTCCAGGATGCAAATCGAAGAACTGCTGCTGGAGCATTCGCCAACTATCCTTTTTGTGGAGCACGACAGCGAGTTTTGCAGACATATCGCAACAAAAATTGTGGAACTGAAAGTTAATACACTCTAGGAGGATGAAAGCGATGATCATTGAGGTTGAGGTTGTAGATGATTATGTGAACCGGTTCCTGCCTGTTGACCCGGTTCACAAAAAAATAAATCTGTTGCCGGAGGTTTACCAATCTATCGACAGATGCACGTAGCGATTATGTCCGCATACGCAGCGTGTTTTTTCCTGCGTAGTTGGTTAATGACGCATTAAAGCGCCGGATGACGGTTGCTTTTTTGCAGTTTCTCCGGCGGTAAGGAGAACACATGAACCCAACCTCGAAATATGAAACGATTGGGCAGATCTTGTCCGACTTCAACCAGCCTGCGTACCGGTATGGGCAAATTATGGACGCTATTTTCAAACAAAAAATTGCTGAATACGAACGGATCGCCATGCTGCCTAAATTTTTGCGGGAAGAGCTGGCCCGGACGCTGGGTCCGTATGTTTCCAGCGTTATTCCGGTAAAGGAACTCACATCGCAGCAGGTCAGCAAGGTGCTGTTTGCCATCGGGGGCGGCGAACGCATAGAGGCCGTACGACTTTCCTATAAACGGGGGTGGCAATCGTATTGTATTTCCACTCAGTGCGGCTGCGGGTTCGGGTGCCGCTTTTGCGCCACCGGTACCATCGGCCTGAAACGAAATCTGACCGCAGACGAAATTACCGACCAATTGCTTCACTTTCACTTGAATGGCCACGCCCTGGACAGCGTGTCTTTCATGGGCATGGGGGAGGCGCTCGCCAACCCGCACCTTTTCGATGCGCTGGCGATCTTGACCAACCCGCATCTTTTCAGTTTAGGACATAGAAGAATTACGATTTCCACCATCGGCCTGTTGCCAGGAATCGATAGGTTGACGCGGGAGTTCCCACAGGTCAATCTAACCTTCTCGATGCATTCGCCGTTCGACGATCAACGGAGCGAACTGATGCCGATCAATAAGCGGTATCCGCTCCGCGACGTGTTGAATGCGTTGGATCGCCATATCCGGCATACGGGAAGAAAGGTGTATATCGCGTATATTCTTCTTCGAGGATTCAACGATTCGGCGGAGCATGCGAAAGCGGTTGCCGCCCTGTTAAGGGGAAGGGGATCTTGGGAACATCTTTACCACGTGAACCTAATTCCCTGCAATTCGACCGAAGTGACGCCTCAAAGCTACTTGCCATCTGACCCTGAAAGGATCAAAATGTTCGTTCGGACATTGAAAATAAATGGTGTGAACGTTACGGTCCGAACTCAATTCGGATCAGACATTAATGCGGCCTGTGGTCAGTTATACCGGACTGAATAGTCGACGTTTGAAATGTAACATACAATGCCTGCCGCAATGCATTTGCGACAGGCAAGAGAAACGGTTGCCGTGAAGAAGGCAGCCGTTTTCTGCTATGTTAAGAGACGCGATTCTTACATAATTGTGCAGTAACTTTAAGGGATCTCGCAATGAATGGTCAATCGATAAACCCTTTAAAAAGAGGTATCCTTCAGGGCCCTCGGCAAACCGACTTGAAGCTCGTCAAGGCATACGGTAACCTGCGGGTCGATGGATTTTTGCGAACATACGTGCTATAATCGTTCCTCCATCTTGATTGATTTTTCCTTAGATTTGAAGCAATGAAAAGGCTTGACGATTTTCAAAACGATCATTTGGAGGAATGTAATGTGGCAACGATTGCAGAGGTCTCTCAGGACTTAGAGAGATTTACAGTTTTTATTTCTAATTTAATCCCTTACTCTGATGATGTTCTATGCACACCAATAGTTGGTGCATGGTCGATTCGGGACATTATTAGTCATATTATGGGTTGGGACAAAAACTTTAGCAAGACACTTAACCAGGTTATAAACAATGAAGAAGCAAAACTGGAAGAACATCACGATGTACAGGCCTTTAATGAAGCATCCGTGGCTTTCGGCAGAGAAATGAAACTGCAAGATTTACTACAGGAAGCAATTTCCCAACGCAAACAACTGATAATAAAACTCAATATGGTGTCTGAATCAGCATTCGCCAGACAATTCCATAATAGCGCGTATACGCTGGAAACTTTTTTGCAAGAAATGTTTATTAACCATGACAAGCACCACGAAGAACAAATAAGAAAATATCTTCAAACGGTTCGATAAAATAATTGGGAAAAGAACCACTCTTGATCATGAGACAGACTAATAGCCGAGTTCAGCAATTTCTATCCGGAATGTTCTTGGCGAAAACTCATCACAATTGTTAGCACAGCACCATCGTCATAAATATCAAAGGAGGCAAAAACAGTATGAAAATCATTGTTACCAGTATATTCGTCCAAAATCAAGACAAGGCACTGGAGTTTTATTCAGAAAAACTGGGGTTTGTAAAAAAGGAGGACATTCCCATGGGGAAATTTAGGTGGATAACGCTTGTTTCTCCCGATGATCCAGAGGGTACCGAGCTTTTACTCGAACCGAATGACCATCCAGCCGCAAAGGAGTATCAAAAGAAGCTGTTTGCCGAAGGCATCCCAGTAACAATGTTTGGCGTTGCAGATATTCATAAAGAGTACAAACGATTAATGGAAAAAGGCGTGAAGTTCACTATGGAACCGACAGAAATGGGCAAGGTCACAATAGCTGTCTTCGACGATACATGCGGCAACCTTATTCAGATCGTGCAGAAGTAACTTGATGACGACGTTTGAAGCGCTAAGGGAGAACCTCAGCACGACTGCAAAGTGATGATTCAGCAATTTCGAGCCACCATCCCAGCTTGTTTGACGCTTGCCAGCTAACCGGCCATCTCCCTACTTTACAAGCCCCTTCAAATAGTCCGGGAGCAGCGGATAGAAATTTGGCTTGAAGGGAACGCCGTTGTCCGCGTAAGGGATTTTGTTGGCGGCGAAGAGGGGTGACAAGTCCACATATTCGAGGTTGTCTTCATCGGCCAACTGTTCAAGCGCGTGGTTGAAGTACGTAGGAGGGCGAGATCGAGCGCCGCGCCGCTCGGGGCGATGACATTCGCCGGATCCAGTTTGTTCAGATAGGACAACGCCCCTAGGGAATTGTTGCAGCAAATGTTGACGAGGTTCAAGGGAGCATTGAACATTGATATGCTCCCCGCACAGTAGACACGCGTAATATTCAACCAGAATGGATATCAGCCGTTATCCAGATAAAGGGGCTAGAATAATGTAGGATGGAGGTGAGTGCATGAGACATAAATTCATCAACAGCAAAATGCTAAAAGGAAAGCCCTTGTCACAGGATCACGTCCTATCTCGTCACGTTCCGGAAACACATTGGTATCATGCCGCGACTCTTACCAAGATGCTCCAATCCTTCGCTGTATTATATATCAAACCCGATAAAGGTTCCTCAGGAACGGGGATTATCCGGGTCAAGAGGCTTAATAAGTCGGAAAGTCTGGTTTCATTCAAGGAATCGTCCAAAAAGTACCCCAATACACAAATCGCATCCGAAGTAGCAAAGAGAATGCACCGCGGAAAAAAGTACATTATCCAGCAAGGGATTCCACTAGCGACCTATCGACAGAAACCTTTTGATCTGCGGATTGTGCTGCAGAAACCCTCCAACCAGTGGTTGCTTACCTGGATGAGCGCCAAAGTCGCGCCTAGATCCAATTCCATCGTCACGAATGTGGCAAAAGGAGCTCGCGATGCGAATATTAAGGAAGTCCTTCGAGGAGCGGACCAACAGCTAAACGTACCCGCAGTTCTGAAAGAGTTAAGCGGTGTTTCCTGCAAAATCGCACGTAAAATGGGTTCTCGTTTCCCACTTCGAATCGTCGGATTGGATATGGGGATCGACAAGAAAGGAAAGGTATGGTTTATCGAGGCTAACACGAGACCTAGCTTTCACGGATTAAACAAGTTCGATCCTGTGCAATACCGAAGATATCTTCTTGCAAAGAAGCAGACCGAAGCAAATAGCTGAAAAGTTCGTGTAATGAGGCAAAGGACTCAACGTTGAAGAATGTTCACAAAATAGTTTAGGTTTATCTATTGTAAATAGCTAGTAAGAGGATAAACTAAAAGGGAGCATGCAATTTGAATCTACGGCGTGTGGAACAACAGTTTCATTCACGATTAAAATGGAATAGAGGACTACAAAGGCGTAGTCTTGCTGAAGCAAAGAGGCTTAAGGTTATCGCATTCCTACTTGATAGGAAGCGGTATAACTTTAGGCCTCTTTGCGCCTATTTTCTGGTATGGGGAAATGAGGAAAGGGCAGAAGAATTGTTAGAGGAAGTCATATAGCGTAGTGAACTTTGTTTCATACCTCAGAGGAGGGTACCCATGAGTATCGATAAAAAGATGATTGAAGAGATGGTTCGTAAAATCATCATGGAAAAAGTAGGGGCTGATGCTATTGAACAGAACGTTCATAGAGGTCCTGGAGGGATTACTTCTGTTAAAGTGCCAAATATGAAAGTAGCAGAAGAGGATCGTCTCGATACAGGCAACCCTAATGATATCGTCTATTGCAAAGATCTTTTTTCGCTAAAGGAAAGTCCGAGACTTGGCTGCGGTATCATGGAGATGAAAGAAACAACCTTTGACTGGACACTTAACTATGATGAAATTGATTATGTGATTGAGGGACATCTGGATGTTATCATTGATGGTACAAAGGTGTCAGCTGGTCCAGGAGAAGTGATCCTGATTCCAAAAGGAAGTAAGATTCAATTTTCTGTGCCAGAATATGCACGATTTATCTATGTAACATATCCGGCTAACTGGGCAGAACAAGCGTAACATTCTAATTTCTACTCGCCGGAGGATAAGCGGTTTATATCGGAGGATACGTATGAAGGGGAACTGACGAACCCGCTGAGTTGGAATCGGTATATGTATGTGCAGAATAATCCGCCGAAATATATTGACCCAAGTGGACATTGATCAAGCAACAATCAACAAGGTTGATTAAATCGTCAGAACTAAATCAAATTTTTATCAAAGTGCCTGTAATTCATACGGGCACTTTATTTGTTACTTTTTGTTACATAGAATAGGAATGTCCTCAAGTTCTTGTCATTCATGTCCCAAAGTTCTTGAACCATGCGCACGAGCAGCGGCGAATCGGTGATTCGGCGGGCATAGTCCAGACTGTGCGATAGAAACGCAGCCGCTTCTTTTTGCACATGCCTGCTGACTTCGCGCAGATTGACGTTGATGCCATAGCCTTCCACCTTTTTGTACGTCGGGGACACGCCTTCTTTCCGGGTATGACTATTGTCGAACGGCGAGACGTCCAGGTCCAGGGGGAGCCAGGACAACGTTTTCCCTTCAGGGAGTGTGACCTGAACAGGGGGCAGCGGTGCGTTCAGAGCATGCAGCAAGTCCGCCGACTCTTCGAGCAGAATCGTCTGCCAGTCGTAGCTGTGGGCGGCGGCTAAATCCAGCCGCTGCCGAAGAGTGGGAGAGGACGGGACAGGTTTCAGGAATAAGGATTTCGCGAAAAACCGGTCCTCCCGAAAGGGTTCGATCTGGTCGAAATCGCTTTTCCCCTGGCACAGCAATCCAAGATAAGCCAGGACCACATCCGGGTGAGTGACGGTAGGGTGCTGTGCACCGGGCAGAGAGTACCGAATGAGACGTTTGGCAATTCGAGTATGAGAAAGAAGCAGGCCAATGAGAGCCAAACCGGAGAGCGGTGAGCCACTCCACGGACTGATCGAGTTGAAAACGTATAGGGTTCATGTGTGCACCTCCCAGGTGAATTCAAGACATACGGGAATTCTTCCCTTTTCGTTAGTTTACTTCACCGGGGGCTGTTTTTCTAACCTTTTCAGTTTTTTGTTTCACGGATTCAGGGATACTTCAAAGTTCCATTCTTTAACAATATCGTAACATATTATACATTCCCCCTATTTTATTTCGTGGTAGAATTTACCTGAAAGAAGGATTACATCCAAATTGGGAGGGATAGTTTTGAAAACAAAAAGACCAAAATCGCTAGTGAAAAAATGTACAGGAATTGCGTTAGCAAGTGTAATTGGATTTAGTAGTCTTGGTGTCATCGCAACGAGTGTAAGTGCCGCTGAAAATAAGAACCAGGTTAATGTGAACCAATCACTTAAAGCAGAAGAAATAACGATTACTCAGTTACGGGTTACTATCCAGCATAAAGATGATCCCTTTATTAATCATGTTAAAATATTCATTGATAAGCACCTGGAAGAATCGGAATTTTTATGGGGGAAAGTTAGTAATTCGTTGAAAAGAGATATCGTGGATCTACTTACAGGAGATAAAAAAGACTACTCTTACAAAGTTAGTAGAGCTCTTATTGTGCACTTTTTAGAGGTCCCGTCCTTATTAAAATCATCAAGTGCAGAATTTAAAAAAGATATCCTTCAATTACTCAAATACTTATAGATATGTGTAATAAGGTCTACTCATCTAATGGAGTAGACCTTATTACATTCTTGGATAGGCGAAGTTTCCGAGAAAAACCAGAATATCCGTAACCGGTTCAAAAACACGAACAGGGCCGAGGAAAACGGATTGAGCTCAAATTGTTCCTGTACAATCGCGGCCAGTCCATCGATCGATTTGCGCATGTCTGTATATTTTAGCGATCAGGCATTAAATGATATAATACTGTACAAAGTAGAATAGAGATAAATTCAACCGACTGACATATGTACAAAATACGGGTTTTGTGTAAAAGCTAAACCCGAAAAAGAATGTTCGTTTAACCTAGAGTTTGTCTTGTTTCGAACTTAACTATCGGACCCATTGTGTATGTTTGAATTGAAGAATGGCCCACGTCATACCTAGTTGCAAAAAAATGCCTTAATGTATTCACCGATAAAGATAATTTGCCAAATGATTTAGCATATTTTTCAACGAGTTTTTCAATTGAGCGCTGAATATAGCTTCGACTTTTGCCTTTCCGCCCTACTTTAGCAGGCAAAAATAAAAATGTATCTGATTTCCTAGTTTGTACCCTGTCTCCCTTATTTTTATATATTCCATTGTACCATTTAATGCCTGATCGCAAAATTATACAAAGTGAGTGTTCCTTATTTCCTTTTCTGATCACACGTACCAGACTGTTGTTTATGTCGAGATCTTCTAGATTGCAACCGGCTACTTCTGATCAACGAGGCTCCAAACCTAATATGCCAAAAAAATTGTACGGCCGTGGATACACGTTCATCGCCTCCATAATAGAAATGCTCGGGAAAGGATATCAGTCCAAGCATCAATCAAAAACATGAATAAGGTTCATAGTACATGATGAGGAAAGGAGGACCCGATCAACTTGGTACCTACGTTTACAATGCCGCATTTATTGAATTCTTGGAGCAGAAACAATGCTTATTTGCTCAAAGGCGACCGGAGACTGACCCATTGAATTGTTAAACATCATGGGTCCTACCGTTGCCGTATATGCCCATATCTATCAGATGGACAGCCTGATCATTCCGTTGCATGGCGAACGATCGTGCCCATCGCGTCCGGAAAAGTGGGACAAAATTATTCTGCTGGATCATATGTTGAATTTCTATGACACCGTCGTTTGGATGGATTGCCACTGTGTGATCTGCAACCCGTTCGTCGACATTCGTGCGGCCATGTCTCAGAATTGCCCGATGTATCTCACGAGACAGCATACGGAGGATTCGTTAACACAGGAGTTTTGGTTTTGCGATCATCCCCACTAACCTAAGACATCCTGGAGTCGATATGGTACAATACCAATTTTATATCCCCCCCTTGTTGGAACAAGCAGCGCTCATGAATCTTATGGGCTATCAATTCGAACGTCTGGACCGAGTCACCTATCTTCCTACTCCCCTTGGTCACCAGATTGGCCCTTTGGATAAAGTATGGAACAACTGCAGTTGTGAGGCTATCAATGTTCCATCACAGATTGTAGAACGATAAACTTCGATCGTTCGCCGCAAGCTTTCTGACGAGATTTCGCGACTTCTGGAATCGAATAATTGATCGACCGTTCGCTTCAAGTTTTGTCGATCTCCAGCCGTCCGTCAGAAACGCCGTCACCTTCTCCATCGATTTAAGCTGTATGCGATCGCTTGCCCGGTCAGACTCTTCGGCAATGTCCGGGACCGCTGCTCTACAGCCAAGCCGCATATGCCTACACCACCGGGACGTTTTGCTTCTTCCGTTCGGCATACCGTTCTTCGGGCGAGACGTCCGCCAGTTCGCGCTCGGTCGCGAACAACCGGTTTATAATACGCCAGTCCCTGCCCCGGAGACGCTACCCAGCTTTCCGGTTTCCGATGGCGCCGCCTTTAGCGTTTCGTCGAATTACCATCGTGCATGCGTCCAGCAGCCGACGAGCGTTACCTTGGCGACTTTATGATAGCCCAGGGTAGCATCCACGTGTAAAAAACGTTCTTAAGTCCATGTTACACATTCTGCGCAACATACATATACATACTACAAATCAGTTATCGGAAGACAGGGAAGCATAGCTTTCACAGCGCTTCGTTTCATTTTTGGAGTCATCTTAAAAGTCAGGAGTGATTATTATGTTAATCTCTCAGCTATGTAAAGAGCAGGATTTTCATACAAAATGGTTTAAAAACGCTTGCTTGAAGCTGCGCCACACTCCCAAGTACCATCGAAAACTATGGGAATATTGTTATATCTATCAGGGTCTTCTTGAACGCGGTGTACTCTCTCCAAATAAAAAAGGATTGGGATTTGGGGTGGGGAAAGAGCCTCTGGTGTCGCTTTTTGCCTCACATGGTTGTCAGATTACTGCGACGGATTTGGATTTGGAACGAGCCAAAAAACAAGGCTGGGTAGACTCAAATCAGCATAGCAATGCCCTCTCGGATTTAAATCAATTGGGAATATGCGATCCAGAACAATTTGCCAATTTGGTAACCTTCGAAAACATGGATATGAATCATATCAGCGACAAATATGTAAATACTTACGATTTCATCTGGTCATCATGTTCATTCGAACATTGCGGCTCCATTGAATTAGGAAAGCGATTTATTATAAATCAGATGGAATGTTTACGGCCTGGCGGTATAGCTATTCATACTACAGAATTTAACCTCTCATCGAATGAACAAACCTTGGACAACAGCGGAACCGTACTTTTCAGGAAGCAAGACATTGAATGGATGGTGCAAACATTACAGGATGCGGGACACTCCATTGAAATTGACTATTCTGTCGGGACGGGACCTATCGAATCTTATATAGATGTACCGCCTTATTTAAGCAACCATCATCTTAGATTGCTGATCGGCCAATTTGTCTCGACATCCATCGGACTGATTATGAAGAAAAAGGAGACTTAAAGTAGTCAGCCTTTGAACCGAGAAAAGCCATCACTTCCCACCGGGAGTAATGACTTTTGAAGAAAAGGCCATGAAAACTGTAAATAATGCTTCGAACGATTAGTTTAAACGATAGTAATGCATATTAGGAGCATGCTTACTTCCCAACATACCGGCTTTAAACCATGGGAAAATCATTTGATAATGTTGCATGATTCCCGACAATAGACACATATAAGGCAGGTAAATCAACTGCACGGTAACATCATCGATAGGATAGTACCAGTTCAAATTGAACTCGTTCGGACTAATGATGGAAAATCCGGAAAAATGATAGAAAATTAATTTCTCTTCATTGAGATAAACCTGACCTTCTCTGTTTGAAACCTTGTACCGTTCGATGTTCCACATGGCAGTATTAGCGCCAATGGCGTTAACCGTGTGAACATTTTTATATTTGTCGGGCCAATCCTCCACATATCTTTGATCTCCGCAACTTTTGCGAACGGTATCCATTTCCGCTTTACAATGCGCGATGCATTGGTTTGTCCACCGTTCAATTGCGGCTAATGCAATAGCGTCATTTCTGCAGCCTACAAAACCTGTATTATATTTGCCGGTCAGATCGTAATAATGCATAAACCTCGCTGAGTTATGATGATCCGTTAGAAACAATGACGCTGTTGGATTTTCTGCAAAGATCTGCTCCGGATTCGAGAAAAAAAGAAAATCTCCATCCAAATGAGCAAAATAGTGTGCCGCCGGATACTTCTTTAGAATGTAATGAAGGAAGGCCGGTTTGAGCGTCCAGCAGTATTCGTGAAAAGTCCTGTTTGACTTAGCCTGTAATAATTCCAAATCCTCTATCTCGCTCAATGTAACTAATGTGACATTCTTCCAAGCCATATGTGCAAGAATAGCATGAGCCTCAGCATTTGCACATAATATAAATAAATGGAAATCACGGCAGTGTGCATCCAAGGATGTATACATGGCACTCAATTTAAACAGATAATCGTTAGAAACTACCGTAGTAAAATGAAATTTATTCATAGCATCACGCTCCCGACCATAAGGTGCCGAAGTTTTCAGAAAAGGTCAACTTGATATGCCCACTTTATCAAACCATATAGGGAATTAACAAAATGACTCACATCCAAAAGTCCGCGTAATTCGCTTGTTCGTTGTTTGATATAGTTATAATTTATTGTTGGATCCGGACTACTTTTCATATATTCTTTGTCAATCTCGGCTTTCTTTATCTTCTGAAGCAGCATTAGATAAATCTCCAGCAGATCATTGTATTGACCTAAATCAAGTATGCGTTTAACATCATTCACGATACGATTTATATGATTGTCATCGAGGGATGGGACTACATGCAAAGAATTTAGAAGTGTAAGAACTATATCTATATAATAGATGTTGTTATATTTTTCAAATAGATAATTGAGATTATGTTTAACAATATTATCGACATCGGATACATTAAAATTTTTTGGATGTTCCTGATGCACACTTACAATGTCATTTCTAAATTGGAATTTGCATCCTGACTTGAACAATCGAATTCCCAAATCATAATCCTCATAGCCGAAACATGGGATATTCTCATCAAACCATCCGACCTCAAGAACTTTTTCTCTATTCGCAGAAGCATTAAGTGTTAAAAAAAACCTCCAGGGCGAATGGTATACGTTAAGGTCATTCCCATATATACTCAGAATCATTTGCAACTCAGCAAAAAATGGGTAATGAGTAAGGTCAAAGCTATAGTCGCTATAGCTGCCGTCTATAATCTGATGGTCATGAATAAATTGGATGATATTCTTATTTTCTAATCTTCTTTCATAGTGATATTTATTTTTGAACAACATAAAATGATTTTTTTGAACCAATTCGAAATTATCGTAATAGTAACTGTAAATTCTTCTCCAGAATAGGCCGCTGATGACCGTTTGTTTATCCTCATGGGCCTCAATATGTTTTCTAACGAAGTCTTTTGCGGCAATCATATCGCTATCATGAAAGATTAGAATGTCTCCCTTTGCCTGTGCGATGCCTTGGTTTCTTCCGTACGCAATACCCCGATTTTGGTGAATTCGAACGGGTTTCAAAGGATAATTCGCCTTAAATCGAGACAGCATTTGCGCTGTATCATCCGTAGATCCATTATCTACCACAATGACTTCAAAATCGGAACAATCCTGGAAGTTAAGGGACAACAGGTTAAAATATAGTCTATCGCTGGCATTATAGGACGGGATTACAAGACTTGCTCTCACTTCCGTCTCACTCCTCTGAACAGGCCATGTCGTATTCACTTACAATAACTTTAATTCATCTTTTGTCGCGTAACCATTAAATGAAGGTTCTACCTGTTCTACTATATTAATAAATAATTTAACAATATTTTTATATGTCTCATAAAAAAAAGCTGGATCTTCTCGGTCATTAAGAATTAGCACGATATCATGTTTATTCGCGATGCGAAAACCGCTGAAGTGATAACAAACCAGCCTTGCATTATCAATCATAATCTTATCGTCAAGTATATAAAACTGGTGTTTCCGGAAATTCCAGTGTCCTTTATTGACCCCCGGAGTTTGTATCTCACACACATTCGGGAATAAAGCAATCATGTCATCCAAATATCCCTGATCGCCAAATTTACCTTTCGCAGCAACTTCCTTACAATGTTCCAGGCAACGTTCCTTCCACCATTTCAGACATATATCCCCTATTCCATCCCGCTTGAAACTGATAAAACCCGAGTTATATTTTCCTAATAATGTTTCAGACTGCTCTATGATTGAAGGTGTATAGGGAGGGATATATATATCTGCCCTGGATAGCAGCACTGAGCAATCAGGTTGATTTCGGAAGATCACACCAGGATCATCCCAGAAAAATAAATCCGCATCAAGATAGGTTATTCTTTCGAAAGAAGGGCATTGAAGCCCGATCCTTTCCATAAACACAGGTTTCATCGTCCAACAGTATTCGTTTACCCTTCGCTGACTTTTTAACGCTAACATGGTTTCGTTTTCCAACTCTTTTACATGGGTTAGGATGATATTTTTAATCGCTATTTTCTGCAAAAGGTTATACGTATCATCGTCCATGCAAAGAATAAACAAGCGAAAATCTTCCATGACATGATGAAGAGAAGCAATCAATGCCAATGCCTGATACAGCCTTCCTTTCGATAGAACGGTACAAAATGCATGATCGCTCATTGAAGATCCATCCTTTACTTTGCACATAATAAACGCTTATACCAAAGTATCGTTCTATTTAGACCCTCATCTATACTGTATTTAGGTTTCCAACCCAGCACATTTCTCGCCTTTTCGGCAGAAAGATATTGATGCTTGATTTCGTTGTTTCCCTGATTTAAAACAACAGGACGCAAATTGCTGTTCATGGCTTGAAGTATTTTTTCGACCAATTCCAGCACCGTCAACTGAATCTCATTGCTGAAATTAAACGCTTCTCCCCCCAAATCGAGCTGATCCATTTTTTCTGCCAGCAGCAGGTAAGCTTGAACAGCATCTTCCACATAAAAATAATCCCGGATGAACGTTCCGTCGCTTCTAATTACGGGAGCTTCGTTATTGATGACAGATCTGATGGTCTGAGGAATAATTCGGTTAAAGTTCAAATCACCACCGCCATACAGGTTGCCGCATCTTGTAATACATACGGGACACTTGTAGGTATGATAATAGCTTTGGGCGATTAAATCGGCACAGCTTTTCGATACATCATAAGGGTGTTTTCCTTGTAACGGCATCGTTTCATCATAGGGCAGATGCTCCTGATCGCCATAAGCTTTATCACTCGATGCGACAACCACTCTTTTCACCGATGAATTCCGGCAAGCCTCCAGTATATTCCATGTCCCCAGAATATTGGCTTCAAATGTGGATAACGGATTCCGATTGGCTACCCCTACGATCGCTTGTGCCGCGATATGAAATACCGTGTCGATTTCATACTCTCCTAATGCTCTTTGCAACACGTTCAGATTTTCCAGAGAGCCTTGAACCAGGTTCACCTTCTTGTACTGCTCCCCTTGATAAAAGTTGGATAGCGGCACCGCATCCCTGACCAACCCGGTTACGTTGGCGCCTAGATCGACCAGTTCTTTTACCAAATGGTTACCCAAAAATCCGGTACAACCCGTAACAAAAACATTTTTATTTTTCCAGAATTGTTGTTGCATGTTTGTCACTCCTTTTCCGGTTTGTGCAGCCATTTCTCTTTTCACCACAGCTTCCAGGGTGCTTTACCTGATATCCACAATTCTTCCAAATATTTTTTATCCCTCAATGTATCCATCGGATGCCAAAAACCGGAATGCTTATAAGCCATAAGTTGTCCGTCCTTCGCAAGATTTTCCAGCGGTTCCTTCTCAAAAACGGTATGATCTCCATCTATATAATTGAGAACTTCAGGCTGCATGACGAAGAATCCGCCATTGATCCATTCACTCTCCCCCTTTGGTTTCTCCTTAAATTCTGCAACTTTGCCATCTTCCGTTAAATGCAATGCTCCGAATCTGCCATTGGGCTGGGTTGCCGTGACTGTAGCCAACTTTCCGTGAGCTTGGTGAAATTCCAACAGTTTTTGAATATTAATGTCAGCAAGACCATCTCCATACGTTAACATGAAGGGATCATTTCCTATATACTTCGATACTCGTTTCAACCGCCCCCCCGTCATGGTTTCCCTTCCTGTATCCACCAAAGTAACTTTCCAGGACTCACCGGAATAGGTGTGAAATTTTACTTCATCGGGCTTTGTATAATCATAGGTAACATCTGACTCATACACTAGATAATGGGAAAAATAATCTTTAATCTGATTGCTCTTATATCCCAAACAGATGATAAAATCGTTAAACCCGTGAGAAGAATAAATTTTCATGATATGCCAGAGTATAGGGTAATCCCCAATTTCAATCATCGGTTTTGGCTTCAAACGAGATTCTTCACTGATCCTGGTACCAAATCCGCCCGCAAAAATGACAACCTTCAATTTATCATCGCTCCCTTCGTTATAGCTTGGCGTTCGGTGTTCGTGATAAACTATGAGTTGAACAAGGTTGCGGACACGGCATCAGACCAGTGCAAACATTTCCTATTTACTGCCGGAAATTCTCCATTCGGGTTGTCGGCCGGGCAGCTCACGAGAAGCCGCGCGCTGATATGCTGGAAGTCCTGATCCTTCTCCAATCCGTAAAGAGCAAGGGCCTTCAACTCTCTTTTTTCGTACTTGTATTATATGTGCCTCTTCCTGACCCGGTTGTGTAAAAACCTCATGTTATGAAAAATGTACGGTTTATGTCGGGGGCAGATCGTCAACGCCAAGAAAATGGCTAGAAATTCAAAAATGGCGGTGCAGGAGAGACTAACCCTGCGCCGCCATTGCACGTTTTAGGTCTATTGCTACTTTCTTCAGCAGACGATCGTTGAGACGCCGCTTCATAGCAGCGAAGGCCCGTCCACTACTTAAATATATCCTGAGTCTGAGGAATACAGAGATAATCTCCTAGAAAGCCATGGGGGTGAGGCTCTTCCAGTTTACGGATCTCCCCGCTCCAAGGATGGAATTTATAAACATTGTAACCGGGAAGAAGGTGGAGAATATCCTGTAATTCAGGTTGTAATCCAGGACCAAATATATGATGTTCAAATGTAATAATAGGTTGGAACTGCCAGATTAAATTTTTTGCGCCCTGAAGAACCTGGTATTCAGATCCCTGTACATCTATTTTTATAACTCGAACCTTACTCTTAAGCTGTTCATTTAGAAAGCTGTCCAAGGTTACAACATTAACAATAATTTTCTCATAGTTGTCGCCGATATGTTTATCGTAAAATATACTCGATAAGCCCATGTTATAACTGGACTGTGTTTGCATATAAAAGTCCAAGGTCTGGGTTGTGTTGCCTACCGCCTGGTCATAGACAATTATATTTGTAAAATTATTAATCCATACATTTTGAATCAGTAGTTGGCAGACTTTTGGATGAGGCTCAAAGCATATAGTGGTTACCTTTGGATTGAGGCTTGCAATACATAGACTATGATATCCAATGTTTGCACCGACATCCAGAAATACGCTATCATCCGGCAGGTATTTGGATAGAAGCTCCGGTAGTCTAGGTTCCCATGAGCCGGTTTTGAGAATTACATCCTCGATGGCACCAGGTATTTCCATATCCATATAGAAGGTTTTTCCTTGGAAGTTAGTAAGAGGTACACGGATTCTGTTTTTCTCCATCAATCTCACTCCTTAACGATCTGTAGAATCAAAAGAAAGCTTAGTATGTGTACTAGTTTATTCAGAAAGTATGAATTTGCCACAGACAATTGAGCAAGAAAAAACCTCCGACTAGCGGAGGCCCCCCTGATATGGTCGCTATAAAGTTCATGAATAATAAACTTTCACCAATTCATCCATCCGCTGATAGATCTGTTGTCCAATCGTATGTTTGGAAAAGCGAGGGAATAAATCCTTTCTCGCTTTTACTCCCTTTCGCTTGGCCTCTTCGGGGTGATCATACACTTCTCTCATCAGAACCTTGAGATGATCCGCACTCGGCTCGGCCCAACGATGACCGTGAAAGTGAGCGGGCATCCCGGCATCGACGGGAACCAACCGCTCTATTTCAATCGGATAGCTGTTCTCTTCCGTCATAAATGCTTGTTGTCCACTCCACTTCGTGCCGATAACGGGAATTTCCATGGCCATAGCCTCCATATAAGGCCGTCCCCAGCCTTCCCCCCTGGAAGGAAGCACAAAACAATCAGCGGCGGCATACAGGTTAACCATTTCCTCCTCGGAGATACTTTCTTGCAAGATCTGAACGTGTGGAATTTTGCTTAAGCCGGATTTACTGGCAACATCTCTGATTATGCTGTACGGATTGATATTTGGTTCATGCAATTTGCTGATTTTCAAGATCAAGGAAACATCGTCGTTCGGGCTGAAAGCTTCGAAATAAGCTCGCAGGAGGATGTCCCATCCTTTGCGGATGCTCCAGTCAAATACGGACAGGAACTTAAATGAACCCGGGCCCTTTATCGGGTACGGCTGCGCATTGATAGGGTTGTACTTATTTTCATCCAGTGTACCGGGAATGATTTGAATTCGTTCAGGCTTCACACCGGCAGAAGCGAATGTCTCGCGATTAAATTCAGACGGAACCCACACTTCGCTCATTTCATTCAATATCTGAACCCAGCTGGAAGGTAACGTATCGGTTTCAAACATCGTTCTCCCGATTGAAATCGGTGCAACCGGCATGGAAAACTGATACGCTGGTGCCGCTTGATAATGAATCAATGGCAACTCTAGACGCTGATTCTGCAATTCCAGCATATATGATTTCATATTGGAAGGGGAATGCTCCGGTGATGGCACAGCGTCCATCGGCACTGTCTTCACTCTTAATGGATAAGGTCTGAGCCCATCCAAAAAATGCTTCTGCTCTTCCGAATATCCAGACGCATTAAACAAAGGACATTGCCACAGCACCTCATATGCCGTATTTTTCGAGACGATATTTCTCATGTTACGAATACGTTCATTTACGTCAGATAGAGACTTCATTACAACAGAATGGTCCTCTTTGTACTCGAGAGCTTTTAGATACATCTCTTTGGCGCGGAAATCATTGCTCATTTCAGCGTAGCGGTTGCCAAGCTCCTGATACAAGGTTCCCAACAGTTCATATGTTTTTTCTACTCCATACTTGAGACAAAATATTTCTCGTTGTCTACTGAGCGAGGGGTTGATTTGGGCTGCTTTATGAAACGCATCGATGGCCGAATGAAAGGATTGAAGCTTTGAATAACAAATTCCGAGCGTACTCCAAGTCTCCGCTTGAAAAAGTTCGGACTCGTCATTCATTGAATCGGTTAATTGTGTCAAATGTTGAATGGCACTCTTATAATCGCCTTGCTGCATGTAAGCGAGTGAGAGATGATATCGGGCTATCCGCTCTTCGGGGAAGGCGGTAACAATCTTCAGGAACAAAGCCGCGGACTCCGCGAAGCGATTCTGAAGATACAAACCCAGAGCACGAAGCATCTCCAGCTCAATGCTATCCTTATTGCTCTGTTTGGAGTATGGCTCCGTCCTGATTAACTGTCCTAGCGTATCGGAAACAATACGTGCGGTCTGTTTCCATGTGAAAGAAGATACAATCTTCTGACTTGCTTTTCTCCCTTTCTCCTTTACAGCCGATCGGTTTTCATAAACGAAACGCATCATCTTTTGCAATTCGGTTTGGTCTATTTTTAACCACCAAGGGTTGTCGACCAATTCCATATCCCCGATTCGCTTTTGTTCCAGAATCTCCTCTTCGCAAGGGAGAAGAAATGCTGTATCAGCATCACAAAAATCCTGGCTTGGTCCCATAGCGGGAATAATCGCAGGGGTGCCGCAAGCCATCGCCTCAATGATGGGCAGACCGAATCCCTCTCCGCGGTATGGATGTACAAGACAATCGCAAGTTTTGTACAATTCGGCCAGATGTTGTTCGGAATAGTGCTTATTAAGATACATAATACGGGGATTGTCAGAATTTGAAGCCGCTTCAGCGATCTGTTTTTCATAAGTTAGTCCTTGATAGACAGAGTCTGTGCCGAAGTCTTTAATGACTAAACAAACATCCTCCTCGGCGGAGAATTCTTGAAGATACACCTGCAGCAGGGTATCAATCCCTTTTCGTGAAATGGTCCCGCCGACGAACAAGAAACGAAAAGCGTCATCTTCCGTCTTGATCGGTTGGACGTCATAATGGTACACGCTTTCGTCCACCCCGAGCGGAATCACCTTGATTTTATTCTCTGGAATACCGCAACGGATATAGCACTCCTTGTTGTAATTGCTATAGACCCAGATCTGATCGACTCTATATTTCATCGGGATAAGCCATTGCCTTGGTATCGCGCCGAACTCCCAAGGCTGCATACATACCCAATACTTGCTGTCCGGAACCATCCAATCTGGCGGCCATTGATGACGTACGGTAACATCAACCCGAAGGTTTGGGTTCGATTGGATCTGTTTTGGATCGAATGACCCAAGTTGAAGGGAAATGGATTCGTTGTTTGTCAAATATCTGCAAATAGTTCGGTTTACCTTGGCGAAACTGTGGTCATCAAATTCAGGTCCTTCCCATTTGAGAAGGATTGGTTCGGTTTTCAACATGAACACCTCCGTTTCCATCATCATACTGATAAATGTGGAGAATTGTTCCTAGAACCAATCATTCCGGTAAATAAAGGGAGGGACTTATTTTGGTTGAAATAAGACGTCTGTCACTATGTATGATTGTGAAGAATGAAGAGAAGAACATCAGCCGATGTTTGGACAGTGTAAAACATATCGTGGACGAAATAATTATCGTGGATACCGGATCGACAGACCGTACGAAAGAGATCTGTCAGTCTTACGGCGTCAGACTGTATGACTTCCAATGGAACGGAAGTTTCGCCGATGCGCGTAATTACGGCTTGGAGCGGGCAACAGGGGACTGGATTTTGTGGCTGGATGCAGATGAGGAAGTGGATAAGGAGGACGCTTGCAAACTGCGTGATATTTTGTATCTGGATGATTATGACCTGATATCGATCCATTTAATCAATTACTATGGAGACCACATTGACAAGGATCAAGTATTCAATATTGCACACCACCGGCTGTTTCGAAATGATATTGGGTTTAAGTTCTTTAATAAAATTCATGAAGCGTTGGATGTGCTAAAAATTCTGCCCAAGGAGGAAGATCAGAAGCGAATCGGCATGGTCCCCATAAAAGTACACCATTACGGATATATGGATAACCAGGTTAAGGAAAAACAAAAATATAAACGCAATCTGGAAATGTTGGAACAAGAACTGAACCAAGAAGATTACAGTCCCTGGGTCCATTACCATATCGCCTCTGAACATTACCGGGCTGGAGATTATCAGAAGGCTTTTGAACAGGTGAACGCTTCCATCCTGAAATTTGTACTTGAGGGCTACACTCCACCAGCTTTGTTATACAAATTAAAGTACTCGGCTATGATTAGCCTGGGAAGCTTCGAAGGGGCATGGCCCGGGATTCAAAAGGCTGTTGAAATGTATCCGGATTATGTGGATTTACGGTTTTTCATGGGGGTTATTTTGTATTACAAAGAAAGGTATGAAGAAGCTCTAGCCGCGTTCGAACAGTGCATTGAGCTGGGAGAGACTAATTTGGACTACCTCATTCTAAAAGGAGTGGGCAGCTTTCATGCGATGTATTATAAGGGCCTTTGTTATGAGAAGCTCGGTCAAATTGAGGAAGCCGTATGTATGTACGTAGACTCTATTCTCATATCCAGTTCGTTTTCTGAAGTCGTCCAAGCTTTACTAAACGTGCTGGATAAGCAAGGAATCGTTCTTGATTCATATTTGGCAACCCGTTATGATGACCCGTCAATCAGACAGGTAACTGCGACTATCGAATCACATAAAGCGCAAAAAGCGCAAAAAAACGTGGACCTGAATTTCGAAAGCTAATAAGATGAGGGCGAGAAGCTGAAGTAACGGTGGACCGCTGGCAATAGATTGGACACATAAAAACGAGACAAGCGTTGTCGTAACAATTACCCTTGCGGCTCATGCCCTTTCATGCGATTTTGGCGAAGCCGCTGTTGATCGTCCGAAGACGCATACTGACTGCCGCGATCAGAATGATGAAGCACATTCCCTCTTTGCTTTTGAAGGCGATACGCTTGATCCAGAGCTTTCAGACAAAGCTCCTTTGTCATCCGTTTATCCATATGAAAGACGACGATTTTGCGCGTGCAGAGGTCCTCTAAGCTGGCGAGATAGAGCCAACCTTCGTCCGTTGAAATCTATGTGATATCGCCCATCCAGACTTGATTTGTCTTCTCCGCCGCGAACGCTTGGTTGAGGACGTACTAGCATCATACTTTCGAAATTCAGGTTGGGGTAATATAGATGTTTATCAGTGTCAAAACACCGCAACACCCCATATACTGCCACCATCTTAACGAAAGAGGTGAGGAAATGGCTCAGCCCAATATTCCTAATATTACTCCGATAATATCCATTACGGTAGGACAAACAGTTCCATTGTTATTGGCTTCCATTGCTCTGGAGGAGTTGGCCCTGGCTCACATCGTCAATGCGGAGGCAGAGAAAATTCAATTTGTGGTAGGTACGTTAACTCCGACACCGATCATTCCGACTATCTCCGATTTACTCACAATCAATGCAAGTGTCCGTAGAACGCTCCAAGATGTGATCAAAAAGGAAATGCTATTGCAATTTAAATTTGAAAACGTGCTTGACCTGCTCGGGCTCGAATAACTTCACAAGACGAATACCGCTAATTCCGCCTTGTACGGTTAGCGGTATTCACAATATTACTCATTAAAATCACAATCCTCGTCTTCACCTTCCACGTCATTTTCATTGAGCAGATCAAGAATGTTCTCCATCTTGAATTGTAAAATTATTTCTTTTTTAATCAAAGTGCGAAGGATTCTTTCAACACTACGATTAATTCTGAGCAGTTCTTTAATAGTTGGATGTTGCTTGAGGACGTGTTGGATTTTTTCACCCTCAGCATTAAGCACGTGTGAAATTCCCAGTTCCTCCATCGCAATGGAGGTTAATAACAGATTGATTGCATCTTTCCTTCTCAGAGTAATCTCAGGATTTATATCGGGGACATTGGGCAGCGACATACTCGTTCACCCCTTTTACCATTGTTCACTCCAGTTATATTTGTATAGCTCATCTAATATTCCTGGATTTATTCATCCACGGTTTTGTGGACGAATTGCTGTAGTACAGCGTACCTCCGATTCGCACGCGAACTCCGCCGCGCAGTGATGAATCGACAACATTTGTATTCGTCTGCATTGCTGCGTGATCCTTAATCGTACTTGGCTTTGCTTCATCGGTACTTGGCTTTGCTTCATTGGTACTTGGCTTTGCTTCATCGGTACTTGATTGTTTTGGATTCAACATTTGCAAAAGGGATTGTGTCGGCGTCTGAAGCTCAGATATGTTTTTTTCCAAATCGGGACTTAAATATTTGCATGCGGACCGCATAAAATTAATGGATTCCAAGACTACCTGATCGACATTACTTAAATCTAAATCCAGACCTTTCTCTTTTTTTCTAACCGGATAAGGAAAAGTTGTTATCATCACCCTTACTTTCTCATAACTTAGTTTCGAATTCATCCCCTTCATCTCCTTCATCTCCCCCGTAGTCCTCAAGTATTTCTTTGCTTAATTCAAGTGTCCGCTGAAGAGTTTTTTGCTTTTCCGAAAGTGCTTCTAAAATACGTGCCACTTGTGTCTGAAAATCGTTGATCTGTTTCGTTGTCGGAGAAGTCGGAAATCCCCCGTAATGTCCGGTAAACGCTTGAATTTTTTCAGCTTCCGCATTGATAATATGGGCAATAGCCAATTCCTCCAAGGCAACGGATTCCAAAATATCTCTTAAAATTTCCTTATATGATCGCTTGCTTACCTTTTCAGGGTACTTTGGCATGGTCATACCGCAGAACTCCTTTCTCTTTTACTGCCACTACATAAAATATATACAGGCCATTATCTTTCAGAACCTGTATTTGTCACTATTTTCTTGAGCCAGAGCGATCATAATAAAAAGTGACTCTTCGCTCTACTGGGTGGGAACAATGTGGAATATTAGTTTATAACCCCTTCCGCCTTTAAGAGATTTTCAGATGTAGAAACATGGGTGGAAGTTGGGAACGAATAGCCCATCTAATCCACTCCAGGAGAAACTGATCTGCGTAAATGCGAGGCGTTGTCCAAATCATCCACCGCTTCGCCAACTAACTTCATCACATGAAATTTATCAAAGGTAATTTCCGCTTTCGGGAAGTACTCTTCCCTGCCGCGGATAAACGCAGGTGACATATCGCAGCAGACTTCTTGGACAGTGTCTGCGCTAACCCCTTTTTCCGCAAGGTGATCTTTGAAGCGCGCCAAAGTTTCCATCCCTTTGCCTTCGGCGGCAAAGAGGGAGCCACATTTACAAACAGCGTAATATAGCGGTGGCCGCGTTTAGAGGACGTTTCAGCAAGAGCGATGCGCTTTGAAAAAAAAGAGCGTCCCTTGTACAATGGGGGTGTCAACGGGTCATAGCCCTTAAAAAACCCATCATCCAAGGAGGACGCTCTAGATGAAGTTTAAACAACCTACCGTACGCAATCAACGCGTTGAACGAATTACTACGAGTCATCTGTAGTTGGGATTGACATTGCTAAGAATACACATGTTGCTCGGGCCTTCAATTTCCGTGGAATCGAACAGAACCGTGGATTAGCATTTGAAAATAATCACTTCGGTTTCAGTAAATTATTGAACTGGATTCGTGATTTACAAGGGGACCACGCAGTCCTGTTCTCTGATTGGCCTTCACACTGCACCTTCCGCACCCAAGCAGATGCCATCGGCCGCCCCAATCCTCCGGTTCGATAAACTGAAGATGCAAGAACATGGCTTGTATGTTCGTCTTCAATCTGAACCCGGCCTAAGGCCGGATTGTATGAGATTGTCCTTCGTTTTGCGTCCACTTTTTAGGCAAATATTTATTGATCGTCTGGATTCCCTCATCGTTGATTGCATAGTACATGCATAATTCCCCGTTAGCATCCAGCTCGTAATGGACCTCGTCAATCAGTCCGTTGGCCTGCAAGGACAGCATATGATCCAGAAAGTTTGCTCTTGTAAATTGACGTTCTCCGCCGTATTCGCTTTTCAAAGCGTCCATTGCATCATCAATATTTGCTTGCTGTACCGTGGACATGAAAAGCAGCACCCGGGAGCGAATCGGCAACAATGGCATTTGCTTACGCCTCCTTCTTTTTGAACAGATCCATTGGATTCATCGAAACTAAAAGCGCTCCAAGTGTAATAATAACTGCGCCGGCAATTATTGTAGGAGTCAACGAACTACCGAGGAAGATAGCGGCAAAGACAACCCCCCACAGTACATAGGTAATGTTGAGCGACATTCCGACAGCAACGCCAACCATACTATTGGCCATATACCATGTCAGGAAAGAGATTGCCGTAAACAGGGCCGCAGCCGCGATAATAAGCATAGGCGACACGGAGCCAAGTACGGAAGTAAAGAGATCAGTCGCGCTAAAGAGAGGTATCAGCACCGCAATATATACGAGTCCGGACACGCCCTCGCGAATGGTAATGGCGATATTGGAATCAAGCATAGACATCCCGAAAGTAGCAAATACGCCTTCCAAACCCCAGCCAAGTGCGGCCACCAGAGCAAAAATAATGCCTAGTGTGAAATTATCCACTCCCCCTTCAGGCTTGACATAAGAAATGAGCGCCGCTCCGATAACACAGATGAACATGCCGAGGGCCACCCGTTTATCAATCTTCTGCTTCAGGAACATTCGCGCCAAAATAGCACCAAACATCGGACATAGCGCCGAAATAGGAATAGCCGCCGCTCCGGCCATATCAATTCCAACCAGATAGGCCCCGTTGGCGATTGGACCGCCAAACACCGCGGCAATGGCCACCATCAACCCCGGTATGGTTACCAGACTGCGGCCGATTTCTTTGATCATCCCTTTCTTGAAGTTCCAGATCAGAAGCCAGATTGCCGCCAAAGCATCATTGATCGCCGATGCCACGATAGGCGCCGCAAACGCTCCTACGACCCCCAGAAAAGGCTCTCTCACCATAGCCAGGGCAACAACCGTACTGTAAAGGCCGAACGTTAACCCGGAAATCAGTCCGTAAGCGATTCCATTTCTTCGGAAACGACGGTTCATCTTTTGTTTCAGCATGCCGGCCGAAGCTACTGCTCCCTTCATCATCCATACACCTCTGTTAAGTAGATTTGTCTTCGTAGTTGTATCTTCATTGTATAGCAAAGCGGCCATTGCGCCTGAGACTAACCGTACCTCTTGTTGGACTTCCTGAATCACTTTTTTCTCCAATCTGGTACTATTCGTACTTTTAGGACGACATCGAAAAATAAAAAACTCCCACCCAACACATCTTCGGGGGAAGTTTCCTTGATTCTATCTATACGCGTTTTTTATACTCGAGCCAGAACGCTTTTTTTGTATTCCTTCGGCGTCATATTCATTTGCTTGTAGAATACCCGGTTGAAATAAGACGGATCGGTAAAGCCGCATTCTGTGGAGATGCGATAGGCGGGATACCCGGTAGTCTCAAGAAGCTTGCAGGCATGTGCAATCTTGAGCTTGTTCACATAATCCGTATACGTAACGCCGAGCTCCCTTTTGAATATGCGGCTAAAATATTGGGCATTCATGTACACATGACTCGCCACCATTTGCAGGGTCAGCTTATCTTTGTAATTTTGCTGAATATAATCGATTGCTTCTTGAATAAAGCGCTGACATTCTTGAGCCGGTTCTATCGGATAAATTTCGGCTGCGCCATTTTCTTCTGATTGAACGGCCTTCTCCAGCCCCTTACGAATCATTTGCCGCAAAATTTCCGGCTTGACCGGCTTAAGCAGATATTCGTGTACCTGCAGACTGATTGCCGCCTGTGCATAGGAGAAATCCGAGCTGGCCGACAAAATCGTCACGCAGGCGTTAGGGAGAAAGCGGCGAATTTCCTGTAACGAGGATATTCCATCCATTTCAGGCAGCATGATATCCATAAAAATCATATCCGGCCGATATTGCTTGGCGAGCGTAACCGCTTGCATACCGGTATCGCAAATAAGAAGCTTATCTTCAGCACCTAGCATTTCCTGCGCGATGGATTGAAGAAACTCCTGTTCTATCGGTTCATCTTCAACAAACATAACTATGCTCATTGCATCATCACCTCGCATTTGGTTGGGTGGGGATGCGGATGTTAATTGTGCTCCCGCTGTAATCCGATTTCACGATCGATAACCCATACTCGTCTCCGAAATAACGCTTCAAACGGCTATCGGTACTCCGGAATCCCACGCCGATCTTGCTGTCCGGCTGATGAATGAGCTTGAGTACCTCCGGCGGGAACCCATTGCCATTGTCTATAACAGAAATGGTAATATCATTTTTGTACTTTTCGGCAATCAGACGAACGGTTCCTCCATCCCGCTTCGGGGTAATTCCATGAATGACTGCATTTTCCACAATAGGCTGAATCACCATATTCGGAATGCGATAAGCCTTTAATTCATTAGGAACAATGATTTCATACTGTAGACGGTTCTTGAAACGCGCCTTTTGTATATACAAATACTTCTCAATGTTATCCATTTCAGATCCGATGGTATGAAGCTGATTATCCTGCTTCACATTGTATCGCAGCAAGTCGGACAGGCAATAGATCAATTCCTCCGTCGTATGGGAATGTTCGAAATAGGCGATGCGGGCAATGGAATTCAACGTATTGAACAGGAAATGCGGATTGATGACGAGAGACATATTTTTGGCTTCCAAGTCAATTACTTTCTTCTCCAGAATTTCCTTTTCTGCAGACAGACGATGGATAATCCCGGTGTTGTCCTGCGCGCTTTCAGCGATGTCGAGCGCAATATTCCTAGCGATATGATGGCAAAGCTGCTCGTGAACATCTGCTTTATCCTTGTCAATGGTTGGGAAAGCCGATATCGCCTTCGCGACAAATTCCAAATCCAGCCCCTTCATTTCGGCCAATTCCGCCGTGTTAATCAGATACTTCTGATATTCCCTCTCCTGGGAATACGCTTGCATCCCCGATATGAAGCCAACAACCTCATCTTCGACCATAATGGGCAGCAAAATATTCTCCATGCCGTAACAGCAAACAAATCGCCCCTGTTCGCCTGACTTAAAGCGTTTCAAATAATCCGCGCAAGGCCGCGTAGGATTCTCCCAACAAATATGCCTGCAGAAATCAGGGGATGGATTGAACTCCAGCAACACGTCTCCATTGTTATCGTGCAGCAGCAGCGAGAACTTGGATAGAGACAGGATGCCGCTGTATCGTGCGTATACCTTGGTTGCGATCGGACTATTGATTTTCAGCATAATCTCGTTGCACCCTTTCACCGCAAATGAACGGGAAAATAGATGTTTCATGCTAAAATTTTCACAATATATCATCTCTATTATAGCAATTTTCAACCTGTTTGGAAATAGTACATCCCTCCCCCTCAAAACCCAATTTAGAGAAATGCACCACGACTACAACCGGGATCTCGCAGACAAAAATAAACAGGCCAGAACCCGTTTTACCGGGTTTTGGCCTTTGGCAGAGCATCGAACTAAATTATTGCTTCGCAGCGGGAAGAATGTGTTCCACTTCACTGTGAGGACGAGGAATCACATGTACGGATATCAGTTCCCCTACGCGCTGTGCGGCTGCGGCACCAGCGTCCGTTGCCGCTTTCACCGCACCAACATCGCCACGTACCATTACGGTAACAAGGCCGCCGCCTACCATCTCTTTGCCAATCAGGGTGACATTGGCCGCTTTGACCATTGCATCTGCTGCTTCGATAGAACCTACCAATCCTTTGGTTTCAATCAAACCCAATGCTTCCGATTTCATGTTGCATTCCTCCTAAAAGTTTGTAAAAGTTTTGTAAGATTATAGCGCTAGCTTACCGAACAAAACTTGCTTCGGAAGCATAGGCTTATTTTATAGCTTTTTTAATTATTCCTTAGCAGCCGGAAGGATGATCTCCACTTCGCTGTGGGGACGAGGAATCACATGTACCGACACGAGTTCCCCTACATTCTTCGCGGCCGCGGCGCCAGCATCCGTTGCCGCCTTCACCGCACCTACATCGCCCCGTACCATCACGGTAACAAGGCCGCCGCCTGCCATCTCTTTGCCGATCAGGGTGACGTTGGCCGCTTTGACCATAGCGTCCGCTGCTTCGATAGAACCTACCAATCCTTTTGTTTCAACCAAACCAAGAGCTTCCGATCTCATGTTCATTTCCTCCTAGCGATTTTTTATGATTTTGACCACAGACGCCGATGTCAGATCCATCGCGTTAGCCTCTTCAACGTCGATATGACAGTCGAGAGCGGCGTCGCTGCTAACTCGGATTGCGACCTGATGGTACCCTCCGCCCCGGAGACCATCAAATTGAATACTGACCATTTCTCCGTTGGTTACGCCGAAGTAAAGGGCATCATCAGGCGTCATATGAATGTGGCGCTGTGCAACCATCAAGCCGCAGGCAATATATACGCTTCCCTTAGGCCCGACCAACGTGATGCCCGGCGTGCCTTCCAGCTCCCCGGATAAGCGCACGGGAGCTTTGACGCCCAGCTTAAAACAGTCTCCCCGCATAACTTCTACCTGGCTCTGTCTCCGCACTGGGCCAAGAACGCGCACTTTTTCAATGGCCCCCTTTGGACCGCAGACCGTAACAGTCTCATTACATGCATACTGTCCGGGTTGGGACAAATCACGCATTTTGGATAGCGTATATCCGGCTCCGAAGAGCGTCTCCACATCAGGCTGAGACAGATGCACATGGCGGTTTGAAATCCCTAAAGGGATGGAGCGAGGCTCCTTTTCCGCCTTGACAGCACCGGATACAACCTCCATTAACAAGGACAGCACTTGCTCATAGTTCCCCATTAGCGGTCACCGCTTTTCTGCAAAATCGACATCAGCTCATCGACCAGATTCAACAGCAGCGCATCCTCCTCTTGCTTCGGCGGTTGTGAAGAGGAAACAGAATCCGGGCTTTGTGCCGTACAGTCCTTAATTCCATAAGCGACACGCTTGATATTAATCAAGTGCTGTGGTCCCACATTATCCGAAGTAGCGCTGCCGCCCCAGGTTCCGCATCCCAAAGTGAAGGCCGGAGCAAGCCCGGTGCTTGCGCCCACGCCGCCCTGAGTGGAGCCTGTATTGACCAAAATGCGGAATACAGGTTTTTGCGCAAATTCCATGACCATATCGTGATTCTGTGTATGGATGGAGAAGCTATGGCCGATTCCTCCATTACGCAGCAGCTGGACACTTAGATCACAAGCCTCACGCCAGTCCTGTACCGTGTAAAATGCCAATACCGTAGTAAGCTTTTCATAGGACAGCGGGAATTTCTCTCCCACGCCCTGCTGTTCGCCCAACAGCACCTTGACCCCTGCTGGAATTTGAAGGCCGGCCGCTTCGGCAATCACCTGAGGCGAACGTCCCACCAGTCTTGAATTCATGGCATGGCCTTTGACAAACAGCTTGGACGCGACCTTGGCCGTTTCCTCCTGATTCATAAAGTAACCGCCTTGTCGCTCAAACTCCGCGATTACCTGAGGACGGATGCATTCCTCGACGATAACAGCCTGTTCAGAGGCGCAGATTGTGCCATAATCGAAGGTTTTGCTGGCAATGATATTTGCGACTGCCTGTGGAATATCAGCGGTGCGCTCAATAAAGGCCGGCACATTGCCCGGTCCGACCCCCAGCGCCGGCTTGCCCGCACTGTAGGCGGATTTCACCATCGCCGAGCCGCCTGTGGCGATAATCATGGCGATTTCATCGCACTTCATCAGTTCCTGCGTCGCTGGCATCGAAGGCTTGGTAACGCAGCCAATGATTCCTTCGGGTGCCCCTGCCTCGACAGCGGCTGCGTGCATGAGTTCTGCGGCCCGCATGATGGATTTCTTCGCCGAAGGATGCGGCGAAAAGATGATTCCATTACGAGCCTTTATCGCAATGATCGATTTGAAAATCGTAGTGGATGTCGGATTGGTCGATGGAATAATGCCCATGAGCAGTCCAACAGGCTCGGCAATCTCTATTAATTGATTGGTCTTATCCTCGCGGATAACCCCAATCGTTTTCGTATCCCGAATCGATTCATACAGCTCCGTCGAAGCCAGGCGGTTTTTGAAGATTTTATCCTCCACCTTGCCAAATCCGGTTTCCTCCACTGCGAGGGCAGCCAACTCGGCGGCATGGACCTCCGCTGTCCGCACCATGTTTTGTACAATTTTGTCAATCTGTTCAGCATTGTACCCTGCAAGGATATCGGTGGCGGCTTTTCCTGCACGGGCCAATTCCCGGGTTTCCTGAATCGATTGCAAGTCATAATCCAAATTTTCCAAGTGAAACATCCCCCTCTCGAATCCTGCTTACTGTTGATAATACTGGCGGAACCGCTTGAGCAGCTTCACCTTGTTGGCCTTGGAAATGGTCGTTATGCTCATCCCATACGCAGGACCGCACTCTCTGGCCAGTCGGCGCAGCTTCACGGCTGTCATCGATTCCAGTTGCTCCATTGCTTTGTCAAGCCCGGCTTCCTTTACCAGCACGTCAATCTGGTGTTTGAAAGAACTGTCCGGCACTGCCTGATCTCCATCTGCCGGATTTTCATTGTCCATTGCCGGACTGGCGTCTTCAGACGCAAGATCCTGAGCGGGATCGGCTGCCAGTACAGGTAAGCCTTCTGCATTACCATGATTGATTGAAACATCGGGTTTCGCTTCCAGTGAAACTGTAGGAGTTTCGTCCAGTGGAACATCGGGTGCCGCGTCCAGTAGAGCATCAGACCCTGCATCCGGTTCCAGAGTCTGCTTCGTCGTTTGCTCGGGCATCTGCTCCGCAAACGGTTCTGCTGCCTGATTATGCTGCACTGGCAGCGCCGGCTCGTCCTTCTCCTGGGCAAGGTTCGAAACGCTGCGCCGGCCGATGATGCTCGCAATGTCGTTGTGGGGTCTTGGAATGACATGCCGGCTGACCAGCATATCACTGCCCAACTGTTGCGCCGCCGAGGCGCCTGCTTCCACAGATGCTTGAACAGCGCCGACATCGCCGGTTACCATGATCGTCACTAGCCCGCCGCCCACATTGCACTTTTCTATCAGTTCTACCTGGGCTGATTTGAGCATGATGTCCAGACATTCAATCGCCGGAAGAAGGCCCCGCGTTTCGATTAATCCAAGCGCCTGCATGCTGTCACCTCCTGTTACTGCAGCTTCCGATCAGGCTCGCCCGCCGGATAAGTCATATAAAACATCCTCGCCCAGTCCGGCGATCCCTTGGTCGCTTGCACCCCTTTGGGGATGAAGATCACATCCCCCTCACGGGCGGTGAACGTTCTCTCGTTCAAAGTGACATCAAGCGTGCCTTCCAGCACGATATAAGTTTCTTCGCGGGCCGTCACCTGCGAGAAGCTATCGTGATCGACAGTCAGAAATCCGGCGCTCATGGAACAATCCGGCTTCCCGATTACCTCTTGACGATATACTTTGGCACCAGATGTTCCCGTTTCGCAAGCTTCCATTTTTACCGTCCGGCCCCGCACAAGCTTCAAGCCAGCCGGGTCCGTCTCCGCCTGATAAGGCGGCTCAAGAGCCGTACCCAACAGCTTTTCAACCAGTCCTTTTTCCGATAACATCTTGAAAAATGTAAAAATGGCGTTCATGTCGAGATCATCCTGAGTTTGGCAGCCTGCGGCCCCGGAGCTCAAAGTCCCACATGGCTCATGGGTAAACTCCACCCCCAGCTCCCTTGCCTTATCCCGGGCCGCCGGTGTCACAATCGTGTTGCTGTCAATGCAGCACCGCTTCTGTCCGGAAGCCGCCCATTCCTCCACATCCGCAGCGCATATCAGTTTTTTCACCGTTCTCGCCCCCTTTCGAATTATAAGTAAGTGTTCAAAAAGTCAGACTTTCAGCACCGAGAAGGTTGGATGAAGCTAGGGCCTGAGGAGCGGAGCGTACGTTTTGGGTACGTGAGCACCGGAAGGCCCGGCTGAATTCAAGATTCGATGTCGAATATGCATTCAGTGTTTCTTCGTGATCAAAGGGGGACTTTTTGAACAACCTCTAAAAGATTTCTGTTCGAATATTTATTCGAACATGCAGTCTGCGTCAATGATGCCGACGACGACGGCATCCACAGGAACATCGTCTGTTTGGAGCATTTTGCGGGCCGAAGAGCCGGTGCAGACAATCACTCGATCGCCTATGCCAGCGCCGATCGTATCGACTACAATCAAGCGGCGCCCGTCGTCGCTTCCACCAATCACCTCAGCCAGCATCAGTTTCATTCCCACCAGGGAATCGGCTTTACGGGTAGACCAGATATTGTGAATCAATTCAGCCGCAATCACAGCAGTCCTTCCTCCCCGCTTTTCCGCTCCTCCGCTTAATCTCAGCGATGGCGTCCTCTACGGAAGCCGTGTCGCCAAAAATGGCGAGAAGAATCATATTCTGCGGGCAGCTGCCTCGAATATCCTCCACGGTTACGCCCGCCGCTTTTTCAGCGGCATCAGCAGCCCATACCATGTCAATCAGCCTTCCCTGCACCAGTCCGACTGCGTCGCATGGGGGAACCTCCCGACTGCTGGGCGCTCCTCTGCGACGCAGCAAAATGTCCAGCGCCCCCTTGGAGGGAGATTTAATAATCCGAAATTCCACTCAAATCGCCTCCTGTGTACAATTCAGAGCAATGCCCAGCGGTGTGACAAACAGGGGGTTGCTAGGCTTATAGGTAGCAATGCCGGTCTTTTGCTCCATGATCGTCTCCATGCCGGACAGGCAGCAGGTGCCCCCTACCAAGTACAATTCCTTGACCTCATGACCCGCAACATGGCGATTGACGATGGAGGCAACCTTATCGATGACCGGCCGGAGCAGCGGCAGCAATTCTTGGTGGCGGGCAGGGTCGCGCTTAAAGCAGTCTGCTTCTGAAAAACTCATCTGGTATGCCCCGGCAATGACTAAAGAAAAGTGGGTGCCGCCCGTTGCTTCGTCAGCGACATAGACCACCTTGCCATCCTTCAGAATCGAAATGCCCGTCGTACCTCCGCCGATGTCTACAATGGCTCCATCGGATATTTGCAGCACGGCATTAGCCGCCGTAGGTTCATCCAGTATAGCCGTAACTTCAAAACCCGCACCCTGGAGCACATGCTTGATGGCGCCAGCATCCAGTACATCGGTTCCCGGAGGAATCGCCGAAGCCGCATATTCAAGTTCTGCACCCAATTGCTGCTCCAACTGTGCTTTAAGCTCCCTTACGATCTGTATCGCTCCCAAGTAATCCACCACCATTCCGTCGCGGACGACATCGGCGTAGCGGTAAGCTCCCGCCACCGGCTTCCGGGTCTCATCCAACACCGTAAGCACCACACAGGCCGTTCCCAGATCCACACCGGTATAATAGAACGAAGACCGTCCTGGAATCGGTGTCTGGATGACGGCTTCAAATTGCTCTAGGAGTTGATCGCAGTATGCAAAGGGTTTTGTCTCTGGCATGTTCTACCTCCTGTCGTTCTGCAAATAAGCGAGCTCAATGCGTTAATCACATAGTTGAGTCCAGGAATAATCGATTCCTCCAGCTTTTCTTGGGGACTGCCTGCTGCGGCCTCCAACACCGCAAACCCAAGGTCCCGCAAAGCGCAGCGCAAACGGTGGAGCAAAGCAATTTCTCTTCCCTTTTCCAACTGAATGTGAAACTCGGTTACCTCAAAGCAATCTCCCGCATCCTCACCAAGCACATCGGCAGGAATGCCGGTACAACCCTGGAAAAAGAAATCGGCAGTGGATGCGCTGCCACCTTCCCCTTTCTGGAGGGCCGAAAACAGCCTCGACAGCTCTAGCACCTTCTGGGCGAGCAGCACATCCCGCTCCAGCAGCTCCTGCCCGGTTAACAAGAACAGGGCTGAGACGGATTGCATCTGACAGCGCAGCTTCCCGCGCCGCCAATCCCGCTGTCCCGCCTGTTGCTCCGGATTGGGGAGCAGATCTTGCTTTTGTTCTTGATTTTGCTCTTGCGTACGATAAGACACGGCGATCTGGCGATCCGTCAAAAACTGGCGCGCCTCCGGCGTCAATCGGCTTCCATGCTCCACCATGTAGGATGTAAAAGGCGCTGTCCTGTACACATTGCGCAATTCCATTTCGGTAATAAATTTCATGGTATCAACTCCACTCTTATTACCCGAACAAATAACGTTCCCATTCCCCGATTCCCCTTCCCGCGGGAAGACTAATGCGGAAAAAGGCTCGGCCTATCCCGTTTTTTCATGTCCGTGTAATTTCCGCCGTCGCAAAACCCAGACGATTGCAGAACGTCTCAATGATGGCTCGCAGCGCTGTTTCCACACTGGCAATATCTCCCGTGAGAAGCACCGAACCCGTAAAGCGATCCAGAAAGCCGATTTCCACATCTGCCGCCTTGGTAGCGATATCGGCAGCAATAATGGAGGTTTCGCCGGGCGACAGTGTTAATATGCCAATAGCCCCCGCTTCATCAATGCCCAGTCTTGCATACATGTCAGGCACAGGTGAAGCAATCATATGGGCCAGCGTCACTTGTTTGCCCGGCACCGACTCCTGAATCATCCGCCCGAGATCCGGCCCATCAGGCTGCTGCATCAACGACCTCGCCTCCTCCTGCAAGTGTTGCGAGTTTGCAAAGCGCTAGCTTTACCGAACAAAACTGGCTTCGACAGCAACCGCTTAATGTTTGACTACCCGAACCGGAAGATCGTATTGGCTGATTTGACGTTTAATACGCTCCAGATCGGATTCATTCAGGCTTAAATCGCGTTCAACGCTGTAAACCATATCCAATTGCCTGTATTTGTTAATGCCCAGCTTGTGATACGGGAGCAAATCGATGCCTTGAAAATTCCGGTATTCCTTATAGGGAAGCAGAAACTCCACCGTTTTGCGGATGGTGTCCGCATCATCATTGAGCCCCTTCATCAGCGGCATCCGCACCATCACGTTATGCTTGCGGGTAATCAGTTCCCGCAAATTGTCGAGAATGCGCTCGTTGCGTACACCCGTAAGTTGGTAATGACGATACGAATCCATATTTTTCACATCGAACAATATCAGATCGGTGAATTCGGCCATGGCCAAAATCGCTTCCGGTTTGGCATGCCCGGAGGTTTCAATGGCCGTATGGATTCCGGCGCGCTTGCACTCCTTGAGCAGATTGACCGCAAATTCGGATTGCGCGCATACTTCGCCGCCGCCCAAGGTGACGCCGCCGCCGGATGTCGTGTAGAACAGCATATCCTGCTCTACAATTTCCACAATTTCCGATACTGTCATATTCATCCCGGCAATAGAGAGCGCCCGCGCGGGACAAACCTTCTCACATTTCCGGCAGCCCATGCACTCGATATTCCGGTCAACCACATGCTGCGGCTTGGACGGCTCCTGCGAGCCGGAAGTGTCCAAACGGTGGATTTCCCGAGGACACGCCGCAACACATGCGCCGCAATCGTTGCACAGATCCCGTTGGTACATCACCTGATATTTCTTTTCCAGACCCTCCGGGTTCGCACACCACTGACAGCGCAGGGGACATCCCTTGAAGAAAATAAGCGTACGGATACCGGGGCCATCGTATATGGAATATTTTTGAATATTGAAAATGCGTGCCTGCCTTTCCGGCATACCTGACTCCATAGCTGTGGCTCCTTCCTTTGCCGCATATCTAACGCATATCTAACGCATATCTAAATACCAGGATGTCTCTTCCCCGGCGTGCAGCGCCGGAGAAGAGGCACAGGGTTATTTTAGAAATGCTCAATCATCGTTCTGCTGATGATTTCATCCTGCACTTCTTTACACAATTCAACAAAGTATGCGCTATAGCCGGCGACCCGAATAATCAAATCACGGTATTGATCGGGATTCTGCTGCGCCTTAATCAGCGTTTCATTATCCACATAACTGAACTGCATTTGGCCGTTGCCGAGAATGGAGGCTGTCCGTAACAGATTAATCAGTCCGTTCTCTCCTTCCGGTGTTTCCAGCAAACCGCGCAATAGCTTGAAGTTATGCACCATGCCAATATTCATGGCCTCGACATCGATCTTGCTAATCGATTTGATGATAGCCGTCGGTCCCTTCTTGTCATGGCCCTGGGTAGGGCTGATGCCGTCGGACAGCGGCATCCAAGCTTTGCGCCCATTGGCGGTTGCACCGGTCATCTCGCCGAAAGGCGTATTGTTCGAAATCGAAAGCGTGCCATGGCTGAAGGTAGAGTACAGCGTTTTAAATTTGCGATGATAGTTCTCCGTCCATCCCGTGATGTCGGCGGCGATGCGATCGGCATAATCGTCGTCGTTGCCGAATTTTGGCGCATCCAGACAATCCCTGTGGATCTGCTCATAGCCTTCGAAATTAGCCAGCAGCGCGTCGCGGATTTGCTCGAGCGAATATTTTTTATCATCGTAAACCAGCTTCTTGATGGCAGCCATCGAATCGGCGTAAGTGGCCAGACCGGACCAAATCAAGCCAGGTCCCCAGTTATACATGGCGCCGCCGGCGGACACGTCGCGGCCGCTCTCCATCGTGCCTTCATACATGATCGACATCAGCGGCTTCGGCGCATAATCGCGGTGAACGCGCTGGCTGATTACCGTACCTACTGCGGACAGCTCGGTGATGTATTCTACCTGCTTCTTCACCGCCGCTTCAAATTCCTCATAGATCTTGAAGTTGCTCAAATCGCCCGTGTCCAATCCCGGCGTGCTTCCGTGCCAGAGCATTTTGCCGCGGTTCAGGACGAACTCAATGGCAATCGGCCACTGGGTGTATCCAGTGGAGGTCCACTGATACAAGCGTCCGGATTTTTGCGGCTCCACACAGCCCATCAGACAGTAATCGCGGGCATCTTCGATACTGCAGCCCTTCATGAGCATCATCTTGATGTGGGAATCGTCGAAATGGCAGGCCGGGAAGCCCAAACCCGCACGGACGACATCCACAATCTTCTTCAAGTATTTCTGAGGAGAATTATTGTGGATACGGCAAGCGAGTGAAGGCTGATAAACGCCGACATGACGCACTGCATCCATGAGCAGATAAGTCAAGTCGTTGCAGGCGTCGCCGCCCTCCCGTTTTTGCCCGCCGACACACATATTGACGAACGGCTGGTAGCCGGCAAAGAACTTGGAGCCGCCCGCGCTGGAAACCCACATCATTTCCGAGCATTTGATTAGGAAACAGCCTGCAATCTCGAATGCTTCAAACTCTGTCAGACGTCCGGCTTTTCTGTCCGCCTCATAGAAAGGATACATATATTGGTCCACACGGCCGACAGACATGCCTGTCTGATTTTCTTCCACCACGAGCAAAGATTCTACGGTCCAGACCGCTTGCATGGCCTCATGGAAGGTAGTCGGCGCATGAGCCGGTACGCGTGCGTTGATCTCGCCGATTTTTTGCAGCTCTGCCTTGCGCTTCGGATTGGTTTCTTTCGCGGCCAGCTGGTAGGCGTATTCAGACAACCGTTTGGCATACGCCATCACGCCTTCCGTCGTATCCAGCACGGATTTATAGTAATAAATTTTGTCGATGTCTTCCGGGTTTTGCATGGACAGCTTCGCAAGATGCTCCTTGGCTTCCCGCTGGATATCCAGCATCCCTTTCTTCATTAAAATGACATCGTAGCCTGGGTTGGAGTCTCCGCCGCCGTTGATCTGATGATAGGAAAGATCGCTGACGAATGCTTCGCCGGAAAACTCCCAAAGACCGGCATCCCGGTATTGCTGTTCACATATTTCATCCACCGATCTGCCTTCCCAGAACGGGAACAGCTCCTCGCGCATAATCCGCTTGTCTTCCTCAGAGATATAGAACGGGTCCTGAGGACGGTTGTGAATGGTATCGAGCTCATCCCGGGTCCAGCGCCACGCTATGTCAGGCGAGAAAGCGCCCGCGCGCGGCGCGCCGCAAGGATGACCAACGATCAATTCGTTGTCCTGAATGAGCAGCGGAGCCTCTTCACACGCTTTGCGGAAAGCCTTCGCACGCAGCATAATCGCCGGCAGACCCGGATTTTCCTTGTACACCTGAGTAAAGGCTCTGGCACGATAGGTTGTAATGCTTGGCGTAGCGGTCAAATAATGTTCTTTCAAAGCCCGCAAACGCTCGGTCATTCCTTCCGGGTATGCGCATTCTTCCTTGCGAAGCTGGCTCGATCCGTCTGCTGTCAGCGGCAGAGCTCCCTTATCCGAAAGCTGTTTTGAAATTCCCTGGAACAGCTTCATAATGGCTTCTCGTTCTTGGGGAGCCATGGCACTCGTTGCTTTGGCAAATTTGCTTGAAAACTCATGAATATCCAATATTATTCCCTCGCAATCTAGTAGGATTTCATATATAGAGGTAGCATTTAAAAGCTTTTACGATAAATGTGCACTAACTCTTCTGCTGTCGGCTGTCGCGGATTGGTTGGCGTACAGCGGTCAGCCATCGCGGTCTGCGCCATGCGGGACAACGCCTCGTCAAAAGCATCCTGGTCAACGCCAAGCTCACGGATTCCATTTTCGATCCCGATAGATCGTTTCAGCTTGCCAATCGCCTGAATCAGACTTACGGTTCCTTCACGGGCAGTCCGTGCCGGCAAGCGCAGCAGCGAAGCGAGCCTAGCATAGCGTTGGCACACCCTGTCTATGGCTTTTCCGCCCAGGTTGGCGTTATACTCCATTACTGCCTCTAGAAGCAGCGAATTCACCCGTCCGTGAGCAATGTGAAACGTTCCGCCAAAGGCGTGGGACATACTGTGAATGATCCCAAGACCAGCGTTAGTAAATGCCATTCCCGCCATACAGGACGCATTCTGCACCCGATCCCGCGCCTCGGCATCTGCCGGATCATGGTAAAGCGTTTCCAGATGAGCAAATACCAATTGGACGGCTTTTTCGGCCAACGCATCGGTAAAGTCGGTCGCTTGGGTAGAGACATAAGCCTCCAGCGCATGGGTAAGAACGTCCATTCCGGTGTCCACCACGATTTTGTTTGGCAATTGCTTGGTAAGGTCGGAATCGAGAATCGCGATGTCCGGTGCGATAAAATCGTCCACGATAACAATTTTGTCTCCATCCACCGTAATCACCGAAAAGTCGGTCACTTCCGATCCGGTGCCGCTGGTGGATGGAATGGCGACAAACGATGGTTTGACAAAAGGCTCGTCTTTCTCCTGCGCATATTGCCGGGCGAAGTACAGGACACCTTTCGCTGTATCAATGACAGAGCCGCCGCCCAGCGCGAGCAACACATCAGCGCCGCTTTCCCAATACACTTGAAGCGCTTCAGCTACAATGCTCACACTCGGATCAGGCTTAACACCCGTAAACACTGCAGTGGAGATTCCACCGCTTTGCAGCAGATCAACCACCTGACCCAGATATCCCAGCTTCTCCATCATCAGATCGGATACGATGCAGGCTTTCGTGCCTTGTATTTCCGCTAGTTTTTTCAGTGACTGTTCGCCTGAAAAGACCTTCGATTTCATAACAAAGATGTCGTTTATCACGGGCACCTCCCTTGAATTTCTGCAGATAACCTGCCCCTAAGATGGAAGGGCATAGCGGGCAATGATCTTTTCGATGTCCGGATGCGGGTTGGGAATCACGTTTGAAGAGTACACCTCAGTCCCCATCGCCTGTACAGCGGCGACACCAGCATCTACGGCAGCCCTTACAGCCCCTACATCTCCACGAACAAGGACAGATATATAACCGGACGCCACGTTTTCGTAACCGATCAAATCTACATCGGCCGCTTTGCACATGGCATCCGCCGCTTCCATGACGAATACAATGCCAAAGGTTTCAATGAACCCCAGTGCATCATGCTTGCTCATGAACCTGTCTCCCCTCCCGGCAATTATGCGTTAATTGCATGCGCTTTCACGATTCCTGCAATAGAACGGAGCGGACGCGGCATCACATTATGGGCAGTGACTTTGCCAATCTTCGCTGCCGCTTCAGCGCCAGCCTCTACTGCCGAACGAACCGCCGCGACATCACCTTTTACCATGATCGTTACGAGTGTGGAACCAACATTTTCGTAGGATACCAGAACAACATCTGCCGCTTTAAGCATAGTGTCCGCCGCTTGGATAGCAGGAACCATGCCCAAAGTTTCCACAAGCCCGAGAGCTTCCTCTCCCCGGTATTCCATTCGAACCTCACCTCACCTGGGTCATTTTTATTTGTGATCCGCTGTAATAGCAGGTATTTAACTCTTACTAGCAGGTTAACATAGGTTCGCCTTGTGATTATGGAGGATTCGGTAGCTGATTTTAGGATTCTAATGCCCCTTTTGCCGACAATCTGGTACAAAAACGTCTTTCTTGCATCACAAGTACCAGAATGCCCTCAAGCTCGCTCGTTTCATTGAATTTCTCCGCCTGTCTTGCTATAATTGTGGCAAAATCTGTGCGGCGAATGTGTGCCATGTTTAACGCATGCATATGGAATGCCGAGAAAAGGTCATCATGAAACCTCTAAACGACTTTTTATCCAAACAAATGAATATGGAAGACCTGGTGCAGCAAAAACTACGTCTTTTTTTTCAAGATGATCGGATTATTTTTGACAAATCTCGTTTTGCGGGCGGGTTGACCAATTATAACTACATTATGAATATCCACGGAACGGAGTATGTGATTCGCAAGCCCGGCAACCTGACGGATCAAATGATCGACCGCAGGATAGAACGTGTGAACAACGGCATCGCTTCGGAGTTTGGCGTGAATTCGGAATGTATCTATTTCGATGAGGAAAGCGGCATTAAGATCAGCAAGTATATTCCCGACAGCAAAACACTGGCCGCGTCAGGCCCGTTGGCTTTGCCAAGCTTGCAGGCTGTGTCTTCTTTATTGAAAAAGATTCACGGCAGTCCCAAACATTTCCCCAACCAGTTTGATTGGCTCGGTGAACTTGCCAAATATGAAGCCATTGTCACGCAAATCAACGGAGAATTGTTTTTTGACTACGCCTCCTTAAAAGAGCAATTGCTTCGTTTCATGGATGTGAATGTCAAGAATGTCATTTCCGTACCTTGCCATAATGATACGGTTCCCGAGAATTTTCTCGTAGATGGGAATGGCAGTGTCTATTTGATAGATTGGGAATATTCCGGAATGAACGATCCGGCCTTTGATATTGCGGCGTATATCATCGAATCGCGTTTGACAGCAGAGGCGATTGACCAACTGTTGGAAGCCTATTACGGCAATACGTTTACGCAGGATGATCTGATGAAGGTCAAATGTTATATGATGGCCCAGGATTTGTTATGGACGGTATGGGCTCTGCTGCGCCATTATACGGGGGATGATTACCTGGATTACTGCTCGCTGCGCTATAACCGCTTGCGTCGAAATATTCAAGTTTTAAGCAAGCAGCCGGATTACCCTATTGCCGACATGGTGATGCGTTAGCACTCGTCGGTGCTTGCTCTGGAATGAGAAGCTTTCGGGGGTTAGATCAGATACAAAAACCTGTACTTTCTTATCTTCATGGATAAAAAAGTACAGGTTTTTTGGTATTTGACAATGTGAGTCTGAAGCATCTAAAATGCCTCCGATCGCACGGCGCACTCTTTCTTGAGACTTTTTGGCGTTGCGTCCAGCACATTACGAATAAAACGCGATCACTTCACATTCGCTAGACTCATTCTAATTCCGGGAAACATGTATACTATGTTTTTATCGGCATCCAGCGCCACTGTCATTTTCGTATCTTCTTTTTGCTTGAAGCAGAAATCTCCGAAGCTGTCCCATTTCACTTCAAGTCCCTGGATGTCCATATTGAACAATTGTTTCGCAATCGGTGCAACGATTTCTTTCACTTCTTTTTCCGTGATATCTTTGTTCGACATCACCCGTTCTCGCGACAAATCATAGACATATTCTGTTTTCCCTGTCTTTGCATCCAAAGCCAGCATAACATCGTCGCTTCGGAGCTGCCATTGATTTTTTTTGGTGTCACCCCTAAGTAGCGCTTTCGTTACGTCAAAATCACGGCCTAATGCCGTTTCCACTGCTTTGGTTGCCTTTTCCAGAAGCTTTGGATCAAGATCGTCCTTGGCCATTTCGATTTGGGCCTCTACACGAGTCTTTGTCGAATGATTCGGATTATTCTTCCATAAATAGGCAGTGAATCCTTCCCCTCTTAACACATACGTGTAGAAAGGCGTCTTTTTTCCTTTATTATTATTGTACTGACTGACATGAACTTCTTTATCAAATGTATACTTTTTCTTCGCATCCAGCCCTTTTAACACGTTCAGAACTTCGTTCTGATCCTCCGTACTGACTTTATCGATGGATTGGTTGCCGGTAATAGTAATGATTTCTCCTGTTTTTTGTTGATAGTCAATGCCGTATTTTCCATCTGCCGACTTAACCTCCACCAGACCGCTTATGTGTCGGGAAGCATCCTGCAGATTCAGCTTAACCTCTTTCCCCGCAAAATCTTTTACTGCTTTTTGCAGCTTGGCAGCCATCGTTTTGTCGATTTTCATTTTCTTGACCAATAGCTGTTCTTTCTGCACCTCTTGCGCTGCCTCAGCTACTGCAGGAATCGGGCCTGCCAAGGTCATAACCATACTAGATACGATCATAGTCGCTAAAATAGCTTTTTTTAGATTCATATTATTGTATTGTCTCCTTTTTGTCATTGTATGAACATGCTTTTCTCATACTAACATGCAATATCCAATATTTAACTTATCTTTCTATGAATATAATCTTAAGAAACAATAAAAAACGAAATGTCCTAATCTTCATTTCTTCGCTATATGGCATATAGACGCTGGATGGATGATTTTAACTGTATTTGTTCATAGGAAAATGGTACATTGTTTTGGGCTCAATAGCGCAAAGTGTTCGTGTTCGATATGTGTTATTGGGATAACGCGCAAGTCGGGATATACGTTTAGGCTCATATTATTTATATTTGGGGAGGGCGTCGGCATGGACAAGAATTCGGTGTATCGAACTAACATTATAGGCGCTGGCGAGGTTGGCAGCGCTATCTCGATCGATATGGACAAAAATTCGGTGTATCGAACAAACAGCTTCTATTGGGATACAAAAGGAAATGACTTCTTGGGAGCAATCGTGCTTCCTTTTTATGGAGCATTTGTCTCAGAAGAAAAATTGCAGCTTTTTGGCGATGTCTCCGGGAAAAAGATGCTGGAGATAGGCTGTGGAAACGGTCAATCCTTGCAATATCTGGGGGAACGCCAAGCATCTGAACTATGGGCTGTCGATATATCGGAAAAACAAATCGAAAAGGCAAAGCAACATTTGACGGGATGCGGCCTATCAGCAAAATTTATCTGCTCTCCCATGGAAGAAGAATGCGGCTTACCAATGAATTATTTTGACTTTGTGTATTCGATTTATGCCATAGGCTGGACCACCGACCTTGAGGGTACTTTTTGCCGTATCGCTTCTTATCTTAAAAAAGATGGCGTATTTATTTTTAGTTGGTCTCACCCTATCCATAAATGTGTTGTTGCAGAAAATAATATGCTTGCTTTTAAAAAATGTTATTTCGATGAATCTTGGTATTCGGTATCCCTTGATGAAGGTACGCTGACATTAGCGGACCGTAAGCTATCAACCTATGTGAATGCGTTGGCACAAGCGGGATTTGTAATTGAGCACATGATTGAACAATCCGATGATGAAATGATGCAATCCGATAACAGCGATTTTGCAAAAAAAGCAAAGATGCTTCCTGTTACTTTTGTAATCAAAGCAAGGAAACTGTAGTATCCGACTCCCGCCAACAAGATACCTTTGATGATAAAAGCTTCTCCCGTCTGGTCATATCCCCGTCAAGCAGACAGTTGAGATTGAGTGAATTTACACGGCGATCGATTCCGGGTATTCTACCGGTGATCGGCCGCCTAATTTTTTCGGTGAAAACTGCACAATTTCCCTGGAGCCGGTAGGCGAAATCCGCATAACTGCGCGATTGTTCCAGACACGCCGATTCGGTACGCTTGCTCAGCAGCTTGCTTGGAAAGAAAAATCCTGCTAAAAGACAGCAATTCGATAGGGACATCTTCCGCAGAAAGGGAATCCTGCACAACGGCAGCAATTTCACCCGTTTCCCTTCAACTAAGCTCAAAAGGGCCTACATTGATGCAGCTGTGCAGCATTTTCTCGGGAGGCGGACGCATTGAGCCGAAATTCCTGTAAAATCGCATCAATTCCCTGCAATAGATGGCTGCCTACACAACTACACAAGATGGCGAAAGACCCGCTCCCACCCCCGAAAACTTATAAATTGTATAATATGAAGAAAAAAACCGTTTAGCCGCGCTGCTAAACGGTCCATTATGGCTACATCTGAATCGACTCAAGCATCTCTTGAACAGCCGTCTGCCACTCGTCCTTCTCACTGGCTGGAGCGCTAAAATAAATCTCGAGAAGTGCTCCATTTAGTTCCGCCCAGCCGACGAGACGATAAATATCTCCCTCCTGCGAAGGCATGATGACTTCATTGATTGCAATGTGCTTCCCATGCACGAGCCACGTTTCATTTTTCAACCACTCCAGCTTTTCTCCTTCACTGTCATTTTCCAAAATCACCTTCATCTTTAATCGTACCTTATCGATTTCATCATCGCTCACGAGCTGCTCTGGATCATGACGTATCTCAAGCCTAACTTTCTTATGGCTATCCGTATAGACAAGCTTCGAGTCCGCTGTCTCATTCGTTTGCACCTCTAGTCCTTGCGGGAGCTTCAGTGTCATCATATTCGAGAACACGTTAATTCTTCCCTGCTCATGAGCCTCAGTTTCCGTAGTCTTATTTTCTTGTTCTTCTTGCCCTTGTCCCCGCTCCTCCTGCTGCGGAGTCAAAGAGACCCTCTTGGGCTCACCAGCATTCTTCTCCTCGCTGCCTAAGAAGCTGCAAGCAGAAATGCTGACTGCTACCGAAAGCACCAATAGAACCATCCACTTTTTCAACCTGTTTCGATCCCTCTCTCTTCGCATTGGCATCTACCCCCAACCGCGTCTATTCATTTAAATAGGTCGTCACACGGTTTGCGACCAATTCCGCAACCGCTTGGGCCGATTTTTGACCGCTATAATAAGCCTTCGCTTCTTCTTCGATAATCGCTTGAATCTTCGACTCGTGCTTTTGCGGCGTGGCCGCATCGGTGAGCATCTGTTTGAGCATGTCGATGTCTGTCTTCTCAATCGGGAGCGAGGACCCCGTTGGCAACTCGATAGCTCCTTTGTCCGCAAGATCCTGGAACGTTTTCTCGTTCACCTTTTTATTGACAGAGAACCCTTGCAGTCCAGGCATCGTCTGTACTTCCTCGGACAATAAGAACTTCATAAAGTCCCACGCCTCCGCCTGCACCTTCGAATTCAGGTTTATCCCTAATTCCTTATGAATCACGAAGGTGACTCCTGCCTGCTGCCCCGCCGAGAGCGGCTTGCGATAGATCCTTCCTTGCTCATAAAAGAGCCCTGGCCCTTCGAAATAATCTTCAGGATTCAGAATCAAAGAAGGTGCAAAAAAAGAATCTCCTGCGTCCACCGCCGCATCCGTAATCACCTTATCCGCATACATCGTCTTCACTTGCTCCATCAGTCCAACGAATGCATTGACATCGAAGCTGGCCGGGCGCTGTTCCTCATTGACCACGCGAGTATAGTTATCGGCGAACAGATTGTTCAACATCTGCTCGGGCGGGGTATTCACCAGCGAATACGTGTGCCCGCCGGCTGCCGCCAAACGTTTGCCTACCGCGGTGAACTCCCCCCATGTCCAGGTGCTGTCATCGAATGTTACGCCGGATTGCTCAATTGCCTTGGCATCGCCCATAAGACCGTCCAAGAAGAACCGCAGAGGCAGCGAATAGAGCCCCCCTTTCATCTTGGCCCCCTCCAGGATGTTCATCTCATACGAACCGGAATCAAAGGAAGGGTCCTGCTTCATCAAATCGCTCAAGTTCACAAGCGCTTGCTTGTCTATGTATTTCCCCACCTGCAGCCCGCTCACATCCAGGGCAATCAAATCGGCCCCTTTGCCGGACAATAGCTCGGTATTGGTGGTATTCACATATTTCTCAAGATCACCTTCAGGATTCGATCCTTCCCCTTGGCTGTATTCCTTGATTTGAATATCTACATCGGGATGCTTCGCTTCATACATCTTCTCAGCCTGAGCATACACAGGCTCCGCCTGATGTACGGATAAGACAACGATTTTCTTCCCGTCTTGTCCCTGCTGCCCTTCTTGCCTCGCCTCATCAACCTGTTTGCCGGCACATGCAGCCAATATCATCGTGATTGCCATGATCAGACTAAGCACAGCACTTTTTTTCATCCTATCCCTCTCCTCTCCATTCTCCATGCGATCGATGCGGACCAAGCGCATTAGATCCTTACTCGTTGACCTTCTGTTAACGGTTCACTGCTCTCGACAATGATCTGATCGTTCATGTATGCCCCTTGCAGCACCAAGGTTTCTTGGCCATTCGTCCCTCCTAATCGGACGGGAGCCTTGCGAACAATAAAGGTATTGCCCAGCGGGCCGGAACGTTCCTCGATGACAAGGACATAGCTGCCCTTCCCTTCCTGATGAATCGCTTCGTTCGGTACGAGCATGCCTTCACCGCTCTTCGCCGATCGTGTCAATTCCACGCTCACAAGCTCATTCCCTTGAACATCCGGATGCTGAATCTTCACAACGACACGTTGACTCGAAGTCGCCTGCGAGGCACTTCCTCCCCCTCCCTCTTGGGGAGAAGTCCCTTCATCAACGCCTGCCGCCGGACGAATGTCAGCAATGATCCCCTCAACCGGAATACTTTCCCCCTCGTGCTCGATCTGAACGTTCATCTTCTCCCCGGTACGCAATGTCACGGCCATGGCATCCGGGATGACAATCTCAAATTGATAGCCTTGCTGCCTGCTCGCTACGCTGATATCCGGCCCGCCGCTCCCTGATGGCAGCTGCGGCGTCGCACGCACCTGTGTCACGACACCGTCAAAAGGCGCAACGATGCGTCTGCGATCCATCGCCTCCGACTGCATCGTGCTCAATTTTCGCTCCTGGACACCAATGGCTAATTGCGCACTTTTTAATTCCCGCTTCGATCGGCGCGCCTGGATCTCGTCGTTATTTTGTACGGCTTCAATATAAGCATCCTGCAAGTCAACTAACGATAGCCGCTGTTGTGCCAGTCCCGCCTGTTCATCCAGGATTTCCTGCGCAGCAGCAGGATTCTCATAGGTGATTAACGTCTGCCCCTTAGCTACGCGATCCCCCTCTTTGACATGAACCTTCTTAATGAACCATTCCGTCTTGTTCGACAAGTCGATATGCTGCCGAGGCATCAGCCGGGCCGTCCCGCGCCACGTAGTGACTAACGCCCCTTCCCTCCCTTGTTCGATACGCACCTTCGGCAGATGTAACGTCAGCAATGTATTGCTCGCCAGGGTAAGGAAAAGGAGCAAGCTGAAGAACAGGCCGGAGAGCCACGCTATGTTTCGTTTTTTTCTCGCATCCAGCGCTTCGGTGAACCCTGTAGCCATCCTATCCCTCCTCTCATGAGCTACCCTTTAATCCCCGACATTTGAATCCCTTCGATAAAATAAGACTCCGCATACAGGAACAGGAGAACCATTGGCGTCATATAGATGAGCGATGCGGCAAAGCCGATGCCCTGGGCTTCCTTATGAATTCTGGATAAATAGAGCGATAATGGCTGCTTGAATGCATCCTCCAAAAAAATCAGCGGCTGCTCGACCATATTCCAATAATCAACGAAGAGCAAGACGATCAGCGCCGCAATCCCCGGCTTCATCAAAGGCAGCATAATCTGATAGAAAATACGGTAATGACCGGCGCCATCCATCTGAGCCGCTTCAACCAGCGCATACGGGATCGACAGCATAAATTGCCTCAGCATGAACACACCGAAGGCCCCGAATATCCCTGGCAAAATAATCGCGCTAGCCGTATTCATCAATCCCAGCTTGTCAGCAATAATATAATTCGGAACCAAGGTCACTTGGAAAGGCATGAGCATCGTCATCAAGTACACCCGAAACCAGACTTCTCTCCCCTTGAACCGGAGCTTGGCAAAGGCGTACGCTGCCAGTGCGCTTACAACCGTCTGTCCCGCAATGATCGCCACGACCATCGCGACGGAATTCCATAACATGAACAAATACGTCGGCGTCTCCAGCAATATGTTCCTGTACTGCTCGAAGGACAGCCAATCCGGGATAAGCTTCAGATTCACGAATGCAGGAGGCTCCCCTTGCGCAGCGACTGGCATTTTACCTACCAGCTCGTAATTGCCGCGAATTTCATGCTCCGTCATGAGCGAGTTTGTGAATGTAATCACAATAGGGAAAAGCATCATGAGCCCGATACATGCCATCACCAGCGTGACCGCCAGGTTCCGAATGAACCCCCTCTTCTTCATTCTTCCTCCCGCATCATTCCATAAATTGTGTATATCGCTTCTCGAGCCGAAGAAGCATAGCCACGATGATAAAGATCCCGATCACCATAAGCGTCGCAGCCGCCGACAGCTTCTGTACATCCATCGCGAGGAACATATTGTTCATATAATGCTGAAGCGTATAGATGCTGTCATGCGGATAATCTCCTGCGATCAGGTACGTTTCACGAAATATTTTGAACGTATTCATTATCGACATCAGGATGACAAAGACCATCGTCGGCGTAAGATAGACAAGGGTAATTCCATAACATTGACGCCATTTGCCCGCACCCTCCAACTCAGCCGTCTCATAGTAATCTCGGGGGATGCTCTGCAGCCCTGCAAGGAATAAGATAATGTTGTAGCCGATATGCTTCCATAAGTAGAACACGGAGATCACCCCTCGCGCCCAGGCCGATTTCATCCAGTCTATCTGTTCAAGCCCGGCAGCGTGCATCCAGGCGTTAAGTGATCCGTTCCAATCAAATAGCACTTGCCACACCATCACGACGGAGGCTACGGGCACAACCAACGGCAGAACATAAGCCATCCGGAGAAATTGACGCAGATAGAGATTCCGGTTCAGCACGAGCGCGATTCCAAGTGACAGCATAAGCATCAGCGGGACATTCACCGCCATGAACCAGAACGTATTCGAGGCGGCTTTGCGGAAGGAATCGCTGCTCAGCAGCTCCTGATAATTCGATAGTCCGACGAACGAACCGCCCACCGTCCGGTCCAATACCGAGTAGACAAGCCCCATCCCGAACGGAATAAGATAGAATAAGGCAAAGCCAATAGCGCTCGGCAACAAGAACGTTACGGCCACCATCCCTTCTCTACGGCTGAGACGATTCCGCATCATGGCTTCCCGGCTTCTCCGAAGAGAAGAATGCAACACTTGTACTTCCTTCCTGGAGGTTCACCTGGAACATCTCCTTGCCATCCGCTGCATCCTTGTAGATGACGATGGCTTGACCGTTTCCTTGCGCTTCATCCCCATGGGCTCCTGTCACTTCAGGCTGATATCCATCAATATTCACATCCAATTGCTTCAAGAATGCATTGGCCATCGCGATCGCTTCCGAATCCTGCAATTGCGAAGCATGGGGAGCAAATGGCTCTAAACCGCTCGTTTGAACAAAATGAATCTGTCCTGTCTCCACATCGACATTGGCTACAACCTCTTTGTGCGGTTCCTCGTAGGTCTTTCCATTCTCGATCAGAATGACATTCAATTGATGAATCTGTCTTCCTCCATGGATGCCCTTTGTAATTTGCGCGCTCGCGATATTGAAGTCCTTCGTCTCAGGAAACCCGCGGTAAATGCGCGCCAGCAATTCCTGTGCCGTCTGATTGCCGCTAATCTCATCCGCATACAAGTTCGTGGTGACATAATCCGCATCCTTATCCTTGGTGATGAAGCTCCGCAGATCTTCCGTCCCGGATAGATTGAGCAGGGCTCGAATCTGCGCCGCTACGGCAGGCCCGGTATAAATGACAACCGGCACGAGGAGTACAGCCGCAAGCATACATGCGACCATGCGAACCTTCAGCTTTGATTTTGCTTTATATTTTTCATAGCGATAACGTTCATAAGCAACTTCTTGAATGCGCTTCTGCATTTCGGACGGATGTTCCATTGCGTCCGCACAATCCTGCAGCTTCGTGCGCAGTTGTTGTTCAATGGACATAAAGTTCTTTCTCCTTTACTGCTTCACAATATGGGCTGAGCTTGCGAAGCTTCTCCAGTGCTGCGTGATGTCTCGATTTGACCGTACCTGCAGGGATGTTCAGCAATTCAGCGATTTCATCGAATGTATAGTCGTGATAATAGCGCAAAATAATCACCGTGCGAAGTTTGTACGATAACTGATGAACGATGGTCAGCATCTCCTGATGCGTCTCGGCCTCAAGCACCTGACGATCCGAGAAAATATGCTCTTCCACCTCCAAGAGCCGCTTCTTCTCTAAGATTCGGAACCTCCTCCAGCTTTTGGTCCTCCACTTCTGTATTTGCTTCAGCACAAGGCCATGCATCCAGAAGCGGAAGGGACGTTTTGCATCATAACTGTCGATGGAGCGCCACAGCTGAAAATAAATTTCGTTCATTACATCTTCGATTTCATTTTTTTCCGTCATCAAAAAGACAACGGAGCGGTAGATTTCAGGGAATGACCATTCATAAATTACTTGAAATCCAGATGGATCCCCCTCCTTCATCCGTTCAATCCAATGCTCTATATTGATGTCTTCCATGAAAAAAGGGCCCTCCTTCGTAAGCTTACACTCTATATTGCCACGTTCATTCGAAAAGGTTCGATGGAAACCCGAAGAAAATGAAATAAATTTTGGGGTAGTATAGTTTCGTACGGCTATACGCGATTGCCGTAGTTGAACTTCTTTATAATTGTCCGTATACCTGTTTAGCATTCGTACTCCCACAGTATTATACTTTGGAAAAACGACGCAATGACATCCTGCTGCTCCCGTCGCGCACTACCATTGTTCTTTAACCAAAGATAGGGTTTCATACTCGTTCCGTTTTTCGATCTCCGAAATACTTTGCTCCTGAAGCCCCGGAACACAAAAACACCTCCAAGGTTGTCTTCATATCTTGCGACACAAGGACATTCTCTTGAAGGTGTTTAGGTTTTGTCTCACATGATGGGGTCAGCCCTGTAGAAAGGGTTGCTCTTTATTCGCTAATGACAAAGGCAAGAAAATATCTACATTCCAGTAAGCGGATATAGCCCCGAAATAAATGATGCTTCATGTTGCTTAATTACATTTCTCCACTTAATTTAACTAGAATTTTCGCTTGAGATTTGTCATTTGTTAATGCTTCAAATCCTTTTTCTACGATCTCATCCAGCTCAATTTGGGAAGTAATGATACCTTGTGGTTTTAATTGTCCCGTACCCATTAAATCAACGGTTTGCTGGAATGAAGTTGGTGTATAAGCAATTGTGGAAGTAACTTTAACACCTGTGTTCGTTAATTGCATTGGGTTCCAATCAATAGAATGCGCAAAAATGGAGACGATGACAACTGTCCCGCGAGCACGAGTCACATCGATGGATGATCTAAATGTTGGTGCAACACCTGCTACTTCAAATGTGACATCCACGCCATCTGGAGCATATTGCTTCACAGCTTCAACCGGATTGATTTTTCCAGAATGAAATACTTCTGTTGCGCCAAGCTCTTTTGCTTTTTCAAGACGTGTCTCAGATAAGTCAAATACAAAGATTTTACTTGCGCCAGCTGCTTTAGCTGCAATGGTTGTTAATAATCCGATTGGACCGGCGCCAAAAATGGCAACTGTGTCACCAAATTGCATGCCACTTTCTTTTATTGCTTGGACAGCTACTGCAGTAGGCTCTACGAGTGCACCATCCTGCAAAGTCAGTGTATCTGGCAATTTGTAAATATTATGTTCTGGAGCATTTGCATATTTAGCAAAACCACCATCGCCATGAAGTCCGATAAAACTAAAGCCATCATAACTGTCAATGTCTTCTGGTTTGTTGCCGTGAGTAATTGTAGGGTTTACAACTACTCGATCACCTGCTTTGTATTTTGTAACTTTTGACCCGACTTTTTCTACTACACCGGCGAATTCATGCCCCATCGTAATCGGTGCAACCTCGCCTGTTAATTCATCTGGCGCGTCTACGGGAACAAAAACAGGTCCTTCTTGATATTCATGCAGATCTGAGCCGCAAATACCAGCCCATGCTACACGAACGGTTACTTCGTTGTCTTTTAATGGTTTTAATTCTCTTTCTTCGACTCGAATATCTTTTTGACCATACCATACTGCTGCTTTCATTCTAAATCCCTCCAAGATTAACGAATGGTATATAAAGCCTTGGACCAAGGAATTAATTGGTCTAACATTTGATTCACAGAATCGGTTTGCACGGCTTTTGGTTTAAACTCAGTACCATTTTCAAAATCTGTGAACAGTGACAATGCTGGATGTACACGTACATCTGCAATTAATAGCTCACCCATAATGCCGCGCAAATGTTCAGCTGCCCGTGCACCGCCTACAGAGCCATAAGAAACAATACCCGCGGCTTTGTTATTCCATTCTTCACGTAAATAATCAAGTGCATTTTTGAGAGCACCCGTAATGGAATGATTATACTCTTGTACGATGAATACAAATCCATCTTGCTTCGCAATTATTTTTGACCAAGCTTGCGCACCAGAAGCATCTTGTCCCGGTTCACCCAGTAAAGGCAATTTGTAATCTGCAATATCAATAATGGTATAATTCGCATCTCCTCGTTGATCTGCAATTTCTTTTACCCATTGTGCCACTTGGGGACTTACACGCCCTTCACGTGTAGATCCAATAATGATTCCGATATTTAATTCTGCCATTTCTTTTTCCTCCTTTTTATTTGAAGCAAAGAGCTTACCTAAGAAACCCATTTCTGAATCCCACCTTACAAAAGTGTCAAAAGCCTTGAATTCATATATCTTGAATTCGAGATTATAGTAACACGATAATTCATACTTCGTCAACTTTTCTATTCTGGGAAATTTGCAAATAATAAGTCAATGAAACATGAACAATGAATCTTCATGCGCTGCTCCCGAATAAAATCTTTATTTGCGCTGTCTGCGCGCAGTTCACCGCTTCGATTGGATGGGAATAAAAAATGCGAAGCCCCTGCGGACGCTTCGCATTGTTTCAGTTGGGATGCCAAGGTTCCTGATCAGCCTTGTTGACCTTGTTTGACCCACTTCGCAACGGTTACCGTACGCTTTGCTTGATGCAGTACCGCTCCGCGAACATCTTCTTTCATCTTTCCGTTCTGATCTACCGACACGCTCGTTCCATATGGATTGCCGCCGCCAGCAAAGATGGATTGATCGGTATATCCTGGAGCGGCAACGATTGCTCCCCAATGATACATAATGGTATATAGAGACAAAATTGTGGCTTCCTGTCCTCCATGAGCGTTCTGAGCGGATGTCATCGCGCTTACCACTTTATTCACGGTCTTCCCATGAAACCAAATACCGCCGGTGGTATCCAGAAATTGTTTCATTTGCGATGCCATAGTTCCGAAGCGGGTCGGAGTGCTAAAGATCACCGCATCCGCCCATAAAATATCATCCGGCGTGACGACAGGAACGTTTTGGGTGGCCTCGACATGGGCTTTCCAAGCGGGGTTGCCATTGATGACCGACTGGGAAGCCAGTTCCGGAACCTTGCATATTTTTACCTCGGCTCCTGCTTCTTTCCCTCCATCAGCCGCCCATTGAGCCAGTTGATAATTGGTGCCTGTCGAACTGTAATAAATTACGGCAAGATTTACGTTGGACATCTTGTCACCTCCAGCGGATTCCCTGGTTCTACAATCTTTATTATGAACCGCGGCGATGGAGGAAATACCTAGCCAGCGAATACCGCCATCAGGACACCCGGTTTGATGCCGATGGACTCCATCCAGCCACCCGTTCCTTTTAGACCATCCCCCCGAACCAACCGAAGAGCTTTTTAGCGCCGTGCCCCATAAAGCTGACTCCTATTAACAAACGAATGATAAGCAAACCAAGATTCATCATGACGAAGCACTTCCAGGGTTCTCAACATGGAAACGGCTTAACCGGGTGCCCGCAACATAACGTGAGGGCCTTCGAATTATTTTGCTTCAGCGCGGGTATAATGGTGATTCCTGTTTTCGAATCTTCGAAAGCCTGGTTGATCTCTTGGTAATCGTAAAACTTTGGCAAGGGGAAACAGCCTTTCTTAGGATATCCTGTGACTTTTTCTTTATGCAGCCACAGCATCTTCGATACACATAATTGGCTCCGGTTCTGGACACAACATTACTGATAAAGGAGGATGCCCATGGAAAATAACTGCAAAAAATTATCGCCGGAGTATTCAGATGTCTATCAACAATTTCAATACATGTCCACCCAGATGCAAAACATGTTGTCTTCCATGGATCAAGAAGGAATTGATATTTTAAAGAATCTTAGACTGCTGTCTCAAATATGCTCCGACACAGGAAAGTTGGTATCCGCCTATCACTTGAGCCGGCTTCTGGTTCCTTACACCAATCAATGTAATGAAATCTTTAAAGCCATTAAATTGCTGAGCGCTCAACGCAAAGGCGCCCTTATCGTGATTGAAAGAGAAGATAAAATCAACGATTGGATCACGACGGGCACGCCCCTGTCCGCGAAGATCTCAAGTACGCTGTTGGTTTCCATTTTTCATGTAGGAAGCCCGCTGCACGACGGTGCGGTACTGATTCGGAATAACACGATTGTCTCCGCCGCCAATGTACTTCCTCTCACCCGGAAGCTGTACAAAAACAAGCTGGGCACCCGACACCGTGCAGCTATCGGTTTATCGGAGAAAACAGATGCATTGACGTTCATCGTATCCGAGGAGACAGGGGGGAAATCATTTACCTTCAACGGCTCGCTGTACGGATTCGAGATTCCTGATGAATAACTCTAGGAGAGTAATGTTGCAATGAAAAGAAATGATTTCAATGATGACTTCTCGCAGCTCCGGCTTGAAATAACAGAAAAGCTCAGGAACATGAAGAAAAAGGTAGAGCAGAAGATCTCCACTCTGAGTCAAAACGATATTCGCATCATTGACAGTGTGCAAAAATTATCTCGGGAACTGCTCGAGTTGGAAACAACGGCATCGACATACTTACTTAATCGTCTCTTGTCCAAATATACGAAGTGCAGCAATGAACTTTCTCTTGCCATTCACAGACTTAGCCTAAAACGTCATGGAGCTCTCTTTGTAATCGAGGCGAACGACCCGGTTGCCCCTCTTATACAGGGAGGGGTACCGATTAATGCGATTATTACAAGCCAATTATTGGAGTCCATCTTTCATCCCGACAGTTTACTTCAAGAAGGCGCCGTTCTGATTCAATCCGATGTGATTGTTTCCGCCTCTAATACCTTACCTGTAACGAATCAAATATTTTGGGATAGAGTAGCTGATATTCGAGAATTATCGGCAATAGGCTTGTCCGAGCAGAGCGATGCATTGATTATATTGATCACGGACCGTGGATCAACCTATTTTTCATTAGAGGGCAATCTCTTCCCTTTTTCCGTCTCCTAGACAGCGACGAATGGAGAGCTGCTGCCGTTATCATCCATTTTGCCCACGATACTATACGCTTGGCTTACTTCATTGCCGCTCCCCGTACATTCCCTGCTCTTAGGCAGGGCGGGGCCGATGAAGACAGGACAGTTCGGTCAGGGTAAGCGTGGGCTTGCCAAAAAGAAAATCTCCCCAAATGAATGGGAAGATTCTCTGAAATGACTAGTCATGACTTATGGATGCTGACGGATGCAACGTGGTTCCCCAAATCGAAACTTTAATATTGCTGGTTAACGGAACGTTAGGTTCATCCAGAATGGTTCTCCACCATTCCCAGGCAAGACCCGTGCACTCTCTTGCAAAAATTTTGATGTTCTTGGCATTAGGCGGAAGTGGAATCTCTGTCGAGAAATGCGCTGTTTTATCTTGCCAATTTCCTTCCCAAGTTCTATGAGTGATGACTTCTTGTCCATTCTCATCAAAGGTAAACTCGTCCCAAGATACTTCAAACTGAGCTACATATGCACCGCTATGATCAAGCGTTATTTTGCCTTTCGTATATTCGGTCGTTTTCGTCTCGATATATTCTGTATTGTTGTGAACCGCAGCTATGGAATTGTCTTTCAAGAAGACACTGGTATATGAAATAGGATAAGCTGGATTCTTGGTGCTAAATTGTGCATTGTCCTTGATTACATTTTGGATGACATTGAAGTCTTTCGTGACGACCTGGTTATGTGTCTGGGCATCGCCGCCTAATACGACAGCCGTAAACGAACTGTTTTCATAAATATCTTTGTACTGTCCGCTAGCTTGTATGCTCGGATTATTGAGCAATAGTTTAAATGCGGTTTGTACATCGCTGCTCTTTGAGGTCGTCTCCAACTTCACGTAAATGGTTCTTCCATAAGCTACGTTAGATACCATCAGTGGCGGAGCTTCATTACTTACCCCCTTACGCACTAATTCAGCAAACGTCACACTGTCATCAAACAAGTCCGATGGATTGTTAGGAAGGGCTGCGCTTACGGTATAAAAGATTTGCTTATAAGCGGCAACCATCACTTTTTTCTCGCCGCTTGCGACCGCGTTAAAGTCGATTCCGAGCGTACCGTTCAGCACTTTAGCGTTCACGTTCAGCGCACTGGCAATTTGATTTTGGCTGTACACCATGGATTCGGCGTACTGTAATCTCGCAGGCAGTGTATGCGTGTCGGAATACTTCTCGCCCCAAGTCGACACGAGCTGATCAACGGCGCTAGAAACACTGCTGTAAGTTGGATTTTGAACGGTAATTGTATTTTCGCTCTTCAACCCGGGCAGATCAATCGTAATATCTAATGGTTTTCTCGCGGCCATGACCAGACTAGGCTGATTATCCGCAAAATCCTGATTTGCAAGCTGGATTGCGCCTGGATACGTGCGATTCGTGATCGAATCAATAATTGAAATATCTACGGGCGAGGTTGTGAGTGATTTCTTATCCCGTTCAACCACGATAAATTTCCCATTGGAATGAAGGCCTTCTTTGGGAACAAAACTGCTGATCTGATCGCCTTTTACGGCCAAAACTTCATTGCGATCATAATTTAGGCTTGCGATCCCGGCATCAATATCATGAAGTTCATTTGTTGCAGCAAAGGAAATACTCGAATAAGTGAACACCACTTGTAAACTAATGAGTAGACTTAGGAGCACTTTTACTCCCTTCACCTGTCTTGTTCGCCTCTGTTTTGATTTCCTCATGAAGATCTCCTCCTTTTATGTAAAAACTGTATCGGTATTTTGGCATCTCATTTTGATATTTCTAGGGAAATTACAAAATCCCGTAACTTTTATAACACTAGTTATAGGCAAGAACCGGATTAGAATCCAAAATGCGGATGAAGGGAATATTTTGTTCGCCATAGAAGTAAAGCCGGTTTTTCCTGCCCTAAGGAAGGAAAAACCGGCTTTTTTTCGTGTCATATGCTATCGATATCGTTACTTCATTTATTTTAATGGGTCAAGCCTAGACTTCGTGTATGCGCGAAGATCTCCTCGACGGCCCGATGATACCCGCCCGCAGATCGGAACGAATCGCCAATCTCGACGCATGCCTTTCGAATTGACGCCTCAGTGAGCACGCGCTCTGCCGCCTCTCTAAGATCGCCCGCGAGTAAGCCTTCCTGATTCAGGTAAATGCCTGCATTGACTTCAGCCACACGCCGCGCCACCATCGGTTGGTCGGCGCTTTGGGGAAGCACAATCAGCGGCACTCCATAATATAGCCCCTCACTGGTGCTGTTCATCCCGCCGTGTGTGATAAACAATTTGGCGCGCTGCAGTACGTCGAGCTGCGGGACGTAGTCTCGAACGATAAAATTCGCAGGAATATCTCCCAAGTCCGCAATTCGGGTTTGTCTGCCGACGGATAGAATCACGGTGTACTTCGTGCCGGCGAAAGCCGAAAAACAGAGCTTGTAAAACTCCACCGCTTGATTGAAAACCGTACCGAGTGATATGTATATCAGATGATCCGTGTCCATAGAAGAGAAATCAAAATGACGGTGTGAGCGCGGCACGATTGACGGTCCAACAAACTTATACGTCTCGTCAAAGCTGTCTCCGTCGGGTTGGAAGCGCTTCGACGTGTAGACAATCGTTAATGGCGCGGGATTGCAGAAAACTTCGTAGCCGGAGGTAATCTGCACATTGTATCTCGATTCTACGTTGCTGGCCAGCTGCTGAAACTCTTGCTGCGCACGTTCATTCACGTCTGCCGGAAAAGGGCGCGAAAGGTGATCTTGCAGATGTTCAAAGCTATTTTGTTGAATTGCAAAACTCGTGCACGAGTTGATTGCTGGCAGGTCGAGTATTTGTGCCACCAGACGCCCGCAGCCGAACATCGAATCATGAATGATGTAGTCAAAGCGTTTTCCTTTGATTTGCTCCAGGAGACGGGGAATGATAATGTCGGCGGTGCGCAGCAGTCCACCCACTCGCGCCCAAGGATTTCTTCCTCCGGCAAGGAACGCCTCCACAAATTTGCCGCTATCGAATGTGATCACCTCTGCGCCCGTCGGCTCGACGCGCTCACGATATTGGTCCGCGATAAAGTAAACCGCCTCTTCGCCACGACGGATAAGTTCTTGCACCACGCCAAGGGTTGGATTGATATGTCCTTCGGAACCTCCATTGATTACCAATACGCGTGCCATAACATCACCTTTCATCACGAAGTACGCCGCGCCGAGCACCCGCGGTTGCGTTTATCGCTTCAGCTTTTCCAGATCACTCCCGGTTCATTCCTTCATGAGACGGCTATTGATTAACTGTAGCAACCTGCCAATTCTACGTCAACTCTCATTGATGATGGGACCCGGCGCCGTTCATAATCCCGGCTGATTCGGCGGATTGGCCTGGATATAGGCAATAAACTCCCGGGATGCATAAGAAAGGTATCTATCCCGTGGATAAATAAGCGCCAGCTCCCAAGCAATCTCCGGATGGGAGATCGAAACGGCATGAACGGCAAGATGATGCAAACGGTTCGCCATCGATCGGGGGATCAATGAAATTCCTAACTGAGACGCCACCATCTCGCAGCAGAAATCCCACAGGGAGGTCATATGAGCTACCTCGGGCTCGAACCCGGCCTGCAAGCATGCTTGCCACACTACGTCATGAAGGGCGAATTCCTTGGTGAACAGAATAAACGGCTCATTTTTTAATTCAACCAGACTGACGGATTTTCTTCCGGCAAGCCAGTGGTGACTGCTGGCAATGATAACCAGCTCCTCGGATAACAAGGAAACCGTTCCATACAACCGGGTGTTCACCGGCAGCACCGTGACCCCAAAATCGATATTCCCTTGCTCCATCTGCGTCTCTACCTGTTTCGCGCTGTATTCTGCCATTTGAATCTCAATCCTGGGATATCTCTTCTTGAAGCCGGCAATGATTTTGGGGAATAGCAATGCCCCGATTGTAGGCATGATTCCCATCTTCACCTTTCCTCTTTGCACTTGAACCAGCTCATTAACCGAAGAAGATAATTCCTCTAGCAGCTGCAAAATTTTAATAGCCTTGTCGTGAACCAGCTTTCCAGTATCCGTGAGCACAACCTCCCTCTCGGAACGGTCAAGCAAAGTAACTCCCAATTCGTCTTCCAGGCTTTTGATCATCTTGCTGATGGATGGCTGAGATACAAACAGGACCTGCGAAGCTTTTGTAAAATTTTTATGTTTGGCCACTTCTGTAAAATAATGAAGCTGTCGAATATCCATCTGATCCGGATCTGCCTCCTTCCCCTATAGGCAAAGCGGTATCCAAACCATTCATCCTCCGGCTCAAGATCATGATATGCCGTCCAAGCAAAAAACAGCACCGGCGCGCCGCTGCGCGCTTGGTGCTGTTCGTTCAGAAAGGCCATGAATTAAACCGGATAGACCGGGTGCTTCCGCTCAGAGAAGACGACGACCTTTGATGAATAAGCCTCAAATCGGCTCACTAACTCGTCGCGCAGCGAATTGGCCGGAATAATTCCGTCAACAATCATCTCGGAGGCGAGCCGGTAAATATCAATATCCCGCTTATATTCCTCCCGTTGTTGTTCAATAAAAGCCGCCCGCTCGTGTTCAGGCAGCTGCGCAATTTTATTGGCATAGACGGCGTTGACCGCAGCTTCCGGCCCCATCACCGCGATTTGAGCCGTAGGCAAGGCGAGACAGCAATCCGGTTCGAACGCGGGACCAGCCATCGCATAGAGGCCTGCTCCGTATGCTTTACGGACGATCACCGAGATTTTGGGCACGCTCGCTTCGGACATGGCCGAGATCATTTTCGCGCCATGGCGGATAATTCCTGCCCGCTCCACCTTGGTTCCGATCATAAAGCCGGGAACGTCGGCGAGAAACAGAAGCGGAATATGAAACGCATCGCAAAGGGTAATAAATCGGGCTGCCTTATCCGCCGAATCGTGAAACAGCACGCCTCCTTTCACCCGCGGCTGATTGGCGATGATCCCAACCGGTTTTCCGTTCATTCGGGCCAATCCCGTAATGAGCTCCCCGGCAAACAGCTTCTTCATCTCAAAGAATGACCCCTCGTCAATAATCCGGTCAATCAGGTCATACATATTGAACGGAGCATTCTGGTTGGAGGGGATGATCTCTTCTAATGATTTCTCGAAGGACTGTGGCGCCGCTGCTTCCATGACCGGCGGCTTCCCGGAAAAATTGGCGGGAAAATAGGAGAGATATCGCCGTGCCATCGAAATGGCTTCTTCTTCGTTCTGGGCCAGCACATCGCCGCATCCGGATACCGAGCAATGCATGCGCGCGCCACCCATCTCTTCTAACGTAACCTTCTCCCCGATAACCATCTCCGCCATCCGCGGGGAACCGAGATACATGGATGCATTTCCATCCACCATAATCACGATATCGCAAAATGCCGGAATGTATGCCCCGCCTGCAGCCGAAGGACCGAAGAGCAGACAGATTTGAGGGATTTTACCCGACAATTTGACCTGGTTGTAAAAAATGCGGCCTGCCCCGCGCCTGCCGGGGAACATCTCGACCTGGTCCGTAATGCGAGCGCCTGCCGAATCCACAAGGTAAATCAACGGCACCCTCATTTTGTCGGCCGTCTCTTGTAGTCGAATGATCTTCTCTACCGTACGCGCTCCCCAAGAACCGGCTTTTACGGTGGAATCATTGGCCATCACGCACACGATTCTCCCGTTAATCTTGCCAATCGCCGTAACCACGCCATCGGCCGGAAGTTCTTCTGCCGCGCAGTTGGCAAATAACGCATCCTCCAGCTCGTAACCCGGATCAAACAATAGCTTTAAACGGTCGCGAACAAATCGTTTTCCCCGCTCCGCATTCTTTTGATGATAGGCCTGCGCCCCCCCTTTGAGGATCCGTGAACGGCGTTCCTGCAGCTCCTCCGGCTTTATATCAATGGACATCCCCTACTCCTCCTTTTCTACAAAATGCTGCCGGCCTGAAGATTGCGGCTTGGCAACTCCCTTCCTATCTTTTCCTGAATAAAACGGGCCGCGGAGAGCAGCTTCTCCCGATTTACCCCCGTGTGAATCCCCATCGCATCCAGCATGTAAAGCAAATCCTCCGTAGCCACATTGCCCGAGGCCCCGGGCGCATACGGGCATCCGCCCAACCCGCCGACGGACGAGTCGAACGTCGTGATCCCCATGTCCATGGACACCAAAATATTCGCCAGCGCCGTCCCGCGCGTATCGTGAAAGTGCAGAGCCAGTTTTTTGGCATCAAAACGCTTTAATAGACTATTCAATACCTCTTGCACCTGCTTCGGATTGGCAATTCCGATCGTATCCCCGAGAGACAACTCGCCAATCCCCATTTCGAACAACGTTTCCGCTACCCGGATCACGTCATCGACGGACACGGGCCCCTCATAGGGACAACCGAAGACGGTGGACACATAACCGCGGACTGACTTTCCGGCTGCAAGGGCTTCTTGCGCCACTTCACTTAGAATGGGAAAGGTAGCGCGAATCGGCTTGTTGATGTTCCTTTGATTATGAGTTTCGCTCGCAGACATAAAGACGGCCGCTTCATCCACATCGGCTTCCAGCGCTCGCTCCAGACCTTGACGGTTCGGAACGAGAGCCGAATAAAGGATGCCGGGCATTCGTTCAATTCCTCTCGCCACTTCAGCGGCATCGGCCAGCGCCGGAATCCACTTGGGATTTACAAACGAAGTGATTTCAACCGATGGGATACCGGTGCCGGACAATTGGTTGATCCAAGCGATTTTATCCTCTGTCGACACAAAGACCTTCTCATTCTGTAATCCATCCCTTGGACCAACCTCTTTGATCGTCACACTCGCCGGCCAGTTCATCTCCCCAACCCCCAGCATACGTTTAATCCAGCTCGATCAATAGATCTCCTTCATTTACAAAGTCGCCTTCGCTCACGAGTACTTCTTTTACCGTCCCGCCGGAACCGGCGGTAATCGTGATCTCCATTTTCATCGATTCCAACACGGCCACGTTTTGTCCCGCTTCGACTTGATCCCCAGGCTTGACAAGGAGTTGATACACATTCCCCGCCATAACCGCCGCTATTTTGCTCATCTCATATAACCTCCTGTTCTACGAATAGCCTTTCGGTAACTCGCCAGGCCCTATCCGATCAAGTCATGTCTTCTCCATTAAATAGTTCGCAACGAACCCCGTTGTCGTATCGCCTGAACGGAATGCGGGATGCGCGATGACTTCTTGCAGCATCGGGATGTTTGTTTTGATGCCCTCAACCTGATAAGCGGCCAGCGCCTGTTGAAGCCGGTCAATCGCTTCGTCGCGATCCTTCCCTTTGACGATGAGCTTCGCAATCATCGGATCATAGAAAGGAGTGACCATGGAACCGTCATGTACAGCCAACTCATGGCGGATTCCGTCTCCTTCAGGTACAGCCAACTTCGTAATCACTCCCGGAGATGGGAAGAACGTCTTCGGATCCTCCGCATAAATCCGCACTTCAATCGCATGACCGTCGCGTGTCACATCGGATTGACCAAAATTCAAGGAATGTCCGGCCGCAATCCGCAATTGCTCCGCAACCAAGTCCAAGCCGGTAATCTCTTCTGTAATCGTATGCTCCACCTGCAGACGAGTATTCATTTCAAGGAAATAGAAGTTTTTATTCCCGTCGACTAAAAACTCGATCGTTCCTGCATTCCGGTATCCGATGGATTGAGCCGCCCTTACCGCCGCTTCTCCCATTTTGCTTCTCGTGAGTTCATCCAAGTAGGCGGAAGGGGCTTCCTCCACTACTTTTTGATGACGGCGTTGAATGGAACATTCCCGTTCCCCTAAGTGGACGGTATTCCCATAGGAATCGGCCAAAATCTGAATTTCGATGTGCCGGGGATTTTCCACGACCTTCTCGATATACATGGCCCCGTCTCCGAAGAAATCAGAGGCTCGTTTCTGGTTCCCTTCAAATGCTTGCTTCATTTCCGATTCGTTAGCCACGATCTGCATGCCGATCCCGCCGCCGCCGGCCGAAGCCTTGAGCATGACCGGATAGCCGATACGATGGGCTGCCCGTGCTGCATCTTCCGCATCCGCTAATGGATAGGACATGCCGGGGACGACAGGCACACCCGCTTTTTCCATGATATTCCGGGATTCAATTTTACTGCCCATGCGGGAGATGACATCCGCGGATGGACCGATGAATACGATTCCCGCCTCCTCACAGCGGCGGGCAAATTCGGCATTTTCCGAGAGAAGCCCGTAGCCGGGGTGAATCGCATCCGCTTTTGAAAGACGGGCGATTTCTAAAATTTTATCGATTTTCAAGTAGCTGTCTGTTACTCTGGGATTTCCGACCTCGTAGGCCTCATCCGCCATTTTGACATGAGGTGCTTCCTTATCCACTTTCGAATATATGCTGACGGTGGCAATGCCCAGCGATTGGCAAGTACGGATCACTCGAGCCGCAATCTCCCCCCGGTTCGCGATTAGAATCTTCTTGAACATAGCACCAACCCCCTTTAACAGCCGATCTGGCGTGCAATCACCATTCGTTGCACTTCCGAAGTTCCTTCCCCGATCTCCAACAGCTTGGCGTCCCGGAAAAACCGCTCCACCTGGTAGTCCTTCATATAACCATAACCGCCATGGATCTGAACGGCCTGATCGCATGCCTTCATACAGATTTCCGAAGCAAATAATTTGGCCATCGCCGCTTCCTTCTTGAATTTTCTTCCTTGATCCTTAAGCCATGCCGCTTTATACACCATGTTGCGGGCAAGTTCAATATTCATGGCCATATCGGCCAGTTTGAACTGGATAGCTTGAAAGGATGATAAGCTGTGGCCAAATTGTTTTCTTACTTTGGCATATTGGAGCGATTTTTCATAAGCCCCTTGCGCGATCCCGACCGCCATGGCCCCGATCCCGATTCTCCCTCCGTCAAGCGTAGCTAAAAACTGCTTATATCCATGTCCTTCTTTCCCCAGCAGATTTTCCTTGGGAACGTTTACATTTTCCAGAATCAACTCCGTCGTATTCGACGCGTGAAGGCCCATCTTTTCATAATTGCTAAGGACCGTAAATCCTGGCGCATCGGTAGGCACGATAAACGCGCTGATTCCATCCGTCCCTTTGGAGCGATCCGTTACGGCCGTGAGCGCCAGGCTTTTGGCGTAGCTTGCATTGGTAATAAAACATTTGGAACCGGAAATGATCCACTGATCCCCATCCAGCTTCGCTGTCGTTCGGGTTCCGCCTGCATCGGATCCGGCATTCGGTTCCGTCAGCCCGAACGCCCCCAGGTATTCTCCGGTACACAGGGGGGTTAAGTATTTCTCCTTTTGCTCGTGCGTTCCGAATAAATGGATAGGCGCCCCGCCTAACGAAATATGGGCCGAATAGGTGATGCCCGTGGAGGCGCACACCCGGCTTAATTCTTCGACAGCAATAGCAAAGCTTATCGTATCTGCTCCCCCGCCGCCGTATTGTTCGGGAAAAGGCAGCCCCATGACTCCCAGCTTCGTTAATTTATCGAAGACCTCCTCCGGAAATTGTTTCGTGCGATCCCGTTCATCTGCGCCCGGGGCCACCTCGCCTTCCGCAAAATCACGCATCGTCTTCTTTATGAGCGCTTGCTCCTCGGTTAAATCAAAATGCACGATTTCATCGCCCCTTTCCTTTACTCGAGTCCGGTGCCGGTATCCGCGCCATAACCTTCCAACTTTTCTTTGACTCTCTGCAGGAAGCGGCCGCACACCAGACCGTCCAACACCCGGTGATCGAGAGAAAGACAGATGTTCATCATATCGCGGACCATAATCTGGTTATCCAATACGATCGGGCGTTTTACGATGGCTTCGACAGTCAAAATGGCCACTTGCGGAGGATTGATGATCGGGGCTGACAGAACGGAGCCGAAAGAGCCTGTGTTATTGACGGTAAACGTTCCGCCGGTCGTATCCTCGGCCGTTAACCTGCCCTCTCTCGTCTTTTTGGCCAATTCATTCACTGCTTTGGCAAGAGCGGAAATGCTCTTTTGGTCGGCGTCCTTAATGACGGGAACGAATAACTCTTGATCGGTTGCAACGGCAATCGAGATATGAACCGCTTTTTTGACGATAATGCGATCATCTGCCCACTGCGAATTTAAGATCGGGAATTCCTTCAAGGCTTCGGCAACCGACTTGATAAAGAACGGCAAATAAGTTAAAGGGATGCCTTCTTTTTGCTGAAATTCCTCTTTGATCCGGTCGCGGTAACGCGCCAGATTGGTGACATCGCATTCCATCATAAGCCAGGCGTGTGGGATCTCCCGCTTGCTTTCCGCCATTCGTTTGGCAATCGTTTTGCGGATGGCGGTAACCGGGACCGTCTCGTCGTCTGGATGCAGCGGAGAATGGGCGGCAGACGGGTCATCAACCGGCCTCTTTCCTTGCACAATCTCCAAGATGTCTTTTCTGGTAATGCGTCCGCCAGCGCCTGATCCTTCGATACGGGAAAGATCAAGGTTGTTTTCTTGCGCCAGCTTAAGCACGGCCGGCGAATACCGTTGGTCCACGGCTGCTTGTGCCGCCGCGTTATCGGCTCCCTGAGCTTGAGCGGCAGGCTTCGCTTCAACCGGCGTGCTCGCTTCCTCTTCAGCCGCAATATAGCAAATGAGAGTTCCTACCGCCACCGTCTCGCCTTCTTCGACGACAATGTCGGATATCGTGCCGCTCACGGTAGAAGGAACCTCTGCGGTAACTTTATCGGTAATCACTTCGCATACGGGATCGTATTTTTGGACTTTGTCTCCGATGTTTACGAGCCACTTGGAGATGGTTCCTTCCGTCACACTTTCCCCTAACTGAGGCATAACGATCTTCTCAGCCATATTCTCCTCCCGTTCCGATCATAATTGGACCAATTCTTTCATGGCCTGATATACTTTATCCGGATTGAGCATGAAGAATTTCTCCATCGGCGAACTATACGGCATGGCGGGGACGTCCGGGCTGCACAGGCGCCTGATCGGAGCATCCAATTCAAAAAGGCATTCCTCCGCCAGCACAGCCGCTACTTCAGCCCCAACGCCTCCCTCTTTATTGTCTTCATGAACAATGAGCACTTTGCCGGTTTTGCGGGCAGCCTCCACAATCGATTCCTTATCCAGAGGATAGAGGGTGCGCAGGTCCAGAATGTGAGCGCTGTACCCTTCTTGGGAAAGTTTCTCTGCGGCTTCCAACGCGAAATGCAAGGCAAGTCCGTAAGAAATAACCGTGATGTCTTCTCCTTGCCGCTTAATATCCGCCTTCCCGATGGGAACAATGTAGTCCGAGGACGGCACTTCGCCTTTGATCAATCGGTAGCATCGCTTATGTTCGAAGAAAAGGACCGGATCTTCATCGCGAATGGCCGCTTTTAACAGTCCTTTGGCATCATATGGAGTGGAAGGCGTGACCACTTTTAGGCCGGGAATATTGCAGAACATGGCTTCGACGCATTGGGAATGATAGAGGGCGCCGCGAACTCCGCCTCCATAAGGAGCGCGAAAGACCACAGGACAGTTCCAGTCTCCGTTCGAGCGGTATCTCATCTTGGCTGCTTCATTCACGATTTGGTTGACGGCAGGCATGATATACTCGGCAAACTGAATCTCCGCCACAGGCCGCAATCCATAAGCGGCTGCCCCGACCGACACACCGGCAATGGCCGCTTCCGACAGCGGCGCATCGAGAACCCTTTGTTCTCCAAATTCCTCAATGAACCCCTGTGTAACCCGAAACACTCCTCCGCGTACGCCGACGTCTTCTCCTAGCACAAACACCCTTTTATCTCGCTGCATTTCCTCCCGAAGAGCTTGGGTCACGGCATCAAGATAAGAAATTACGGCCATTTCTCACTCCCCCTATTCTGCATAAACGTGCTTCAGGGCATCTTCCGGAGCCGAATCCGGAGCATTTTCCGCATATTCCGTGGCCGCATCGACTTCCATGAGCAGCCGGTCATGGATTTCCTTCTCTGCAGGTTCATCTAATAGCCCCAAATCTTTAAGATAATTGCTGAAGGTTATGAGCGGATCCTTCCTCTTGGCTTCTTCCACTTCTGCACGGGAACGGTAGGTTCGATCATCGTCGTCGCTGGAATGAGGAACCAAACGATAGACGACCGCCTCGATAAGCGTTGGCCCTTCTCCTCTTCTTGCCCGATCGGCCGCCTCTTTCGTGACCCTATATACTTCCAAGGGATCATTGCCATCGACACTGATGCCGGGAAACCCGTAACCTTTTGCCCGATCCGCGATACTTTCACAAGCCGCCTGCTTGGAAAAGGGAACAGAGATGGCATACTTGTTATTCTCGCAGAAGAAAATGACAGGAAGCTTGTGCACCCCCGCGAAGTTCGCCGCTTCGTGAAACTCTCCTTGATTGCTGCCCCCGTCGCCAAAGGCCGTTAACGCGACAAGCTTTTCTCCCTGCATTCTTCCAGAGAAAGCGATTCCAACAGCGTGCGGCACTTGACTCGATACGACACTCGACCCCGAAAGAATATTCCGTCTTTTACTCCCGTAATGCCCCGGCATTTGACGTCCTCCGCTGTTGGGATCTCCCGCCTTGGCAAATGCGGAAAGCATCAATTCATTGGCCGTCATCCCGAAAACAATGGCCATCCCCATGTCCCGATAATAGGGACACAGAAAATCTGTCGTTGGATCCAACGCATAAGCCGCTCCAATCTGCGCTGCTTCATGACCTTGGCAAGACACGAGAAAAGGGATCTTTCCCGCACGATTCAGAATCCACATCCGTTCATCTACTTTTCGGGCCAACACCATATTCCGATACATTTCAAGGACTTGCTGATCCGATAATCCTAGCGCCTGGTGCCGGTTCTCGGCTTGACCATGTCCGGTTTTATTCATATCGTATCCCTCCGACAATTGTGCCGCTGCATACTGCGGTTCCCTTTATTTTACATACCGTCATTTCCAGCGAGAAATATATATTGTGCATAGAAACTATGCCTAAAAAATATAGCCAACGATAGCGAATGAACAGAAAAAACAGACCAAGACTGTACGGTTACAGTTTTGGTCTGTTTTTGTTGATGCTTACGCCATTGCTTTGCGAATATCATAATCATGGATAGCGATATCCGGATCCATTCCTAAGGCCAGCTTTGCGAGCTGGAACCCAATAAATGGGCCCATCGTCAAGCCGGACGCTCCAAGTCCGTTGGCCGCGATCAAGCCATACCAGCCAGGCACAGCGCCTATCACCGGAAGAAAGCCGGGCGTAAAAGGACGAAAACCGACTCTCGCCTCTTGAACCGTGCTGTTCGCCAAGCCCGGCGCCAAGCCCAAGCCTTTATTCAAAATCTCCTGGATTCCCCCTGCGGTTACCCTTGTATCATAGCCTTCGATATCATCTTCGTGAGTCGCTCCCATCACGATCTTTTGTTGGTCAAAAGCCAACAGATATTGATCGGAAGGCGGCATCACGACCGGCCAGACGCCCGTGTTTTGCCTATCCGGAACCTGTAAATGCAGGATTTGCGCTTTTTGATAACTTACCTGAAAGTGAATGCCTAAGGGCCGCAGCAGTTGATTGGCCCACGCCCCTGCACACACGATGACTTCGTCAGACGAGAAGCTTCGGGAACCGACCGCGATTCCGGTTACGCGGTTCGACTGATATTGCAGCGCAGCATCCCCGTTGATCAGGACGGCCCCGTTTCTTCGAGCCGATCGGACGAGCGCATCGCGCAGCGCGCGGCCGTCGACACGGGCGGCCCCGCTAATATGAACCGAATGATACCCTTCCGCCAACAGAGGAAACAGCTCATGGGTTGCTTGCTCATTCAGCCGGGTAATGTCACCGATTTCCGGCGCATCCGCTTTTCGCAACTGCGCCCGCTCCTCCATCTTTCTGATTTTCTCCCTATCATCATGGATACTCAGAGCGCCAACCTGGGCATAGCCGGTGTCCGTCTCCCCTTCGCTCATGAGTTCCTTGATCAACCCGGGGTAAAAACGCGCGCCGGCTCTGGCTAGCCGGTACCAGGCCTGATTGCGCCGCTGCGACAGCCAGGGGCAGATAATGCCGGCCGCGGCATCCGTAGCCTGCCCTTTATCATTGCGGTCGACGATCAGGACATCCGCACCCAGCTTTGCTAACTGATAGGCTGTCGATGCCCCTAGAATCCCTGCTCCGATTACAATGACTTTCTTCATGAACACGTCCCTTTCTTCCATCACTGTATCCATTATAGCGCATCCTGCGTGGAAGTATATTCCGCAGCGCTTTATCCCGAGCCAACCCGTAAACGCAAGCGAAGCTGCCGATCATGCCGGCAGCTTCATCTCCGAATTGTTCATGGAAGAATTTACCTACTTCTTTTCCATCACGGCAAAGTAATTGTCTTCCTGATCCGCAAAGTTAAACACTCTGCCGGACGGCATGGTTACAATGTCTCCGACCTTGACATTTTTATTGGCTAGATCCTGATGCAGTTCATCGAGATTTTCCGTAAAAAATAGTAAAGAAGGGGTTCCCAGATTGAGTTCGGGCGACATGGTAGCAACGAACTCCTTATTATGAAGAATGACGCTTGTCTCGGCGCCCTCGGTCGGGGCAATTTCAATCCATCTCATGCCTTGACCGTTATTTTCTTCAGAAATAACTTGAAAGCCCAACTTTTCGGTCCAAAACTTCACGGCCTCATCCTGGTTATTTACATACAGCATAATCTGACCGACTTTATGAATCATCAACTTTTTGCTCCCTTCTACTTGCAAATACGAACCCATCCAGCCCTAATTCTGTCCTGTCCGGCCTGCAGCCATCCCCCCTCTCGCTATTGCGCCAGCATGATGCCCGGAATAACTCTTCCTGAAAGAAACAAACTAAAAACAAATTTCAATAAGGAGCCGTCCATGAATACGAGCCTCAAATCGTTGCTGTTCATCACGATAATTACGTTCGGCGCGGTCGCGCCTCATTCGCTGTCCTATGCGCTGTCTCCGCCTAACAAGCAACAATTAGGGAACCTTGAACCGCCATCTCCCGTTACGTTGCCTAATCCGCCCTTTCAGCAGTCAAAGCCGCCCGAAAATTTAAGGGCAATTTCTGATGTACGGAAGAAAGGAAAACCGATCGCCTATAAGGTGATTGCCGATCTTCCCCAATGGGATCGGCCTTCTTATTTGCCTTATTGGCACAGCACCTACGAGCGCTGGTCATATGTGCCCAATCGAATCCACTTCGCCAAGCATCGGTTGTTCACGTCCCCAACGAATGCTTCCGCGCTGTATGACTTTATTCATAACGTGGGCATCGTGAAAGAGATGGAGAATGCTTATAACCAATTAACTTCGCTGCCGCTGGACAAAATCCTGGTCGTGGTGATGAATACCGACGTCAAAAAGATAATTTATGATAACCGGCAGGTCGTCATTGAAGGAACACCCGTGCATTCCGGCCTGAAAATCGTTACGATCGATAATCCGGCCCCCGGCAGATCGATATATTTTCAGCTATCGACTTCAACCGGCGACGAGATCGACTATAGTATCTTTTAACGTAAAAACGCCGCTCTGCTCCCACTTGGAAGTCAGCGGCGTTCTCTAGGCATCCAAAGCGCTCTAAAGCGCTCTAATCAATTACGGTATAGCTGAATTTCTTCTTGCCGAATTGAATGGCGGCACTATAGTTCGCGGTAGAATATTTTCCAAAATACACATCCACCCATCGATAGGAGAGACCCTTCGTATTGTTCAGGTCACCGGTGTCTTCCACGATAAATGTGTTCAAGGAAGAACCATCCGGAGTCACAATCCGGTTATTCCCCGTTAACACCAACATGGTGCCGAAGGGATAGATGGGCTTGTTCCAATTGCTGCTCCCCCAGGAGGACGGATGGACCGCAACTCCTCCGATATATGCGGAAGCGCCGCTGGCAAATACGGGCTTGCTCACGCCGGCCGGGCCAAGATAAGCCGTGAAATCTTGATTCGCGTAAGTCGCGGCAGCAGAGACTGGAGCGGTGGGCGATAGAGTTGCAATAGCGGCGAGAAGAATGGCCAGTACACTTTTTTTCATTCGATTCCCTCCCGATTACATTCGCTTAATTCATCGTCAAACTTGATGAGGATTCAAATACGATTTTCTGCTGATGGGATGCCTTATCCAAGCCAATGACCGTAATCGTTGCTTTGCCATCCAACACTTGGAGCACAAAGTGATAGCCGTTCGCCCAGTCCTTGCCCGGCAGCAAATCATGCTCTGCCCTGCTCCTGGTCAATAACTCCGGGCTATCGAACACCACCTCTTCTCTCTTGATTACATGAGTGTCTACAAACGGACCGACACCGGGATAAATTCCTTCGACAACGCCCTTGCGAATCGCGATCACCGCTCGTTTGTTATCCGGCGTTCCTACTTGCAAATTCCAACGTTCTCTTCTGCCTTGTTCCCCGCTTAGGGTTCCGAATTCATCGTCCACGCTGGTTAAATAAAAAGGCACGGCCGACCCATCCCATTCCAAGGCTTTCTCCATGCCGAGCGCAAGGGCTTCTTGCAATGTTACCTCTTCGGATCGGGAAAACAGGGGGCTGCTCTCTTGCAGGTATACCGTGGTGCTAACCGCTGCGATGAAAAGAATGATGGGAACCATGATTTTTTTACGCAAAGACTCATCATCACCCCGCTAATCTAGCAAAATATTCTATTACTAGATTTAATTTACCATTTCTACCGATTACAATCAATAGCCGAATATGTTTTAAAATATTGTATACAACATGGGGCGGTCCCAAATGATGCAGCTTGGCTTATCCGGAAGAGCCTTACTCGAATCGATTGTGAACGCTGAGGTGCTAAGTCCGGGGAACGACGAAAGTGCGGGGAAGAAAAAAGCTCCCGAACCATGAAGGGAAACAGGAGCTTAAAAGCCGTTCTTAGCCAGGCAGCTTGGGCCGCGAGTAAATAGATTACATGTTGAAAATAAGATGACATATCAAGAGTTTGGATGGGATCATCTACAAGAGCAATCGCAAACCGCCCCCCTGATTCTCAGCTCGACTCGCCGAAAACTCCAAAAATGCACCTTTCCTTTATGATGTGTACTCCGTTACAGGGAATCCTGCATAACAGCATCAATTTCTGACAACCCAATCGATAAAAAACAAAAATCGATGAAAATAATGTACTTTTGCAGGAATTTCACCAAATAGCGGCTTAAAAAGCAGAAATTGATGCATCCACGCAGCATTTCACTGCTTCATCCCTCTTCCACCGGTTTGGCCGCTTCAAAATTCTCGGCCGGTACCCGGGAACGAAGCGTCTCCTTGACGATACGGGATTAACAACGCCCGTCAATACGGCATTGCAATCCCTCGACAGATTGCGCCGGCTGCTTGGATGCTTCCCGTTCAATGGCCTGGGCCAACCGCTCTTTGCTGGCAAGTCCCTGAATGATCTGGTCGCCGATAATGAAGGTCGGCACGGCCGTAATGCGGTCCTCATACGCATGCTTGAGGGCCTCTTGGTGAGCATCCCGGTATTTGCGGGAGACGAGAGCCTCGCGAAAGGCAGCGGTGTCCAACCCTGCTTCCCCTGCCAGCTTCGTCAGCACATCGATCTCTTCAATGTTCTGCTCCTCCCGGAAAAAAGCGGCGAACACGCGATTCATATAGGCGTTGCCTTTCCCCTGCTCTTTCGCAAATTGATATCCTTCAAATGCCAAATATGTGTACGGATGCGGGGACACCCGAGGCAGGCGCATATCGAGCCCAAGCTTCTCCGCTGTCGGCAAAATAAAGGCCTCCCATGAGCGCAGCTTCTCCGGCTCGTTCCAAGGATCGATCTTCGGATAAGGCGCTGGGCGCAGCTCAAATGGCATCCACTCTACCTCGACATCCTTCTCGTTCACAATCTCGTCCAACGGACCTTTTCCCAGATAGCAAAATGGACATATGAAATCGGAATAGGCTTTGATTTTTACCGTCATTATCGTTCCCTCACCTTCTGAACATTCCATGGTGTAACATTAATAGTTACAACCAATTCAAAAAATAGCCGCCATTCACGGACTGATGTAACTATTATAGTTACAACTTAAATGATAGTCAACTTCTTTGTTTCTTATACCAACACGATGAATATGTAATACATTTGGGCGTATTTTTTTGCAAAATCTCCTTCTTGAATCTTGATATTTTGACACTTGCGCTTTAAAGTGTTTATGTAGCCTATTTATGGCATATTCCCAAAAATTGAAGGAGGAATTGTTGATGATCGAATTTTTAAGGAGGAACGTGTGGGCATCCGTGCTGCTTTTGGCAATCCGCATATATGTGGGCTACACCTGGATATCGGCCAGCATTCACAAGCTATTTGCCGGAAGCTTTGACGCGAGCGGATTTTTGAAGAGCGCCGTGGCGAAAGCCGGCGGAGAAAGTCCCGTCGTTCAGGGCTGGTGGGCGTCGTTCCTGGAGCATGTTGCGCTCCCCCATGCCAATCTGTTCAGCCTTATGGTGCAGTGGGGCGAGCTTCTCGTAGGCATCGGCCTCATCCTGGGCGTACTGACCCGCACCTCCGCTTTTTTCGGCATCGTGATGAATACGTCATTTCTGCTAAGCGGCTCTATTAGCATCAACCCGGTGATGATGCTCCTAACGATGTTCATTCTGGTGGCTTACACGAACGCCGGCCGCTTCGGTCTTGATCGCTACTTGCTCAGCAAGCTGAAGCCGGCTCGCAGCCAATCGCCTCATAACGCCGCGCCATCGGCATAATCCGGTCACGATTATCCGTGCCAGGCGGCCCATCCGCCTCAGACCCACTTTTCGGCGCATAAATTAAAGCGTATATATTCCTGTCAAAGATAAGCCCATCATACCATACGCGTTTCGCGCTCATCCAGCCTAAACCGATCGAGACCCGTGAAGGAACACTTTGATTGACCAAAGTGAGCTTCTTCACGGGTATTTTTATGAACCCAAGAAGCTTGATCCCAACATGGTTGTATGTTATTTTTGAATGGTCAAATAAATTTGAACGTTCAATAGGGAGTGAATATGATGACCCAACAGGACCTGTTTATCATTGATTCGCTGGATAAGCTGAAGATCATTAGCGATCCGCTGCGCACCAAGATATTAATGAATCTGATCAAAAAAGAATACACCGGGCAGCAGCTGGCGGAGCTGCTGCAAATCCCAAAAACGAAAATTTATTTTCATCTCAAAGAATTGGAGAAGCATGGGATTATCGAAATCGTGAAAGAGGAAGAGAAAAACGGGATTATGCAGAAATTTTATCGTTCGATCGCCCGAAGATTTATTCCAAGCGACGACCTGCTTCCGAGCCACGAGCTGATTGAGACGTCACGACAAGTATTTTTAGAGACAGTGCTAACGACCCGCAATGAGATTGAGCAAGCGCCGCCCGAGACATTTCAATTGAGCGCAGACAATCAGGAGATCCGAAAAAATATTGCATCCACCTATCATTTCCATGCGACGGAGGCGGAATTCACCAGCTTTCTCATGGAGTTTAAGGAATTATATAAAAAGCATTTCAAGGGAAGTGAACAGACGCCAGGGCCCGATGCAAAACCGTACATGATGACGCTCATCGCGTTTCAACGGCAAGACAGCAGTCCATCTGTGTTCGGAAAGGAAGAGGAAGGTTCATGACATCCAGCAAAAATATGTGGCTCCTTCTCAGCGGCGTGTTCGTATCGGAATCAGCCGCTTGGATTGGCACCATCGGCAGCCTGCAGTTTTTAAGCGAAACGTTGGATTCGCGCTTTTACCAATCCTCGATCTTGGTGTCGGGAGCCCTATTCGGAATCTTCCTGTCCCCCTATGCGGGCAGAATCATTGACAGCTTTCATCCCAAGCGAATCTTGCTGTTCAGCGGGATCATCCGAATACTGGCCATCGCGTTAATGATGTGGGCCATTTGGAGCTCTAACGTCTGGTTTATGGTTGCCTTTCAAATGATCATCGTCATCGCGTCAACGTTTTATTTTCCAACGATCAATGCCGTCATTCCCGCTCTCGTGCCGGAACGGCAGCTCATGCGAGCCAACATGCTCAATTTCAACTTGGCTACCGTGGCCAGAATACTCGGAACCGCTCTGGGCGGAATTTTAATTACGTTCATCTCGCTGGAGCTTATCTTTATTTTGTCCGGCCTTATCTATCTCCTATTAATTGCATTAACTTTGATGCTGCGCATGGAGCATGCTCCCCATCCGCATACGAATAAGAACCGCCAAAAGCCGGCCTTCTCCGAGCTGTTTCAGCTTATGCGGGCAGAGCCTGCCGTACCGAACTTATTAATCCTTACATGCATTCCCTTTTTGTTCATTGGCGGCCTGAACTTATTTACGATAGAGATCAGCGAGCAGCATCGGATGGACAGCTTAAAAGGCATTATCTATGCGGTGGAAGGTACCTCCATTCTCGTGGCGGGGGTATTCATGAAGAGGCTTGCCGCAAGATGGGGAAAAAGCACTATTTTATTTGCCGGCGCATTCGCGGTCATTGTCAGTATGCTTGCCTTGATTCCTGCGAATATGCCGCTCCAACTGGCCGCATTTTCGCTGTTTGGGCTGGCCTCCGGGTTATTCATCCCGCTGTCCAACATGGAAGCCCAGGTCCTGATTTCAAAAGATGCATTAGGCCGATTCTTTTCCTTCAAGCGGATGATCGAAACGACGACCATTCAAGTCTCGCTCATCTTCACGGGGATGACCTTGGATCTGCTGTCTCTGCCCGCTTTGCTGCTCATCTATGCGGCCTTGAGCATGGCAGCCGTTCTGATCGCGCGCCGGCGATTCCGTGCGGCTCAAAGCCTTCCCCGTACATAAAACAAACAAGCCGGCTTCCGATAGACTTTCGGTGCCGGCTATGTTTCATCCGATATGATTGCTGGACTGCTCGATATTTTTCGCAGCGGCCGCTTCCTTTCTTTTGAGATGCCTCTTGCGAAGCAGCAGGAATACGACAATAATCGGGACCGCGATAAAGAAAATGTAAAGGGAGACCTTGTGAACCATCCCTTCCGCCGAACGGCCATAGAGATAGAACAAGATGCCGATAGCATAGAACTTGACCGCTCTTCCCAGGGCAGCATACGCGATAAGGCGCCATAACGGGAAGTTAAGGCAGCCGGACAATATCGTGAACACTTTAAACGGAATCGGCGTGAACGAACCGATAAGAATGGCCGCTTCTCCCCTCTTCTTGAACATCGCGTTGGCGGAATCGACCCATTCCTTCTTGAGAAATTTGTACATAATGGAATGGCCGAGCCCCTTGCCGATCAGATAGCCGAACGGCGTCCCGAGCAGGCAGGCGATATAGCCGATCGTCGCCAGCCACAGCGCATTGGACGGATCGAGCAAGCTGAGCGACACCTGCAGGAAAAAAGCGGGTATCGGAAAAATAACCGCATCGGCGAACGCGTGGATGAACAATCCCCAGGCTCCATAATTCATAAAGAAATCCATGATTTGCTGAAACATACTTTGCTCCTATCCGGAAATCCACTTATTTATGCTTGCTTCTTCCCCGCCCTTTCCTTCCTCTCTATTGGATCTATTTGGATGGAAAAGGGAACAAATGTAACCTGACGCGAATCCGGGGCGATCGAATGAATAGACGAATCAGGAAAACGGCTCCCCTTCACCCTTCATCATGACTATGACTTTTGCCGCAGATCCCATCGTCACCTGGCCGGCATGCCGGCTCTATTTAAAATAACATTATCTCAAACAGAAGAGAACCGTTTTTATCAGAAATGGTCACGCGCCGCAGGGCAGTCGCTATCTCCTGTCCGTTAAGGTACAATACCTACAATAGCAACTTTTTCTGAAGCCCGAATAAAAGAAATGTGAAAAATTATGAAGGCCCGCCCGCTTCACAATTCTTCATTATCGCTTTATTCTTTTTATAGTTTTTTCGCTTACAGTAGTATTGGAAAGGATAGCTGCAAAGTGAGGAAGAACAAATGACCAAGCCATGCGTATTAATTGCCGATGATGATAAGGAAATCGTAGATTTGATTGCGGACAGTCTGGAGGACGAAGGCTTTGCAACCGTCAAGGCCTATTCCGGACAGGATGTATTGGAGCTGACGAAGGACCGCTCCTATGCGCTGCTGCTGCTCGACATCATGATGCCGAACGGGAGCGGGATCGAGATATGCCGCACCATTCGGGACCGCGTAACGGCTCCGATCGTATTCATCACGGCCAAGAGCCGCGATCTGGATAAGGTCGTCGGCTTCGAGATCGGCGCGGACGACTATATTACGAAGCCGTTCAGCATAGATGAACTGGTCGCCCGGGTGAAGGCCCATATCCGAAGAGATTGCCGCAGCCAGGCGCGGCGGCAGGAGCGGATTTATGGAAATCTTCTCATCGACAAAGACACCTATGAGGTGATTAAGGACGGGGTCAAGATCGATCTGTCGACCAAAGAATTCCAAATCCTGTCTTATCTTGCGGATCATCACAATAAAGTGCTGTCCCGGGAGCAAATCTATGACGCCGTATGGGGGCAGAGCGAATTGGGCGATATGAATACCGTCACCGTCCACATCAAAAATATCCGCAACAAAATCGACCCGGAGAACCGGCTCATTGTTACGGTCTGGGGTGTAGGCTATAAATTTACGGGAGGATTGGCTCCTTGACATTCAGCATCAAAACCAAAATCGTCCTCGCCTTTTTCATCGTCGCCCTGCTTAATGGCGCTTTCGCCTTTGGCTATTATCAATTCTACTTGGCCGACAAATTTATGGAGAGCACGCAGATCATCGGCAAGGAGAATGCGCACTACCGGCAGCAGCTGATCGAGAAAGTTGTGGCGCTGTACCCCGACGAGAGAGCCATCGCCGCCTTGATCCGGACGGAAGCCGAGAAGCAAGGCATCCAGATGACGATGACCGATCTCGATGGCCGCGACATCGCGGCTGCGGAGGAACACCGGGAAGGCAGCGCCCTCTTCCAAACCAAGGAAATCGTACGAATTCAAGGGGAAGCCGTCTATCTGATCGACTTCCAGTACCCGGATTGGTACGAGCAGGTGAAGCCGATGAAGAGCCTGCTCCTGCTGGTCATCGCCGTCCTTGTCATCTCGGTAATCGGGCTCATTTTTTATTTGCAGAGTCACATCGTCAAGCCGTTGACCATGCTTCATACTTATATGAAGACATTCCATTTCAAAAATATGAAGCTGCCCAAGCTGGAACGGCGGCAGGACGAGATCGGCGAGCTGATGAAGGATTTCGCGGAAATGGGACAACGATTGGAAACGTCCCACAACGAGCAGGTCGATATGATCGCGGCCGTCTCGCATGACATCAAGACGCCGCTCACCTCCATTATCGGCTATGTGGAACGGCTGTCCGGAAGCAAGACGCTGACCGAGGCCAAAAAACAGGACTATTACCGGATTATTCACCGGAAAGCGAAAGATATCGAGAAGCTGGTCGAGGATTTCTCCGCCTTCAGCGACATGGAGCATGACACGCTCAAAATCGCGACAGAGCGGGTCCATGTGCGAAGCTTCATCCAGAGCATCTGCACGGAGTACGAGGAAGAGCTGCAAGCGCATCAAGCGCGGCTGGAGTGGACCTGTCAAGTGCCTGAGGATGTCCATGTGGAATTGGATATGAAAAAAATAAGACGGGTGTTCGCGAACATCGTGCATAACGCACTGATTTACGTCAGTCCCCCGGTCTATCTCCGGCTGTGCTGCGAGATTGAGGACGGCAGCCTGCGCATCGCGTTCGAGGACAATGGCGAAGGCGTGCCGGACGAGGAGCTGGAACGGATCTTCGACAAGCTGTACCGGGTCGATCCATCCCGCTCCCGCGCCGGCGGCGGCAGCGGACTGGGTCTGGCCACATGCAAGAGCATGATCGAAGCGCACGGCGGCCGAATTCATGCGTACCGCAATCCGCTGGGAGGGCTGGGAATCTATTTCACCCTCCCGCTGTAGCGGCTCCGCTCCCCTTCCGCCAGCCCGGACATAGCAACCGCTCCCTGATAACTTCCAGGGAGCGGTCGGCCGTTCGTGCGAACATTATCTCTGATGGGGCCGTGTTTTGTCACGCCGCGCATTTACCTATCCTGGAGCGCGGCGCGGGCGTAATCCCGGAATGCCAGCAGCTTGGCGCGATCCCGCATCTTTCCGCCCGTTCTTCGCCGCTCTTCGGTCACCGGCTCTGCCGAACGATAGACGTCAAGCGCTTGTTGAATCAATGAGTGATAGTCCGGCGGCAAATGCTTCAGCCCCCATTCCCCGCCTTCATCCTTGCTGTGCACGGTCCGGCTGTCTTCCGCGTACAGCTGGAAGACGCGGCAGACATTCAAGACCCCATAATACGGCGTCTCTGCGATGTGCTCCGCCTCAAGTATCCAGTGGAGGTCATCCCGGACCGCTTCCATAAAATTCGCCCACGCTACGTTGCCGAACACGCCGGATATCGGCAGGCCATATAGACAAATGCCGCGCTGCGTGACATAGGTGAGATGCGACAGCAGGTCGCTGTCGGTCCGTTCTTCATCATAGTTCACTTCTCGATTCACAATCTTGTCATGCCACTGCGCGCTGTAATGCACTTCATAGGGTACGGGCACCGGAATCTCCCGGGCCGTCCGCGCCGTAATGACGCTAAGCTCCGGCTTGCCGATGAGCGGGCTCTTGGCTCCCTCTTCGGCGATGGCGAGACCGACCGCCTGCGCCTTGGCGGCTTCCAATCGATCCTCTACGACGGCAATGAGATCGATATCGCTCTTGGGGCGGTAATAACTGCCCATCGCCAGCGACCCGTGCAAATAGATCCCCATGAGCCTAGCTCCGAGCTCCCCTTGCAGCCGCTCCATTAGCGTTAGGACGAATGTCTTGATATCGTCGTCACAATGGGGCCAGACTTGCGGGCGTACCATGCGATCCGCTCCTCTCTGCAAAAGCAGGGGGAGATGGACTGGGAGTCTCTCCCCCTTCTAATCATTTTACTTCAATGCGGCCGCTCGACTTCCTCCCTTGCCCGCTTCACTTTTTTAGAGTAAGCACCGCTTGTCCTCATCGCTGCACAAGGGATAACCGCCAGCATCCCCCGATGCCGGCGGCACGTCCTCCTTGCCAGGGCCTATCCGGTCCGCCCGCCGGTCATTCCGGCGATACACCGCGCTGCAGCGTCCTTAAAAACTGCCCCGTATGCGATTCCGGGCATGCCGCGATGTCCTCCGGCGTTCCCGCGGCTACGATGGTGCCGCCAGCCTCTCCTCCGCCCGGCCCGATATCAATGACCCAATCGGAACCCCATATCAGATCGAGGTTATGCTCCACGATGATGACGGTGTTGCCGGCATCGACGAGCCGGTGCAGAAGCACCTCCAGCTGCCGCACATCCTGGGGGTGCAAGCCTGTGGAGGGCTCATCCAGCACATACAGCGTATGACGCTTCGCCGGACGGCTGAGCTGGGCCGCCAGCTTGAGGCGCTGCGCCTCGCCGCCGGATAGCGTGCGGACGGACTGCCCCCACTTCAAATAACCGAGCCCGACATCGCAGAGCAGCTTCGTGGCTGCGGTGATTTTCGGAAGATCGCCAAGCAGCTCCAGGCTTTCTTGAATGGTCATATCGAGCAAATCGGAGATCGAATGCCCTTTGTAGGTGACTTGCAAAATCTCTGCTTTGAATCGCGTCCCGCGGCAGGAGGGGCACCGCACTTCCAGCTCCGGCAGAAAATGCATGTGCACCGGCACGACCCCGAGCCCTTGGCACGCTTCACAGCGCCCGCCCGCCGTGTTGAAGGAGAAATGCTTGGCCGTCAGCTTGCGGCCCTTCGCTTCCGGCAATCCGGCATACCAATTCCGCAAGTGCGTGTAGACATCGGTATAGGTGGCGACGTTGGAACGCTGCATGCGGCCAAGCGGGGACTGATCGACCGTTACCAGCTGGCCGATCGCCTCCCAGCCGGTGATGCCGCCGCAGCCGGAGGGCTGCATGTTCTCCGGTCCCGAAGCGGCTAACAGCTCGAACAACAGCGTTGATTTCCCGGAGCCCGACACCCCCGTTACCGAGATAAGCGAACCGAGCGGGAATGATGCCGTAATCTGTTTCAGGTTGCGCAAATGAGCGTCGCGGACCGTCAGAACCTTGCCATTGCCCGGTCTGCGCCTGATTGGAGCGCAGCGGGCCCCCTCCTCGCGGAAATAAGCGCCGGTGACGGAATCGGGATTCTGCATCAATTCCTCCAGCGTTCCCTGGCCGATCACTTGTCCCCCGAAGCGGCCGGCTCCCGGCCCCATATCGATAATATGATCGGCCGCCCGCATCACCTCCTCGTCATGCTCGATGACCAGTACGGTATTCCCCATATCCCGCAGCTGCTTCAGCACCTGAATCAATCCGCTCGTATCCCGGGGATGGAGGCCGGCAGTAGGCTCGTCCAGAATATAGAGGACGCCGGTCAGTCCCGATCCAAGCGCCGACGCCAGCCTCAGCCTCTGCGCTTCGCCGCCGGACATCGTGACGACCTGCCGGTTGAGCGTCATATAGCCGAGGCCGACATCGATAATTCGCTTCACGCGCACGGCCATGTCATGAATGATGTCATCGACGACGAGCAGCTGATCCGGGGAGAGCCGATCGCGAAGCGCGTTCATCCATGCCATCGCCTCGGCCAGGGGCCAAGAAGTCACGTCGGTAATCGAAGCGCCGCCGGCCAGGACTAGGCGGCTCTCCTTCTTCAGTCGGGCGCCTTCACAGCCGGGGCACATCTGCTCATGAAAGAATTCGGCGCCGTTGCCGCCTTTATCCCGATACCGCCGCCATATTCCCGTGACGACGCCTTCGAACTTGCCCTCCCGGACCGTCTTGGGCGGCTTCACGCCCGGGAAATGTCGGGAGAAGGCTTCGCTCTCCACCCCGTGATAGAGCAAATCCTTCTGGACCTCGCTATAATCCTTGAGGGGCAGATGTTCGTCGAAGACGAATCCATAATGAGAGGCGCACGCCTTCAGAATGCTCATGTTGTAATCGACCAGAAAATCATGCCAGAACTTTACCCCGCCGCCGCGCAAGCTCCGTTCCTCATCGAACACGGCCTCCATGTCGAGCGTCATCGTATGGCCCAGCCCGTCGCAGACCTCGCACGCGCCTTCCGGCTTGTTGAACGAGAAATGCGACATCGTCAATGCGGCCACGGAATGTCCGCAATGACGGCAAGCAAGCGCCGTCTGCGATCCGTAGACCTCCTCGTCCTGTATGTCGGCTCCCCGCTCCCGCTCCCCTTCGGCATAGGAAGGGGATACGGCCGCCCCGCAGGATGGACACGGCCGCTCGCCCGCCTTGGCGAACAGAATGCGAAGCAGCGTATAAATATCCGTTACCGTCCCGATGGTTGACCGGGGGTTGCGGTTCGTCACATGCTGCCCGACGCTGATCGATGGAGAGAGGCCTTCAATGGAATCCACCTTCGGCTTGCTGATCGAATCGGACACCATCCCCATCGACTCCATATACTGGCGCTGACATTCCCGCTGCAGCGTATCCATCGCCAAAGTGGACTTGCCGGAACCCGACGGGCCGGTCACGACCACAAGCTTGAACTTCGGAATCTCCACCGAAATGTTGTTCAGGTTGTTCTCCCTGGCACCTTTGATTTTCATCTTCCCTTGCAACCTTATTCCTCCTTGCGCATCGATTTCATTCTCCATTCCAGACTTGCGACTCTATTGTACAACGTTCATGCAAGTCCTAAAGTTGAACGAAATCGAGGCCTGCCATGCCGCGATTTATATGACCTAAGGCTGTCAACGCAAGTTTAAGCTTTTGCCATAATGTTGGGGAGAAGGAATCCAGGCAACAAGAGAAGCTGCCTCGGCCATTCAACCCTGCTGCCATGGATCGAGCTGCCGATAACTGCAAAACTGCATTATTCCCTTATGCCGTTGCTCCCGTTACAGGAATTCCTGCAAAACTGCATGAATTCCAGGCATGCCAATGAGTTGAAAGGAAAAATGGGCTAAAATGATGTATTTTTGCAGGAACCCCATCAACTAGTAGCTCAAATAGAGAAAAACCCTGCGTTTACCAGGCTGTTGGAAAACCCCTGTTTTTTGTAAAGGGGTGGAGATGGTCCATTTTCCTCATCCAAACTTTGGCTCTTAGAGTGTTTTAAATCGATTTTCTCTACCGGGAGAAGAGATCAATCACAAGTAAAAAGCCCCATAGACTACTCAATGGCCTGATT
>OGSB01000102.1_pt1 | contig 92095 bp, 87 predicted proteins | sample 1573741 | NCBI WGS metagenome assembly OGSB01 (sample SAMN03295824, study PRJEB24534) | human gut metagenome | isolation source: fecal sample 5 from infant 3 | host: Homo sapiens | place: USA: Pittsburgh, PA | collected 2014-07 | reverse complement strand
TGAGATAGAAAAGAAAATACAGTAATTAAACTGTAACTTTATTATACGAGGAGGTGCTGTTATGGCTGAGAAACAATGTGGATTTTTTGGCGGTTGTTTTGATGAATCAATCATATTCATATTCTTAATATTAATTCTTTTGTTCTTCTGTTTCTGTAACTAGTAGTACGGCTTTTTTAAAAAATCTAACTTTATTACTGCATAGGAGGTATATATTATGATTGACAATGAAATACGTACAAATTGCTTTGACGAAGAGTGTGGCTGTGGTATGGATACTTCATTATTGTTCTTCTTTTTACTTTTAGTAATTCTTTTCTGTAACTGTGACGGTTTTTTTGGAAGAAGGTGCTAAATCTCCATATTGAATCGGGGCTTATTCCCGATTCTTTTTTCATTTATTAACTCCTAAAAAGTACCCTCTTAAATCCTTGTCTATTCAACACATAGTCCCCCTAGAAATAATAATGAACACTTTTCCACTTCCATTCATAATCTATTGTAAGAGTGCTAAATCTGAACTGAATAGGGGGTGTATTTATGGGTGGCTTATTCGGCAGAAGAGGATGCGAGGGAGAATGTGGTATGGATACTTCTCTACTATTCTTCTTTTTAATATTAGTAATTATCTTCTGTAACTGTGATTTCTTTTAATCTATAATAATTGAGTCGGGGGTTACCTCCGATTCTTTTTTATATTTATTCATAAACCCTAGCCTACTAAATCCGTAACTATATTAGGATATACTTTCCTAAATCTAGTAAAATTCTCTTCTGCCATATTCTCTGCTAGGCTATTTTTCACTGTTGCTATTCTACCACTTACTTATTGTCATAATTTGCACTTACAGCACGGTCCAAATTCATAATCTATTCCATTTATTTTCTATTAAAAAATATTATTCCTAAGACACGTTTCTCTTCTGCTTATATATTTAACTACTTTTCTAGTTGTTATAGCTTGTCCTCCTTCTCTCGATTCTTCTATATCTATCATTTCTACATTTGTTAAATCTCTTAATGCTCTAACACTTACCCCAGTACTGCCATTCTAATTATATGAAGTCTTATCATTCTTAGTTCATCTACAAAATTTATTTGACCCTCTATCTCAACTCGTTCATCTTCTTGCTTTGGGCTATGGATTTACTTCTCCTGAATATTATCTTAATCCCTAAGAGGAAGGATACTACCAATGTATTTTAATATCACTCAATAAATAGTACAGATATAGATTTTCTGACCCCACTGTTTGAATAATTTTGTCGTCTTATAAAAGCTTTAGAAATTATAAATGCAAAACTATAAAAGTTTTTCAAATAAAAAGCCTATGATCAAATTCATAGACTTACTTTAAAAAGTTTAACCGCGCTAGGTTATAATATTAATCTATAGCTTATTTCTAATTTTATCATAAAATAGTGATGGTAAAATATTTTCATATATATTCAGTTTTTTCACAAACTGCTGTATATAAATCCTCATCCTTTGATAAAATCGTGAAAATAAACTTAGTCATAAAAAAAGTACTCCTCAGTTTACTCTAGGGTCTTGTCTTAGCATCATTATTCTATCTTTCTTTGCAATTTATTTTCAAAATTAACCTTCCCATGCTCATCTTCTTCTGTACACATAGGCTTATCCGTTATATAATCTACTACTACATTTCATACTTATGTTTTTCTCAATCTATGGTATTTATTCGTTTTGTATAATAAAATAAACTTTTAAAAGAGCAACTTACTTTCAAAGATTATAAAGATGCCAAGTCCAATAAAAACAATAGGAACGATGATATGCTTATATTTTTGCAGCATTTCTTTTACTTGGGGGAAACTTGCAATTTTTTCGCTAATAAAGCACCACAATGCAATCATTACCACAAAGATGATTACAGTCATTATTAACTGTCCGAAAGTATAGCTGCGAAACAAAGGAATGTATATACCAATGTTGTCGGCTCCATTTACGATAGTAACAAGCATAACACTTAATATTTCAGGCTTAATTATCTTCCTTAGAAGATTTTTTATTTTTTCGATTTTACTAAAGTGATTTTCCTGTTCTCTTTTTCCGCACGTCTCATTGTTGTCTATATCTGTTTCAATAAAGCCATGGTTTTTGGCGTGAGGTTCTTGCATTTCTTTTTTAGAATCAAACCATACTTTTACTCCTAATATTATTGGTATGACCCCCAAAATCCCAACATATTCTTCTGATAATATGCGTAGACCAAATGCACCCAAAAGACTAAGCATAACCAATATACCAATGCCAAGATATTGTCCAATCACAATGTAGCTTTTTTTCATCTTCTCATTGACTTGTGAATATAGAATCGTCAACACAAATATATCATCAATATTAGTGCTTGCAAACGAAATAATTGATGTAATGATTGAACCAATCACGGATATTCCTCCCTTAAAATAATTTAAGCCTATACATACAAAATCGTGTATAGGCTTACTAATCCAGTTGTAATCATACTTCTTATGGTTGGTTTTACTACCTAAAGGTATGAACTGCCCACACCCTATACGTTTACAACAATTATATCACAAGTTTACGATTTTTCACTTTTTTGACAGGCTCAGCAGTGATTCATTTCCTACTAAATTTACTAGAACAAAGACTATTATAGTTCCTTCTATACAATGTATAATCCTATTTTCACTATAACACTATCCAAAAGCATTAAATCTAATAATTTACTTAATAAACTTATCTATAGCAGCATTTAATTTTTCTAATGGCTCATTATCATTATTTTCAATTGCTTCTAGAATACAGTGATTTATATAATCTTGTAAAATTAACTTTCCAGCATTATTAAATACTGCTCTAACTGCTGCTATTTGTATAGGTATTTCACTACATTCTTTTCCTTCTTCAAGCATTCTCTTTACCGCTTCTGCATGCCCAATTATTTTTGACATTCTATTAATAATCTGTTTACTATGAGGATGATTATGTTCATTCATATTTATATCACTCCTTGTATAAAATTACATTATTCTATTTTTATTTCTTTCCGTTTACTTTTCATGAAATGAATCATTAAAATAATTCTCCTGACTATTATGTCTATAGAAATTGCCAACCATACACCAACTAATCCCCAATTTAATCTTATTCCTAATAGATATACTCCCAATACCCGTACTCCCCATATTCCTACAAAAGTTGAGTACATAGGATATTTTGTATCCCCTGCTCCTTGTAGTGCAGAAGTAATTACGAGGGTTACACATAGGAATGGTTGAACTAATGCTACGATTCTAAGTACTTTAACAACTAGGTCTATTACTTCAAAATCTTTACTAAATAATCCTGCCAAAAATGGAGCAAATATATAGAAAACGGCTCCTACTACCACCATAAATCCTGTTGCAAGAAAGTAAGACATCAATCCATGCTTTTGAGCTTCATCGATTTTTTTGCACCCAGACTTTGTATGAAAAAAGACACCCATACAAGGATGTCATTAGTTTAATTTTTAAATGTTGTATTTTTCTATAATGCCTCTGCTCAATGGGAGAAAATCTTCTATTTTTTACCGTCAAATTATGGCATTATGCCATTTGTTTTATATATAGATAGATTCATATGGAAAATATACTTAAAAATATTGAGTTTTTTCTAATGTTTCAGGTATAAACATTTTTATTTATTACATGTTTTTTCTAATATCTTCTGTATCATGGCCTATGCTTTTTAGCCTTGGCTTTATACCAATAATATTTTCTTCATCATTCATTCTCTCATCCTTTACTTTCTTCTTATATACTTCTAAAAGAAAGGAGAAAATTCTCCATTTATCTTCCGATAAATTACAACCAACATGTGATGTATGTAAAAAAGAAACCTAATTATAGATTTCTTTTAAAACATAAATTACCTTTTAATCTTATTAGCTATAAATAATAATATGCAAGCTCCAACTACAGACACTATTACACTCCATAAATTTAATCCTGTAACACCAGATGCTCCTATTAATCTAAATACAACCCCTCCTATAAAAGCACCTATAATACCAACTATAATATTTGCAATAGCACCCATCTGCGAATTTTTACCCATTATCATACTTGCTATCCAACCAGATAGTGCACCTAATATTATCCATGTAAGATATCCCATAATATAAACTCCTTTACTATTTATTTTAATTATCTTGTATTTAAAATACCCTATATACAATTAAAATAAACAGTACTGTTATTTTGTCTGCTTTATCATGACTTAAATCAAACTTCTATGACAATTTAAACATTTATAAACTATATACTCTTTAGGCTCCATCTTCTCACCTCATTTTTAGTTATCATTTATATATATATCTGGTTAGATTATAAAAAATCCCACCGGGGAACTGGTGAGATTTAATGTAAATCCTTATTTAATTTTTTGACACATAATCTGGAATAAATTTCAATAATACTATATTAACACACTTATATATTCTTAATGTAAATATCTGTCCTACTAAGCCATCCCTTATATCATTTATATAATCGTTTGTTTCCTCTACTATTCTATTGAGCTTATTCTACAATTTATCTAATTTATTATAATGAGCTTCATGATTATACCCTATAATTGTAAGCTTTCTTTCTATATAAGGAAATTCATTATCAAATCCTTTTACATTGTCTTTTGTATATATAATCCGAATCTAATATCTATCTTTTTAATACTTCTATTTCACTTTCTAAATATTTAAGCTGTGATAATCTATTAAGAAGTAATATTTCTTTTACTAATGCTACTCTATAATCTCTTTTAGCTATTGCTTTAGCCTCTCCTCTTTCTTTTATAATAGTAATATCCGTATTTAGGTCATTCCCATATTTATTTAATTCTATCTTTAGATCCTGCATGTCCTCATTCCCAAAAAAGAAAAACCCAAGGCTTTTATTTTCCCTGGGCTTCTAGAGTCTCTATCTATTTGACTTGATACAAATAATATTTATCTTTATTTATTAATATTAATTTGTAGCAGAATAAGCAAATGGTAGTAACTCTTTTACAGTAATCTTTTTCAATTTATTTTCTATATTAATAATCACTTTACAGTTTGGTGCATAATCCAAAATAAATTGTCTACAATTCCCACATGGTGGTAATATCTTCTCACCATTCTCTCCCCAAACAGCAACTAAACATTCAAATTCTCTTTCTCCGTCAGTTATTGCTGAACCAATAGCTATAATTTCAGCACAAGCACCATGAAGAGAATAAACATTTACCCCTGTCGATTTATAATTACATAATTTAAAGATACTTACTTTGACAAATCTATTAGAATTTCTCTTGCGACTTTTCTTATAGTAGAATCATAATGACTCATATATCTAGTCAAAGTTGGTACATATGTAAGATTATAGGTATAACCTAAAGCATATAAAGTCTCTTCAAATAATTCAGACTCTAACCCTAATTCTTCTAATTTTTCAGCTAAATAGTCTAATTCCCTCCTTGCTAAAGATTATGCCCTAGTGTACTCTTGCACAGATACCATGTTAGGTGAAATATCCCACACCAGTATGCTAAATCCCCAAGCGAATCATTAATGCTATCTTTTGAAATCAATTCTATATTTTACTTCCCCTATTTGTCCATTTGGCTCATAAATAAATGAAATATTATCTACCTCAAAGCTCCAACTAAAATCCATAAATGATAGTTTTTTTAATACTTTTCCTATATTTTCTTTTGTAACATCCTCATACGCTAAACTAATATGAGGGACCCACGATTGTGGGCTATAATAATCACTTATATCTTCCCCTACTTGTTTTAATCTTTCCCAAATAGAATAATGGAACTTCAATAGTTGAACATCTTTAACTACGGGTATAAAAACAACTGGGGATTTTCCAGTAAACAACCCTATCCCCGTTGTTTTTACTTCAAATGGTTTTGTACATACTGCAATATCCTCAAATACATTTATTAATTTGTCCATATCGTAGCTTTCTGCGATTTGCCATGAAAAATGTGGATATGGTGTAACTCTAACTCCAGTTAATCCAATTTCTTTTTCTAGCTTATTCCATATGCTTTCAACCTCTTTATAATAAGGTTGAGGCAGCAATGATACTATACCATGCATATTTACACCTCCATAAAAATCTTACTATATGTCTTACATAATTGTATAGATAATGTTAATTAAACATCTAGATAAGCCTATAAAAAATCATTATGATAACTTAAGATTTGTCTACCTTTTGAATCATTCTTTTGTTTCTTTAGCTTTTATCACTAATACAATTCCATAAATAATTATTGCAAAAGTTATACATAGTGCAAGAAACATAGGCATCTCTGTTGCATAATCACTAGCATAAGTTTTCTATGAACCCGTTTGCATTTCAACACCTTGGATAAATTTTAAACTGTATATTTCTAGTGATAAAACTAAGCCCCCCAAGATGATGGCTAAACTACCAAGTGCTGATTTTTCCACTTTAAATCACTCCCTAAACAATTCATTAATTTCATCTTCAACTTAATATAAAGATTTTTTAATAGATATTATTTTTCTGTTATCAATTACTTGTATAGAAATTATAACATATATCATGAATTTATTTAGACTATATGGTAAATATTTTACTTTCCAATACCGCATTATTCAGTTTTCAAGGTTCAAACTTTTAATTATTAGTTCATATAAATAGCCTTAGTTACTTAAAGTATAAGATAAAAATACCGTAAAATTCTTTTCTGAATTGTACGGTATCAATAGAACTTTTAGTTTTAATAAACACGACGTTTAATATAAATTATGCGACTAAATAATAAGTGCTAGTTTTGTCCTTTCTTAATCAAATTGGACTTCCCATTTCTCATTTCGATATGCATTAAAGCACATTTCAAAGCGCATCATAATCACTATGAGTATTATTACTTCCATCTGCAAACGATCCATACACCATAATTGTATGTGGCTTATATTTATCATTAAGATATGTTATTATCTTGTCATGCATACTTATTCTCCTTTATAAATATAAACTGTCTCTATTCTAACTTTTACACTTGTCACTTAATTATAAAAATCATAGTATATTTAATACAGCTTTATCTGCATTATATTATAAGTATTTTTGCTTTTCAATACCGTATTATTTATTTTTGAAGATTCAAATTATCATATTAATTTCTAATAACTATGATTGAACAGATAGCTTTAGTTAGTTGAACACAACATAAAAATACCGTAAAGTCCATTTCTGAATAATACGGTATTGAAATGAAATATTTAGTTTTATTAATTATGAGGTTTGGCATAAACAATGTGTATTAGGATTACTAAATATTTAGTAATGCATTTGAAATTTCCTCAAGTTTTTCATCAGTTATACCAAATTTTTTCTTAAATCTTTCATCTTCCATTCTTGCAATAATTAATCTTGTAAGTAGATATTTCCTTAATAATGTTTTGTATCTTCTCAATTGATTCTTCATCATCGTTATAACCCTTAATGATAGTAACTTCAAATATAAATTTTCCCTCGTATTGTTTATTAAAGTAAACCATGTTTGAAATATATTCTACTAATGTATATCCTTCAATTAGTCTCTGGATTTTTTGAAAATCTTCTTCTGTTATTACTTTTATCTCTCCAACAACCTCATCACATTTATTAGCAATTTCTATATATTCATCTCTGCTAGTAAATATCCATTAGAAAGTAATCTTACAGATAAATCTTTGGCTTTTATAAGATCAACAATATCACCTATTTTATCATTTACTAAGAATTCTCCCTTTGAGTTAATAAATATTAATTCTGATTTTGTACTTTCTATCATGATTTCTAGTTCGATTAATGAACTATCTATTTTATCAAATGTTGGGTACCTATCTTACTTTGCGACCTTCCAATAGGACAAAATATACAGTCAAAGTTACAATATTTTTCTGGAAGAATGTTAACTTCCAGTACCCTTCTTCCATCCTCAATATAAACATCTTTATAACTAAAAACACTCATCACTTATTATCCTCAAATTACTTTATTGATACTTCTTTACTGTTAATATCAAGAATTGAAATCTTACATGTTCCACCCAAATCATCCTGTACTTTTTTTGCTAAATCTCCTAAAGCATTCTCAAACTCTTTTAATCTTCTTTCATCAATTAATTCAATGCATAAAAATGCATTCTTTGTATCTTCAGTAAGCATTGTTCTTACTGATTCACGCCAGTTCCAACATCTACAAATTGCTCCTTGGTTATCTTTATATACTATTTTCCCTTCATATAGTGGTGCATTTTCATCTGTTCCTAATGTAATAAAATTTTCATTTCCAACTGCCTTAGTCAATCTAATATTCCCAACAAATGTATCTATATCCTTACCTCCGCAAGGCAATCCATATCTTAATGAAATAGAGTTGTAAATATCAACTAGAGGATTAATGGTCCCTAAATGGTTTCCATTATGCACCCGTTTTAATAATGCCTCGATTGATGACCTTGCACCTTTCTTTGTTTTAAATTTTTAAAACCCCTCTCTCCATACCTTTATAACTTCGTTGCTGCTGAATTCTTCATTCTTTAAATATTTTAAAGCTTCCTTTTCTGAGTTATAAATCATATCTTTACATTTGTCTTCATCTTTTATAGAGTTATCTATGCCATGACAAACAACAATGCCAATCCTTACATTGGGAAATAGGTTCCAAAAGTCATCTTCAACAATAAATTTCTTCATTAAAGTATACATCCTCAAAAATAAATAATGAAAAAAGCCATAGAAATATTATTTAATATCTTCCAGGCTTTTATCCCTCCGTGTACACAGTCAACTGTGCGTTTTCTCTTGGACCTGCCAGCTATAAACTGCGGAACCCTAGAAAACTTAAATATATAATTAAATTATGATTTACAAATTTAAAATTACAAACTAATCTTAGCATAATATTAATATTAAATCAATTATATGTCTTTCTTCGCAAAATTCCACTTATTTTAATATTGCATCTTATATTACAGTATCCTAATAAAATATTTAACTTTAATATTCATAACGTCTAATAAGAATATTACTAAAATTGATATTAACTATCTATTTGCCTCTCCTGAAACATGCTCTATAATGATTTTTATTACTTTAGTTCCTTTGCTTGCCTTTTTAATATATTCTTTTCTTTCTTCAATATAATCTGGGGAATATTTATTTAGTATTTCTAAAAGAACCATATTTTTTTCATCATCATAAACTTCAATTGTCTTTCCAAATACAATTACACTCTCATACTTTGTACTAAATTCGTCAGGTAGAATGCAAGTTTGTACTACTACACAAAAAGATGCTTTAGTATTATTTAATATATTATCTAATTTATGTCCATTTACAGTACTATGAAAATATATTAAATTATTTAGGTATGAAAATAATTTAGTTAATCATTTATTAGATGCTATAAATAGAATTGACATAGCATTAGAAATAATTTCTTCCCTTATATATGATGATTACTTGAATTTTATTTCTAGTAATTACGGAGGTGAAATTCAATATATAAGAAGATCATTAAAACTAACTCAAGAGGAATTCGGAGATATTTTAGGTGTTCATAAAAAACTATTCAAATGTGAGAAAAACAACAAGCATATCCAACTAGGGAAATTTTTATAAAAATCAAGATACACAATATAATATTTTTTATCAAAAACAATAAAAAATGTCTTACGCTTCCTTTATAACATGTATGGGGTCAGCTCCACCACCACTTCCGCCGCCTCCAATACCGCCACCAAGGTCATTCATTTTTCTTGCTAAAGCTGTTGTTCCTACCTGACTAAGTAAAACAAGGCTTAAACAAAGAACCATTAATATTTTATTAACTCTGCTTATCATAAACTTATCCCCTTTAGTTTGATATTATTTATATTCTATATAAAGGTTTGATTTTCCTTTTTATTTTCATAAGTAAGTTCATACAAATTCAGTCATAATTCACAAATAAAAAAGGACCAGAAATTTAATCCTGATCTACTTTAATAATTTATCTAACCCTTTGTCTCCATAAAACCTATCTACTAGCTCCAGAATCATTATGCTAAATAAAAATAATAATATAAATCCTATAACTTTATTGCTTTTATTGATGCGGACATAATATATTCTCCAACTTTTAAATTATGTGCCCATTTTTCAGCATATTCCTTTGATACTTCTTGGGTTTCAATACTAATATCACTAAAACCAGCCTTTTTTAAGTATAATTTTAATTCTTCAACCGAAGATGCCCCAGTAACTCATCCACAATAAAGGTTCTCATCTTGTTTCATTTCCTCTGTTAATTCTCTAATAAGAACTATATCAGAAATAGCAACTCTACCGCCCTTTTTTAATACACGATAAGCCTCGTTATATACCCTTTGTTTATTGGGAGACAAATTTATAACACAGTTTGAAATAATTACATCTGCAGTATTATCTGCTACAGGAAGATTTTCAATTTCTCCTAGTCTAAAGTCTACATTTCTATATTTATATCTTTTAGATATGACTCTTGATTTATTAATCATCTCTGGAGTCATATCAATTCCAATAATATACCCCTTAACTCCAACTTTTTTTGAAGCTAAAAAACAGTCAAATCCTCCTCCACTTCCAAGGTCTATAACAGTTTCACCTTCTTTAAGATTAGCTATTAATTGGGGATTTCCACAACCTAGCCCCATATTAGCTTCCTCTGGAGCAGTTAATATTTCTTCATTAGAATATCCAATTTTACGTGATATCTCTATTGAAGATTTCTTAAGCTTAATATCTCCTCCACAGCAGCCATCCCTTTTTACATTTCCAGTGGCTATTTTACTATAACTATTACGAACAGCATTTCTAACATCTACTTTTTTAAAATCGCTCATCTTTTCGCCTCCATTAATTATTTTTACATTTACAACTGTTTTCATTTATAATCTCTCAAATTTTCACAAGTCATTCCACTATTTTTATATTCATTTAATTTTTCTATATCTTGCTTACATATATCTATTTTATTGAGTTCATTCTCTAGAAGTTCTTTTATAAATGGAAATTGTTCCAAAGTTTCTTTATTTAATTTATAATATATCCATTGAGCTTTTTTCTCATATGCCACAATCCTAAGCATATTTAACTTAGTGAGATGTCTTGAAGCGTTTGATTGTGTAATTCCTAATATATGTTCAATTTCACACACACATAATTGTCCATCTTTTAATATGTTTAATATTCTAATTCTATTTTCGTCACCTAATGCTTTCAATATTTGCACTATATCCATTTCATATCTCCTCATAATTTTATATGCTTTTATGATTATATTCGTTTATACTCATATACTATACTTAATAGTTAAAATTGTCAATAATCGATTTTATAATTCATATGAAATATTCTTATTTTCTAATACCACATTATTCAATTTTCAAAGAACAAATTTCCCTAAATAATTCGCAACATCTACAAGTTAAATAATAACTACATATTTTAATCTTTTTAACAAAAGGCTGGAATGTACTTAAAACTAATATCTTTATGGATTTTACTTCTAATTTTAATTAGTATGATCATTGCAATCACTAAGTTTATAAGGCATCTTTAAAAAATAAAAAAGACCAGAATTAATTTTCTAATCTAATAACTCTTAACGCTTCAGGAGAATTCCCTTTTCTCTATATAAATCCTTTAGCTTCTAAAGTTTTTAAATATCCATATACAGTAGGGGTTGACTTAAGCCCTAATATATCTCTTATCTCTCCAACACTAGGAGCATATTCGTTTTGTTTTATGTAATCTATTATTATATTTAATACTTGTGATTCTCTTTCAGTTAGCATATAAATTCCCCCTTTACTAGATTGTATCAGAACGTCCGTTCTGCATAAAGGAGAATTTATCAAATTATGTAGAGTTACAGTAAAAGGTCTACATACCTTGATTTGTTTGTAGGCCTTTTACTATTAATTTATTAAAATAATATAATCTATCTAATTTTATCTAAATCTAATACCATTTTATATCTATGATGCCCTTTTCCATATTCATCTTTACTCAATTCATCAATCTCAAATCCTAACTTATTCTTATATAGATGAATAGCAGATTGGTTTTCTATATCTACGGTTAAACTCATTCTCTTAAATCCCTGTCCTATAAGATTTTTACAAACGCCTATTAAAAAATGATATCCTAACCCTTGTCCCTGAAACTCTTCAACTATAGCATAATCAAACAGATAACATTTATCTATGTCTTCCCAGTCTCTCATTAAAATAGCTAGACCAATTACCTTTTTCTTATTTTCTTCTTTTAATAAAAATACATTTCCATGCCGAATTTGAGGAACTAATCCCCATTCGTCCATCCCCAAGTCTCCAAAAATGCTTACTCCAAAGGTTACCATCCGTTTCAATATATTAAGATCATAATCTTGGACCAAATATATCTTAAGATTCTTAATATCTCCATCCAGATTATCCACTACTTTTTTTGGTAATGCTCTTACTTCTTCTAGATACACCTAATCATCTCCTAATACCTTTTCTATATATAAGTATTTCCTCATAATATACAGATTAAACATTTTTTACCTTCTAAATTTCTTTAACTCTTGTAGTAGTAATCTTACCATGTACTTTACTCAATGTTTTAATTTTTAATGTTGGATTGCTAACACCAAATTCTTCTATAATGTCTTCTAGTAGTTTAAATTCTTTTCTCTTAATAACAATTTCGATTTTATATCTTTCTTCCTCATTGTTTTCACTGTAATTACTGGATTTATAGAATACTTTCAAAAAATAAAAAAGTGACTTGGAAGTAATCCTGATCAAATTTAATCTATAGTTTTTCCATCTATCTTTTGCATATCTCATACTATGAAACTCTTTAGCATCAGCAAAGACCCGTTCTATAGCCTGACTTCGTAACATATAGAGTTCTTTGCTGCCAGTAGTATGCCTTATATCCTCTATTTTTTCAATATACTCTTCCCCAACATGACGAACAACGAGTTTCACATGGTTTTTGCTTTTCGTGCATTGCTGTAAAAAAGGACAATCCTTGCATTTTTCAGGGCTGGTCTTATAAAATCTAAGTCAATCACTTTTTCGAGTTTCCTAACCAAATGTTCCTCCCGCACAAGATCTTCAAGGCAGAGCATTTCCTTCTGAAATTTATATGTTGCATTCTTTTTACTCATCATCATATATCACCTATATCATTACAGCATATTTTGTTGATTTTCGGCAGTTTCCAATAAAAACAGCACATACCTTTTTCTTATGTATGTGCTGAATATTTATGGTATAACACGCAAGCGTAGAAAAACTACATAACCAAGAAGCAAAGTCTTTAGTGGCTCTAAACGGTAGGTAAGTGTATTTTAATCCACTATCTGAAACGTAAATACAACGGGGTTTACAATATTTTCGCTAAGGGGAGACACATCAACTGACTTAATCTTCAGTTTTATTCCCAATGCTTTTTGGTATTCATACAAACGCCCACCTGCGCATCTTTCAAAATATGTTTCAATTGATGCCGGAAATCGAAACATTCCTTTTGGCGCATGCTTGTAGTATCCATGGTTACAGGCAAAAGTGACTGTGATTGTATTATCATCATTCAAAACGGCTGTTCTGCCAAAGGTATTTGTAAATAGTTCCAGCCTTTCGGCAAGGGGTTTGTCAGCGTGTTCAAGTGCGAAGGCTTTACGTTCTTTATCGTACCCAGTACCACTACAACTTCCGTTTTGCTCGTATAGTCGGAAGCGTTGCTCCTTGGTGAGCTGTTCTTCCATCGCTTTTATAAAATTTTCATCGCATTCGTCTCCCTTATATGTTTGAACAATGTGCTCAAACAAAGGCAATATATCATCAGGAATTTCGTTTTTACGCATTCGCATAATTTTCAGCATAGTTTTCATTTGCCTAGACCCTCCTCTTTAATATCCATCACAAGATAATATAAAATTTGTTTGTTACATCATAAAATTAGTATATTATACCAAACATTTCTTTTCTACAGTTTAAATATAATATTAATTTAACCAGCTTGCATATTATCCGACAAATGTTATCTACATTATAACACGATTCATACAAAAAGGCTATCGACATATGAACGTCGACAGCTTGAAATAGGATCATTAATATCCTATTCTATTATTATTCCTTTCTTCAACTCAATTGACAAAACAGCTATAGCTCTTGATGCTATATAAGCTATGTAATCCTTTTCATCTTCTGTGAATTCCATAACCCCTAAAGAACTTAAAAATCTCCTGCTATAAATAATAGGCTCTCTACCATTATTTATAGCCCTTTACATTAGATTTTACTTATATAATTTAATATTCAAATTAAAAATCCTTCTTTTTTATATTTTTAAATTAAAATATATCAGGATTGAGTTTCTGATTTAATAAGTCTCAATGCCCGAGGGAAGTTTTCTATTTCTAACTATAAGAATTTCTCTATAATAAGAATTGTAATGATAGAAGCACATATAACAGAAATTAAAGCAATAATTGTTTTATATAATTTAATTTTAGGATCATATAAATGGTCCTTTGCTAATGGACCTATATCAAAATATTTAGTTTTTCTATTTACATAGTGAGATATTAAATGATTAAAAAGTAAAGACTGTTCATTAAACCAAATCCTCTAAATGTCCTGTATCATTAATACATTTTACAGTTAGTTTATTATTTAAAATATCATACACTATCAGCTGTATTATTTCCTCCTATACTTGTGGCCACTTGTCTCCATTATAATCCATTTATATATCTTAATGTAAATATCTATCTTACTAAACTACCGTCTACATTGTTTTATTCAAGTCACTTCTATATTTATTTAATTCTATCTGCAGATCCTGCATGTCCTCCCTCCCAAAAAACAAAAACCCAAAGATTTTATTTTATTATCCCTGAGCTTCTAGAGCCTCTATCTATAATTTAATAATTACGGTATCAATAAAAATACCCCATGATTCGTTTCTAAATAATACGATATTTTAAGTAGTTATTAGTTTTTTATAATTATTGCATCTAGAAAAGATAATCTAAAGTCACCAAGCATCCCTAAAGTCAAAGTCCGTTTGACTTTATTCATTATTTCTACTTAATGCTAAAGATTGGCTTTTAGCCATGTAATTAAATTCTCTAACATACTTGTCGTAACCCTGTGGTTAACATTACTAAACTCTATTATCTGTAATTTCTCTTGATTATTTGTGTAAATAGGCCTTATTCTATCAACAAATTTTCTCTGTATTTCAATAGGTATAGATGTATCTTCTACTCCATGAAAAATTGAAATAGCTCTATCTTTTATCTTTTCTTCATGTGTCATCGGATCATACATCTCAATTTCGTCTTTATAAAGTTCACTCAGTGGCAAAACATTCATTTTTATGCATTCTTGCCACGCAAAGGCTCCATTAAATCCAGCTAGGCATTTTAAGTCGTCATGCTTAATGAAAACTCCCCCAGCTGTTATTGCCCCCATTGAACTTCCCATTACAGCTATCCGTGTTGGATCAGCGTCATGTTTTTCTATTGCATTCTTAATGAGCACATCGGATTCTTGAATACTCTTAAATATTATTTCCCATATATATTTTACGTCATATTCTATTGACTCTCTTTCACCATGGTATAATGCATCAGGTACAATTACCTGATAACCGAAACTGGCAATTGTCATTGCTTGAAATCTTATAAAATCTTTACTTGAATACAATCCATGATAATAAATAACAGTTGGTAGTACTCCAGTATATTCTTTTAGATTAAACCTTAGGTATGGGATATCATCTACTTTTTCTTCTGTAATCATCACGAATGGATTCTCTTGTCTAAATATTGACCATTCCATTTGTACCATCTCCCTTTATCTTTATTCTTGATTTGTAATTCAAAAATCAGCTTACTAAGCAATTTATTTAGTCTAACCATTGTGTTCCTATCCTGTCAGTAATACCAATCATATTAGAGTATTTTCTAACCTCTGTCGTGAATTAAATCTAATCTAACTTATTTAATAATCAAATTATACCATCTTTCTTATATTGACATAATGGAATCTTGATTTTCAATACCGTATTATTCAATTTTCAAGGTTCAATCTTCATATCTTTATTTCCAATAGTTATTTAAAAGATAAGATAAAAATACCTTAGAATTCTTTTCTGAATAATACGGTATTTTCATAAAATATTTAATTTTAGTAATCATGACATTTAATATGAAAATGACATACTAGATTTTATTGAATACTTCATTTAAAAATTTATGTGTTTCTTCATGACATAAGACCCCCATTAATTCGTCTTTATCAAAGAACCTTACTATATCAATTTCTTTATCTTCCGGCTTTAGTTCTTCTCTGTTACCCAAATATTCTACATAAAACATCACCGTTTCTTGTCTATCATACTCATGTGCTTTAGGGAATGAAAAACAAATTTTTGTCTCAAACCTATTGATAATTCTATAGTTAGTAGAGCCTGTTTCCTCTTTTAATTCTCGCAAAATTGCTGATTCTAAATCTTTGTCCAGCTCTTCTACCCCACCTTTTGGAAAGTCCCAATGTCCAATTATATCTTCATTATTATTGGAATTTTTAACTTTATGAATTAATAAGTATTCGTTCTTCTGAAATACAACTGCGCCAACTGCTTTCCTTATTTTCATTAGCATTCCCCCTTGCCCAAATGTTCCCAAGTATAAACTATTACCAATTACCTATGCGAATATTATAGCATATATCATAAACTTATTGGACATATATGATAATACTCTATTTTTCAATACCGTATTATTTAGTTTTCAATGTTCAATTGCACATAAATGATTAATTATTATTCTCAGTATCATATTTATTTTTAGTTTTACATCTAGCACATATCGTTGTCCCTTTTCCCTCTGCTTCAAGAAGTAATTTACCACATTTAATACATCTTATTTTTTTCATTTTCATTTCCTGCCTTTAGCTCACCATCTCATATAGTCTTTTCTTTACCTTTCTTGGAATAATATCCTTTACTCTATAGATGTATTTATCCTTATGCTTTTTATCTTCATGTTTCTTATATTCTTCCATAGCCAGTTTTTCATATTTCTTGGATAGTTCTATATCTCCGTTTAAGTTCCTTACTGTATTTCTATGCTATCTTATTCATAGTCAAGCTTATCTTTATTTTCCAGCTCATTTAGAATTCATATTCATTGTAATCTTATTCCTACTCTATATTATTTCCTTTATCTTTTTCTTTGTGTGCTTTCAGTAATAACACAACTATTGTTAGATATGACGTAAAAGAGGTCGTACAACTAATTAAATAAATATAATCTTAGATAAAAAGTAGAAACTGTTGTGAGGACTTCTGATAGAAACATAAAAAATATATCTGTAACTTCAGACCTTACTCTTTAAACTAGAATAAGAACTATGAGTACAAATACAAGCAACGGCCATCCCATATCTACTTTTACTAGAAATATAGAAAACCTTCTTAATAGAACAACAACTCCCGTTAGATAAGTAAATAAATTAATCCAGGGCTAAATTCCCTGGATTAATTTATTTACTCATTAAAGTTTTATTTAATTTGTTTAGTGCTCTTGTTTCGATTCTTGACACATAAGATCTAGATATACCTAGCATGGCAGCAATTTCTCTTTGTGTCTTACAACTTCCATCTATCAGACCATATCTCAACTCAATAATGACTTTCTCTCTATCCTTTAAAACCTGATTTATTGCCTTATATAATTTTTTTATTTGTAATTTTAAATCTACCTCATCTAATATTTCATCTACATCTGACCCTAAAATATCTAGTAAATTTATTTCATTGCCTTCTTTATCCATACCAATAGGTTCATGTAAAGATAACTCTACTTTAGTTTTTTTAGTCGATCTTATAGTCATTAGAATTTCATTTTCTATACATCTTGCAGCATATGTAGCTAGTCTTGTACCTTTAGCTGGATTATAAGTAGATATTGCTTTGATTAAACCTATTGTGCCAATAGAAATCAAATCTTCTGTTTCTTTTCCTGTATTACTATATTTTTTCACTATATGCGCAACTAATCTTAGGTTTCTTTCTATTAGTATATTTCTTGCATCTTCATTTCCTTCTGAATAAAGCTTTAAATACTTCTCTTCATCTTCCCTAGAAAGTGGCTTTGGAAAAGAATTAGAATTTATCATATATCCACAGAGGATTACAAACGGCCTTAATATTATACTAAAAATTAATAGAATTGCATTTTTCATATATTACACCCCCCTTTAGTCATATATAAGTATATGTAAGGAAGTGTTAATCTTTGCAAGTCCTATTTATTTAACATGAAAATTTCTCTACAAATCCTTTGGAAAACAGGTGCTGCAGATATGGATCCTGAATTAGCTTCTTCAACTAATACAGTAATTACATATCTTGGATTATCTCTAGGATAATATCCTGCGAACCAACCATGTATTGTTGGCTTACTTTTAAGTAGACCTTCTGCAGAACCGGTTTTTCCAGCTGCTCCTCCTATATCATCTAATTTTATTGCCCTTGCAGTTCCCGAGTATACTACTTCTTCTAAAAATTCTTTAGCTATATTAGATAATTTTTCTGATAATATTCTTTTATCTTCCATTTTATTATAGTCTTTTATAATTTTGCCATCCTTCGTGGTTATACCTTGTACTATAGACATATCTTTTTGAACTCCTCCATTTGTAATCGTTAAAAGCATATTAGTAATCTGCAATGGCGTAGCTTCTATCTTTCCTTGACCTATTGAAATATTTCCTATGGCTGGCCCTAGTAACTCTTTTCCTTCTGGTAAAATTCCTTCTACCTCTTCAATAAGCCCAATATTAACCTTTTCACCAAACCCTAACCTTTTGGCCATTTCAATTACCTTTTTTGCTCCTATCTTTTTCCCGATCTGTATAAAGACAGAATTACATGATTTGGCAAATCCATTCTTTAATGATATATCTCCATGAGTACTATTACAATTTATAGTTACGTTATTTATATTTTCATAACCTTTGCAATAGAATTCTTGATTTATAATATCTGGTTCTTCTTCTAATGCAGCTAACAGTACTATTATTTTAAAAATAGAACCTGGTGGGTAGGAGACCTGAACAGCTTTATTATATAAAGCCATATCTTCTCTATTAAAGTATTCCTCCATATGCTCTTGATTAAAGCTAGGTCTACTGGATAATGCTAATATTTCACCTGTCTCTACATCAGCTACCATTACAGATCCTTTTATATCATCCTCATCTAAAATATTTTCCACTAAGCTCTGAATATAATAATCAATTGTAAGTCTTACTCCCGCAGGCTCCTCAGAAGTTACAGTGCTATCTACATAATAAGAACTGCCTAGAACTAAAGATCTGTTTTTATCATATTCTATGAATAAAGATGATTTATCAGATTTATTTAAAAACTCATCATATACTTTTTCAATACCAGACTCTCCTCTATTCTCAGCTTTATTAATATATCCAATAACATGAGAAAGTAGATTTGTTTTTGAATATCTATTTATAATATCAACTATAAAAATATTGTTGGCATTTTCAATATCGATTTTCCTTGTCAGAGGAATCTGAACCAATTTATTATTTGTATCTAAAATTTTATTTATTTCTATAGTAGATAACTCGGTATTTTCTTTTACTTTTTTTAATATCTCCTTATTTTTTATAATAGCTTCCCTTGGAGCTACTAAAGTTTTTGTCACCTCTCTATTGGTTAACGGGATTAGATTTCTGTCATATATTGTCCCTCTTTTAGATCTTAAATTAATTTCTGTGCTTCTTTGTTTTAATCCTTGTAATTTAAGATCTCTATTATCATATATCTGCAGATAATATAATCTTCCTAATAAACCTGCAAAGAGTAAGATGGATATAAAGTAATAAAATTTTATTCGCGAATAGATAGTATTTCTCTTATATCTAGACATAAAAAAACCTCCCTAGATAGTGTTTCCACTTTTAGGGAGATTAAACTTAATTATTAAGTATAGAATTAATCTTTGCAACTATTATATCTATGGCTACCTTATTATAGCCTCCTTCAGGAATTATGATATCCGCATATCTTTTAGTAGGTTCAATAAATTGAAGATGAGCTGGTCTTACTGTTTCCATATATTGTAGTATAACAGAATCGAGAGTTCGTCCCCTATCCTTAATATCTCTAAGTATACGTCTAATAACTCTAACATCAGAATCAGTATCTACAAATATTTTAATATCCAATAAGTTTCTTATTTCCTCTTCAAATAATAGCAAAATTCCTTCTAATATTATTATATCTTTAGGTTCTACAGTTATAGTTTCTTCTCTTCTTGTATGTCTTTCAAAATCATATATAGGTTTTTCTATAGATTTATTATTCATTAAATCCTTTAGATGTTGTATTAACAATTCATTGTCAAATGCAAAGGGATGATCATAGTTAGTTTTTACCCTTTCCTCAAATGTTAGATTGCTTTGGTCCTTATAATAAGAGTCTTGTTCTATAACCGCAATTTTCTTTTCATGGATTGATTTAAAGATTTCTTTAGATACAGTTGATTTGCCAGAGCCTGTCCCTCCTGTTATCCCAATGAGTAATGGTCTTTTCATCTTCATTCCTCCCTCTCTTTTCTAATCATATCCATACTATTGACTGGTCTTGTCATAAGAATCTTAACAACCTGTTGTGGATGTGGGGCTACTTCTATTTCATTCCCTTCTTCATCCCACATTTTTTCGATAATCTGGGTAAAAAATTCTTTATTAGGCCCAAAGACTTCTATCTCTTCTCCTACAAACATCCTATTCCTTTGCTCTACTGTAGCAATTTTAGTTTCTTCATCGTAATTTAATATAAGTCCAACAAAATCATATCCTCTAACATAGGAAGATGTACTATACACTTGAGCCTCATTAGTAGGTTTTCCAAGATAAAATCCTGTTGTAAAATCTCTATGACTAGCTTTTTTAATTTCCTTAAGCCATTTTTCATCAAATCTATAGTTATCTGGATTTTTATAATATTTATCTATCGCCATTCGATAAGCCCTAATAACCGTTGCCACATAATAGGAGCTCTTAACTCTTCCTTCTATCTTAAAACTCTTTATACCAGATTTAATTAGCTGGGGAATAAATTCTATCATACAAAGATCTTTAGAATTCATAATAAATGTTCCTTCTTCATCTTCAAATACTGGGAAGTATTCACCAGGCCTTTTTTCTTCTACAAGATTATATTTATATCTACATGGATGAGCACAATCTCCTCTATTAGCATCTCTGCCAGTCATATAATTACTAATTAAGCATCTACCAGAATATGACATACACATTGCACCATGAACAAACGCTTCTATCTCTAAATCCTTCGGAAGTTTAGTAGACATAGATTCTATTTCTTTAAATGATAACTCACGAGCTAATACTATTCGTCTTACTCCTAAGTTATACCAGAACATCATTGTTTCGTAGTTTGTTACAGATGCCTGGGTGCTTAGATGTATTGGTAATTCTGGAACCGTTCTTCTAATTACTGAAAACATTCCTGGGTCTGATACTATAACTGCATCAGCTTTTATTTCATAAAGCTTAGTTACATATTCTTCTAGACCTTCCATATCTTCATTGTGAGGTACTATATTTAAAGTAATATATACTTTCTTTCCTCTTTCATGAGCAAATCTTATACCCTCTTCTATTTCTTCTACAGAAAAATTCTTTGATGCTTTTCTAAGTCCAAAGCTATCTCCACCTAAGTAAACAGCATCTGCTCCATACATTATAGCCATCTTTAATTTCTCCAAATCTCCAGCTGGTGCTAATAGTTCTATTTTATCCAAGATATTACTCCTCTCTATATGTTATAGCTACCCCATCTCCTATTGGTATAATACTGGATGTATAGCCTTCAATTTCATTTATATATTGTAAAAACTGTCTCAATCTTTTTACTATGGTTTTCTTTCTCCTAATAACTAAAGTATCTGTGGCAACCATGCCTTTATAAAGTACATTATCTGATACTATGATTCCTCCTGGCTCTAAAAATTTAATGCATTTATTAAAAAAGTCCATATATTGACCCTTTGCAGCATCTAGAAATATAAAATCATATTTTTCATCTAAAATAAGAAGTACTTCTTCCGCTTCCCCTTGTAGGATTTTAATCCTATCTTTATATATGGTCTTAGAGATATTTTCTTTTGCCAAATCTATCATATCGCTACGACGCTCTACGGTAGTTATATTACAATAGTTCCCCGTATATTCGGCCATCAAGAGAGCAGAGTAACCTATTGCTGTACCTACCTCCAAGATGTTTTTGGGATTCTTTAACTTTAACAAAACCTTCAAAAGCTGTGCTACTTCAGGCTGTACAATAGGAACATGATTTTCCTCTGCATATTTCTCCATAATTTTTAAATTAGTATTATTATCAGGTAATAAACTTCTTATATAATCTTCAATATATTCCTCATTTATTTGGTTCAAATTTTATCATCCCTTTTATTTCTTTGGTTTTGCTTTTAAATGTTCTTCATAGGTTTTAGTAAATGTGTGAGTACCATTACCTGTCAATACAAAAAATAAATAATCTACATCTGCTGGATTTACTGCTGCTATTAATGAAGATTCTCCTGGAGATGCTATTGGCGCTGGTGGAAGTCCTTCATGGATATAAGTGTTATATGGCGATTCTATCCTCGTATCTTCATTAGTTAGAACTTCTTTTCTCTCTCCTAAAATATACTGTACGGTAGCACAGGATTGTAGCATCATTCCCTTATGAATCCTATTATGAAATACCGCAGACATTAAAGGTCTTTCCTCATCTACCTTACCTTCTCTTTCTACTATAGATGCTAAAGTAATCGCCTCATTTAATGTTAAATTAAGCTCCTCAAGCTTTGGCTCTACATCTTTTCTATAAACCTTCTCAAATTCATCCAGCATCTTACCTATAATCTCTTCTTCTGTTGAATCAACATAGATTTCATAGGTGGATGGAAATAAAAATCCTTCAAGCCCTTGTTCATCATCTAATTCCTTTAAAAAAGTATATTTATCTTCAAAGTTTTTCTTGTCACTTACTAATTCAAGAAATCTATCCCTATCTACAATACCTTCATCTGATAACTTCTCAGCCATTTGTTTAAGTTCATACCCCTCTGGAATAGTAAATCTTACTGTATTTTGACTTTTGCCACCCTTTGTAAGGCTATCTATTATATTCTCAAGATTCATGCCAGTAGATAAATTGTACTCTCCTGCCTTTAGTTTACTGCCTACACCTTTAGCTTTCACCTGATACCTGAATATAAACTGATTTTTAATCAATCCATTCTCATATAAAATATCTGCTATTTTAATAGTTGAACTCGATGGAGGGATAATGATTTTTACATTAGAAGGGTTGTCAACTGCCATTGCTCCCAAACTTTCCTTATAATATTTTTGAGCAAAAAATGCTCCAAATATTATTGCAAATAATAATATTATTAATACAGAAAATTTCTTTGATTTAGCTTTCCTTCTATTTTTTTTCATCTTGGTCTTTTCCAATTCTTTAACAACTCCTTTTTATAGTGAATAATTAATAATGAATAACTAATAGCTAAAAGTCCCTGAATCTTTACTTACAACTATTCACTTTTAACTCTTCACTATTCATTGGTTTTTAATATTCTTTTAAATTTGTTGCTTTATCATAAACTGATAAAATGATACTACCAAAAATGGCTACTGATAGTAGTTCTCCTCCACCTATCCCAAGTACAGTAACAAGATACGGAACCTTTGTGAAGTATGATACCCAAATAGATACAATTAATCCATTTAACACTACTGGGGGAATCATTCCTGTTATCTTATTCTTCATTTTAGACGTAATATATGCTGCAACAAGTGTTACCAAAGATCCACCTAATATATCCACTAGTCCAAAGCCAGAATAAGGTGCTAATAATAAATTAGCCAATAAACATCCTACAAATATGCCAGGAACAGCTGCAGATTCCACCAATGGAAGTAAAGCTAAACCTTCTGCAACTCTAAGTTGTATAGGTCCAAATGTTAAATTAATAAATGGAACCGGCAACATCTGTATTAAAACTAAGACTATATATATTGCAGCTATTAAGCTAGCTTTAGTTAAGTATTTTGTCTTCATATTTACCTCCCTGTTTTTCACTCTTCACTGATTATAAACTACAATTTCAATATAATTGGCAATATTATAGGTACAGCAGTTGTACATATTACCCCAGTGATAAATGCAATTATTGCAGTTTCAGGATCAGTAGAAGCGGATATTACTGGAAGTGACGTATCCATAGCTGTTGCTCCAGCCGTAGACAAAGATTCTAATTTTCCAACATATTTAGCTATAATAGGTATTAATATTAAAGCTATTATTTCTCTAAATACATTAGATAAAAATGCTAAGGCACTTAATTCTACATAACCATCTGCAAGAAGCATTGTAGAACTTAATGTATACCATCCTAAACCTGCCCCTACAGCACCGGCTTCATTTATTGGCATCTTAAGTAATAAACCTGCTAACATACTTCCAATTATGCTTCCTGCTATTATTGCTACTGGTACTAATAATATCCTTAAACCCATCTTTTTTATTTTTTGGAATACATCTTTTTGTTTCCCAATATCCATGCCTACAAAAAATAATAATACCATAAGTCCAATGTCTATAATAGTTCCAATACTTGATGAGATAGTAGGCGGCAAGAAAAAGTATCCCACACCAGTCCCTAATAAAACCGCTAAAAATATTTTAAGGCTCAATCTTATCACTCTCCAGTATTATAAACCTTCTAATCATTCTTACAAATATTATGCTAAAAGAAATAGTAAAAATAGATATTATTCCAGCTTTCAATCCTATAGAAAACAAATTAGATATAACTTCATTATTTATTCCAATTGTAACTCCCATTACAAACAATAAAAAAAGTAGACAGAGATTTTGAATTGTATTTATATTAGCTTGCAATTTTTCACTAACTTTATCCTTATATCCAATTACCCCCCCTAATATTAGTATTCCCAAATATAAAATTAATCTTAATCCCATATAATATACCCCCTTTATACAGTAAACAATTCACAATGCACAATTCGCCCTTATTATTATACCAAAATCCCTGGTATAAATCTATACCAGGGATTTTATTATACTTCCATAATTATTGGCAGTATCATTGGATTTCTTTTTATTTTACCATATAAATGATTTCTTAAGGTATCTCTAATATTAGATTTTAACGTTGCCCAATCAGTTATTTTCTTTTGTTCGCAATCTTCAAGTACTGATTTTACTATGCTTCTAGCTTCTTCCATAAGATCCTCAGATTCTCTTACATATACGAAACCTCTAGAAATGATATCTGGTCCCGCTAAGATAGTTCCTTCTTTCTTACTTATGGTAACTACAATAACTATTAGACCATCTTCAGATAGATGCTTTCTATCCCTAAGAACTATATTTCCAACATCTCCAACACCTAATCCATCAACTAAAATATTTCCTGCTGATACACATCCATTTAATTCAGCAGAGTCCTTAGTAAATTCTATAACCCTTCCATTATCCAAAATGAATATATTCTCCCTTGGTAGTCCTAGAGATTCTGCTATTTCTGCATGTTTCTTTAAATGTCTATATTCGCCATGAACAGGTATAAAATATTTCGGTTTAACTAAAGTGTGTATCAATTTCAACTCTTCTTGACATGCATGACCAGAAACGTGAACATCTGCCAATGCTTCAAATATAACTTTTGTTCCATTTTCCACTAAATTATTTATCACCTTTGAAACCGTTTTTTCATTACCTGGTATTGGTGTAGCAGATATTATTACTAAATCCTCAGGTTGAATTTGTATTTTCTTGTGTTCTCCTGCTGCAATTCTAGATAATGCAGACATAGGCTCTCCTTGACTCCCAGTAGTAATAATCGTTATCTCATTGCTTGGATATTTATTCATATCATTAATATCTATTAAAGTACCTTCCTGAATGTGTAGATAACCTAATTCAAGAGCTACTCCAATAGTGTTAGTCATTGATCTACCAGATAAAACTACTTTCCTATTATTTTGCTCCGCAGCATTTATTATTTGTTGAATCCTATGAACATTAGAAGCAAAAGTTGCAACTATTATTCTATGCTTATGATTCATAAATATATCCCTAAAAGTATTTCCTACAGTCCTTTCACTCATAGTGTAGCCTGGTCTCTCTGCATTGGTACTGTCAGCCATTAGAACTAATACTCCTTTATTTCCTAACTCAGCAAAACGATTTAAATCTATGACGTCTCCATCTATTGGCGTATAGTCTATCTTAAAATCACCAGTATGAACAATAGTACCTACTGGACTATGAATTGCTAAAGCTGCACTATCTGGTATACTATGGCCCGTTTTAATAAATTCGATATCAAGAGTTCCTAATTGTATAGTTTCTCCATGTCTTACAACATTTAATTTTACATTTTCTAATTTATGCTCTTTTAGCTTGGTTTCTACCAATCCTAAAGTCAACTTAGTTCCATAAATAGGCAAGTTTAACTTTGCTAATACATATGGAAGAGCACCGATATGGTCTTCATGTCCATGAGTCAACACTATACCTCTTATTTTCTCTCTATTTTTTAATAAATAGGTTATGTCTGGAATAACTACATCAATTCCCAGCATTTCATCTTCAGGAAAAGTCATTCCACAGTCTATCAATATAATATCGTCTTTATATTCAATAACTGTAATGTTTTTTCCTACTTCCCCTAAACCCCCTAAGGGAATAATTTTAATTTTATTTGGTTTTCGCACCGAATCACTCCTCTTTTTCGTCTTATTTTTCCCATTTTTTTCAGTTTATAATCTTTTAAAATAAATATTCGCTCAAAAAATAAATCCCTATCGGGATTTATTTTTTACACTCACTACAATATCCATAGAATTTTACATTATGATCCACTATAGTAAATTGCCCCTCACTTTCGATTTCCTCTTCTAAGGCCTCTAATAGATCAAGCTTCACCTCTGTAACTTTTCCACAATTTAAACAAATCAAATGATGATGGTGATGATTTTCCGAACCTACGCTTAGCTCATATCTGCTGCATCCATCATCAAAATTTAATTTGTAAACTATGTTGAGCTTTTCAAACAACTGTAAGGTCCTATATACAGTGGCAATACCTAAATCTGGGTATTCCTTTTTCACAATATTATATACCTCATCACAGCTTAGATGCTCTTCATGGTTATCTACTATAGTTTTTAATATAGCTCTTCTTTGAGTTGTAAGTTTATATCCTTCTTTTTGAAGTTTCCCTTTAATTATATTAATATCCATTTTTTCACCCGATTATAATACTAAGTTTACAATACTACTATTTTCCATATTTGTCAACTACTGAAGATTTTCTCTTTGCATTTCTTCATAAGCTTCTATTGCATCTTCTAACTCTTCATCATCATCTATGCCAACCAAAAGCAATTCTCCCTCTTCATCTCTTTCCATTCTCAAAATATAAGTAGGACTTTCTATGTCATTTGCTGGCATTAGTGCTGCATAATCTTCATCGTCTAATCCAAAAGTAGCTAAAATAACAAATTCTTGTTCTTTGCCCAATTCATCTAATAAAACAATTCTTTCATTCATTACAATATCCTCCCTTTCCTATCTAAATATGTTTGTAAAATAAATGTAGCAGCGACCTTATCTATTACTGTTTTTCTCTTATCTCTTCTAACCTCTCCTGATATAAGCATTTTTTCAGCTGCCTGAGTCGTCAATCTCTCGTCTTCATATATAATTTCTACTTTATATTTATTTTTAAGTTTATCTGCAAATTTAATGGTTTTTTCTCCTTGAGGCCCCAATGTTCCATTCATATTCTTAGGCAGCCCTACTACTACTTTTTTAATACCATATTCATTGATAATTTCTTCTAAGGCTTTATAATCCTTTTCCTTGGATTCTCTTTTAATAGTCGTTATTCCTTGAGCCGTCATCTGTAATAAATCAGATATGGCAACACCAATTGTCTTATCTCCTACATCTAATCCCATTATTCTTTCCATTATTCACTCCTATATTAAATTACTTTTATGCAAAACTCAGGGCAGACCTTTGCGCAATATCCACATAAAACACATTTTTCATTTGGGGTAGCCACTCCATTTATTAATTCTATTCCATGCTGTTTACACCTTCTAACGCAATTGCCACAACCCAAACAGTAGTCTGCAACTATCAATTTTCTTTTTTTATTTACCAATTTATCTTTCAAATCTTCGGGCATACATCCCTTTTCTAATAAATTAATATTAGCATCTATTTCATCTCTTGATTGCATTCCAATGGCAATAGAATCTATAGCAGAAATAGATTTTACAAAATTAAAGGCATCTTCTACTTCTCTTATTAAATGTCCTCCTCCTAAAGGTTTCATAGCATAAATACCTTTTCCCATTTGATGTATTTCTTCAATTACCTTTAACATCTCTTCTACTGTTCCATCTTGTATACCAATACCATATTTATTAATTATAGGATGGATTATCTCTATTTCTTTTACTTCCCTTGCAGCTAATGCCCCTTCAATTCGATGAGTAGATAACCCTATGCTTCTAATTTTGCCCTGTTCCTTTGCCTTTAAAAAATATTCTATTGCTTCAAAATGACCTCGTACTGTATGAATACTTTCTTGCTCATGCAATAGAAATATATCAATATAATCCGTATTCAATTCCTTCAAAGCAAGTTCCAGGCTATTCTTTGCCATTTCTTCCGTATATGCATAAGTCTTTGTAGCTATGTTATAATCTTCTCTTTTTATACCCTTTAGGGCTGCTCTTATATACTCATAATTTTCATATATCTCCGCTGTATCAATGAAATTAATTCCTTTATCATAAGCATATTCTATAAGATATGCTCCTTCCTTAACAGTTAACCCTGCTTGAAAAGGAGTCATTGTAAGAGAACCAAAACAAAGTCTTGATACCTCAACATTTGTTCTTCCTAATTTAATTCTGTCCATTTTTTCACCTTATTCTACAAATTCTAGATATAGTCCTGCGGTTATTAAATTCATACATATAGCTGCAAGGATTAATCCAGAATCATTAAGTAAAAAACCTCCTATAGCTCCTGATAATCCTGCTATGGCAGCAGTTAAAATTTTATTGTTCTTTTTCTTAAAATAAAATATCGACGTATGTAAAATCATATGTAATAATAATATATATGTCCAAAAAGAGTTACCTATCAATTTAATATTCATAAGTAGTTTTCTAAATATTATTTTATTTAAATAACTTAGTCCATTGTTTTTAGTAAGTAATATTGTATTACCTAAATGTGTAGTGTTTCTATTGAATTTTATATCAATAAATCCCATAATAGAAATAAGTAATATAATTGATATTACCATAAAAAATACCCTTTTTAAATTCAGAACTTTATCTTTGTTAAAAATTTCCACAACATAAAAAACCGTAGCAACTATAAATGCCATGGTACCCCCAACATTAGCCCCATAATGAGGATGTCCTACCAATATAATTGATATTCCCAATAAAAATAAAAGTATTAGGCTCTTATCATTTCTTTTGGAAATTCCTATTGAAAATATAGTTATAGAGCCTAAAAACAACCCAACCATTTCATTACCTATTCCATAATATCTTGCCCCAATTGTAGGATCGTGGGATAACACTGAAAATTTACTAATACTGCCTCTTGAAATCAAATCTAATATTATTATAACAATAGAAATACTTACAATATTAATAATTTGATTACTACTTTTCCTAGTCACCCATAACACAATCAATGATAGTAACATTAAAGTAAAAAGAATCAATATAAAACTATAGATCCTTCTTGGTTTAAATATTGAAACTAGAATAAATATATTTGGAAAAACCAGTATCATTGCAAATAATACCTTAGTAATATCTTTTGTCTTTCCTGATAACCTTATTTTTGCAATAAGAAAAATAATCGCTGAAGATAATATAATCATAGAGAAAATTCCATAATAATATAAGGTATTATATCTTACTTTAGATGTAGTATTTATCTGTTGGCTGTATTCTATTATATCCTTAAGATTTATATCATTCTTCCTAATGGACTTAATTTGGCTACCTGACATGTTATCCATAGGTGCTTTTAAAAAACTCATAATAGTAGGCCCTATATCTATATTGGCAACTATTCCTGCTCTTTCAGTAGTTGCAGAAGTTAGTATTCCTTTTCCAATACCATTTCCCCAAGTTATTATGGGAGATAATTTATTATCATCAACATTTATATCTCCACTATTGGGACTTGTAATAATCAATAAGGATTTATCGTATTTCAATATGGTGATTAATTCTCCAATAAAACTATCTATATCTAATAAGATTCTCTCTCGGATGTTCTTAGACTCATCTTCTGATAAAAAGTCACTATATCTATATATCCTATCTAAATCACCTGTATCCCCTACAATAAGATTTGCAGAACTATTTTTTATCTCGCTTAAAAGTTTTTTATAATCAGTTTTTATTGTAAAGGGATAATCATTGTCTTCTATCGTTATATTATCTATATTGCCATAATCAACCAACCCTCTGGAGTCCATGGGAATCAATGCGGCAGTCTTTAAAGGCATATTTATCAAATCGCCATTACCATAAATCGCTGTCTTTAATCCCACACTATGGAGGTTATCTCCTATAGCACCAATATAAGGCGAAAATTTATTATTTTTATTTAACTTAATCAATCTACTAAAAGATTTATTAACTATGGAGCCATTTAGTTCTCTAGGTAGAAAATCAATACTAGCATAATTACAAGATGATTTTCTTGAAGAGTTAATTGTAAGAAAGCTTTCTGCACCAGTATATCCTGATACACCCCTAGTATTCATCAATCCGATACTGCCACCTTCAATTATTTTTTTTAGATTTTCCATGAATTCTATATCTTTTAGAGTTAGTTTATTTATGACTATTAGATATACCCTTGGATTATCTTCAATTCCGTAAGATAAATTTGGTATCAGTAATATAAGTAATAGAAAAAGCGATAAAATCCTTATTACTTTCAAGTTAATTCTCCTTATTCTACTTCCTATTCTTTAAATAAGATTTAAGAAGCTCCTCTAACAGCTCATCTCTCTCTATACGACATATAGTAGATCTGGCATTGTTGTGACTAGTAATATATGTTGGATCTCCCGATAGTATATATCCAATTATCTGATTAATCGGATCATAACCCTTCTCCTCTAAAGAGGAAAACACTGAAAATATTATTTCTTCTACAGAATCAATATTTTCTTTTGGTGGTTCAAATTTCATAGTTTCATTAAATTTATTATTCACAAAAACACCCCCTAATATACTAATATTATATCATATATTTGCAATGTATAATAACAAAAGCTTATAAAAAAATTAATATAGAATTTTTCTACCTCCTATAGATTATAAGAAATAAATATTAGCTATTAGCTAATATTTATTCCCTTTATTATATTATTTTATTTGTTTTTTTATTAAATCTGGAACAACTGAGAGAGCTTCATCTGCTTTAGTGATGTCCTTTCCACCAGCTTGAGCCATATCTGGCCTTCCACCGCCTCCACCGCCAGTTCTCATAGCTACTTCTTTTATTATGTTTCCGGCATGGATACCCTTTTCAACAATATCCTTAGTCACCATCCCCACAAAAGAAAGTTTATCTTCTTTTACACTAGCAAGTACTACAACACCTGAACCTAGACGATTTCTTATTTCATCACCTAAGTTTCTTAAACTATTCATATCTAAATTATCCACCTTATAAGTAATTAAGGATACTCCTTCTATAATTACTTTAGATGATAATATTTCATCGGCAATAGAAGATGCCATCTTTGATTTGAGGCTTTCTATTTCTCTTTCTTTCTCTTTTATTTCTTCAGCTAAAGTTTTAGCTTTTTCTAACAAATTGCTTTTGTTTGTCTTCAATATATTAGATAATTGCTCTATATTTTCTTCCATATGATTCATATACTCATATACACCTTCACCGGTTATTGCCTCTATCCTTCTAACTCCAGATGCAATGCTTGATTCAGAAAGTATCTTAAATAAGCCGATATTTCCTGTGTTTAAAACATGAGTTCCACCACATAATTCCCTAGAGTATTCACCCATTTTTAACACTCTAACTTCATCCTTATATTTATCTTCAAATAATCCTACTACTCCCATTTCTTGTGCATTCTTAAGAGAAGTCTCTATAGTAACTACCTCTAAAGCTTCCAGAATCTTAGAATTAACAATTTCTTCAATTTTCTTTAATTCTTCAGGCGTTACAGCTTCAAAATGAGTAAAGTCAAATCTTAATCTATTTGGCATAACAACTGATCCTGCTTGGTTAACATGCTCTCCTAATATATCTTTCAAAGCCCTATGAAGAAGATGAGTTGCAGAGTGATTTCTTCTAATAGAATTTCTTCTATTATCATCTACATCAGCTATTACTTTATCACCAGCTTTCGCCACTCCATCAACAATTCTTACTATATGAATTAAATGATCTCCTTTGGAATGCTTAGTATCTAGAACTATAGCTCTGAAATCAGGACTTTCAATAATTCCAGTATCTCCTACCTGCCCACCAGACTCTCCATAGAATGGTGATTCATTTAATATAATAATACCTTCTTCCTCAGCATTTAATTCCTTTACCTTTTGATTATTACTAAATAATCCTATTATTTCAGCTACAATATTAGTTTTTTCATATCCTCTGAAAATAGTATCTAAGCCTTTAAAAATATCTTGGTCACTCCCTGTAGACCAACCACTATCGCCTTCATCCCTAGCTTTTCTAGCCCTATTTCTTTGTTCTTCCATATTTATATTAAATTCTTCCTCATCTACCTTTAAGCTTTTTTCCTCAAGGATTTCTTTCGTTAAATCTAAAGGAAATCCATAAGTATCATATAATTTAAATGCTTTTTCTCCACTTAAAATAGTCTCATTACTTAATTTCATTTCATTTATATATTCTTCTAAAATGGTTATTCCTTGATGAATAGTTTCTTGGAACTTATCCTCTTCTGCCTTTATTATCTTTTTAATCTGATCTTCTCTTGTTTTTAACTCAGAATATTCTATTTGCCATGAATTAATTACAACATCAACGACTTGGCTCAAGAATGCTTCTTCTATACCTAGAAGTTTACCATGTCTTGCTGCTCTACGAATTAGTCTTCTTAATACATATCCTCTTCCTTCATTACTAGGTAACACTCCATCAGATACTAAAAAGGTCATAGCTCTACTATGATCGGTAATTACTCTTATAGAAATATCTTTTTTAGGATCATTACCATAGGTAACTTTAGCGATTTCTTCTACTTTTCTTCTGATTTCTTTAACTGCTTCAGTATCAAATATAGTTTTAGTTCCTTCCATTACACACGTGATTCTTTCAAGTCCCATGCCTGTATCTATATTTGGGTTTGGCAGTGGATGATATACTCCATTTTCATCTTTGTCAAATTGAGTAAATACCAAGTTCCAAACTTCAATAAATCTATCACATTCACATCCTGGTTTGCAATTTGGAGATCCACATCCATATTTTTCTCCCCTATCAACATATATCTCTGAACAAGGACCTGATGGTCCAACTTCCAATTCCCAGAAGTTATCTTCCTTTCCTAACCTTACGATTCTCTCACTTGGTACTCCAACCTCTTTATTCCATATTTCAAAAGCTTCATCGTCCTCTAAATATATTGTCACCCATAAATCTTCTTTATCTATTTCCATTCTTTCCGTAAGGAATTCCCAAGCCCAAGCTGTAGCCTCTTTTTTAAAATAATCTCCAAAAGAGAAGTTTCCTAACATTTCAAAAAATGTGGCATGTCTATCCGTTTTACCTACATTGTCAATATCACCTGTTCTAATACATTTCTGACATGTTGCCATTCTTTTATTAGGCGGAGTTTGCTCTCCTGTAAAATATTTCTTTAATGGTGCCATTCCCGCTCCAATTAAAAGTAATGATTTATCATTTTGAGGCACAAGTGAAAAACTAGGTGCAACTAAATGTTCCTTTTCCCCAAAAAAGTCAAAAAACTCTTTTCTTATCTCATGTAATCCAATCTTCTTCATTATATACACCTCTCCATTTAAGATTATCTTTAACTTCAAATAATTTCGAAGCTAATAAGGTTTTTATCCGTTGTATGAATTGCAAAAAATCGTCCCTAGTAGAGGGACGAGATTCTCTCTTATGATATATTTGGATTATAATTTAATATTCCCGATTTGTCAATAATTAGACTTTAAAAGTGAAGATAAACCAGAAATGCTTTCTTAATAATATGATTTTTCCAAATTTATAGCAAGTTGATATCTATAAATAAAAGTACTTGTAAAGCGGATTTTTTTATCCACTTTTACAAGCACCTTTATCAAATAAGCCTTTATATTTCATCTAATTTAAAAGGATACTTTATTTACAGATACCAGTAAATAGATTGAAATATAAATAATTATCTCTATTTCATTTTTTGATTAATACTCACTAATTTATATATCTAAAAGTTGTATTAGCTGTACTTGGACTATATCCAGTCAATGATGTTTCTATGAGGATTCCATAATTTCCTATAAGAGAATTAGCATTTGCAGTTATTGTAAACTGTACCTCCCCGCTAGCATTAGTGGTCTTAGCAGCACTCACTTTAGAATTGTCTGGAGATGTTAAAGTAAGTTTAGTTGTAGCTCCTTGCAATGGTTGACCATCTTTATTTGTTACCTTTACTGTAACATTTACAATCTCAGATCTATAATAAGAAGTTTTATCTGTCATTACACTTGTTCTTGTTTCCGTATTTGGTGCTGGATTTCCACTTATGGCTTGAACTGCTGCATAAGCGTCCACTATTCCATAACCATATTCTGTACTATTCCCTGCATATTGAGCAGTATTTCTCAATACACTTCTGATTTCTGATACAGAGGCATTTCTATTAACCGATCTCATAAGACCTGCTACTCCAGCCACATGAGGAGATGCCATAGAAGTTCCTGAATTAGTTTGATATTGATTTCCAGGAATTGTACTATATATATTCACCCCTGGTGCCATAAGCTCTAAGCCTGTCCCATAATTCGAGAAAGATGCTCTTCTTCTGTTTGAATCAACTGCACCTACTGCTATAACACTATCATATGCCGCAGGATATGATATACTTGAAGCATATTCATTTCCAGATGCTGCTACTACAACTACACCCCTTGATACAGCTGTTCTACAAGCATCATCAAAGCTTTGCAAATATCCGCCGCCGCCTAAAGACATATTTATTACATCTGCCTGTATGTTTGCTGCGTGCAATACACCTTGAACGATTCCGTAGGTTGATCCTCTTCCATCATCTCCTAAGACCTTTACCGGAATTAATGTTGCATTTTTCATTACGCCTGAAACACTGCCATAGCTTGCTATTGTTCCCGATACATGAGTTCCATGTCCTTGTCTATCCATAGTATCTGTTGAGGATCCACCTGAAAAGTTTCTGCCTAAATTTCTATCAACAAAGTCTCTTAGACTTTGATGATTATGATCTATTCCTGTATCTAATACAGCTATTTTTACTCCGCTATTCCCTGAAGTTATATTCCAAGCACTAGGAGCCTTAATCATTTCATAATGCCATCTTTGATTATTATGCATTTGAAGCCCTATTTCGTCTTCAAGTATATCTCCATCTATTTCTATAGCATAATCATCCAAAGTATATTCATCCGACGCATATACCATATAATTTGGCTCAATATATCTAACCTTTATGCCAGACTCTTCTAAAGTTTTTTCTAATTCTTTAATAGCGTCTTCTTGGCTTCTATATTCCTTTGAGTAACTTACTAAATACACATATCCCATATCTTTAACAATCTGTTCTCTAAAGTCCTCATCTAAGTCATTAAGTTTGATTTTATCATTATCAATGGAAGAGATAAGAGAATCTTTAATAATAAAATCCTTATCTTTGAATATTGAAACATGTTTAGCAATAATATCCCCAGTATTTTGCAGAGAATAATCACTTCCATTTTCAACTGATACTATTAACTCCCCTGATATTGTCTGTATCTCATCACTTCTTAATCTAAAAATATTTTCCTCCTCTGCTACAGCAGTTATACTCATAGATACAATTAATGTTAATACCATCAGTAAACTTAATATCTTTTTCATCACTAATCCCCCTTTGTTTTATCTTGCGTTTTCTCTATATCTGACTATTGATATATTATATACGTCAGGTCTTTGTTAACATAATATCCCTCCTATTCAAAAACAACCTTAAAACCTCTCAAAACTTTATAAATATACATATTAACTTATAAAAACTAATCTGTTCTTATAAATTTTGCAAGTTTTTGAAAATATCGGTTTTAAGGCTGTTATTTATTTTATTTATGTTTTAGTTATTAAGTGCCATTTGTTTCAAAATTCTGTAAATTCTGATTACAATAAAATTTCTAAATCACCTGAATGTATTTCTATTACGTCGTCCTTACCTTTTTGTGCAACAGTTTTATAGTTGTTTTTAAATGGAATAAAATTTAATAAAGATGATAGGATAATACAGATAATTAAAATTGGCATTAATCTTTTTTTCATAATTTTCCCTCTCTTTACATATTTTTTTATTACTTATATAATATATGTAATTAATATGAAATTCAATCCGATTTAAATCGGTATTTTTTAAGGAGGTGACTTTTTGTACTGCAATTTAGAATCATTTAGTGAAGAAATAAGAAATATAAGGAAGAATCTAAACCTTACCCAGAAAGATATATCATTTCTATCAGGAGTTAATGTAGATACCTTGAGCAAAATCGAAAACGGAAAAGTAATACCAAAGCAGGAAACGTTGGATATTTTATCCATGGTATTAAAAAAAGATTTAAATACTATATTACTTAAATATAGATTTAATAACTATTCGAAGTTTCATCAGTTAAAGAATTCAATTGAAAAAATAATTGAAAATGGAAGTTTTATTGAGTTAAAAAATCAGTTAGATAATCTTGATGCAATTATCCATAAAGATGATATGAATTCTTATTTTTCTAGATTAACAAAGCAACTTTATTTCTTAGTCAAAGCTATTTTTCTTAAAATCAGTTGTGATGATTATGAAGAAGCATTATTAAGTCTAATAGAATCTATAAAAATAACTTCTCCAGATTTCTCTCTAACAGAATATAATAATTTTGTTTACAATAACACAGAAATCCGAATTCTCATGAACATAGCACTTATCTTAAATAAAAAAGAATCCATAAACAAATGTCTTGAATTATTACAGTTTTGTCATAAAAATTTAGAGCAAGATGACTGGGAACTTAATATTAGAGTAGTTTACAATCTATCATATACTTATCATAGACTATTTCTTCACGATAGTGCTTTATATTTTGCAAATTTAGGTATAAAAACATGCATAGAAAATCGAAGCCTTTATTGTTTAGCTCTTCTATATACTAGAAAAGGTATTGCAGAACACTTGCTAAATTATGATAATTATATGAATAGTCTTGAGAAAGCAAAACATTTGTATGAAATATCAGATCAAAATGAATTAAAAAGTAAATTTAAAAATGCTTGTAAAGAACATTATAACATAGATATAGACTGACTATATTCTATGAATGATAATATAAATCCATAATCTAAGTAGATTTTTCTTTGCCTATATTTAATGAGAAGGGAAAAAGACACCACTTTTCCATTGGATATAAAAATACTATTATAAGGGAATAAATTTTATCCCTTTATAATAGTACTTAAGTTTTATGATATATTTAGATTATAGTTTAACATTCTAATCAGATCCCCTAATTCTGTGCTCTTGGCGGTTTCCTAAATTTTTTACTTACAAATCTAAACAAAATTATAAAGATAGCAACTACTGGCACTGCTAAAATCATTCCCAATACTCCAAATACCCCTCCTCCAATTATTATGGAGATAAGTATTATCAATGGATGAATTCCTGTTGTTTCTCCTATCACCTTAGGTGCAAGGATGTTATTCTCAGCCCATTGAATAAAAACAAATAATGCAGCTACCCATATTGCTTTTAAAGGACTAATTAAATAAGCAAAAAATACAGCTGGTAAAAATCCTAAAAAAGGACCTATGTAAGGTATAATATCAGCAATTCCAGTTATAAAGCCAATGACAATGGCAAAATCAATTCCCATAATAAGTAGAACTATAGAGGTCGCAATACCTACATATGCGGCCATGATTATTTTTCCCCTGACAAATTTGGATAAAGAATCATCTATTTCACGAAATAATGCTATGGAATCTTTTCTATATTTTTTAGGAATAAATCCCATCATCCTATCTTTAAAATAATTTTTATCTACTAAAAAATAAAATGTTAAAATAGGTGTTAATATTAGACTAACAAACTTTGAAAACGTATTGAGTATTCCACCAATAAAGTTTTTAAGTGCATTCATAACCATATGCTCTATTCCAACAATATTTTCCATAACAACTTGTTGGACTCCTTGAAACATCGGAGGTAAATCACCTAAAGTAGAATAATACTTGTTATAGAGCTCGTCTATTAATGATGAGGCCTTTTCTAAATATATAGGCATATCCACTACAAGTCTTTTTATCTCAGTAGTTGACTTTGGTATTACTAAAAATGCTAAAATTAGAAACATAGCCACTATTCCTAGATATAATAGAAAAACTCCTCTTAATCTATTTATATTTTTCTTTTCTAAATAATTTATTATTGGATTAAAAAGATACGCCAAAATTGCAGAAAATATAATAGTATAGAATGTCTCTGATAATATTGTATATTTTTTAAATAGGTTAAAAAGCAAAAACAAAAAAACTAATCCTATAATAATAGGCAAAAGCTTTTTATCATTAATCCTAATCTTTTTCCTGTCTGAAACAAAATTGTTTCCTATGTTAATAAGATAATATATAACTAACACCAGTAATATAATAGAAAGCGACCAAATCAATTTAATAAAAAAACTTGGTGGATTCATAGTTTATCTCCCCTTTGAATTCGTGAAAAGGCAGCAAGTGCTGCCTAGTCCCAAAAAGAATTCATCCCATCTCTTAAATTAGTTCTTACTTTTCTAGCAGTTCTCATCATTTTCTTTTTATTTAAAGGTGTCATCTTTGAGGTAATAATAATACCTAATGATGTTCCTATAACCGTTCCCCAAAATGCCCCATTTTTATACCTATTATTAAACAATATATCCATCTCCTTTTTCTAATCTATATAATATATATTGTCACTAAAAGGAGATAATAATTCTGTTAGTATTATCTAATATTAGAATTTTTTAGAAAAATAAATGGTTTTATAATTCCTCTAAATCGTGGTTATGATGGTCATCATCGTCAAAATTTACATCATCTAATCCTTCAATATGAACATTATTCTTTTTTGAATAATCTAATAGAGCTGATTTTATAGCTTGTTCTGCTAACACCGAACAATGCATCTTTACCGGCGGTAGTCCATCAAGGGCCTCTGCAACGGCCCTATTAGTCAATTGCATGGCTTCTTCAATTGTTTTCCCTTTAATCAACTCTGTAGCCATACTAGAAGATGCAATAGCAGACCCGCATCCAAATGTCTTAAATTTAACATCTTCAATAACTCCATTTTCTATTTTAAGATACATTTTCATTATATCTCCACACTTAGCATTACCAACTTCACCTACGCCATCTGCGTCTAATATTTCTCCAACATTTCTCGGATTTTGAAAATGATCCATTACCTTTTCTGAGTACATCTATTTTTCCTCCTTTATTTTTTCGTATAGTGGTGACATTCTTCTTAGTCTATCTACTATTTTAATAAGTTTTTCTACTACATAATCTAATTCTTCTTCGGTATTAAAATCTCCTAGTGATAGTCTTAAAGAACCGTGGGCAATCTCGTGCGGCAGACCGATAGCTAATAAAACATGAGAAGGATCTAATGACCCAGAAGTACAAGCTGACCCACTTGAACCAGCAATTCCTTCCATATCTAGACTAAGCAGCAAAGATTCTCCTTCAATAAATTGAAAACACATATTTACATTTCCAGGTAATCTATAGGTTGGATGTCCATTTAATCTCACATAAGGAATATTTAATTGTATCTTCTCGATTAAACTATCTCTTAATCTAATTAATTTATTATTATGCTCATCCAAGTTTTCATAAGCTAATTCAATCGCTTTTCCCATTCCAACTATACCTGGCACATTTTCAGTTCCCGCTCTTCTATTTCTTTCTTGTCCTCCACCAGATATAAGAGGATCAATTTTTACCCCTTGTCTAATATATAAAGCACCTATTCCTTTTGGACCATAAAACTTGTGAGCTGACAGAGATAAAAGGTCTATATTCAATTCCTTAACATTTATGTCAATATGTCCAATTGCTTGAACAGCATCTGTATGAAAATATATCTTATTTTCTTTTGCTATCTCTCCAATCTCTTTAATTGGCTGTATAGTTCCTATTTCATTGTTTGCAAACATGATCGATATAAGTATTGTTTTATCAGTTATTGCATTTTTAAGGTCTTCTAAATTAATTAAGCCATATTCATCTACATCTAAATAAGTAAGATCAAATCCATTTTTTTGTAAATATTCACAGGTGTGTAATATTCCATGATGTTCAATTTTAGTAGTTATTATATGATTGCCTTTATCTTTATTTCCAAATGCAATACCTTTGATAGCCCAGTTGTCAGCTTCAGAGCCTCCCCCAGTAAAAAATATTTCCCTTTTATCTGCATGGAGAACCTTCGCTACCTTCTCTCTTGCACTTTCTACAGCTCTTTTAGATATATTACCTAGAGAATAAACAGATGACGGATTTCCATATTTCTCAGTAAAATATGGCATCATTTCTTCTAATACTTCTTTTTTTACTGGAGTTGTAGCTGCATTATCCATATATATATATTTTCCCATAGACTCATCCTCCTAAGTTTACTGTTTTCTATTTAATTTATTCTCATCATCCACCATATCTTGTAATGTGATGGAGTCAATCACTTCATCAATGCTGTCTTTTATCTTAACCCAAACTAGTTTAGTTACACATTTATCTTCCTTAGAGCATTCAAATTCATCACCCATAACGCACTCAGATGGGGCCATATTCCCTTCAAGAGCTCTCAATATATTCCCTACTGTAATTTCATTTGGCTCCTTCGACAACATATACCCACCTTGAGCACCTCTTACACTATTTAATAATCCTTCTTTTTTTAGAATAGAAAATAATTGCTCTAAATAATTTTCTGATAAATTTTGTTCATCTGCAATTTGTTTTAGAGATATAGGTCCATCACCATGATATAAAGCTAGCTGAAACATTGCCTTTAAGCCATATCTTCCTCTTGTAGATAATTTCATTTTTTCACCTCTTTTAATCCCAACTGTTCCGCTTGGTTTTCATTAATAAGTATATTATACCCTAGTGTTTTTGTCAACATTCATATTTTATAAAATTAGACAAAAAAAGAAGAGCCATTCAGCTCTTCTCTACGGTGCTGGATTACACGGCGGACATTCTAAATCCCCGATTTGAGGTGGGAAAAATTCTGGGAATGGCGCACATTCTAAGAAATCTTCACATATATCTTGCGGACTAAATTCTTCACATGGAGGTGGTGGTGGACAATATCCAAATGTTGGTATTAAGAGTTGTACAGTACCTACTACCTTAATTATAATAAATACCCCAGCTGTAAAAATTAAGTTATCTCCTGTTTGTACTGGTGGTAGTAAAACTTCAGAGCTCGTTTCAATAACTATTCTAAAGTCAAACTCATCTCTGGCATCTGGAATATATAATATTATATCTTTAAATATGTCTGGTAGAAAACCTTCTGCTATTATGTTCCCATTGCAGTCTAGAATCTGGAAAGGAATCCTTATCGTAAATCTCACTCTTCTAAAATTAGGAATATCAGTATCTGTAACTATTAATGTATTAGGTACTATAAATCCAGGTCTAAACCTTATTCTTTCGAATTTCTTCTCACATATTTCTACTTCGATCTCAGGAAAACATTCTCTTTGTTGGCAACTTGCAAATACTTTGTCAACAATAATACAATCACAATCTAACTCCTGACTTATTTGATTAATATTAAATTCAGCCATGCTTTTCACTCCTTTTATTTAATAAATTCATATTCACTAACATATTATGTATAGATATAGTAATGTGCTACTAAATAATTTATGGAGGTGAATTAAATGTTTAATTTAAATATTAATATTGTTATTAATTCTAATAGAGATATATTTATATTTCAATTGGGAGATGATAGAGAAATTATCTATAGTGTTTTTGACTCAACATTAATAGCTTTAAATTCTGATAACCTATATGATAAGAATATATTAAATTACTCTGTTCTTATTGATGAAAATGATATAATACATCTAGTCGCATTAATAAATAATGGAGAATTGAACTATTATAAATATATAGAAGGAAAATGGTCAAAATCTACTATCGCAAAATTTGATATAAAATCAAATATATATAATCAAATAGAAATTTTAATGATTAAAGATAAGCTTCATATAATTTATGATTATTCTAATTTAATAAATTCCAATGTTTGGACTATTCAGCATGTAATCTATGGCACTGAAGAAAAACATAATGCAATTAGATATGTTTCAAAAAGAACTCCAGATCCTTTCATTATAGATGTAGATAAACAAGGTACTATTCATTTATTATATAGAAATAATATAAATAATCCTCAAATTTATCATGTCTTTTATAGTCATTATACTAAAACATGGAGTTCTCTGTCTAAACAGATATCTTCGGATAATAGTAATAATTGGTTGCCTTTTCTATTCATAGATTCTCAGGATAACTTACATGGATTGTGGATAGAAGAAGTAAATAATAATTATCAAGTGAAATATCTAAGAATGAATTCTAGCGGAAAAGAAAAGTATATATGGAAAGATATAAAGCTTCCATATATACCATTATCAAAATATCCGCCAATAATCTTTGAAGAAAATAATAAACTAAAATTAATATCTTTATATAATAATAGTATTGATTTGCTCTATTCTTCTGACTATGGTAACTCTTGGTTAAAAGGGGAAAATAGTGAGACTCTACGTCAGAATACAATATTGGCTAAAGTTAGGTCAAATATAAACAAAATCAATTATATTTATTGTAATATTTTTGATAATCTTAAATTTTATTTTCTAGATTCCTTCTCATATATAGAGTCTCAAAAAACTCCTGAAACTTCACCATTAGAATTAGAAAACAAAGAAATCATTTCAGAACCTTCTGAAATAAAACCTGATATTTTAAATGAATTAGAGAATAAAATTGAATCTATATTAGAAAATTATGATTCTATACACCCTATTTTAAATCAATTGCTAACTAATCAAAAAAGCATGGAGGATAAACTAGACAATATACAAAAATCTATTAACTCAAAAAAATCTTCTTTCTTAAATAGATTTATAAATTAATCTATATGTTTGTTTTTTTATATTTATACTTACCATCCTTTTTCTCAACGAAGTATATATCAAAGGCTCCAATATTTAGCTCTTCTGCCTCTCTGGCTAAAACATCTGCATACCTTATATTTCTAAATTTTATTGAGTAATTGCATCCAGCCTTTAACGTGCAAGGAGTAGATATTAGTTGAAAATTGCTATAGCCCATGGTTTCAAGTATAGAGTATAGAAATACTGCTTTATTCTTTGTTTCAAAAACAGCTATATAATAATTTTGGTCCATAGAATTACCTCCTTCTTATACTATAAAATATTTTCCTTAGTCAATAATGGTTACACTTTTTTATAGCCCATAAGGAACTTCGCTCTTTTTTCTAACCTTATTTAATAAGGATTTTGCGTACACGGATTTCAAAAAAGCTTCCTTAATTTATACTAATATCTCAATAAAAGAACTTTTATAAAGCCCTCAAATGCAAAAACATTTGAGGGTTTCATATCTATACTATAATAATATTTAAAGATGCTCCTACGCTCCTTCATTTCATCTAATTGTAATATAGAGCTTAATAAATTTAGGAAAGTCAATCTATAGCTTGTTTATTTCCATTAATATTGTATGTTTTAATAAATTAAATGGTTACACCTATTAACCAACTTAAAATAGAAAACAAAATATGGCTTTTAACAGCTAGCTCATTTTGACTCCTAATTCACATAAAATCACTAATGATTTAACAAGTGTAATCTCCTTTCAGTAGCAAGTTAACACCTTGTCTAATATACTAAAGTATAAATCAAAATAAAGGAGGGATAAATTACTATGGCTACAGAATTATTTAAACTTGTTATGAGTGCAGTTACAACAACGACAACAGATACTAATCCAGAAGTGGTGAAGTATTTCTATAAATTAAGAGAGGATGAAAGGTCTGGAGGTACTATAACTATTCCATCTACTCAATTCATGGATGATTCTGGTAATGCTGTTACAGGAAATCTTACAACTACAGCAACAGACAATGGATATTACTTGTTATTTGTAAATGGAGTATTACAGCAATCTGGTCTATATACAGTTAGTACCGATGGTTCTCAAGTTGTAATACCTCAAGCATCTACAGTCCCTGTTGATGCACCTATTATCCTAGTAGTAAATAACTTTGCTCCAACTTCTACTTCTACAACTACAGTAACAACTTAACATCTAAATTTAAGGATGTGCCACATAGCACATCCTTTTTAAACCCATATCTCTTTATTATCCTTAAGAACATATTATTTGTTTTATACATAAACTAATTACATCTGAGCCTATATTTATTTTCGGAGTGATATCTATGTACACAAAAGATTCTTCTTTAAACCATGAAAAAAGGTTATTAAAAGCCGATGTTTATCAGTATAACACTCTGTCCGATGGTAAAAAAAGGATTTACACTAATCAAGATGAATTGATAGAATATGGAAGCAGAGGTATCCTCGATCCCAATGATGTTTCTTATTTTAATTTGTTCATTAATGGTGTATTACAACCTAGGGTTAACTATGAAATTGAAAAGGGATTACTGTTATTAAAAACTAAAGATGTTCCTCAAAAAGATGTCGCTATTATTATTTCTTTTATTACCTTTATAGAGGAAGAAACTACAAAACTTAATTCGGCTGTAGCTAAAGGTCATATACCATTAGGACATATCTCTGTAGGTCCCGTTACTGATTCTAATATTATAGTTCAGAATTCCATAAAAGATTATCTAAAACTAGAAAAAAATATTATATCTGGTCCTACATCTATTCCAACAGGACATATTGGCAATTGGAAGTTTTCCCTGACAGTCTCCAATATAGGAAGTATCCCAATTAATAATATTATTGTAACAGATAATATTATTCTAGATTCTATCTTAAACATAATAAACTTTTCTCCATTCCAAGGTGATATCATTATAAATGATTCAACTATTACTTGGAATTTAAATACTTTAAATATAGGAGAATCTGTCACTGCAAATTTTGAAGTAGAGGGTCTTTTCAAAGCCGATGGCACTCGCTTTATCAATAGAAGTTTGGCAATCGGTGATAGCCCATTAGGTGAAGTTAGGTCTGATATTGTCTGTGGAAAATCAATAGAAGTTGTTAGAAGTCTAGATATTACTAAGACCATCACATCTGGACCAACAAAAGTAAATGTTGATAAAACCAATAGCTGGAGAGTAGAAATAAAGATAAGTAATTCTAATAGTAATAATATATCTGATGTTATTATGACAGATACATTATTTATAGATAATATAAATAATGCTAAAATTATCAGTATATCCCAAGGCAATGCTAGTCTAATAGATGATAAAATTATTTGGGAAGTCGGTCTACTAAAGAAATTAGAAACTTCAGTTTTAGTAGTAGACATTATAGGTTCTTTTTCTAAAGATGGATTTAGAAATTTAGATACTGCCTCAGTTCTTGGTAATCTAGCTACTGGTGAAATATTTGCTGGTCCTGCAGATGATATAGAAATCATAGTTTTGCCTGATCAAAGTACCATAAAAGAAAGATTACTATTACAAAAATTTATTGTAGATGAACCTCTAGCAGCCTTCTCGGGTAAGTTCAGAACATGGTGCTTCTCTTTAAAAGTTACTAACTTAACTAGTGAGGTTTTAAAGAACGTAATTGTAACAGACTATATTTTATTTGACGAGATTAATTATATTAATACCCTATTTATAGTTTCTGGAGGCATTCTTGTAGCTCATAATTCTATTATCTGGAGTATTGAAGAGATTCCTCCTGGTAAAACCTTAACTGCTATGTTTAAAATCAAAGGTCTCTTTAATGCTACAGGTTTACGTTCTATAAATAGAGCTATTGCCTCAGGTTTAGATTCGAATCTGGATTCGTGTATACTATCTAGTATATCTTCTGGTCCATCAGTCAAAGTTTTTGACTTTATACATGATTTAAAAAACACCTGTATTATTACTGACAAAGTTTTTTTTCAATGTCAACAAAAATCTTGCTTTAGAAATATAATAGTAGATATAGGTAATGATACTTTCAAAAATATTATATTTAAGCAAGGCTTTATTATAGAAAATACCCTAGTGATAACTGATATAAAGGATAAGCTGAATTTCAAAAGAATTCAGTTTCTCCTAAAAATACCATTTGAAATAACTACTATGGAGGGAGATACGATTAAAGGATATTTACCTGATACACCTCAAGATATCGTTATGTTTACCCCAGATAAAAGAGATGAATTTTCTTTTGATATTCTATTAGATACTAATTCAAAGATTTTAACACAGTCTATTGAATTAAACAATCTATTAAATTTTTCTGTAGGGGTGTTTATAATTATTAAAGCAGTAGAAAAAGTTCAATTATTTATACCTAGTTTTGAATTGAATCCTGAACCTTCTCATTATGAAAACTCTAATAATATTTCAGTCCTTGACACCTTTAAACTTAGAAAACTTCCCAATTTTTTTCCAACAAAAGAAAAGCCATTTTTGCAAAAAGAATCACTAAAATCTAACACCTGTAACCTATGTTCTCCTATATTTGGTAATTTAACTATTAAAAAATATATTATAGCAGGTCCCTTAAATGTTAAACCTAAGGTCACTAATACATGGATAATAGAAATTCAAATATCAAACAATGGGCATGGCCCTGTCAATAATATTATTATGACCGATGACTTATTTTTAACTGATTTGGTTAGTTTTAATATCATTAGCCTAAGCCAAGGCACTGCCTCTCAATCAAATGGCCGGATTATCTGGAATATAGGAGATTTAAATTCTTCTACTATTGTTGTACTAGTTGCAGAAATCACTGGTTATTTTCATAGTCAGAATAGCAAAGTCATATATGCAGAAAATTATCAATATAACACAGTTTCAGATGGAGTCAAAAAGAAATTTACAAATGATGATGAGATAAAGATATACGGTGATAAAGGGATTCCTAATCCAGATTTAGTCTCATATTTTAATTTATTTATTAATGGGGTATTACAACCCAAAGTTAATTATACAATAAAACCTGGACTTTTGACTTTAACAACAGTAGATATTCCTCAAAAAGGTGCACCAATTATTCTTGAGTATTTAATAATAAAGAATTCAAGTAACCAACTTTTAAAAGCAGAAACTTATCAGTATAATACTCTTGCAAATGGAACAAAAATATACACAAACAGTGATGAACTAACTATATACGGTAACAAGGGAATACTAGCTCCTCATCAAACCTCTTTTCAAAGTCTCTTTGTGAATGGAGTAATTCAACCAGGTATCAATTATATAGTTGAAGCAGGTCTCTTAGTATTAAAAGCAGAATATATTCCCATAGAAGGGTCACCTATTTATATACAATTTATAACCATGTTTTTAGAAAATTAATTAATATAGGGTTATAGGCTAATTAGCCTATAACCCTATTAAAAGTATTCTATAATCCTAATTTAATTGTCAGTTTTTCAAGCATATCCCTAGTCATTGCATCTAAATCATATTTTGGATTCCATCCCCACTCTTCTCTAGCAGCTGAATCATCTAATGAATTTGGCCAAGTATCAGCAATACCTTGTCTTATCGGATCCACATCATAATCTAGTTCAAATTCTGGTATAACTTTTTTAATTGATGCAGCTAGCATTTCTGGATCAAAGCTCATTGCAGTTACATTAAATGCATTTCTATGGATTAGTTTAGATGAATCTGCTTCCATAAGATTTACTATAGCATCTAATGCATCTGGCATATACATCATATCCATCTTGGTTCCTTTACCTATGAAGCTGGTGTATTTCTTGTTCTTTAATGCATCATAATAGATATGAACTGCATAGTCTGTAGTTCCTCCACCTGGTAATGTTTCATAGGAAATAAGACCTGGGAAACGAACTCCTCTAGTATCTACTCCAAATCTCTTGAAATAATAGTCACATAATAATTCTCCAGCTACCTTTGTCACACCATACATAGTTGTTGGTCTTTGAATAGTGTCTTGTGGTGTATTATCTGGTGGAGTTGTAGGTCCAAAAGCTGCAATAGAAGATGGTGTATATACCATGCAGTTTTCTTCCCTCGCTACTTCAAGAATATTGTATAGTCCATTCATATTAATATCCCAGCATTGCTCTGGATATTTTTCACCAACAGCTGAAAGAATCGCAGCAAGATTGATGATTGTATTTATATTATGTTTTCTAACTATTTCTGATACTTCTTTGCCTTTAGTTATATCTACTATTTCAAACGGTCCGGATTCAATTAACTTTTCATGACCTTCTTTTACTCTTCTACCACTAGCAACTACATTGCTTGCCCCATAAATTCTTCTTAGTTCCGTAGTAAGTTCTGAACCAATTTGTCCTAATGCTCCTGTCACTAATATTTTTCTCATTAAATGCACCCCCACTATAATTAATAACTTTTAGTTCGTCATAATTATATCATATTTCGCACAATTTGAGTATCTATTTATAATTAAATATATAATATTTAATAAAAACAAATTCCTATTCCCTTAGGCCCTAAATGTGCTCCAACAACCGGGCCTAATTCATCAATTGTTATTACAGCATTAGGAAACATTTCTTCTAATTTATTTTTTAATTTCCTAGCATCTTCTACATCTAAAACATGGCATACCCCTATTTTTTCAACATTAGATGGAACCTTGTCTATTATAGCCGATAATGCCTTATTTTTCCCTCTTAATTTTTCTAAAAGCTTAAGTTCTCCATTATTTAGCTCAATTATAGGTTTAATATTTAATAGATTACCTACTGTTGCTTGAACTGCTGAGAGTCTACCACCTCTACTTAAATATTCTAAGGTCTCAGTAGTCAAATACACATGCATTTTCATCTTTTTATAATTTAAATGGTTTTCAATTTCTCTAGATGTTTTTTCTTCCTTAGCCATCTTCACAGCATCCTCAACTAGAAATCTTAGATTTGAAGCTGCCATCTGCGAATCAACAATAGTAATCATTTTATTCTCTAACATATTTTTTGCAAGCACTGCACTGTTATAAGTGCCACTTAATTTAGAGGATAAAACAATGGCTATTATCTCATCATATCCTTCTTCGAAAGCCTTATTAAAAGCATCTAAAAACTCACCTGCCGCAGGCTGGGATGTAGAAGGAAATAGTTTTGTAGTACTTAACTTATTATAAAACTCATCAAATTCTCCTGGAAATGGTTCCTTACCAGTTTCCTCTCCAAATACGTAATTTAGTGGAACTATGGCTATATTTTCTTTTTCTGCATACTCTCTAGTAATATACCCCGTACTATCGGTTATTACCTTTATTTTTGGCATTTCATTACCTCCCTTTATTTATAATAATTCTGCTATTAATTAATAGCAGAATTATTATATTATTTCATACTTTTATTTATTTTACAACTATTTCTTCTTTCTTATTACCCATTTTATAAGATATATTAGAAATATTATAAAACCCTCCATTATATTATCACTACATGAGAAAGCCTAGGATTAAAAGCTCCTAGGCTCAACCCCATTATTTAATTGATTTAGCTGCATGTTCCCCACTTATACGTCCACTAGTAACTGCTAATTGAACAGCACTTCCTGACATATAAACTTGATTATACATATTTCTATTTGAACACTCTCCACCTGCATATAGGTTATTAATTATAGAGCCATCTTCCCTTAGTACTCTGTAATATTCGTCAGTTTTTACACCACCGAATGTGCCCATTGTCTTAGGATAAAATCTTAATGCATAATATGGTCCTGCATTAATAGGTACTAGCATTTCTTTCATCTTACCAAACTGATCATTTCCTGTTTCACATCCCTCATTAAAGGTCTTTATAGTATTTGTCAATGAATCAGTTGGCACTCCCATTGCATTTGCCAGTTCTTCTATGGTATTTCCTGTAGCTATTTCTTCATTTGGTAAAGCTGATTTAAATAGTTCAGTGGCCTTAATATTAGATTCCTTTGAATCTAGAATCATCCAAACACTTTTCTCACCAGCAACCTCATTAGTTACAATTGAATAATGGCTTGCTTCATTAAAAAACCTTTCTCCTTTTTCATTTACTAAAATCTTAGAGCTATCCCAATCTAATATTCTTAGCTCCGGAACACGAGATGTAATACCTAAACCTATTACCCATGGATCTTCATATAAAGCTGCTCCAATTTTCTCAGCCATCAGGATTCCATCACCTGTACTACCTACGGTAGCAGCACTTAACTCTGCAGTTCCTGCCATCTCAGGAATAAAACGATTTAATAATTCCTCATTCTTAGCAAAACCACCAGCTGCTAAAATTACCTTCTTGGCATTTACTTTGATTTTTCCATCTTTCCCTTCCGCAATAACACCTATTACATCACCATTACTGTTAGTAACTAATTCTGTTACTTTTGTTTCAGTAAGTATTTTAACACCTTTCTCAGTTATATACTTTTCAATATTTCCAGTTAAAGCGCTTCCATTACCACCATCTGGAAAATGTAGTCTTGGAACTGGATCAAAACCGAAACCTTCTATTTTTCCATATTTATGCTTAATAGTATCAACTAGCCAGTGAGTGGTCTTAATTGCTTCATCCATAAATTTATCCACTCTATTATAATCAGGATACTTACCATCTGGATTACTAGTGTTTTGACGCTCCTTCCATAAAGTCATCCACGACTCTTTAGTATCTTTTATGCCAAGCTCCTCTTGAAATCGAGAACCAGTAGCAGAAATTCCTCCGCCTGATAATGCAGTAGAACCTCCTACAGCAGCAAGTTTTTCTAAAAGAATCACATCTGCACCATTTTCATAGGCTGAAGCTGCTGCTGCAAGACCAGTACCTCCACCACCAACAACTACTATATCAGTTGTCAATTCTGTCTCAGATACAGACGCATCATTGTTACCTGCTGCAGCCTTAAGAACATCTACATCTCCACCTGCTTGTTTTACACAATCCTCAACAGCTGCTAATATAGCATTAGAAGTCATAGTAGCTCCTGCCACAGTATCTACTGACAAAGTTTGACCTTCAACTATACTACTTGGTATACGTTGGATTGGTGTATCACTTAATCCAGGGGTTTCACTATGTTCTTTAACAGTTACTGACACAATAGACTTTTCATCAAATACTACTTCCACCGTTACATCACCATTGTTACCCTTTGATGTCGCTGTATATGTACCTGGTTTAAAAGTAGTTTCACTGTTTATATTATCCTTTGGAGCATCAGTAGGTGTATCTTTTGTACAACCTACAATGCCAAGCATAAGTATTATGCACAGTAACATACTTAATGACTTTTTAAATTTCATATAAAATACCTCCTTGTTTGATTTATATTTAACTAATTAAATTTTATATTCTTGGGTTAAAGCTACGTCAATATAATATTTTCATAAAATTAATATAAGAAAGGCAATAAAACTTGGGCTAACCCAATGTTTCATTGCCTTTCTTTCTTCCTGCATATACTGTCATATATAACTCTCTATTTCTTATATCTAAATTAAAAGGATTATTCTCTATTATAGGTCCAATATCGGTTATTTCTAGTTTCTCAAAACTGGCATCCTCTAATCTTTCTAAATTCTTTTCTCTGTTATAAACTTCCTTTTTCTTAGGTAACAACGACTCAAAATCCTTTGATTTTTTATCGAAATAATGATATGTCCCAACTAAAATTCCATTTTCCTTCATTAATGAAGAGCATATAATTGGAAGTGATTTATCTTCTGTCTCAGCATAAATCTTAGTCATACCATGATCGATAATAAGATCAACACTTGAATTTCCAATAGGTAATCTGTCTACATCACAACATAAGAAAATAAAGTTACTATGACTATAATGGAATTCTATATTAGTCTTTATATTGGTCAATCTGTCTTTATCATAACAGACAAGAATATATGTAGAATCTTTAGGTAAGTTCTTTATGTATTGCATTAGGAAAGAACCTACGCAATGATCTAATTCTAATATATACTTAGGCTCTTTTGTATATCTTAATATATAATCAATTGATTTAGCCATACCATTATAATAGAAATTAATAAATTTAGGAGATGCTGCATTTAAAAATTCCTTTTTAGTCGGCATAGTTTTGCTATTTAATTTTTTCTCTTTTACTGCCTTCTCATCTACATATATTCCATTTTCAATAGAAGCTATGAATCCACATTTGCACTTGATTTTTCCTGCCATAATCATGCTCTTTTCTATAATTCCATTAAAAATTTCCATTATAGAGCCACAGTATGGACACTTTATAATTTCAATTGAAGATAGGGGCAACCCTAATTTTGATAATTTATCTTCATCTAATTGAAGCTTCATTATTTTATCACTAATAAAAGTACCCATAGTTTTATATTTTTCTATTTTCTCTTCAAAATCTTTCTTTTTATCTTCTAATAGAGACAAGTAATATTTTCTATATTCGATGGTCATATCTCCAGCAAGACGATGATAACATAATAGCTCTTGGATCTCGGATAAGGAAAAACCCATTGACTTTAGTTCAATAATATTTTCTAAGTCCCAGCTATCACTCTCATCGAATCTATAATGTCCACCTTTTTTCTCAGTTATCAAAAGTCCCATATCTAAATAATGTCTTATTGTATCATGTGTTGTATTATGTTTCTGTGCAAATTCACCTATTCTCATTTTACCATCTCCCTTCATTTAATTGTATTAGTAAAATGATTACACTTATTATTTTATCATAACTTTCAAAGTCGTTAAACAATTGTTTAACGACTTTGAATAAATACGTACTTAGTCATATTATTAGGGCATTTTGCAATAATTTTAACCTATTCATCTGAAAGTTCAACTTCAATAAATAATTTCTTTAATCTGCCAATTAATACCATCATAAATATTCTTAAAATAATTGCAATGAAAGCTACAACAGACATCAATATCCTAAAATTAAATAATAATGCAAAGCTCATTAAGGAAATATTAATAATTGAACAAATTGTGTAGGTTCTTAGTTTTCCTATATTTTCATTAGCCACCTCAGAATAATCATTAGTATCTAAATATTCAATAGAGGATTCTAGTGTTTTGAAAAACAAAATTAACTCAATAACATTATACATTATGGCCCAAATTGACATAGCTATGGAACTATTTAAAGAGCCATTAGAAAAATAATCTATTACTCCACCTATAAATGATATACTCGTAGCTAATATCCCCATATTGTGCGCCTTATGAAATAATTTTAGCTTAGTTTCTTCATATAGTATTCCTAATCCCCTAGAGATTACCAGCAGTCCTACAAAGGCTGGAAGAATTTTTATTGTTCCAAGTTTTATGTTAAACGTTGCAATAAAGATTCCCCAAAAGATTTTATTATACCCTTCATACATTAGATCTCACCCCTTGCCTTTAAATACTTGATTATTTCCCAAGTACTAATATCGTAATTTGTATATTTAATACCATGCACTCGTCTATAGAAGAGGTCTTCATTTGAATCCTTATAATAAATCTTCGGCTCTATATTATATAGATTAAATTTTCTTAAGATATCCTTTGGATGCTTAAATACTGAATTTATTCTTAGAACATCATTATTTTTATATTGGATTTCTGAGATATCACCATAACCAATATCTCCTATTTTTATTTCTACTAAATCATCTACATCCTTTAATAAGGAAGACTTCACATTTGTTATAGTTATATCTTCTTTGACTTCCATTATCGCTGATGAGGTTCCATCAGAAGAACTAGTGCTACTGTAAGATTTCAAATGTTCATTTTTATAATTGTTATCTTCATCATAGTAATTATAAAATATTATTCTACCAAGGTTTACATCTATTACATCGCCATCATCAAAAGTAATCCTTGCATTATTTAATTCAATTTCATCAAATTCTCCTAAACTTCTTATATCCATTGTAACGTAAAGGTTTCGAATAACATATCTACCATAGACTTCTTCTCTAAAATTGCTACCCCATAGAAATATAGGAAATATATCTCTCCTACTACTATAGTTCCCTGCATATAACACAAGGTTAGGATATTCCTCAAAATAAATATCAGTAATTCTTCTCTTATCTGAAATATTGGTTATGTATTTTAAAACAAACTCATCTTCTCTATATGAATTACTAGAAACCTCAAGCATTGTTTCTATATAATTCTTAAAAAATACTGGTTTATCTAATTTCATAAACATAGCAAGTCCTAGAGAAATTATTATAGATAAGCTGATAATGATTATTCCCATTTTTAAGATTTTTCTATTTAACTCCATAAAATCACCCTCCTCCATATATCTTATCATATATCATATATTATGATGCTAAATTTCCTCTTATAGATTTTTCTGCAGCATTTATCTCTGGTTTTGTCATTCTTTCTGTTATATTTCTGTACTCGATAAAAAGCTGTTTCAAATTGTTCTTCAGTCATAAACAATACCCCTTCTTATTTAATTGTATCTTGTTTCCAATTAAAAAACATTAATATATTAAGTGATTATACTAATGTCTTTTTATAAGTATGATTATTATATTTACTTTTTATTTTCCTCTACTTCCCATTTGTTTTGGTGAAACTTCCATTAGATTCCACCTATTTTTTCAATCTATCTATAGTTCTAAATATTGATATGTCCTATCTTGGCTTAGGTTAGCTTATAATACTACAAACATATTTCTTCTGATCCCTTATATCTCCGTCAATTAACATTGTTATTTTTTCAAGATTAACAGGCTGTAAGATAACACTTGCTATTTTGCCAATAGATACTGGGTTATTAATATCTATCTTTTGAACAACTGTTACATCTGAAAGCACTGCATATGGTATAGTTCCTGCTTTATCTCCAACTCCACTCCTAGCATAAACTGCTAATTGATATAACATATCTCTAGGTAAATTTCTATCCCATAAATCCCTATATTTAGCATCTAGCAACTTTACCACATTACCATTTTTCATAAGAGCAAAATCTGGTCTTGGTGTTGATGAACGTCTTCCCCTTGGGTTGTGTGCTAGAGTATAATCCAATAGTATTTAATTCTTTCCTTATTATCCTATTTTATAGCATACTAATAAAGTAAGTTAGTTGACTGGCACTGATATCTTAATTCAAGAATTCACAATTGTTTATCAAATGACTTTAATTTTTTCTAAAATCATCAATAAATCTAGAATTACCATCATCATCTATATACTTCCAAAACTTCCATCCATTAGTGGATGTATTTGTTTTACCACTTAAATCTTCCTTAGCCTTATCTGCAGCCAGAGATACTGAATAATTATTTCCCGCATAAAAGATATTCTGTGTATCAATATTAAAGGTTGCTTCAACCTTATTTCTATAGTAATTTGCATGAATCTTTATAGTACCAGTATTTTTTATAATAGGCTGTTTATAAAAGTCATCAAATATTGCTTTTTCTTTAGACATTACATACTTATCAATTAAATCCATAATTAGATTTGCTCTAACTTCTAAAAAATCAGTATAAAAATCATCATATAAGCCACTTAGTATATCTTCTGGTATCAAATGATATTTTAAGCTCTTATCAAGTGCAGGATTGTTCAGTTTTAGCTCTTTTAAATAAATTGAAGGAGCTTTTTTACCAATCTTGATATTTGTTATCTTAGGAATTAATGTTCTATTTGCTACACTATCTATTAAGGAAATAGCATTTTCATCATCCTTAAAAGAAGTTTTTAAATACTCAACTGGGAATATATGGTGATCTTCAATTTTATCATAAATCGTCAATTTATTACTATTCGGCCAATCAATAAGCCCACCAGCATCAAAATTAATCATATTTAAGATACCCTTATAAACTACACTACCCTTTTTATTAAATGTTAGAATATCGTCAGCCATCATTTGAATCTTTAATCTAGTAAAATAAGATCTATCGCTTATTTTTTTATTTCTTGCAATATTGCTTAAAGCTATGGAATCTTGGATAATTACTTCATTTGAACCTGAAGAATATCTTTGAGACAAAATTGAAGCCCAATACCAATATTTAATAAAATCCAGTTGTTTCTCATCCATTTGAGAAAAGTCATTGCCTTTTAATTCACGTAAAAACATAATCAAAGGTATTATCATATTTTCATATGGCATCCAAGATTGAGATAAGATAAAATTACCTTTATACAGAAAATCTAAAGCTTTTTTATAATAATTGCAAACTTCATTCCAATATTCTACGAAATGCACATAATTTAAACTACCTAATATATATGACCTATTAACCTCCTTCCCATTACTCACAATATATGCTATAGCTCTTACTATGATTTCCCGATTAAATACATAGCCTGTATCAGCAAAGGCAACCTGTAACTCTTCAACCTTCTCTCTTAAATTAAATCCTTTATATAGTTTGGCTGCAAGTATATCAATAAAGTTCAACTGAATACCTTTACTATTACTTCTCTCAAAGAATAATGAAAATTTATCAGTATTCATATTTAAAAGGTAATAAGAAAGTAGTTTCTCACTGGATAATAGTGAATCAATTTTCTTACATACTATTAAATACCTTCTGAAATTAGATATCAATTCATCATCATCCATCCCAGCAGTAAATGTTAAATTATCAAAGTAAGTCTTTCTAATATCATCCTCAAAAAGATTATCTATTGCTATTTTGTATGCATGAGATATGTTAATAGATAATCTTTCATCATCCTCTTGTCCTCTAAATTCGTATATTAGTTCCTCAAGACTTCTATCTTTAAAATCAGTACTTTGAACATCATCATCTAATTCTTCATCATTTCTTATAATTAACCACACTTCATCAATACCTTTTAATGCTCTATACAAAGATGTAATTCTTTGTTGCCCATCAAGTACAAGTCTAAAATTATTTATTTGAGTTTCACTTTTAATTTCTTCTTTACTATATGATTTAATCTTTAATTTAGCTCTGCTTCCAATACCCTTCCTTGGTCTTTTATCAATTTCTCTAACCGTAATTTCAAAAGAAGGTTTTCCATAAATAATTGCACCAATGAAAATATCTCTTACTAAAGAATCAAATAAATCATATGTTTTCCCTATATCCCAGACAAAATCTCTTTGGAACTCTGGCAAAACGATATTTCCTTTATCTACATCATTTATCAAAGACTTTATTGATTCTGTTCTTTGCGGATCGATCATGTTTCCCCCCCTGTTCTTATCTACCTCATCAAATAATCCTGATCATCCTCAGCCACCATATCATAATCCATTCCGGTCATATACACATTCCCACACATCTTCTCAGCCTGCCTCATAACAACCTTAAGGGCATTTTTTGCTTCTTCTGGTGGGTAATCGTATTTTGCAAGAAGTCTTTTTATTATTCTTCTCATACCAGCTTGAGCACTTCTTCTTATGCTCCAATCGATGGTAATATTATTTCTAATAGCTTGAGTCAATTCTTGAGCAATTTTCTTTAAAATCTCATCATCCATGGATTTTCTTACTGCATCGTCAGCTGTTAAGGCATAGTAAAATGCTATTTCATCTTCACTAAGGCCTAGTTCCTTTTCTTCTTCATTTGCTTTCTTTATCTCGTGAGCCATTCTAATTAGTTCCTCTATAACCTCAGCATTGGTAATAGCTTGGTTACGATATTTATTTAAAGCTTTTTTTAGTTTCTCTGAAAACTTTTCAGATTTAACTAAATTAGTTCTTTCCATGGATTTTATATTACCTTCTAAGAGTTTCTTAAGCATTTCTACTGCTAGATTTTTTTGTTTCATCCCTCTAACTTCTTCTAAGAACTCCTCAGATAAGATAGAAACCTCTGGTCTTTTAAGTCCCATAACATCAAATACATCTATTACATCTTCAGAAATGATAGAACGCTCTAGCATTTGAGCTAACCTAGCTTCGATTTCTTTTTTTGACTTTCTTTGAGTACTTTTTTCTTGAAGCTTAGATAAACTAGCCTTCACAGCTTTGAAATAGCTTACTTCCAAGGCCTTTTCCTTTCCTTCATCTGTGGCAGCACATAAGGAATGAGCCTTTGCCAGTTCTATAGCAATATTTTTAAACTCTTTCTGCTCTTTTTCTGGTTTTCCAAGGATAAAATCCATACCGCCAGTAATAGCTCTGATTCTGTCCGCTTGTGATGTACCCATATATTTTGAATAATCGTAGCCATGCATCATATCTTGAAGTATTTCAAGTTTCTCAAGCATTATAGATATGGCTACAGAAGTATCAATACCTGTGTTTTTCTTATCTGAATCCGTATATTGTTTTAATGCTCTTTTTAGACTCTCGAGAATTCCAAGATAATCAACTATAACTCCACCTGATTTATCTTTAAATACCCTATTGACCCTTGCAATTGCTTGCATTAGATTGTGACCTTTCATAGGTTTGTCTACATACATGGTATGCATAGAAGGTACGTCAAAACCTGTAAGCCACATATCTCTAACTATTACAATTTTTAATTCATCATCATTATCCTTCATTCTTTTAGCTAATGTATCTCTTCTTTGTTTCCCACCTACATGCTTTTGTAATTTTTCATTATCAGCTGCAGAGCCAGTCATTACAACCTTAATTTTCCCCTTATCTAAATCATCACTATGCCAATCTGGTCTTAATTTTACAATCTCATCATATAAATCAACACATATTCTTCTACTCATACAAACAATCATAGCTTTACCATCTATGGTCTTAGAATTTTCTTCATAATGCTCCACTATATCTTCAGCTAATTTCTTTATTCTATTAGGTGAGCCAACTACCGCCTCAAGCCTTGACCATTTAGCTTTGTTCTTTTCTCTTTCAAAATCCTCTTGTCCCTCAGTTACTTCTTCAAATTCATCATCTATTTTTGTTAATTCCTCATCATCAGTTTCCAGTTTTATAATCCTATTTTCATAATAAATCTTTACAGTTGCTTCATCTTCTACAGCTCTTGTCATGTCGTATGTATCTATACAATTTCCAAATACAGCTGTTGTAGAGCGATCCTCTAAATCTATAGGAGTTCCAGTAAAACCTATAAATGAAGCATTAGGCAGCGCATCCCTTAAGTATTTAGCATAACCATATTTCACTTCTCCCGTTTTAATATCAGTTTTAGGTTCTAATCCATATTGTGACCTATGTGCCTCATCAGCAATGATAATTACATTTTTTCTGTCCGTTAAAACTGGCATATCTCCATCTTCTGGTGTAAACTTTTGAATAGTAGTAAATATAATTCCACCAGATTCTCTATCGTTTAATAAATCATAAAGTCCGTTTATTTCCTTTGAGTTGTTTCCTAATTGTTGAGATTTTTGAGCTTCAGTAAGTTTCCTTACATCTGCTTGCTTTGGTGTTTGCCTCAATATATCCTCTGATTTTGCAAAGGTTTCAAATAGTTGGTCGTCTAAATCATTTCTATCAGTAATGACAACAATAGTCGGATTGTTTAGTTCTTTCACTAATCTTGCAGTATAAAACACCATGGAAAAACTTTTTCCTGAGCCTTGAGTATGCCATATAACTCCTATTTTTCTATCTCCGTCTTCACTAGTAGCTTCTTTAGTTTTTTCAATGGCTTTCTTTACAGCAAAATATTGATGATAAGCTGCCATTATCTTGATAATAGTCTTCTTATCCCCTATTTTATTTCCATAAAAATCTTTCTCTTCTTCCTTAGATTCTTGGAATAAGATATAGTTTTCAATAATATCCAGTAACCTTTCCTTAGCAAGCATACCCTTAAATAAAACTTCGTACTGAGGACTAGAAAATGGTTCTATAGTTTCACCATCAATACTTCTCCAATTCATAAATCTTGCTTCATTTGAAGTAATAGTCCCTACCTTAGCATTGATACCATCAGATAAGATACAGAAGGCATTATAGTTAAATAGTGATGGAATATCCTTTTTATATGTCTGGATCTGATTAAATGCCTCTTCAATACCTACATTTTCGTCACTAGCTGATTTTAATTCCACTGCAACTAATGGAATACCGTTGATAAATATAATAAGATCTGGTCTTCTCTCTTCATTTTCAACAATAGTAAATTGATTGGCTACTAAAAATTCATTGTTATCTATATTATGAAAATCAATGATATAAGCTCGTTTAGTTCTAATATGTCCATTCTCTTGATAAGATACTTCCATACCTTCAACTAAAAGCTTATGAAAATATCTATTGTTTTCTTCTAGCATTGGACTATTGAAGGTAATTATTTGTCTATAAGCCTCTTCCAATGCTTCTTCTGGTAAGTCTCTATTTATTCTAAATAATGCATCCTTTACCCTTTGCTCTAATATAACTTCACGGTAATCCTTCCTCTCTGGATATTCTCCATCACAAGATATATCTGGAGCAAATTTATAGTCATAACCTAATTCTTGTAAAATCTCTATGGCAGCTTGTTCTAATGATTCTTCAGTGAAATTCAATATGATTTCCCCCTTTCGGACTTTTACTATTTAAACAATTTCTTGAATAATTTAAATATATCAAAGGTAGTTCTATTATAAACCTTGCTATATACATATTTCTTAGGATTTCTAACCCATTCATATCCTCTAGGCATCTTAAATCCTCCACAGTGGACTATTTGCCTTTTGATACTTGTTCTTGCTGCTATTCGTTTGTTTAGGCTAGGATTTCTTGGTCCAAATTTCACAGGATCTTATCCTTCTCTAATGGGACACGAAGTTCTCCTGACATTAGTTTTGGGAGAAGGGTGTCTCGGAGGCCGGATAGAACTTGGTTCTCTGATTCTCTAACCTCTATTTTTATAAAAGCATTACTAATTATATTTTTAAATTTATCTAAAATACTTTTTTCTGGAATTATAGAAGGAATTTTATTCATTTCACCTCCAGAAATTTCTTTAAATGTTGATCCTGATGCTCTGTTTTTAATAACTTCGATATTCTCTCTTAGCCAACAGTAAATAAATTCACTACTAAAACCTTTAGAGATTCTAGGCACTATTGATTTAAAACCTTGATTTGTTGTTATTTCATTCTTAGATATAGCTATGTATCCTATAGGTGCTCTTGAACTAAATAAAACAGTTCCCTTAGGCATTTTTCTTACGCTTGTACTTTTATAAGCCTCTTCAGTAATATCAAGTGCTCCTCTACTAATAAACAAATTCTTATTCTCTGATAAATCTTTTGGTGTAACCCATGGTATCCCTTTTTCTACAAAATACTCCTCTTTTTTCTTTGAAGGTGTTGCTCCACCAACCACATCTCCTAGTTCTTGTATAGTTCCAACTTCCCACCCCTTAGGAATCATTCCAAGTTCACTTTCAACCATTTCACCACCACTAGATTTATAAGGCTCTTCATTTTCATTTGGAAATTCAAAATCTATAAACCAATGCTTAAAAATAGTTTGAGCCATCTCCTCTAGTTTTTTATTAATTTGTTTATTAACTTCAATTTTTTCATCTAGAGTTGAGAGGACATAGGCTATGGCTTTTTGTTCTTTGAGAGTTGGTAATTTAAATAATGTATTTTCAATTACATCTTTTTGGGCTCTCTGTCTTCCTGATGTTCCTGTCATAGACTTTATAGCTGTTTCTCTAATCATAGGAGATATAGCTAAATAATAAATGAAATCATTTACGGTATGTTTAGGTTTCTGTCTCAATACTATAAACTCAGTTGACCCGAAGCCTATTTCATTACCGTCTAAAATAGTTACTTGTGCAGTTTTTCCGTTCTCTAAACATGGTGTAATTCTAGCTAATAACGTATCTCCATTTCTAAATTTAGTTCCACTTTTATATTCCGTTACCTCAAATCCTTCAATTTTCCTTTGAAAGGAATTCAACATTTCCATTCCTATTTTTTTAGAAATAGTACCCTTTTTAATAGTTTCTGTTGGATTAAAGTCTATAACATCCCCTAATCTAACTTCTTCCCACTCCCTACTCACAACTCCCACCTACTTCCACCAAAACATCAAGATTCTTCGCTAAGCTCAGAATGACAAGATCTTTTCCAATTGTGAATTGTGAACTGTGAACTGTGCATTGCTTAAACCTCATACCCAATCCCCCCTAGATTCTTCCTTATTTCTTCCTCTAGGCGTCTTGACTTAGCAAATAGCTCAGATAGTTCAGATGTCAAATTCTCCATCTTCTCCTCAAAAGGTACTCCATCATCTTCTACTTCTTCGATACCTACATATCTTCCAGGAGTCAATACATATTCATGCTCCCTTATCTCATCAATTGTAGCACTATAACAAAATCCCTTTATATCTTCATATCCACCATAAATTGCAGTTTCTTCAGCAACCATAGGCAATAAGGATTCTTCACTGCGTTCAAAATGACAGGTGCTAGATCCTTCAATAACTTCAGGATGACTATCCTTGTTTTTCAATTGTGAATTGTGAACTGTGAATTGTGAATTGCTTACATTTCTCCATCCATGATAAGTATCAGCAATCTTCCTTATGTCCTCTTCCTTCAACTCTCTATGTCTTCTATCAATCATTTCACCAAGATTTCTGGCATCTATAAATAGTACTTCTCTTTCTCTACTTCTATATTTAGAATTGTTTTTCTTGTTTCTATTTAATATCCAAAGACTCACTGGTATTCCTGTTGAATAGAACAATTTATCAGGTAACGCTACGATAGCATCTACCAAATCTGATTCAAGTAAATTCTTTCTGATTTCCCCTTCATTTGAAGTATTAGAACTAAGGGAACCATTGGCTAGTACTATTCCAGCTACTCCGTTTTGTGCCAGATGATAAATCATATGTTGAAGCCATGCATAGTTGGCATTTCCTTCTGGTGGTGTTCCATATTTCCATCTTACATCATCTATTAATCTTGCTCCTCCCCAATCACTGATATTAAATGGTGGATTCGCTAAAATATAGTCTGCCTTCAATGTTTTATGCAAATCATTATGGAAGGTATCATCATGATGTGGTCCTAGATTAGCATCTAATCCTCTTATGGCAAGGTTCATTTTACAGAGTTTCCACGTAGTAGAGTTAAGCTCTTGTCCATAGATTGATAAGTTCTCAACTTTTCCCTGATGTTCTTCAACAAATTTCTCAGATTGAACAAACATACCACCACTTCCACAGCATGGGTCATAAATTCTTCCTTCATAAGGCTCAATCATTTCTACTAGAGTCTTAACTACAGATGTAGGAGTGTAGAATTCTCCTCCACTTTTACCTTCTACACTAGCAAACTGACCTAAGAAATATTCATAGACTCTTCCCAATAAATCTTTTTCTCCATTTTTATGAAGTTTTATAGTTGATATAAGGTCTATTAATTCTCCTAATCTTCTTTTATCTAGCTCAGGTCTTGCATATCTTTTATCTAGTACACCTTTTAATGTTGGATTTTCTTTTTCTATTAAAATCATTGCATCATCTATATATTGTCCTATTTTAGGGTCCTTTGCATTGTCTTTGATATAATCCCATCTTGCTTCCTTCGGAACCCAAAATATATTTTCATATGTATATTCATCTCTATCCTCTTCAAAGCCTTCTCCTTCTTCTACAAGCTCATTATATTTAGTTTCAAACTTATCTGAGATATATTTTAAGAATATAAGCCCTAATACTACATGCTTATACTCACTAGCATCCATACTACCCCTAAGTTTATCTGCTGTTTTCCACAGTGTTTCTTCAAATCCAATATTTCCTGTTGACATTAAATCTCCTCCTAATTCTAATAATTATAATCATCAAATACTTCAAATATATCTTCTTCAAATTCATCCTGCTCTGGTCCAGTGGCTACCCAATCTGGTAACACTTCATAATAATGTGCTAAGGCTTCTATAGTCTTATGAAGAATAACCTCATGCTGAACTTTTTCCAACAACTCTACAATTAATTTATAGGTATCCATATAGGGATTATTATCTACTATATCTAGTGCCTCTTTAAATCTAGATACTAGCTTTGCCTTTTCAATATCTCTTTCTATTGTATTGATTTCTTCTTTATCATAAACTGGAACTTCTACAATATCGTTGACTTTTCCTATCATAAATTGTTGCTCATGTTTTTTTATAACTGGTTTTAGATCACTTTTTAACTTTTCTTTTTGAATTTCTAATTGATCTATTTCATCTAATTCCCTAGTAAAATACTCTCCTTTTAATCCAAATAGTTCTTCCAGTATAGGTAGATATTTTTTAGGAATATTTTGTTTTCCTTTAATCCACATATTTATATTTTGTTTTCTTATACCAAGTTTTTCTGCCAGTTCTATATGCTGCATATTATACAGACTTAAAATATATTCTAATCCTATCAAACATCCACCTCCATTTTTGTTTTATTGTCTCTGTCAATATAATTATATTATACTTCTATTAATTGTCTTAGTCAATATTATAAAGAAAACATTTTTAACTATGGTATTATCTATTGCATTCGACACAAATTCCTAATTTCCTTCTTTTTTTATTATTTATATCAATATTCCCCCAAAATTCTCTACTACATCAGCTAAAGATACCTTTTTGATAAATTCAAGAATTATTCCATAAATACTTTTCTTGTATACAAATATTGCCCCACCAATCCCTAAAATAATTTCTATAGTATTATCTTTTTCTATTGTTATACCTATTTCATTTACCTTGCACACTTTAAAAACAGTACCACCTGAACCTGTATCTAAAAGTACATTGTCTAAAGACATACTTTTCCTTTATAAATAAGAGTAACTTTCCAAAATAGTAGTCCTTATTTAAAATCTAAATTAATCATACTTTATTAAATAAAAAATGCTCTTTTCTAGCTAGCCTTACTTAGGATATTGTTAAAAAAGAGCACAATATTTTCAAGTTAAAGATTATTATTTCTACTTTTTCTTACCTTTTCTTTTCTCAATACTTCTTATGGTTTTCTTCTTACCTGAATCTTTATTCCATCTAAAATCCTGTTTTTTATTGATTTGCTCATTACTGTTATTCCTGTTAGTCTTGCCCTTTACATTATCTTTTACAATTTTTCTTTTCTTTAGATTCATTCTTATTTTGTTTTCTATTGAAATTAAGTCCTGTTGATCCCTAGGCGTAACAAACGTAAAAGCCTTTCCAGTTTCACCAGCTCTACCTGTCCGTCCTATGCGGTGAATATAGGATTCTGCATCTTCTGGTATATCATAGTTAAAAATATGGGTTATACCTTCAATATCTAAACCACGGCCGGCAACATCTGTAGCAACAAGAAATTGTAGTTTCATATCTCTAAAGGAATTAATTACCTTTTCACGTTTAGCTTGACTGAGATCTCCGTGTATTTCATCCGAATTATATCCACGGTTTCGTAAATCACTGTTAAGAGCCTTTACACGTCGCTTTGTTCTACAAAAGATTATTGCCATAAATGGTCTTTCTTCATCTATAACACTACAAAGTGCGTCTTGCTTTCCCCTATCTGTAGTTTCTATCACTACTTGCTTTATTTCATCTAATGTTACCTTTTCACTCTGTATCTGTATTTGGACAGGTTCCTTCATATACCTAACAGCTAAGCTACGAAGTTGCTTTGGCATTGTAGCGGAGAACAACATGGTTTGACGTGTTTTTGAAGTTTTATATATTATTTCCTCTACATCTTTTAAAAATCCCATATTTAGCATTTCATCGGCTTCATCTAAGACAATCATTTTCACTTGACCTAAATCAATACTTTTTCTTCTCATATGATCTAATAACCTACCTGGTGTTCCAATAACTATATTAACACCCTTATTCAATTTCCTTAATTGTCTCTCAACATCTTGACCGCCATAGACTGCTAATATACTTATATTCTTAGCTTGTGTCAGCTTCTTAGCCTCATTAGTTATTTGAATTGCTAATTCTCTTGTAGGAGCTATAATTAAAGCCTGTATACATGGTTTTGTGATATCAATTGTTTCCATAATTGGTAGCATAAAAGCAAAAGTTTTACCAGTTCCGGTATGTGCTTGTGCTATTACATCTTTTCCCTTTAACAACTGGGGAATAGCTTGTTCTTGAATAGGTGTCGGCCTAGTAATTCCATCCCTTTCTAGCACTTTCTCCAGTTCCTTACTTATTCCAAGTATCTTAAAATTATTTGTCATTATATTATTACCATCCTTTTTATATTGTCATTGATATTTCCAAGTAAGTTTATCCTACTAAAATCTCTATCTTTCAATAGTAAACCCTAACTAATAGCTTTGTAAAGCTAAACTTAATTTATAGATTGTAAAATGATCCATTAATATAATTATTCTTTCTACTATAATTTATTGTAAAAAACAAACACCCTAAAATTTCATTCTAAGGTGCTTTAAAGAAAATATTAGCTAGCTTCTTACGTAAAATATTCAATCCTAGAATTGCTAAAGTTTTTTTGAATAATATCAGAAATATAATCTTTAATCTCACTGCTTTGTTCTTTTGGATAAACATATTTAAACTTTCCATAAGGCCCCCATTTCAATTGCCTAGTTTCTTCATTAATATCAAGTTCAGTCTTAGGAAATCTTGTAAGTATGAGTTCTTTAGCAGTAGCTGTAAATCTATGTTGTATCAATTCAAAGGTGATCTCTTCTTTATAATCTCCTAATTGAGATTTTAACTCATTAAATAATTCCCTATAATCATCTTTCCAATTATTATATATCATAATGGGAGCAATAATAAAACCTATAGGATATCCTGAATTTGCAATTTTACATGCTGCTCTCATCCTTTCTTCAAAGCTGGCAGTATTATGCTCAAATTTATTTATTATATATTTAGTATTGATACTAAATCTAAATTTAGTATGCTCATTATGATTTATATCTAAAAAAGAATCTACATTATCAAATTTAGTAATTACTCGAAGTCTTCCCTTTTCACTATTCCCAAAAAATTCTATACATCTTTTAAGATTCCCAGTTAAGTGTTCAAGAGCAACAGGATCAGTAATACTTCCGCACTCAAAAGTAGTTATATTAGGTAAATTCTTATCTATATGTTCTTGGATAACATTGATTATCTCATATATATTTACAAATACTTTCATAAAGGGTTTCTCCCCTTGTGTAGTTTGTAGATAACAATATTCACAATGTCCTGGACATGAACTCGATAGAGAAAATTGATAATCTGCTGAGGGACTACAAGGTCTTAATTTTTTTTCTTTATTTACAGTTAAATAAATTGTTTTCTTTGCTTTAGCATAATTTTCAGAAGGTGACTTACCCTCTATTGAAACTTTTTTGCTCTCAATTATAGGAATATTTAATTTTTCTAATTGCTCTTTAGCAAATTTCCCAACATCATACTCTAAGCTTTTAGGATCAATATAAGCTCTGTCTGGTATAAATAATTTCACTTTATTCACCTCAATAAATATTGTCTCCTTATATCTAATATGTATAAAAGGTAAAAATGGGAAATCTATAATGGAATTGCCATATTTATTATATTGGCTTTGAAGTTAATCTCCCAAACATTTCCTAATATTTATATTATTTTTGCAGATACTAATTGTGAAAATATATATAAGGAGAGATGAGTTCATGACTGTAATGACTAAATTAGAAACTGCTTTAGCAGGCGCTAAAGGGTTAGCAGCAGACTTAAAAACATTTTCTTTAGATACTGATGATCAAACTGCAAAACAAATGTTTAATAGTCTAGCTTCAAATGCTGAAAATATGGCTCAAATGTTAGAAAACAGAGTAAATTATCTAAAAAATCAGGAGCCTCAATACGACCAACAACAATAATAAAAACTATTCTAAAAAAACTTCTATAAGAAATATATAGAAGTTTTTTACTTTTATTTATTATCAATTATATAAATATTCTATTATGGATAACCTATATTGAGAAAGGATGATATTATGGATATAAAAAAGATTTTCTTCGAAGGAGAAAAATTAAGAGTATTAGAATTATTTATTAGAACTTCAATATTGTATTTCACATTATTTGCATCAACTAAGTTAATGAAGTTTTGCCAGTTTAGCATAGTTACTCCGTATAATTTTTTAATGGCAGCCGTAACTAGCAATATTGCCGCATCACGTATAGTTAATCCAAGATCCAGACCAATTGATGCAATTTTAATAATAGTATTATATTCATTAATACATTTAAGCATTTCTTATCTATATTTAAAAGCACCCTCTATAGTCACACAAAAACCAATAATCTTAATTAAAAATGGTAAGATCATAAAAGAGAATCTTTTTAAATCAAACCTAACAATAGATAATTTATTTTCAATATTAAGAGAAAAAGATGTCTATGATATTGAAAGTGTAGAATATTTACTTGCTGAAGCTATAGGAAGTTTTAGTATAGCTATAAATAATAATAATCTTCCACCAAAAAAATTAGATATAGGTATAGAAACTTCAAAGGACATTTTATCAGAAGTTATTATATATAAAGGGAGAGTTGATGAAAAAGTTCTTAGTAAAAATAAATTAGGCTATAAGTGGATGGAAGATCAACTTAAATTGATGAATATAGATAATATAGATAATATTTATCTTGGGATTTTGACTCCAGCTAAAAAATTATATGTGAATTTATAAATTAGGAGGATATTTTATATGAATGTTTTTGGAGTTATAAAGAATATTTCCTTATCAGAGTATTTAATCAGAACTTTGGCTGTGGGCATAATATCATTTTTAGTAGGACGATTTATAATGAAAAGAGCCATAAATCAGTTTACTGCTTATGATTTTACAGTAGTCTGGATACTGGGAGCTATTATAGCAGCTCCTTTAATAGACGGAGAAATTTCTTTTACATATATAATAATTCCGTTATTGACTTTATTCTTTTGGCACTATATAGTAAGTCTCTTATCTTTTAAAAATAGAAATTTAGGATTGTTTTTTAACGGCAAACCTATAATTTTAATTGAGGATGGCAAAATTATTAGAAAAAACTTTAAAAAACAATTTATAAATATTGACTTGTTTTTGAGTCAATTAAGACTTAAGAATATTTTTGATATTTCAGAAGTAAAATATGCGATTTTAGAACCCGATGGACATTTAAGTGTTATAAAAAAAGAGCCAAATAGATATATTACTCCTGCAGATCTTAATCTAACTGCTAAACCTATAAGTTTACCTGTAGTAGTCATCAATGATGGAAAATTATTTGAGGAAAACTTAAAAAATTTGAAATTAAATAAGGAATGGCTTATGAATAACCTTAGCATGTATGATATAGATGATGTCTCTAAGGTCTATCTAGCTACTATAGATAATTCTAAAAAATTATATATAGCTAAAAAAGATATATAATTAGTAAATTGGCATCAATATTAAAAATTATATTTATCATTTATGAGTATATTTTTTATGATTGTCATTTCAAATACAAAACCCCACCTAAAAGATGGGGTTTATGCAAACATTACTTAACAACTATATTATATATCTTTCCTGCAACAAATATCTCTTTAACTATTTGTTTTCCTTCTAGGAACCTACTAATGTTATCATCAGCTTTTGCTTTTTCTCTAGCTACATCTTGAGAATCATCAATACTGATTTCTATTGTACCTCTTACTTTACCATTAACTTGGACTGGAAGTGCAATTACTTTATCCTTTGTTTTTTCTTCATCATATACTGGCCATGTTGTATCATGTAGATAACCTTCTAGTTCTAAAATCTCCCACAATTCTTCAGTAATATGAGGAGCTACTGGATTTAGTAGTATTATAAATGTTTTTAAATCCTCTTTTGTTATACTACCATGATCGTTAAATTCATTTAACAAACTCATTAAAGCTGCTACTCCAGTATTGAATTTTAGTGTTTCAAAGTCTTCAGATACTTTCTTAATGGTCTTATGAATACTTGATTCTAGTTCCTTAGTATATCCTTCACCATCAGCTAAAATATCTTGGAGTTTCCATACTCTTTCAAGGAATCTTCTACATCCTTTAACCCCATTTTCTGACCAAGGTACACTCTTTTCAAAGTCTCCAATAAACATTTCGTAGGTTCTTAGTGTATCTGCACCATAATCTCTTACTATATCATCAGGATTTACTACATTTCCACGGGACTTTGACATTTTCTCATTGTTATCTCCTAATATCATACCATGAGAGGTTCTCTTTGCATAAGGTTCTGGTCCAGGCACTACTCCAATATCATATAGAAATTTATGCCAGAATCTTGAATATAACAGATGAAGTGTAGTATGCTCCATTCCACCATTATACCAATCTACTGGTAGCCAATATTCTAATGCTTCTTGAGAAGCAAATTCTTCTTCATTTAGGGGATCAATATATCTTAGGAAATACCAAGAGGAACCTGCCCATTGCGGCATTGTATCAGTTTCTCTATGAGCTTTTCCTCCACATTTTGGACATGTAGTTTCTACCCAATCTTTAATATTAGCCAATGGTGACTCACCAGTATCTGTCGGCTCATAGTTCTCTACATCTGGTAGCATAACTGGTAATTGATTTTCTGGCACTGGAACCCAACCACATTCATCACAATATACTAGAGGTATTGGCTCTCCCCAATATCTTTGTCTAGAAAATACCCAGTCCCTAAGTTTAAAGTTTACTTTTCCAGTACCAAGTTCTTTTTCTTCTAACCACTTAATCATATATTTTTTTGCTTCTTTTACTTCCATTCCATTGATAAAATCAGAATTTATAACAATTCCTTCTTCTGTATCTGTATAAGCTTCTTTTTCTATATCTCCACCCTTTATTACTTCTACTATAGGAAGATTAAACTTCTTAGCAAACTCCCAGTCACGAGTGTCATGTCCTGGTACTGCCATAATTGCTCCCGTACCATAGCTCATAAGCACATAGTCAGAAATCCAAATAGGAATCTCATTACCTGTGGCAGGATTTATGGCTCTTAAACCTTTTATTTCCACACCTGTTTTATCTTTCGATAACTCAGTCCTTTCAAAATCTGATTTCTTACTTATTTCATGCTGATATTCTTTAATTTCTTCTAAATTTTCTATTTCGTCTTTATATTTTTCTATTAAAGGGTGCTCTGCAGCTATAACCATATAAGTTGATCCAAATAGTGTATCAGGTCTAGTAGTAAACACTCTTAGCTTATCTTCTTTTCCTGAAATTTGAAAATCTACTTCTGCACCTTCAGATTTGCCAATCCAATTTGTCTGTTGAGTTTTTACTCTTTCAATATAGTCAACAGTATCTAAATCCTTAATTAGTCTATCAGCATATTCTGTTATCTTTAGCATCCACTGATTTTTTACTCTTCTTACTACTTCACCACCACATCTCTCACAATTGCCTTGAATAACCTCTTCATTTGCCAATCCAATTTTACAAGAAGGACACCAGTTAATGGGCATTTCCTGCTTATATGCCAAACCTTTTTCAAATAACTTTAAAAATATCCATTGAGTCCATTTATAATAATGTGAATCAGTAGTATTTATTTCTCTTGACCAATCAAAGGAAAATCCTATTGATTGTAATTGAGCTTTAAATCTTGCAACATTTTGCTCTGTAACTATAGCTGGATGAATTTTATTTTTTATAGCAAAGTTCTCTGTCGGTAATCCAAAGGCATCCCAACCCATTGGAAATAAAACATTATATCCTTCAAGTCTTCTCTTTCTAGAGACAATATCTAATGCAGTATAAGGTCTCGGGTGACCTACATGCAGTCCATTTGCTGATGGATAAGGAAATTCTACTAGTGCATAAAACTTTGGTTTATCGGATTTATTCGATGCCTTAAAAGGCTCTCTTTCTTCCCAAATTTCATGCCATTTTTTTTCAATTTCATTTGGTTTATACTCTCTCATTATCTTTCCTCCTCTTTCATACAATTCACAATGCACAGTTCACAATTCACAATTGTGAAACAAGAAGAACCGTTCCCATTACTCACTACGTTCAATGGGTTAGGTCATAAAAAAACCTTCCGTCTCTTATAGAGACGAAAGGTAAATTCCGCGGTACCACTCTTATTGATAATAAATATCCACTCAAAATATAACGGCATTTAACCGATTAGGATTACTTTATTCACCCTAATAACTCAAGGACGAGTTCAGTCTTCATCAATACTGTCTTTCACCTACCGACAGCTCTCTATAATTGCACCCAGACTTACTACTTCCTATCATAGTGTTTATTAATTTAAAACCTATTATAACCAATAAATCATTTAAAATCAAGATATTTTTATAATTTATAGTTTTACCTATTATATTTTATTTAATCCTATTTAATAATTCTACTATTTTCTTTTACTTAGACATATAATCCCTCAATGTCAAAATAAATAAATATATTAAATTAATAATCCTTTAGTCCTACAAGCGTAGTCTGAGGAAAATTAGGGTCTTATTGTATTATCAAGTTATTTTTATGTTTTCAAATATATTTTAGAGAGAATTAAATTGTTAATATATAATTCTGTCATTAACTTGACACGAAGATTTTTTCTTAAATACAGGAGGATTGTTGGTTACATAAATTTGACATTTAATCCTTATCAGCAAATTTTCAATCAACAATTCCCATATTTATAAAACTTAAAAGCTTATTCTTATATTTCCTATAATCTATTTATAACAAATTCTCTGATTCAAGCCTTAGTTTATAAAAGAATTGTAACCATTCGGGCTGATTATCAACTTCTGATATTATATTTATTAGGGTACGCTTCCCTATTCTTCTGTCCATAATTGCAAACATTCGTACCATAGGATTAGGAGAATTAATACTTTCTTTTATATCTAAATTTTTATATTCTCTAATAGCATCCGTAATATGATAAATTTCAAAAAAACCATCATTATTCATCATTTCATTTACCATATCTTCAACCTCTTCATTTTCTTCATTATACAAAGTTTCTTTTCCTGTCCATTTTCTAGATGGGACTCCCATCTCCTCTTTTAATACCCTCTCCTTATAAACATAACCCTTTACATAATAATTAAAGGGATTTCCTCTTAAAACCTCCTTCCCATCAACTCTTATGGTAATTCTTCCATAATCATCATGTGCTCTACGATAATGAGTTATAAAATATTGTACTCTTCCCTTTAATGATTCACATATATAATCATTCTCTAATTCTCGTCTTAATCCACTCCATGAATTACCCATTCAATAGCCCTCCTATATCAATTCTCTTAATATTCTACATCTAATCATCTCTATAATATTGCCTCCCCTAGAACAACTTCAATATCGAATTTTTCTGCTCAAAGTGTAATTATCTTCCAATTATAAAGTACATGATACTTACAGTAAAATAATCTCTTTCGCAATAATATATCCACACATCCCTAAGGATGCTGCTAAATAAAACACCCTATACTCCTTCTCTTTTAAGTAATCCTCTAATTCCTTAACATTACTTACTTCAATAGCCGGAAAGCCATATTTTAAAGCTTCTGAAAGCTTATTAGCTTCCTCTAATAAAAAACATTCTATTGTGACTTGAGAAATTTCTAAAATAATATTATTCAAAAGAACATTTTCAAAGGCATGGGCAAGTAATCCTTGAAATCTAATAATTACTTCTTCGTCATAACCCTTTGTATTTATTTGTAAAATCTGTCTTTCAAAATCAATCATATAAGAAATAATCCTATTATCATGTACTAACCTATATTCTTTAATAACATTATTTTTCACTTTTTCTCCCCCTTCTCCTATGCCATTCATTCCAAAATGCCATATATCCATTTCTTTCAAACTCATCTTCTGGAATGTTTTTCGGTAAAGATATTTTATAATAGTTTTCTACCATATCTACAAAACGCAAAACTTCCTCTTTGTATTGGAGATAATAAACAAATACAGTATTTTCCTTTTCAGTAATAAGCTTGATCATCCCATCCTCATGTAAAATAGTCCAATCAATTCCAGTATCACATCCGATGATTTCCACCTCATCTAAAGTTTCATTAGGAATCATAAAATTGCCACAACAAGGCAGTATCTGTCCTCCTTTTGTTAGTAAATGATCTTCCCATAAAGTCTTCAACATTCTAAGAGCTGCTGCACTAACAGTACATGAAGAAGATAATTCTTCTCCTCCTATAGTAACTGTTATATCTCCATGAAGACATAAATCATTAGGATCATCCTTAGTTTCATCTATCCAATAAAGAGTATTTACTTTTATTTTGAAATTTTGATAATCAAGGGTAAAAACACTATCATGAAATTCCCCCCACACATCAGTAAGATATTCTTCTTTTAAAGCCAAAATATAAATTCCTCTATCATCGTATAGATGAAAAATGCATCCACTATTAATATCTATAATAAAAATAGAAGAACAAAAATCCATTTCTCCGCCTATATCTGATAAAATTATCTCTCTAAATAATTTCTGTATATTTATTTCTTTCACACGATATAAATGTCTTATACAGGTATAGATTTCATTATCCTGATGTATTGGTAAATCATTCTTATATATGGGGTACTGCCATTTTAACTTATATGTATCATATTTAGATATATGAGTTAGAGTACTTTCTAAAAACTCCTTCTCTCTTTCATTCTCTTGTCCAAATAAATTATCATAAATCACGAGAAGATTATCACTGAAATTTATAAATCTATATATTTCTGTTGCTTTTTGAAGACATTCTTCTATACATGTTTCATTTAAACTCCCATCTTCCAGATACTGATACTTTTCACTTAACTCATCAATATGAAGCATATATTTGTGAGTTAGCCTATTTAAAGTCTTGTCTTCTACTCCATATTGTTCTAAAATATTTTTTAAAATATCATTTAGTCTTTCTTGTGTTTTCAATGTCTATTCACCTACCTTTTATTGCTTCTCAATTTTTAACAACAAGGCAAACACCTGTATTTTCTAAAATGAATAAAATATCGTTTCTACTCATCATAGATAAATTTATTTCCTTTTTTATAGGCTCAAAATAATATTCTGTAAAATAATCTATTTCATCATTAACTGTTAATAAATGCTCTAATGGTATATTGCTTAATTTGGGCATTATGGTATAATGCTTTGAATAATCACCCCCAAGATAAATACTCCATATCTCTATCTCAGTATGAGGCTTCATATATTTAAATAGATAATTCTTAAAATTTTCTATACAGGAATCTTCTTCCGTCAACCCAACATCATGACAATACTTTTTAGTAATTAAATTAGATACTTCCACATTATCCTTTGAACAATAGCAATTTATTACTGAAAAACCTTGTAAAAAGCCCATTGTAGTTTCAGAAACAAAAACTTCTTTGAACTGTCTCATATCCACCTCTGGCAGTGGAAAGTCATAAGCTAATAAATGTATTACACTCAAATCATATCACCTCATTTTCCATTTATTACTCATAATTAAAATTTGTTTAACATGATTTTACCTAAAAACATAAAAACCATATTTATGATAAAGCTTCAAACTACTAGATTATCAATGCTTTCTATGCTTGTCATTATTATATCATATTCTCTTCAAGAGAGTTCTAAAGGAAATTATGATTTTTCTTATCTGGGAGATAATTTTCCAAAATAGTTAGTGATAAAATAATAAAAAGAGGATTATATAATACATAATAGATGGACGTAAATCCAGTTTAAAATATATTAAATAAGAGTAAATTTATGAATTAAAGTATATTTATCTATATCTTATATTGATTTCCTAAAGTATTAAAAAACAAGACCCTAGGAATTTAACTCTTTCCTAGGGTCTTGTTTTTTAAAATTCTGCAGATTTTACTGTTCTAGGGAATGGTATAACATCTCTTATATTTGACATACCTGTTATATACATAACAGCTCTTTCAAATCCAAGACCATATCCTGCATGTTTAGTTCCACCAAATTTTCTTAACTCTAGATACCACCAATAATCTGCTGGGTCCATACCATTATCTATTATTTTTTGTTCTAATACTTCAAGTCTTTCTTCTCTCTGAGATCCACCTATTATCTCTCCTACTCCTGGTACTAAAAGATCCATTGCAGCTACTGTTTTTCCATCTTCATTTAACCTCATATAAAATGCTTTTATTTCCTTTGGATAATCTACTACAAATACTGGTTTTTTAAATACTTGCTCTGATATATATCTTTCGTGTTCAGTTTGTAAATCCATACCCCACTCCACTGGATATTGGAATTCTTCTCCTGATTTTTCTAGCAACTCAATAGCCTCAGTATAAGTTATTCTACCGAAATCTGAATTAGCTACATTTTCAAGTCTTTCAATTAAACCTTTATCTACAAAGCTATTGAAGAACTCCATTTCTTCTTTTGCATTTTCCATTACATATTTGATTATATATTTCATCATATCTTCTGCTAATTGCATATTGTCATTTATATCTGCAAAGGCGATCTCTGGCTCTATCATCCAAAACTCTGCCGCATGTCTTGCAGTATTTGAGTTTTCAGCTCTAAATGTAGGTCCAAATGTATAAACATCTTTATATGCAAGTGCAAAAGCCTCTGCCTCTAATTGCCCGGATACTGTTAAACTAGTTTCCTTACCAAAGAAATCCTTAGAAAAATCAATTTTTTTATCTTCAGTCACAGGCATATTCTGGAAATCTAAGGTTGATACTCTAAACATTTCACCAGCACCTTCGGCATCAGATGCTGTAACAATTGGAGTATGAACATATACAAATCCTCTTTCTTGGAAGAATTTGTGTATTGCATATGCAAGTATTGATCTTACTCTAAATACAGCATTAAAAGTATTGGATCTAGGTCTTAAATGTGCAATTGTTCTCATATATTCAAAAGTATGTCTTTTCTTTTGTAATGGATAATCAGCAGCCGAATATCCTTCAATTTCAATGCTACTTGCCTTTAGCTCAAACGGTTGTTTTGCCTCTGGCGTTGGTATTAATTTACCTTTCACCATTATTGATGAACTAAGAGGCAATTTTTCTATTTCCTTAAAATTTTCTAATCCTTCCTCAAAAACTATTTGAATATTTTTAAAAAATGTTCCATCATTTAATTCAATAAATCCAAAAGTTTTTGATGTTCTTGAAGTTCTTATCCATCCTTCAAGTTGAATCTCTTGATTTAAATACTTACCTGTATCATTGTAAATACTCTTAATTGTAGTTTTCATTTTTCTTCTCCTTTCTTTTATCAAAAAATAAAAAAACCTTCATCCAAAAGGACGAAAGTTTAACTTCCGTGGTACCACCCTAATTGCTAATAGCCACTTTAACACACATCTTAATGTGTTTCACATATAACGGTGTGAATCCGTCTAAGTCTACTCTCTTAATGATTTCGATTAGAAACTCAAGGATGTTCTTCAATATAAGTCTCGTACCTATGTCTCACTATCATAGGCTCCCTTTGACTACCTCTTATATCTACTCTTCCTATCAAAGTTTTTTTATAAAGAATAGAAAAGCTCTGCTTTGATATATTTTACTTAATGAACTTACTATGACCTAAATGAGTTTAAAGAAAGTTACCTTTAACTCTTTGGTATATGCTTTTCCTACTTTTATATAATTATAGTTATTTTACTTGGAGTTGTCAATAAATTTAGCTAATCTTTATTTTATTTCTTTATTATATCCATTTTACTAAATTTATACCATAAGAGGATTCTCTATCAAACTGTATTTTTGAAAAATATTATTTATCTCAACTTTTGTTCTTCTTCTATATAATCCAACTCTTCCTTGAATACTTCTCTTGCATTTTCTATTTTTATAGGGTCCTGAGTTTTAAGTGCAGATTCAAATTTTGTAATTATATAATCTAACTGCTTTCTAGCATCTCCTACACTTTCTTCATACATTCGTTCACTTCTGAATAAAAGAAGTTTATTTTTTTCCTGCTCTCTAGGAGGAATCTTCAAGTAACTTATTTCCTCCATTCGTTTCTCTATCATTTCATCAGTCATATCATTATTTTTATTTTTAATAATTTGTTTGACTTTATTTCCTGTAGAATTTACTTTAACTTCTACTTCCAATATAGAATTAATGTCATATGTGTATGTTACATCTATACTTTCTTCACCTGCCAAAGCTAATGGCACTTCCACAAATAACTCTCCCAGAGATATATTATTCTTTGCAAATCTACTCTCTCCCTGGAGTATATTTATTCTTATTTTACTTTGATTATCATATACTGTATATAGAGTTTGAGTTCTGCTTGCAGGAATTACAGTATTTCTATCTATTATTGGACAAAAATAACCTGCTTCTATTCTATTGTTTTCCCTTTCCATAACAACTTCTGTTCCTAAAGTATATGGACAAACATCTGTTAAAATTACTTCTTTTATATATTGATTTCTTTCTTTCAAAGCAGCTTGAATTGCTGCACCTAGAGATACTGCTTCATCGGGGTTAATTGATGTATTTGGAAACCTTCCAAAAAGCTTATTTACAAACTTTCTTATAATAGGAAGCTTTGTGGAACCTCCTACAAGTATTACATCATCGATTTGAGATAATCTCAGATTTGTATCACTTAAGCTTCTTTTTATGGGGTTTCTGATTTTCTCTAAAAGATGCTTACAAGCCTCTTCGTAATCATCAATATTTATTTGAAATTCAATTCTTTCATCATTTATAATGCAGTTCATAGAAGATATTTTGCTATCTGAAAATCCTCTTTTACATTTCTCTGCCTGATCTAATATATATGATAAAGTTTTTAAATCCAGAGACTTTATATCTATTTTATTTTCTTTAATAAATAGTTCAACTAGAATTTGAGTAAAATCCTCTCCGCCTAAATAATTATCCCCTGCAACTGCTCTGACTTCAAGTATATTATTAAAAAGTTCTAAAATAGAGACATCAAATGTACCTCCGCCTAAATCAAATACTAAAATTTTAACATCTGATTTTTTTTGATACAATCCATAAGCTATAGCTGCGGCTGTAGGCTCACTTATAATACGTTCTACTTTAAATCCAGCCATTTCTCCTGCTTTTTTAGTTGCTTTTCTCTGTTCATCATTAAAATATGCAGGAACACTTATTACAGCTTCTTCTATTTTTTCACCAAGAAAATGTTCTGCATCTTCTTTTAAATATTTTAATATAAATGATGATAATTCTTCAGCATTAAATTCATTTTGCCCTAATTTAAACACTTTTTGACTTCCCATATCTCTTTTAAAAACCTGTGCTGTACTGTCATAGTAAATTGCACTTCTTTCTAGTGCAGTTTCACCTACATATATATTAGAGTTTTCATCTATACTAATAACAGATGGTGTTAGACTTTTCCCTAAACGATTTGGAATTATTTTTGCACCATCTTCTGTAAAATATGACACTGAACTGTTTGTTGTTCCTAAATCTATTCCTATTATCATTTGACTCTCCCCTTATTTTTTAGATGCCAATCTTTTAACTGCAATATACGCATAAAGGTATTCCGGCTCATATTCCAATACTATATTGTAATTCTTCAATGCTTCTTCTATATCTCCCTTGGCTTCTGCTAACATACCCATCAAAGCAAATTTTTCATAACATTTTCCATATGGACAGCCTTTGCATTTTTGGTATTTATCCATTTCAGCAATATAATATTCAGCTTTTTCAATATCACCCATATTTATATATACTCTTGTTATATTGTGTATTCTAGCAGGAGTATATCCAGTATCTGTAAAATATTCTTTTTCATCACCTATATCTTTAATACAATACTCAATTGATTTTCTGAAATAATTTTGTTTTTTAAATCCTAAAAATTTATATGTCATTGCCATATGAAAATATATCTCATACAGATTCTCATAATCTGTTTCATCCACTTCTTTTAATGTTTTTTTATAATAATGAAGAGCTTTTATGTATTTATTTTGGTATAAATAGAATTTACCTAAATCAAGGTAAGCCTCTGTATTATTTTTACCTTTACAAATTGCATCTTCATAATAAGATTTTGCCTTGGATAAATCACCTTTAAGTTTATATAAATCTCCCTTTGTACGCTTGATTTCATTTATATCTACATTTTCTACATTCGCCATATGTTCGCTACATATTTTAATTCCTTCATCATATTTACCCATTATTGCATATAACTCTCTTAAACTCTCATAAAAAACATCCTTATTGGGGAACCTTTCCAATCCCTTTTTTAAATATTCCTCGGCTTTATCATATTGTTCCAATACTCTATAAGTCTTTGCTATATTATTAAAAGGCAAAAGTGTTTCTTCATAGTCCAGGCATTCCATAGATTTGAGGTAATACTCCAGAGCCTTATCGTACTCTCCTAAATTGTGATAATTAAATCCCAAATTATTGTATGGAAACGGATTTGCAGGTTCTAGATCAATTGATTTCAAATAGTTGTCTATACCTTCTTCAGTTCTTCCAAGTCTTGAAAGGGTAAGTCCCTTTAAAAGGTAGTTGTATCCAGTTTCTTCTACCTCAATTAACTTTTCCCTATATTTTAAAGCTTCATTGTAATAATTTCTTTCTTCGTCTCCCATTGAGTATTGTGCTTTTTCCTCTAACATACTGGCAATTGCAGAATAGGCCTCTGTACGTTCGGGATTAATATCTAGAAGTTTAGCGTAATATGCTATTGCTTCATCAAAATTATGTCCCCCCTCATGGGCAGCTGCTAAACGGTAAATAATTTTTTCATCATTAGGATATTCCTTATTAAGCTCTGTAAATATATTTATCGCTTCATCATATTCTTCTAGTTCGTGATGTATATATCCTTTGTAAAATACAAATTCAATTTTTTGAGTTAATTTAACAGCTTCATTCATAGCATTAAGTGCATCTTGAAATTCGTACATAGCCACACATACATCTGCTTCTGCATATAAAATATCCAAATAAAAATCTTCTTTATAGTCATTTTTTACATGTCCATCCTTTAAATCCAACACTAATTTATGTGCCTGTTCTTTTACTTCAGCTATGGTTTCAAGGGTTTTTCTTAAAACTCTCACTTTATACAACTTTATTTCTTCATTATTTATACCATTATCTTCAGCCCTTTTTATAATATCTAAACAATCTTCGTATTTTCCAAACAAATAGAATGTTTTTATTGCTAGAAGATATGGTATATAATATGCTGGCTCTATGTTTACAGCATTATAATAATCATCAATTACATCTTGATACCTTTCTATATTGTAATAAGCTTCCTGTCTGCATAAGTATGCCGGATAATAATGCGATGCCCTTTTAATTATTTCATCGCATATATCTATACATTCTTCATTATTTTCATATCTTAAAAATGTCTGTGCTTTATAATTCATATATAATAGTTTGTTGTTTTCTTCTTTTTCATTTTGAATTGCCTTTTCTAAATAATTTAAAATTTCTTTCAAATTTTTTTCACTTTTTTCCTTTAAATTCGAAAGAGTTATTGCAACTGCATAATATGAATATCCAAAGTTTCTCAATCTCTTTGCAGTTTCTTCACTTCCATCATCTTCTATTTTTTCTAAATCAGCTACCCATGCCAGCAAAAGGGGATATGCCTTCTCATAATTGTTATTAGATAAATATGTTCTTCCCATCAAATTGTTATATAATGCTTTTTTATCTTCAGGTATATCTGCACCTTCTAAAATATTTATAGTATCGTCGAATTTATGATTTTGATACAAGCACCATCCCAATTCTATTAATGTTTCAAAGTCATTAGGTTCTTCATCTAGCTGTTCTTTATAGCTTTCTATTAAATATTCATTTGCTTTCATCATTTCATTTAAAGCATTCTGATCGCCATAAAAAACATATTGCATATCAATAAACAATTCTTTTGCTTTAAGATATTCCTTTTCTGCTAAGAAACATTTACCTAGTCCCAATTTCGCACTGTAGTGATTTGGAGTTTTTTCAAGGAGTTTTTCATAGTATTCTTTTGCTCTGGAGATTTCACCTATCTGGAAAAAAACTTCTCCTACATATAAGATAATATAGTCACAATTGGGATATTTGTTTCCCAATTCTATTATAATTTCTTCTGCATGTTTATCCTTTCCTGATTTTAAATGATGTCTAACAACTTCTACCTCTTCATAAGGATGATAAATTGCATTACTTCTCATTATTTCAATTTCTTTTTCTATACCCTCTAACTCATTATAATCCAGCATATCTTTTACTTTAAAATATCGCTTTATATAGTCGTCATATTCTCCCAGTTCAGGACCTTCAAATAAATAAAAGTCCAAAAAATCCTCATAAATAATAGAATTGCATACGAAATCTATAAAATTTTTAGGGAATTTTTCGTAAAGTTTTTCTCTATCCTCTGTAATATCAAATCGTTCATCTATTAATGCCCACACTTTATGGGGCAAATAATAATTATCCATAAAAAAAGCAAGTAACTTTTCTTGAACAGTCTCCACGGTATCTAAACCTATACAAATATCATCACTTAAAAGCTCCCTCCATTTATCAAGGGATATTCTGTCTGGAAAATTAAAGTATGCTTCTTCTACTTTTTTCATCCACTTTCCTATATCATCTAAGTCATCAAATTCTGTAAATGTTTTTTCTTTCTTGAATTCTTGTATATGTATAATTGCATCTTCATATGCTTTTCTAAGTTCTTTAAATCCTTCTGGATCATCTTCTGGATTCACGTTAACAAGTTTTTCTCTGTATGCAGATTTAACTAGCTCTTCATCCTCAGTTTTTTCTACTCCCAATATATTCCAAAATTTTTCCATTTTTTCTCTCCTACCTTTATATAATTCTATATTTCTGCTAGATAAAATTCTTCATACTAATATATATCGGAATTTTTAATAGAAAATAAAGATGTAAAATAGTTTATCTCCTCACTTGTTCCAATTAATTCTTGTTTCTTTTTCATATCCATTTTCTGCAGGTTCATAATATTTCTTACCTAAAAATTTACCTATAAATCCTAAACAGCCAGAAGGACACTGTGTTAACAGTGCCCTTCTCCATTTCCCTCAACCTTAAGTGAGGCTTCACTTTTTTCAACTACAATTTATCTTTATCTAATTATTTTTTAATAGATTCATAATAGTTTTATATACTAATACTGGTGCTACTTCAAAAGAATATTTTTTCTCTATTCTTTCCGTGAATTTATGAGCATCTTTACCAAAAGCTCCTATGTCTAATACTGGTAAGTCTAGTTTTTGCATATCTTCTAATGGTAAATCATATTTAGTTCCAAATCCAGGCATATTATCTTTCAATGCTGCTATGATTTTTGGATCTTTTGGTGCTGCACCATAACTTAAATCTGAGATGTATGGGAAGAATTTCTTATAAACTAATTTATAATCTGATTCAGTTGTACTCACAGCATCTGCTACTGCATCTAGCAATGCTTTTTCTTTTGGTGCACTTCCCTCTACATAAATATGAGGATAGTATGGTGGTGTATAGTATACTATAACAACTGGTTCTCTATCAGACCATAGACTATGAACTTCTTCTACTAATTTCAATGAAAAATCTCTTTGATCTATGGATTCATCTTTTAACATTTCTTCTGTAAGCTTTGCAATTCTTTCATCAAGTTCATTTCCCATCTCTGATTTCACTTTTGTATATAATTCTTCATAAGTTAATGCTCTTGCTTGCCATGGCAGTTTTTTATATTCTCTTCCTGCTAATTTACAAAATCTTTCATATTGTATATTTAAATTATCAATAGTTGATTGAAAAGCTTCTATAGCAGCACCTTTCATTTTTACTAGTACTTCATCTGGTGTGCTGCAATGTGTTGCATAGTTGAAGAACAAAGTAGCTGTTTTTGCTATTTGAACTGAATATTCTGGTTTTAAATCTCTTTGTTTTAAAGTAATTGGAGGAAGTGAAACTTCACCTTCTGCCACATCACAAAAATCTGCATTCAGATTGATTCTATTTGTAATAGAAGAAGCTATTTGGTTTGGATCTATTCCCTTAAATGATTCACCAACATGTGTTTCTTTACCTACTACATAGAATGACGGCATTAGTTTTCCTACTGTTCCTATATATACATATTTGTTTTCATCACCTTCAAACTCAGATGTCATATAGTCTGTATCTAAAAGTGCTAGATATTCAAAACCTTCTTGCTCTTGTATTTTTACTAATTCAGGTATTACAGATAACATACCGCCTGAGTTTCCTTCTTCATCGCAAACAGCAGCATATATCAAATTACCTTCAAAGTTTTCTATATCCTTTGATATTTCTTCCATCAATGCCATTATAATAGCATCACCAGTTTTCATATCGAAAAGTCCTCGACCAAATAAATAATCTCCTGATTCAAGATCACGTCTAACTTCCTCTGGTAGCGTAGATGCTATTTCTTTAAATTTCTCTGTTAATTCATATGGTTTGTTTGCATATTCTTTTAAGCTGCCATAATCAGAGATACCAACTGTATCTGTATGACCTATCATCAATACAGTTTTTTTACTATTGCCTTTCTTTCCCTTTAGCATTGCTAAAACAGATTTTCTGCCAAGTTTATCCTTGACCGCATCTACAAATCTTAGATGCTCCGGATTTTCTTTATAATAGTCCATTTCTGAAAAAATATCATAAACTTTTTGTACTGAATCTAATTCTCCTGGTGTTTCAACTACACTAAGTTGATTTGTTAATTCTACTGCTATCTGCTCAATTCTTGCTGCAATCTGACTATTCATATGTGCCTCCTAAAATATTTTACTAAAAATCATGAAGATAATTCAATCCTTGTAATCTATCTATTTTGCTTTAGCTTTTGGATAAAAAGCAGGATTGTTAAAGAAATCATCCTTCAATTCCTTAACTTGATTTCTCATCAATACTAATCCTATCATATTAGGAATGATAATAGATGCTAGCAGTATATCTAAGAAACTATATAGGAACTCAATACCACCATATGCACCTAAGAAAATAGCTACTAAGTAAACAAATTTCATTACTTGGGCAAATTTTGTTCCAAATAAATATTCAGCTTGTTTTTCACCATAAAATACAATAACTATAATCGTTGAAATTACAAACAATGTAATACTTAAAGTTACAATTCCACCACCAAGATTATATCCCAGCAATGCTTGGAATGCTCTTGCAGGCATACTAGCCGCTTCTGATGCAGGAACAGTCTTCCATAATCCAGATGTTAAAACAACCATAGCTGTCATAGAACAAACCATTAAAGTATCAACTATTATTTCAAATATACCCCAGAATGCTTGACGAACTGGATGATCAGTTACTGCAGCAGCATGAGCTATAGGAGCAGTACCCATACCAGCTTCGTTAGAATAAGTACCTCTTGCAATTCCACGACTAATAGCTTGTGATATAGCAGCACCACCGAATCCACCAACAGCAGCCATAGGAGTAAATGCATGTTTAAATATCAAAACAAGAATAGAAGGTAATTCACCAATATTTACAATAGTAATCACTAGTGCACCTAATAAATAAAGTCCTGCCATAAAAGGAACCAATTTTTCTGAAACTTGAACTATTCTTTGAATTCCACCATAAACAACAATACCTACTAAAATAGCAACTGCTGCTCCTGAAACCCAGTTTGGAATATTAAGAGTCGCAGCTGTTTGTACTACTGAAACAGTTTGAGTAGCTACAGATGGAACAATTTCAAGCATCAAGAAAAATGCAAAAAATTTACCTAACCATGGCATATTTAACCCCTTATCTAAATAATATTGAGGTCCACCAACAAACTCTCCAAGTTCATTTTTCTGTCTATACTTGATACCTAAGACAATCTCACTAAATTTTGAGGCACTACCTATTAAAGCAGTAAGCCACATCCAAAAAACTGCACCGGGTCCGCCAAAAGCTATAGCAACAGGTACACCAACAATATTAGATGCACCTATTGTAGAAGCTAAAGCAGCAGTAGCAGCTTGGAAAGGTGATACAGTACCTTCACCTTTTTCAGGCTTTTTAAGCATCTTACCGAATGTTTCTTTACAAATGTAGCCAAAATACTTAAATTGGAAAAAACCTAAAGAAAAACTAAGAATTAATCCGCCACCAAATAAAATAACAAGCATTGGCGTTCCCCAAATCCAATTAGAGATGTTGACAATAAAGTTTACAAATGAATCCATTCTTTGCTTCCTCCTTAAAATAAATTTAATTTCTATACCCATATATTATAGCAAATTTCATGCCAATAAAGTCAATTATGAATATAGTTAATTTTCAGTATATTTTGATATTTTTTTATCAAATAAAAAAGGTTTTTTATGGGAAGATTTCCTTTTTTGTTTCCTCATTAAAATAATTTTAATTCCTACATCTATTATTAGAGCAAAATTTATATCAATAACGTCAATTATGAATATGAATAATTTTCAGTATATTTTGATACTTTTTTATCAAATAAAAAAGATATTTTATGGTAAAATTTCTTTTACCGTAAAATATCTTTTACGTTTTATATGTGAATTATTCACATATACTGACATATTACATCATTTTATATATTTATCTATCTTGTATTTTAATAATTGCTTTGAAATTTTTAGGGATTTAGCTGTTAAGCTTAAATTATTCTGATGAGTTTTATATGCTTCTAAAATAATATCTTTTTCGTGATTTTCTAAATATGATTTTAAATCATAACCAGAACTCTCTAAAACTTTTATGGCAGAAATATTTTTACTTTCAAAAATTCTTCTTGGTACATCTTTTATTGTAATCTCATTTCTTATAATAGTATTAAAACTACCCTCTATTATATTTCGAAGTTCTCTAATATTTCCAGGCCAATGATATTCTTCAAATGCAGAAAGTAACTCTTCTGAAATTGGTTTTACATTATAGTCTAATTCTTGATTATATCTTTCTATATAATAATTAGATAAAAGTTCAATATCATCTTTTCTAGCAATCAAATCAGGTAAAATAATTTGAACCACTGAGAGTCTATAATATAAGTCATTTCTCATCCTGCCTTCTTTTACAAGTTTTTCTGGGCTTTCATTTAATGCTACAACAATTCTTATATCTAAAGGTATTTCTTGTGTTCCTCCTATTCTCCTAATTCTTTTCTCTTCAATCGCCTTTAAAAGCTTCACTTGTGATACGGGACTTAATGAATTTATTTCATCTAAAAATAAGGTTCCCCCTTTAGCTAGCTCAAAAAGCCCTTCTTTATCTTCAGCAGATGTAAAGCTTCCTTTTGCTGTACCAAATAAAATGCCCTCAAGTAAATTTTCTGGTATAGCACCACAATTCTGAGAGATAAAAGGACCATATCTTCTATTACTACAGTTATGAATAGAGTGTGCTACTAATTCCTTTCCTGTACCAGTATTACCTTGAATCAAAACAGTAGACTCTGTTTTTGATACCCTACGAATCTTTTCTTTAATTTCAAGCATTCTAGGGTTTTGGGTTATTATATCATCAATTGTATAGCATGTACCATTTTCTTTATAGCATATTTCATGCTTATAAAGTCTATTGCATATACTAGTATTATCCTCATTTACAATATCTGCAAATTCAATTGCTCCTATTATCCTACCATCCTCTATAAGTGGATATGTGGATCCAACCTGATATATTAAATTATCTCTTTGAGTTTTTAATCCTTGCTTTAAATTAATAAAGGATTTTCCAGTTTTTATGGCAGCAATCATGGAACTATTGTTATTATCTAAATTCTTGTAAAGAGAGGTGAGCTTTCTTCCCATAGTATTCTCCAACATCAAATCATAAACAGGTAAATTATTCATAGTAAAATAAATAATTTCGCCTTTGTTATTTACGATAACTACATTCTTAGAATCATATTGTTCAAACATACTATCACCCACTAATATTTTTTATAAATTTAAAAATAACTGATAATTCTATTTATTATAATTCTTTACCATAAGCTAATAATCTGTTCTTTATTTCTTTTTCATATCCATTTTCTGTAGGCTCATAATATTTCTTACCTAGAAGTTCTTTAGGTAAATATTCTTGCGAAATAAATGCTCCTTCATAATCATGAGGGTATTTATAACCTATACCATTTCCTAAATTTTTAGCTCCTGGATAAGAACCATCTCTTAAATGAATTGGAACTTTACCTATTTCTTTAGCTCTTATATCTTCTAAAGCCTTATCTATACCAACATAGGCTGCATTGCTCTTTGGAGCTGTAGCTATATATACTGCAGCTTGAGCTAGTGGTATTCTTCCTTCTGGCATACCTATTACATTTACAGCATTGAAAGCTGATACTGCAATACTCAATGCATTTGGATCAGCGTTTCCTACATCTTCTGAAGCACATATGATTATACGCCTTGCGATAAATTTAGGGTCTTCTCCTGCATTAATCATCTTTGCTAGCCAATACAAAGTTGCATCGGCGTCTCCACCTCTCATACTTTTAATAAATGCGGAAATAGTATCATAATGCTCGTCACCATTTTTATCGTATCTAGCTGTCTTTATTTGAATAGACTCTTTTATTGTATCCAAATCTATTTTTATAACTCCACTCTCGTCTCTCGGTGTTGAAAGTACTCCTATTTCAAGAGAGTTAAGTATAGTTCTACCATCCCCATCTGCTATGGTAATTAAATAATCTATTGCTTCCTCCGTTATATTTATCTTATATTCTCCTAATCCTTTGTCATTATTAAATAAAGCATTATTTATAAGTTTCTTTAAGTTATCTCTAGTCAATGATTCTAACTTTAAAATCATGACTCTAGATAATAAAGCTTTATTTACCTCAAAATAAGGATTTTCTGTAGTAGCCCCTATTAAAATAATTATTCCTCTCTCTACAAAGGGAAGTAATGCATCTTGCTGAGATTTGTTAAATCTATGTATCTCATCTACAAAAAGAATAGTCCTTTTATTATATAGCTTTAAATTTTCTTCTGCTCTATCCATTACTTCTCTAATATCCTTTACTCCCGATGTTACAGCAGATAATTTTTCAAATATCATATTTGTACTATTAGCTATTATCATAGCTAGAGTAGTTTTACCAGTTCCAGGAGGTCCGAAAAATATCATCGAAGTAATTCTATCTGCCTTTATTGCTCTATTTAAAAATTTACCCTCTCCTAAGATATGCTCTTGTCCTACAAATTCATCTATTTTCTCAGGTCTCATTCTATCAGCTAAAGGTGCATTTCTCTTCAATTTTTCTTCCATACTTAAAGTAAATAAATCCATATTATCACCTAATTAATTTTAGTTATATATAATATTATACTATAGCAGTTAACTGAATTAGTCAATTTGTAAAAGTTAGCATATAATGATTCAGCAATATCTATACGATTTAAGATGATTTATTTTTAATTCTAAAAATAAGAAATTATTTTACTGATTCTTCCTCAATATTCTTGTTAGATATAAAACTTATATCTTTTTGAAGTTTTCATATGAGCTTTAATTTATGTTTCAATTCTTTCAAAAGCTTTTCTTATCTTACTTTTAATACTTGCTTATTTCATAAAGTTATTATACTTATTATTATACCATATTTCTATTCCCAAAAGTTACTTCATCGTCTTCTATTACTATAATTTTCATATAGGTAAGTATTTACAATTTACTATAATTCACAGCAATCTTTATAACTTCTTGTTTACATGTCAGATGGAACTTTTCTATTATAAATCCTAAACAGCTAGAAGGACACTGTGTTAATAGTGTCCTTCTCCATTTCCCTCAACCTTAAGTGAGGTTTCACTTTTTCAGCTACAATTTATCTTTATCTAATTATTTTTTAATAGATTCATAATAGTTTTATATACTAATACTGGTGCTACTTCAAAAGAATATTTTTTCTCTATTCTTTCCGTGAATTTATGAGCATCTTTACCAAAAGCTCCTATGTCTAATACTGGTAAGTCTAGTTTTTGCATATCTTCTAATGGTAAATCATATTTAGTTCCAAATCCAGGCATATTATCTTTCAATGCTGCTATGATTTTTGGATCTTTTGGTGCTGCACCATAACTTAAATCTGAGATGTATGGGAAGAATTTCTTATAAACTAATTTATAATCTGATTCAGTTGTACTCACAGCATCTGCTACTGCATCTAGCAATGCTTTTTCTTTTGGTGCACTTCCCTCTACATAAATATGAGGATAGTATGGTGGTGTATAGTATACTATAACAACTGGTTCTCTATCAGACCATAGACTATGAACTTCTTCTACTAATTTCAATGAAAAATCTCTTTGATCTATGGATTCATCTTTTAACATTTCTTCTGTAAGCTTTGCAATTCTTTCATCAAGTTCATTTCCCATCTCTGATTTCACTTTTGTATATAATTCTTCATAAGTTAATGCTCTTGCTTGCCATGGCAGTTTTTTATATTCTCTTCCTGCTAATTTACAAAATCTTTCATATTGTATATTTAAATTATCAATAGTTGATTGAAAAGCTTCTATAGCAGCACCTTTCATTTTTACTAGTACTTCATCTGGTGTGCTGCAATGTGTTGCATAGTTGAAGAACAAAGTAGCTGTTTTTGCTATTTGAACTGAATATTCTGGTTTTAAATCTCTTTGTTTTAAAGTAATTGGAGGAAGTGAAACTTCACCTTCTGCCACATCACAAAAATCTGCATTCAGATTGATTCTATTTGTAATAGAAGAAGCTATTTGGTTTGGATCTATTCCCTTAAATGATTCACCAACATGTGTTTCTTTACCTACTACATAGAATGACGGCATTAGTTTTCCTACTGTTCCTATATATACATATTTGTTTTCATCACCTTCAAACTCAGATGTCATATAGTCTGTATCTAAAAGTGCTAGATATTCAAAACCTTCTTGCTCTTGTATTTTTACTAATTCAGGTATTACAGATAACATACCGCCTGAGTTTCCTTCTTCATCGCAAACAGCAGCATATATCAAATTACCTTCAAAGTTTTCTATATCCTTTGATATTTCTTCCATCAATGCCATTATAATAGCATCACCAGTTTTCATATCGAAAAGTCCTCGACCAAATAAATAATCTCCTGATTCAAGATCACGTCTAACTTCCTCTGGTAGCGTAGATGCTATTTCTTTAAATTTCTCTGTTAATTCATATGGTTTGTTTGCATATTCTTTTAAGCTGCCATAATCAGAGATACCAACTGTATCTGTATGACCTATCATCAATACAGTTTTTTTACTATTGCCTTTCTTTCCCTTTAGCATTGCTAAAACAGATTTTCTGCCAAGTTTATCCTTGACCGCATCTACAAATCTTAGATGCTCCGGATTTTCTTTATAATAGTCCATTTCTGAAAAAATATCATAAACTTTTTGTACTGAATCTAATTCTCCTGGTGTTTCAACTACACTAAGTTG
>OGSB01000100.1_pt1 | contig 93622 bp, 88 predicted proteins | sample 1573741 | NCBI WGS metagenome assembly OGSB01 (sample SAMN03295824, study PRJEB24534) | human gut metagenome | isolation source: fecal sample 5 from infant 3 | host: Homo sapiens | place: USA: Pittsburgh, PA | collected 2014-07 | reverse complement strand
CAATTTCCTCCGCACGTCCAAGCCCCAGGAGGCAACGATGCTTCCAGCAGGCCGGTAGTGCTTCCAGCAGGCCGGTAGTGCTTCCAGCAGGCCGATAGTGCTTCCAGCAGGACAGATAATGCTTCCAGCAGGCCGAGAGTGCTTCCAGCAGGCTGATAATGCTTCCTGAAGGCGATGATGCCCCCAGCATCCGACGCGGTCGGTTGGATCCCGTAAAATCAGGCCATTGAGTAGTCTATGGGACTTTTCACCTGTGATGTGGATCTCTTCTCCCGGTAGAAAAAAATCGATTTAAAACGCTCTAAGAGCCAAAGTTTGGATGAGGAAAATGGACCTTCTCCACCCCTTCACAAAAAACAGGGGTTTTCCAACAGCCTGAAAACTGCAGGAATTGCAGCCATGCCTAGGGATGAAAGGCAAATAGCAACGAAAAAATGTACTTTTCACGAATCTCATGACATGGCGCTTCAAGAGCGCAAATTGCTGCCTTCACGCAGGCTTTCCCTGCCTGTTCCCTCTTCCGCCGCTTTGCCCGCGCCTCTCTATTCTCTGTTGTCCCGTCTTGTTCCGCATTCTTGCCCTGCTTCCTGGTGCGCTGTTGATGGGACAACGATCCCGCTCAAGGCGTATAGGCATGTACGAGTTCCCGGAGCGCCTGCCGGACATCGCGATCGTACAGGCCCCCATGGTAGCAGATGATTCGCTCGATATCGTAATCGAGGAGGCGACGAACGGAGCGGACCGCCTCCTTCAAATCCCAAGCGTGCCGGGGATTGGCGATATTCAGTCGTCCGTCCTCAATGACGACGGCGTCTCCCGCGATGAGCGTCTTGCACGCGGGAAGATACAACGAGATGTGCCCGGACGTGTGCCCCGGCGTATGGACGATATCGATGCCGCCGCACCAGGGGAGCCGCTCTCCGTGGGCCACGGTCCGATCGACCCGGGCCGGCTCGATCGACTGCAGGAAGCGGATGAACTGCTCCGCCCCCTTCTTGGCTTCCTCCGGCAAGGCGTCGAGCGTGGATTCCGCCTGCTCTTTGCGCAGCGGCTTGCGCTTGCCTTCGATGTACGGCTGTTCCAGCTCATGCGCGAAAATTTCTATGCGCGGGTAGGCCCGTGTCAATGCGGCAAGCGACCCGATATGGTCCATATCGTGATGGGTTACGATTAGAGCGGTCATCGAGTCAAGGCGGATGCCCTGCCGATTGGCCGCTTCTTCGAGCAGCGGCCCGAAATCCGGATACCCGCAGTCGACGAGTATCGTATCGTCGCCATCCTGAAGCAGGACCGGGGCGATGGCTTGCTGCTGTTCATTGTATTCACATTCGATCTGAAGCAAATGCAGATGTTTCATGTCAATTCCCCTATTCCGCAACCGATTGCATGCGTAAGCGGTTGGCGTTTATCCTTTATTTTCCTGACCGCCGCCGCTTCCCGTTATCTCAGGGTTCGGCGGCGGGCAAGGCGATGGGGGACGGAGGGCCCGGGCCGCTCCGTCAAAGCGCAAGAATATGGCCGGCTCCCCTCTCTGTGTTACCTCTTGCTCCACTCCTGCACATTCCATACTTGCGAGACCCAATTCCGGTAGAAATCCGGCTCATGGGAGACGAGCAGGATCGTGCCGGCATATTTCCGCAGCGCGTCATGGAAAGCTTCTTTCGCGCGGACGTCGAGATGGCTGGTCGGCTCATCCAACACCAGCACATTGCTGTCCGTCAGCATCAGCGCACACAGCCGAACCTTGGCCTGCTCCCCGCCGCTCAGGAGGCGGATCGGCTTCCGGATATGCTTCTCGGTCAGTCCGGATTGGGCGAGCAGGCGCCGGAAGTCCTTCAGCGTCATATCCGGACGCAGCGCCGATAAATGCTCTAAGGGGCTATGCTCGGGAGGCTGTTCCTCTTGGGCGAAATAGGCGGCCGCAACGCGGTCGCCGAATTGCACTGTGCCGCCCAGAGCCGGAAGAAGGCCGAGCAAGGTCTTGAGCATCGTCGACTTCCCGATCCCGTTGGAGCCGACGATGGCGATCTTCTCTCCGCGCTTCACGGCCAAGTCGACCGGAGCGAACAGCGGCTCGCGGTAGCCAATCTGAAGCTGCCGCGCTTCGATGACCGTGCCTGCCGGATCGGCATGCACCCGGAAGGCGAAGCGCGGCTGCGGCCCGGACGACGGCCTGTCGATCCGTTCCATCCGCTCCAGCATTTTTTCGCGGCTTTTGGCCTGCTTCGCCTTGCGGATGCGGTTCTTCTGAATGAAGGCCTCCAGCCGCTCGATCTCCCGCTGCTGTCGCGCATAAGCGGCCTGCAGCTGCTCTTTGTTCAATGCATAGCTGCGCTTGAACTGCTCGTAGTTGCCGGAATAACGCCGAATAGACTGGTGCTCCAGATGATAAATTGTCGTCGTGATCGCGCTGAGAAACCGCTCGTCATGGGAGACGACGAGGAAGGCCTGCTCGTACCGGGTTAAATATCCGATCAGCCACTCGACATGCACGTCATCCAAATAGTTGGTCGGCTCATCGAGCAGCAGCACATCCGGCTGCTCCAGCAGCAGCTTGCCCAAGAGCAGCTTCGTGCGCTGGCCGCCGCTCAGCTCGCTCACGTCGCGATCCGGGCCGAGCGCGAGAATGCCCAGTCCGGCCGCGACCTCCTCGATCTTCGCATCGACCAGATAGAAGCCGGAATGCTCCAGCCGCTGCTGCAGCTCGCCATAGCGGGTCAACAAGGAATCGAGATCGCCCCCGCCTTCGGCCATCCGGGCCGCGAGCTGATTCATGCGGGCTTCCATCGCGTACAGTTCCGCGTAAGCGGTGCGCAAATACTCGATAATGGACGTCCCCGCCTGCAGATCGATATGCTGCTGCAGGTAGCCGGCTCGGATGCCCGGCAGCCATTCGACGGTGCCGCGATCGGGAAGCAGTTCGCCTGACAGAATGCGGAGCAGCGTCGACTTGCCCGCCCCGTTGCCGCCGACCAGTCCGGCATGCTCTCCCCGCACGAGGCGGAAGCTGATATTGTGAAATACGTTCTTGTCCCCGTACATATGGGACAGTTGTTCAACCGTGACAATGCTCATATCGGTTCTCTCCTTTGTTCGCTTCAAGATTAGGAAGCCAACCGGGAGAACAGCAAAATAAAGACAGTTTTCAATTGTATCGGCCATGCGAAAAAATATACAAAAAATGGGCAAGGCGAACGCGCACCTTACCCATACCCATTGATATGCATGAAAGGAAATCGGTTCTTTATCTTCTGCTCTTCGGTTGGCTTAAAGCTAAAAATGGGCAGATCTATCCCGTCTTAAGCCAAATCCCGTTGAAGAACAGTCGATAAATGCAACATTTTCCTTTCCACCTCATTACAAAGTTAATTCCTTACAGTGTGAAGTATACGGATCAACGCGTCTAAATGTCAAGTCATGCCAAACGGCCATTACGTAGAATGGGCCCCGGCTTGCGCCCGCTGGGCCCTGCGCAGCCCGACGACGAGCAGCAGCGTTACGAGCGCCAGCCCCAGGCTGCAGAGGAGCGCCGCCTGGAAGGAGCCGAGATACGGCACGATCGCATCTGCTCCCGTCCTTCCTTCTTCGTGCCGGCTCAAGGCCGAGAAGAAGAGAGTGCCGATGACGGCCACGCCGAGCGCGTTCGCGGTCTGCATGCAGGTGCTCAGCATGCCGGAAGCCGAGCCGGCATGCTCCGGGCGGACGGCGGACATAATCGTGCCCATCAGCGGAGCGCCGACCAGCCCTTGGCCGAATCCGACGAGCAGGAACGGGACGATCAGCTGCTGCCAGTAGAGCTCGGCGCCCGCCGCCATCGTCATGAGGAGCACGGCCGCGTAGCCGGCCATCAAGGCGAGAGCGCCCCAGGCCAGTACCGGCCGCCCGTCCCGCGCCCAACGGGGGCCCCATAGCGAGCCGAGGAAGAAGGCCGCGCCGATCGGTACGAAGGCGAGCGCCGAATCCATCGCGGCCAGCGACAAGCCGTCCTGCAGCGTCAGCGAGACGACGAGGAAGAAGCCGCTGTTGCCGATTTGATACGCCAGTATCGCGAGCACGCCCAGGGTGAAGGCCCTTCCGGCGAACAGACCGGGCGGAATCAGCGGATGATGCCCCCGCTTGGCCATCCCGGCTTCATGAAGCATCAGCAGGACGAGGCTGAGCGCCGCTCCGGCGAAGCTGAGAAATACCCACAGCGGCCAGCCGGCTTCCCGCCCGACGATCAGGGGATAGATCAAGAGCAGCAGGCTGCAGGTCAGGATCGCAATGCCGGTTATGTCCATGCTCTTCTGCTCCTCCGCCCGCGTATCGCGCACCAGCGGGATGACGCACAGCGCCGCCGCGATTCCGATAGGGAGGTTGATGAGAAAGACGGACCGCCATCCCAAGCCCCAGCCGTTCCAATGCAAAATGATGCCCCCGATAATCTGTCCGGCGATAAGCCCCAGTCCGCTGACCGCGCCGTAGAACCCGATCGCCTTGCCTTTTTCCTCGGGCGGGAATATCACTTGAATGATCGTAAGCACCTGGGGGATCAGGATGGCGGCCCCGATCCCTTGGAGCACCCGGGCGAAGATAAGGAACGCTGCGCTGGCCGCCATGCCGCACAGCCCCGAGGCGGCGGTGAAGACAAGCATGCCGACGATGAACATCTTTTTGCGGCCGAAGCGGTCGCCGAGGCGGGCGCCGGGAATGAGGAGCACGGCATACGACAGCACGTAGGCGGCGACGATGAATTGCACTTGCGCAGCGCCGGCCTGGAGCTGGGTCTGTATCGACGGGATTGCGACATTGACGATGAACGAATCCAGAATTACCATAAAGGTGCCGAGCAATAAGACGGCCAGGGCCCACCAGCGTCTGGCATCGAATGCCGGGGCTGCCTGCGCATACACTTTGTTCATCGTAAAATCTCCTTGCGTCAGATGGTTTTTTGCCTTAGAAGTATTCGTAAATACTACTACAAACTCTCCAAAAAAGAGGAAATACTCCGCAGAATTAATCTAAGTATTTCCGGTAAGGGTGAATAATGTCATCGTAATGATCGCCGTAGCGTTCAGTGAACATGCCGCCGAAGTCCTGCTCGACCCGATCCATAATGACGTCGTGGTAGAAGCCGTTCAGCAGCAGCTCGACGACGGCGGGATGATTCGTCTCCAGGGCGGACAGCTTGACGGTGCTGCCGAAGCTCCCGAGCAGAGCGGAGCGGGAATCGCACAGAATCGAGAACTTCCTCGCCTCCGACGCGTCCCAGGCATCGCTTCGGCGATGGAACAGCACGCGGTTCAGCCGGACGGCGCATTCCCCGATCACGATCAGCGTCACGAAGACGCCTCTCCGCTCCGCCTCCAGCAGCGGCTCCTCGACCCAATGGACATCTTCGGCCCAAATGTCGACGACGATGCTTTTGTCCGCATTGGCCGCAAGGCGCCGGATGGCGGTGCGAATCGCGTTGTCGCCCTGCCAATTATAGAAGGACGCCGCCGACTGCGGCGGAGACTTCAGATGCTTCACCAGCGTGCGTGCGGTCTGCTCGAAATCGGATTGAAGCATGCGGACGAGCTGTTCGATCGGGACGGCATCGTACAGGACGGGGTCCGCTTCGATCGCGCGGCATACGCCTTTGTCCGTCAAGGAGCGCAATGCGGCGTACACGTTGGTGCGGGAGACGGAGACCTTTTTGGCCACTTCATAGCCTGAAATCTTCGGCTCCGCATGCAGCGCCAGATAGCATCTCGCTTCCAGCTCGGACAGGCCCAGCTTGCGCAATTCCTCGATCATCGGATGGCAACCTCCTCTCGGTACAGATGCTCAAGCAAGGAGAGAGCTTGCTTGAAGGTCATCGCATAGTATTATTTAGAAATACTACTATAGAGATGGACGGCAGTCAAGAGGGCGCTGCTCGGTTTTTTATGCGCCGGGATCGATCCAGCGGAACCATCGCCCGTGTCCTTCGGTCTCGGCAAGCACCGTTCTGCGTTCAACCCCGCCGATATATTCGTCCAGATGCAGATTCGCGTCCCACATATTGTTGTACAGGTGGAACAGATCGCGTCTGCTGCCCATCTCCCTGATGTGCTGCTCCAGGCGCCGCTTCGCTTCCGGCGGCATCTGATTGGCGACATGGGTATGGAAGACGCAGATGGCCGCGTCGTCGTGAATGCCGGCCGCGAGACTCGGGAGCAGCTCGGTCCCGTCTCCCTCGATCAGCTTCACCGGCTGTCCGGTCAGGCAGCGGGCCGCATCGTCGAACAGCGCGACTCTGTCCCGGTCCGGGCCAGATCAAAGCCCGCAGCCATCGGCGGTCTTCCGGATCGGACAACTGGTTGATATGCAGATCGACGCCGATCCGGGCGGTAACAGGGGGACTGTGCGGCAGCAGCGGCGGGGCAGTGTCTCCGCCTCCGATGATGGCCGCCGCGATCCGGACCTCTCCGGCCGGGTTGCCGTACACAACTCCGGATCCGTAGGAATACCCGTACTGATCCCATATCAGCTGCAGTCCCGCGCTCGTGCCGATCTCGATCAGCGCCAACGGTTTGCGTATGTTCTCGTAGATGTGGCAGAAGCTCGGGTACAGATAGGCGCAGCGCTTGACCTCGTTCGTCTGTACGATCTTGGTCTTCAGGAGCGTAACGATACCGTCAGCGTATTTGAGGCAGAAATCCTTGAACGGCGGGAACGATTGCCGGATGTCTCCCGGCTCCTCGACGAGTCCGTCATAGTAGCGGCGCAGCTCGTGATCGGCGCCGGAGAGCAGCAAGTATTGAACCGCGCCGAAGAGCAGGTTCGGCACCGGCTGGCCCGGTCTTGCATGCGAGGCGATCCGGAGCAATTCATTGTCGGCGGCGATGCGCAGCGCCAGATGCTCGTACAGATCGCAGGAGCCTGCGCATTCTTGACGCGCAAAGCGTGCGAAACGGTCGGACAAGCTTGCGTTAACCAAATCAACCCCTCCTTTTTCCACCATTTTACAACGAGCGGGTGATAAGTGATATTTCTAGTTTTTTGTCGAGGCGATTAAGAAAAGTGATTGCCGAGGCAGAGAAAGAGCGGGAGCCTGCGCCCCCGCCCTCCAGTCGCTATGATGTTCCGGCGGCCGCCGATTCCAGCCGCAGCATCGCTTGCCGCACATCGTCCGCCGTCACGTTCCGGTTCATCAGATGAATCGACTCCTGCGGATGGACAGATGCGGCCGCGACGCGGTTCAGCGTCTCGCGATCCGAGGCGGACAGCCCGAGATCGGACAGGCGGCGGGGGAGGCCCATATCCTGGTAGAATGGCAGCAGGCGCTCGACTTCGGCCAGATTGCCCTCCAGCGCGAGCTGGACGAGAATGCCATAGGCGACCTTGTCCCCATGGAGCAGCTGATGCGTCGCGGGGGCTGCCGTCAGCCCGTTGTGGATCGAATGGGCCCCCGCGATTCGCCCCGCATGGTCGCCGAAGCCGCCGACCGTGCCGCCCGTCATAATGATCGTCTCGACGGCGAGCGTGAACGCGTCCGTCAATTGCTGCCGCTCGGCATCCCGAACGCTCTGCGGGCCGTGCTCCAGCAGAGCGGTCTGGCACAGGCGGGCCGTGAGGTGCGCGATCCTCACGGCCGCGGGCGGCTGGCTCCACTGGCGGACGAGCACGTCGGCCTCGTACCATTTCGCCAGCGTATCGGCGATGCCGGCGCGCAGGTAAGCGGCCGGCGCGCGCAGGGCGATCTGCGGATCGACCAGCACCATGAGCGGACTTCTCGGATGGAGCGTGTAATGCGTGAAGCGGCCCCGTTCATCGTAGAACACGCTGAGCGGCGTCCAGGCCGCGCAGTTCGACGCGAGCGTCGGCACGAGCACCGTGTCGAGTCCGGCTTCGATGCCTGCCGCCTTGACGAGGTCCATCACTTTGCCCCCGCCGACGCCGAGCACAATATCGGCATGTGCCTCCCGTGCCTCGCGGGCGATGCGGCTGGCCTCCGCCAGCGTGCACTCGCCGCGGTACGCCAGCGTCAGCAGCGTCATCTCCGTCTGCCGCGGCCAATACGGAGCCGCGGCCTCCCAGGAGCGCTCGCCGTGCACGACGAGCGCCCGGCGGCAGCCGTACGGCTGGAGCAGGGACTCCAGCTTCTCCAGGATGCCGGCTTCGCAGCGGTAGATGGCGGGAGCCCCTCTGACGATAAGGGGCTGTTCCAGCGTTGTCATTTCCAATCCCTCCCCATCGGTTCTTCCTTACTTCCGGTTCAGCATCCACTCCGGCTTGCCGAAGCCCTGGAACTGTTCATCGATTCTCTGCTCGAATTCCGGCGACTCGACCGCTTCCTTCAGATCCTTCGCGAAGGCCTTATCCTTGTCGGCCGTGTTGATGACGACCCGGTTGCGGTAATCATCCGGCATATTTTCCAGCTTCAGCGCGTCGAGCAGATTCATCTTGGCCGCGAGGGCGAAGTTGCCCGGCACGAGGGCAAGATCGGCGCTGTCGACGGCACGCGGCAGCTGGGCGGCTTCGATCGGCTGCAGCACGAGCTGCTTCGGGTTGTCCTTGACGTCCTTCTCCGAGACGCGCAGCGGATCGATGTCGTCCTTGATCGTCAGGAGGCCGGCATCCTGCAGCAGCCCCAGCGAACGGGCCAGATTGGTCGGATCGTTCGCCAGCGCGACGGTGCTGCCCTCGGCGATCTCGTCGAGCGAGTTGTATTTCGAGGAGTAGATGCCCATCGGCGCCGTCGGTACGGCGATCAGATCGGTCAGCTCTAGCTTGTTCTCCTTGGCGAAGTTATCCATATAGATTTTGTGCTGGAACAGGTTTGCGTCCAGATCGCCGTTGGACAGCGCCAGATTCGGCTGCACGTAATCTCCGAATTCGACGATTTCGATCGTATAGCCTTTTTTCTCCATAATCGGCTTGATCGCCTTCGTCAGCATATCGCTGTATGGGCCTGCGGTGGCCCCGAACTTCAACGTTCTGCTCTCCTCCTGCTTCGCATTGTCCCCGCCGCTGGAGGACGAACCGCTGCCGCAGGCGGCCAGCAGGCCGAATGTCAGGATAAGCGAGAGAAGAATGACTGTCTTTTTCATGATGATACCCTCCATAATATGTGAAATGATGTTGAAGCCTCCGTTAGCTTGCGTTAGCGCTTGTCTACCTTTTTGGCCGCGAAATCGCCGGCATATTGAATGAGCTGCACAAGGCAGATAAGGATGATGACGGTGGTGAACATGACCATATTGTCATAGCGGTAGTACCCGAAGCGGATCGCCAGATCGCCGATGCCGCCTCCGCCGATCGTCCCGGCCATGGCCGAGTAGGCCACAAGACTGATGGCCGTGATGTTGATCCCCTGGACGATGCCGGGCTTCGCTTCGGGAAGCAGCACATCCTTGATGATCATCCACGGCGTGGCCCCGATCGACACCGCCGCTTCGATGACGCCCTTGTCGATCTCGCGCAGCGCGGTCTCGACGAGCCGGGCGAAGAACGGGACAGCGGCAACCGATAACGAGACGGATGCGGCCGTCGGGCCGATGGTGGTGCCGGCGATCAGCTTCGTCAGCGGCAGCAGCGTGACGAGCAGGATGATGAACGGAATCGACCGGATCATGTTGACGAAGAAGCCCAGGATCACGCGGGTCAGGCGGTTTTCCAGGAACAGTCCTTTATCCGTCACAAATAATATTATTCCAATAGGAAGACCCAGAATTAAAGCGGCAACTAATGAGATGCCCACCATATACAAGGTCTGAAAAAACGCCTTGTACAGATCGGGCAGGATCTGTATGAGGGAGTCCATCTTATCTGATTACCTCCAGTCGGTGCGTTCGCGATGCGATATAATCCATGGCCCGCCGCACTTCGGCCGGGTCGCCGTTCAGCTCCAGGATAAGGATGCCGAGGGGCGCATCATGGATATATTCGATTTTGCCATGCAGGATATTGCCCATGACGTCGAACCTCTTCAGCATATCGGTAATGACGGCTTCCTCCGCCTGCGGGGCGACGAAGTGAACCTTGACGACGGTGCCGGCGCCGTTCCGGAGCAAGCGGTCGGGCAGCTCGAATTGGAACAGGCTGCTGATGAAGGAGCGGGTCATCGGATGCTGCGGATTCGCAAAGATATCATAGACAGGTCCCTCCTCGACGACGCGGCCGTTCTGCATGACCGCCATCCGATCGCAGATCGCCTTGACGACTTCCATCTCATGGGTAATCAGCACGATCGTCAGCTTCCATTCACGGTTGATCTTTTGCAGCAGGTCGAGGATGGACTGAGTCGTCTCCGGGTCGAGCGCGGATGTCGCCTCGTCGCAGAGCAGCACATGCGGATCGTTCGCGAGAGCTCTGGCGATGCCCACCCGCTGCTTCTGGCCGCCGCTCAGCTGCGAAGGATAGACGTCGCGCTTGTCGGCCAAGCCGACCATCTCCAGCAGCTCGGTCACGCGCGCTTCGATATCCGCCTTGGATGTCCGGTTCGCCTTGAGCGCGAAGGCGATGTTCTCGTAGACCGTCTTGGATCGAATCAGGTGAAAATGTTGAAAGATCATCCCGATTTTCAACCGGGCCTGACGGAGCTGCTCGCCCTGCAGCTTGGTCAGATCGACGCCGTCGACGAGGATGCTGCCCGAGCTCGGCTGCTCCAGCAGATTGATGCAGCGCAGCAGGGAGCTTTTGCCCGCTCCGCTTCGCCCGATGATGCCGTAGATGTCGCCCTTCTCGATATGCAGCGAGACATGATCGACACCGACGACCGTTCCCGTCTTGCTCCGGTACTCCTTGACGAGATTCCTTATCTCTATCATCTCTCTCACACTCCAATGTCCATCTGTATCGGCCCGTTCGTCCGGCATCCATTCCAGCGAATGAAAAAAGCCTCTTTCAGGAGAGAAAGAGGCTGCATTGCATCGCTAGGAACCACTTATCTCTCAGAATGCCGCGCATTCTGTAGGATTTAGCACCTTTTACCGCAAATGGGTAAGGTTGCCGGACGTCATAGGGCCTATTCCCTCAGTCGCTCTTGATAAGGTCAAGAAAATGAAATTGTCATGTGAGAATCATACACAGGATTGCGGCGGTTGTCAATTTTATTTTCATAGGATTAGTCGGGAATAGGCGGAGCGGCCTCTGCGGCCGCATGCTGCGCCTCCGGCGCGATCTCATACTGGGCGGGCGGTTCGGCCCCGAGCAGATGCTTCACGAAATAATCCCATTTGCGCCGGATGAAATAGCGGTTGGACTGAATGCTGTGATTGACGTTCGGCATGATGAGCAGATCGAAGTCCTTGTTCGCCCGAATCAGCGCATCGACGAGCTGCATCGTATGGGCGATATGGACGTTGTCATCCATATCGCCGTGCGCGAGCAGCAGCTTGCCCTTCAGATTGGCCGTCAGTCGGGCGTTGTCCTGACGGGCGTACCGCCCCGGATGTTCTTTGCCGGGCAGCCCCTGGAAGCGCTCGCCCCATGCCGCAATGTAGGCGCGCTGATCGTGATTGCCGGCCCCCGAGACGGCGACGGAATAGACGTCGGGATAGGTCAGGATGGCCCGGGCCGAGCCGTAGCCGCCTCCGGAGACGCCCCAGATGCCGACGCGCTCCGGATCGATGAACGGGTAGCGTTCGGCCAGCTGCGGGATGGCGGCGGCATGATCGGCCAATCCGGCCGCATGCTCCAGCCTGCCGTCGGACGCGTCATGGAACGCCTTCGAGCGGTACGGCGTCCCCGTCCCGTCCATCACGATCGCGGCGAAGCCGAGCTGGGCGAACGATTGGGCGCCGCCGGAGAAATCAAGGGGGGCCTCGAACAGGAACGACTTCGGCGTATTGAGAAGCTGGGGCCCGCCATAGAAATAGTCAATCAGCGGATACTTCCGCCCCGGTTCGCGGGATGCGGGAGGGACCAAAATGCCGTACAGATCCGTCTCTCCATCCGCGGCCTTGACCGTGAATCGTTCCGGCAGCTGATAGCCCTGCTCCAGCAGCAGCTCGATATCGGCCCGTTCCAGATCCCGGGCGAGGGTGCCGTCGTTGTGGCGCAGCACGGATACCGGGGGAAGATCGACGCGCGAATACGTGTCCGTGAAGCAGGTCAGATCCGGAGCGAAGGCGATCTTATGATCCGCATCCTCCGGCGTCAACAGCGTCAGGCCCGAGCCTTCGAGACGGATGCGGTACAGGTGCTGGCAGTACGGATCCCGCCCCGGTTCGCGGCCGCTGGCCATGAAATAGATCCATTGCTGGCGCTCATCCACGGCCGCCAGACGCCGGACGTTCCATTCGCCGGACGTAATCTGCCGGATGAGCTGTCCCGTGCGGCTGTCGAACAGATACAGATGAGCGTACCCGTCGCGCTCCGAGAGCCAGAGGGCCGTATCGTCATGCAGCAGGCGGAAGTTCGGATCCGGCCGCAGGTACAGGTCCAGATTGCCGAAATGATACAGATCGATGAACAGGAACGTATCGCTCTGTTCCTCGACGGCGATTCGCGCCGCCCCTGTCTCCGCATCGGCGGCGATCAGCTTGGCCGAACGGTAATCGCGGGCCATCGACAGGTAGAAGACCTGCTTGCTGTCCTTGCTCCAGCCGGCCTGCGGCGCGAGCGGGCTGAAGGGGCTGTCGGAACAGAGGATAATCCGGGGCGCCTCCACGGCGATGCTGGCCTCCCGCTCAATATCGCAGATGACGATGTCGGCCAGCGGGACATGGGGATCTCCTGGACAAGCATAGCGCATCGAATGCCGGACAGGCCGGAGATCCCCGCTTGGGGCAGACGGCACGTGTTGAAGCAGATGAAGCTCGCGGAGCGAACGCTGATCGAGCCGCATTGTCAGGAGCTTCGTCGAATCGGGCGACCATAAGGCGGCCGGGAAAGACTTGGCTTCGGGGCGGAGATTCAGGTTCATCGCCTCCACACTGCCCGCATACTCATAATCAGGCTCGCCGCCGAAGGTCAGCTGCCGCACTTCGCCGCTCTCGATATGGCGGATGAACAGATTATGCTTCTCGGCGTAGGCGCCCCACTGCCCGTCGGGAGAGAGCAGCTCGTACGGCTCTGGGCGCGGCCGGGCCGGGAGGCGGGTGCACCGATAGCCGGACAGATCGCATTCCCACCGCTCCCCGTCCATGTCGAAGCGAATGAGGCGGCATGATTCGGGCAGCTCCAGCCGATCCAGCTCCAAATGATGGCGATCCAGCCTCCGGCCAAGCTCCCGGCCAAGGGAAGCGGCGAGGCGTTCATGATCGAAGGCCGGCTTCGAGGCGTTCGCCGCCGGATCGACGAGGACATACTCGGTTCCCTTCTCTCTGCCAAGCCGCACGTCGCGCCGGTACCAGAACCGGTTCCCGCCGGCAAGCCAGTTCGGCACGACACGGCCGTTGAAGACGTACCGGTGCCACTCGGCGCTCATCAGTCTCGCGGCGCGATCATACAGATCGCGGGATATCATTTTACTCATATCGCCATTCCTCCTGATCGTTCGATGTATGCAGCTTCATCCTATACAACGATTATGAACGGAGCATGAACTTGGGAGAGGAAGGGGCCCGGCCAGCGGCAGGTGTGACGCAAGTTCGTTTCGTATCATTCGTTATGCAATATACAATTTTACAAATGTTCATTTTTAAAGGGAGATGATGCTTGGAAAATCGATGTTTTCCATCCTTCCTGCGCATGAAACTTTATCTTGACCGCCGAAAAATAAACTAGGTATACTATGAATTGAAAAAAGGAATTTAGTATATTTACATTTGTTCACTTTTATGTCGTCATTCTATCAACCAGATGAAAGGGAGAGTGAATTTTTTGAGATTCCAAATGAAAGCGGCTTCATTTCTCGTGACCGGCGCATTGGGGATGCTGTTTTCGGCATCGGCCTTTGCCGCCCCGCTTCAACCGGTGGAGCACAATGAATGGATGCAGCAGAAGCATATCATTGCAGGCTATGAGCAAGGGGATCTGCGGCTCGAGCGGCCCGTCTCGTTGGGGGAAGCTATCGCGCTGATTGCGAGAGGAACCGGGGCGTCCATTCCGGAGCGCAGCGGCTATTGGGCGCAGGGATATCTGGACTGGGCGGCCGGACAGGGCGCGATTACGGAGCAGGAAAGCGCCAATGACAGACAGGCGCCTTCCGCCGAACGCCTTTCCGAGATTGCGCAGAAGCTGGGCGTTGCGCTGGAGCTGCCCGCCGGCGGCTCCGTGACCCGCGAGCAGTTCACGGAAGCATTGGGAGCCGCGCTGACGGAGCATATTACGATCGCCCATACGAATGATGTGCACGGCCACATTCAGGAGGATCAGAAGGGCAAGGAGTTCGGTTACGCCAAAATCGCGACGCTCGTCAAGGAATGGGAGAAGGAGAACAAGAATTTCCTCCTGATGGATGCGGGAGATACGTTCCAGGGCACGATCTATACGAACCAGTTCAAGGGAGAATCGATTCTTCCGATTCTCAATGCGCTCGGCTACACGGCGATGGCGGCCGGGAACCATGAATTCGACTTCGGCTACGAGCAGCTGCTGAAGCTTCGCGATCAGCTCAAGTATCCGATGATTAGCGCCAACGTCTTCAAGGCGGACGGCGCCAACCTGCTCGTGCCGGCGGTCACTACCAAGGTGGGCGGCGAGACGTTCGCCTTCATCGGCTTCGTCGCGGAAGAAACGCCAATCGTCACGCATCCGAACAATGTGAAAGGGCTGACATTCAAAGATCCGGTGGATATCGCCAAAGAACTGGTACCGGAAATGAAGAAGGAAGCGGATCATGTCATTATCGTCTCCCATATCGGCGTGGACAAAGACCGGGAGATCGCGAAGAACGTCTCGGGCATCGACCTCATCATCGGCGGCCACTCCCATACGCCGATTCATACGCCGGAAGTCGTGAACGGGACGTATATCGTACAGGACTGGGAGTACGGCAAATCATTGGGCCGCGTGGATTTGTTCTATTACAACAAGGAGCTTGTCGGGTTCAGCGGCGGATTGGTCGAGTATGACGAGAGCGTGAAGGCGGATCCGGAGATCGAGAAGCTCGTGCAGGATGTCGTGGCCAAGGTCGAGGAATCGATGAAGGCCGTCATCGGCAAGACGGAGGTCGATCTGGACGGCGAGCGGACGCAGGTCCGGGCGAAGGAGACCAATCTGGGCAACTTCATTGCCGATGCGCTTATCGCGAAGACGAAAACAATCAAGGGCTATGAAGCCGATGTCGCCCTGGTCAACGGCGGGGGCATCCGCGCCAGCAAGCAGGCGGGAGACATGACGAAGAAGGATCTCTACTCCATTCTTCCGTTCCCGAACACGCTGACTATCGTCGAGGCGACCGGGGCCGATCTGAAGGCTGCGCTGGAGGTGTCGGTGAGAGGAGCGGAGAATACAGACGATCTCCCGGGCTCCTTCCTTCAGGTAGGCGGCATGTCCTTCGTCTATGACGTGAAGAAGCCGGCTGGCGAACGGGTCACCGAGGTGAAGGTGGGCGGGCAGCCGCTCGATCCGGAGAAGACATACAAGGTGGCGACGAATGACTTCATTACGTCCGGCGGGGACGGATACTCGATGCTGAAGAAGGATCAGGTGCTGGATACCGGCTATACGTTCTACGATATCGTAGAAGAACACTTGGTGAGCACCAAGGTCATTCATCCCAAAGTAGAGAATCGCATTGTGAGGGTCAACTAATCCGGGGCAAGGCGAAAATCATTCGTGCCCTGCCGCGCGGTAAATAAATTGGCTGAGCGTAATGCGGCGAGCGCTCCCCGGCGATTGTGCAGGGGGCGCTTGTTCTCGTTCTGCATGTCCGGGAATGTCATCCGCCTTCCGGGAATGCCGAATGATAAGATGCGGCGACAATGCTATAATAGGAGGCATAGACCGTTTTTCCTATATTCGACATTGGATAGATGGGTGGCTTGGGATGGATCAAGAGAAAATCAAAAAAATGATTGACGCTGCGAAAATGTATTATTTCATGGACTGCAGCCAGCAGGATATCGCGGACAAGCTTGGCGTGTCCCGGCCTACCGTCTCCCGATTTCTGCAGCAGGCGCGGGAGGACGGAGTGGTGCAGATTCGTATTCAGGATCCGTCCGAGGATACGCATCGGCTTGCCTCCCTATTGCAGGACAAATACCGCTTGAAAACGGCGATTGTCGTCCCGGTGCCTTATTATGAGGAGAACCTGATCGGAGAGTATTTGGCCGAGGATGCCGCGCGCTATCTGGATGAGCTGGTCACCGATGGAGACAGGATTGCCTTGGCTTGGGGGGAGACGATTTATAAGGTAGCGAAAAAGTTGAACCATAAGCATGTAAGCAATGTCAGTGTGGTGCAGTGTCAGGGCGGCGTAAGTCATTCGAAAGCGAATACGTACAGCTGCGAGATTATGCAGCTCTTTGGCAGCGCTTATCATACGTCTCCGTATTTTTTGCCGCTTCCCGTTATCGTGGATCACCCGCTGGTGAAGCAGGCGATAGAGTCCGAGCGGAATATGCGCGCCGTCCTGGACATGGGGGAACAGGCCAATATCGCCCTGTACAGCGTAGGCGCTCCTGTCCCGAATTCTCCGGTTTTACCGGTGCAATACTTTACCGAAGAAGAGGCCGAGGAATTGGCAGGCCGGGCTTGCGGGGAGATTTGCGCCCGGTTCTATGATGCCGATGGCCGGATCTGTCTGCCTGAACTGGACGCGCGGACGATCGGAATCTCGCTCGATTCGCTCGCCCGGAAGGAGCATTCCATCCTGGTCGCCGGCGGCCCGGGCAAGGTGGAGGCGATATTCGGCGCGCTTCAGGCGGGGTATGCGAACGTGCTCATTACCGATCAGTTCACGGCCAAATCTCTTGCCGACAAGGAACAGGAGCGGCTTCATCGGGAGGGGCCAACCTCTTCCTTCCCTCTCTCTAGCATTCCTCTGTACTGAGCAGGCGGTTACATCATAATGGGGAGGATATGACAGATATGAGCGTACACATTGGCGCTCCGCAAGGCGAGATCGCCGAGGCGATTCTGCTGCCCGGCGATCCGGTACGGGCCCGGTTTATTGCGGATGCTTTTTTGGAAGAGGCGCATTGCTATAACGCGGTGCGCGGCATGCTCGGTTATACGGGGAAGTACAAAGGGAAGCGGGTCTCCGTTCAAGGAACGGGAATGGGGGTGCCCTCCATCTCGATCTACGCGCATGAGCTGATTCACGAATACGGCGTCAAGCATATGATCCGCGTCGGCACCTGCGGGGCGATCCAGCAAACCGTAGGGCTGCGGGACATCGTGATCGCGATGAGCGCTTCCACCAGCTCAGCGGTGAACCAGCGCCGCTTCCGGGGCATTGACTTCGCGCCGACGGCAGATTTCCGCTTCCTGAAGCAGGCCTATGATCTGTCTTGTGAAAAAAAGCTTCCCGTCAAGGTCGGCAACGTGATGACGACCGATACGTTCTATATGGAGGATCGCGACGAAATTCAACTGTGGGCCGACTATCAGATTCTGGCGCTGGAGATGGAGACGGCGGCGCTGTATACGCTCGCGGCTCGGCATCAGGTCAACGCGCTGTCGATCTTGACCGTGTCGAACCATGTGCTGACAGGCGAGAGGACGACCGCCGAGGAGCGCGAGAGCACCTTCACCGAGATGATTGAGCTGGCCCTGGATCTGGCGGTGGCGCAGGAATAAGGCGGGACAGAATTTATGAAATCATGATGTGAAATGATGAATTATCGCTAAAAACGACAGAGATGTCGTTTTTTTCTTTTGTGAGATAGAAGGGGGGGCTGGCTTGTGCTGAATGAATAGGGGGGCGCGCCTCTTATGAGCATTCTCCCCAAGGCTCAGAAGCTATTATTTTCATCTGGTCTAATCCATTTTTTCAGGTTTTTGTTCTAGGATTAGATGATGAATTAAGAGGGATGCGCGGATATTCTGACTGGATGGGATAGTGTTGAGAAGGAGCGGCCAAGGTTGATTCTGAGCGGATGGGAGAGTGCTGAGAAGGAGCGGCCAAGGTTGATTCTGAGCGGATGGGATAGTGCTGACAAGGAACGTGCAGGGTCATTCTGACTGGATGGGATAGTGCTGACAAGGAACGTGCAGGGTCATTCTGACTAGATGGGAGAGTGCTGAGAAGGAGCGGCCAAGGTTGATTCTGACCGGATGGGAGAGTGCTGAGAAGGAGCGTGCAGGGTCATTCTGACCGGATGGGAGAGTCCTGCTAAGGAGCGAACAGGACAATTCTGACTGGATGGGAGAATGCCAATAAGAGCAGCCAAAGATAGATCGGCCTCGTGGAATGTGCGCTCTCGTATTGCAAATCGCAGAGGCAGGGTATAAAATAAAATTTATTATTGGAGCAAAACTTTGAAATAAAATTTTAAAGATGAGTAGGGAAAAGTGATGTCAATCCACGACAATATTTTAATTAAGATTCGCGACATGAAGGACAGCTTGACGCCGGTAGAAAGGACTGTCGCCGAGTATGTCCTGAACAATCTGGAGGAGATTCCGCATCTCTCCATCAAGAATCTGGCGCAGTTGACGAAGACGAGCGACGCGTCCGTTCTTCGTTTTTGCAAGACGATGGGCTATTCCGGGTACCGCAGCTTTATTGTCAGTATTTCCGCCTCGCTTGGTTCGATTGAGGATGAGCAAAAAGATCAGTATACGGATATTCAGCCCGGGGATGATCTGGACACGATCATCTCGAATATTTCCCGCAATAACAGCAAGTCTATCGAGGATACGCTTTGCGTGATTGATAGAAAAGAAGTCGAGCGCGCGGTAAAGGCGCTGAGGGCGAGCCGGCGGATCGTGTTTTTTGGCATCGGAGCTTCCGGTCTGGTCGGGATCGATGCGGAGCAGAAGTTTTCGCGCATTAATAAGATTTGCCATGCGTACACCGACGGCCACAGCCAGCTAACCGCGGCAACGCTGCTGGAGAAGAACGACGTGGCGATTTTTATCTCGAACTCCGGCCATACGGCCGATATTCTCGATGCGCTGGATATCGCCAAAAAGAACGGCGCCTGCATTATCGCGATTACGAAGTATACGAAAAGCCCGTTGGCGGAAAACGCCCATATCGTGCTGAGCATCTCGACGCCCGAGATTACGTTCCGCAGCGGCGCCATGGGCTCGCGGATTGCCATGCTGACGGTGATCGATATTTTGTTCGCCGGCGTGGCCAGCGCGGAATACAAGCATGTGAAGAAATATTTGACCAAGACGCATAACATACTCGCCAGCAAGCATCGTTAAGGTTGGGAGCGGCTTGACCGCCAGACATCGGCTCGCGTCCGATGTCTTTTTTTGTTGAAATCTAGAAAATAAAACAACAACAATTTATTTTATAATAAAATTTTATTTCAAAAACTGTTGACCATAGTTGTCTTTGGGGCTAAGATGGCAGTATAAGCAAGTTACACACACAGGATAGGAGGATGGCTATGGATGAGTATCTAGCGGGTCTAACGACGGAAGCGATCAATCCGGAGACAGCGGCCATTGATGAGTGTACGACCGAGCAGATGCTCCGCCTCATGAACGAGCAGGATGCTCAGGTTCCGCAGGCGGTGGCGGCCGAAATTCCGCAAATCGTGAAAGCGGTTAATTCACTTCATCAAGTGCTCAAACATGGGGGAAGGATGTTCTACGTCGGTGCTGGATCTTCAGGGAGAATGGGCGTCCTCGATGCGTCGGAATGTCCGCCCACGTTCGGAACCGACCCTGAGCTGGTGCAAGGACATATCGCCGGGGGAGACACTGCGCTGAGATGGGCCGTAGAAGGCTATGAAGATAATGCGGAGGAGGGGGTTGCATTAATCGAGAATTGCGGCGTGACCGGCAAGGATGCGGTTGTCGGCATTACGGCGAGCGGAAGCGCGCGCTTTGTCATCGCGGCCTTGAAGAAGGCGCGGGAGATCGGGGCGACGACCATCGGCGTCGTCAATAACAAGCAGTCCTTGCTTGAGGGCGTCTGCGATATCTGCATTTCACCCGTGGTAGGACCGGAGGTCATTATGGGATCGACCCGATTGAAAGCGGGTACAGCACAGAAGCTGGTTCTGAATATGCTTACTACTTGTACGATGGTGAAGCTGGGCAAGACGTATAACAACTTAATGGTCGATCTGAAAGCGAGCAACATCAAGCTGCGGGATCGCTCCGTGCGCATTATACAGGCGGCTACGGGCGTTGATGCGGACACCGCCGCCGCGTATTTAGAAAGTGCTTCCATGAGCTGCAAGCTGGCCATCATGATGATTAAGACCGGTCTGGATGCGGCCGCGGCAGAGCAGGCGCTCGAACAATGCGAGGGCAGCTTGAAGAAAGCGATCGGCATGTTTACAAAAGTGGTCTAATTCATTCGATAACCTGAGGGGGCTTATATCAATGAGGAAATTGCGTGTATTGGCATCCATTTTGGCGTTAACCTTAGCTTTGTCCTCTTTAACGGCATGCGGAAGCTCGAAAAATGATGCGAATTCGCCAGGTACTGGCGCTAACGGTGAAAACAGCGCAAAAGATACGATAACGGCGTTGCTCCCGCCGGTGTCTGGCAATTTCCAAGATAACTTCAAACAAATGGAGAAGGAATTCAATGAGTTGTATCCGGACCTGACGTTGAAGATCGAGCCGGCGAGCTGGGAAGACATGACGCAGAAGCTGGATACGCAAGTGAACGCGGGCAGCCCGCCGGATATCGCGTTCATCGGTTCGGCCGGAATTCCGAAATATATTCAGCAAGGCATGCTGATGGATATTAGCGATATTGCCACGCCGGAGATGATTGCCGATTACGATGAAATTCCATTGGAGTATATGAAGAGCGGCGACGGATTATACGGCTTCCCGGCATACATGGAGGTTCACGCGCTTGGGGGCAACCGGGAGTTCCTGGAGCAAGCGGGCATCGATTGGAAGAAGGTGCAGAAGGAAGGCTGGACGTTCGAGCAATTCCGTGAGGACGTGAAAAAAGGCGTCGTGAAGGATGGAGACAAAACGACCCGTTACGGCTTCGTCTTCGCCACGGCGGGCGTAGCGTCCAAGGACTACTTGGCGATTCTGCTCAAAAATGCGGGCATGCCGTCCGCGTTCGATAAAGATCTGAAATATGCGTACACGAGCAAAAACTTCCTGGAAGTGCTGAAAGCGATTCGCGTGCTCATTGATGACGGTTCCATGCCGAAAGAGCTTAGCTCGGTCGATGCGGGGAAACGCTGGAATATGTTCCTGACCGGTCAGACGATGATTACAGGCAAAGGTCTGGCCACTTTCGAAAATAACGCGAACCAGAATAACGAAAAAATCGAGAAGAAAGACGGCAGTGAAGTCAAAGGCAGCATCCCGGTCGATTATATCGTCTTGCCGGTTCCTACGTTCCTGGGCGAGAAGCAGCAGGCAAGCGTCGCGGTTGACGGTTATGTGACCTTCCGCGGCAAGCAGGAGCCGACGCCTGAACATAAGGCCAATGTCGTCAAAGCGGCTTATTTCTTGGCCAGCGGCAAGGTAGCGGCCACGACGAACAACGATCTCTTCGCCGCGCATATTACGAAGTCCGGAAGAAAAGCGGCCGAAAGCATGCCGATTGAAAGAAACGAGTTCAATAAAGAGGCTGTAGAAACGCTGCTCAAGCAAGCGACGCCGGCGCGTCCGGATATCCCGACGGACCTGGGCGCGAAGGCGATTAAGCTGGAGGACGAAGTGATTATTCCGAAGCTTCAGGCCTTGATTGCCAACGAGATTTCGCCGGAACAAATGTATGATGCGGTGAAATCGGCCGCCGTCGCCGCATTCGGCGAAGACGGGGTTGTCAAAGACTAGACAGAGCAGACATTCGGATAGCCGCAGGGAAGCGCGTGCGGCTATCCGAAAATATTGCATCACTGCGTATTGAAAGGGGTTTCACGTTATGGCCCAATTAACGAAGCCGCTGAAGAAGCGGAAAATTAGAGGAGACTCGGGCTGGGGATATGCGTTTATCGCCGTAGCCCTGGTTGTGTTCGCCGTATTTACGGCCTATCCGGTTGTCAGCGCCTTTATTATCAGCTTCCAGGATTATAAGCCGCTAGGTTCTACGTTTATCGGTTTTGATAATTATATCAATTCCTTCAAGGATCCGCTGTTTTGGAAATCGATCGTCAATACGGCCGTATACACGGTGTTGACGGTTCCCGTGGCCTTGATTATCTCTTTTGTCGTGGCCATTCTTATTTTGCCGTTGAATAAGAAGCTGCAGACGACGTTCAAGGCCGTGTACTATTTGCCGGCCGTCGCGTCCGGGGTGGCGATGTCCGTCGTATGGCTGTGGATCTTCGATCCGATGGAAGCGGGGATTTTGAACCAATTGCTTGGGCTGTTCGGCATCGGCAATTTGAACTGGCTCGGATCCAGCTCGACTTCGATGTTTTCTCTCGTCCTGATGTCCTGGCTGGCCAGCCACGGCACGGCCATTATTATTTACTTGGCGGCGCTGCTCGGCATTGACGACAGTTATTATGAGGCAGCGGAATTGGATGGGGCCTCTTTTCTGAAGAAGCTGTGGTATATCGTCATTCCTTTTTTGAAGCCAACGACATTGTTCTTGCTTGTAACCGGTGTTATCGGTTCCTTCCAGGTGTTCCAGAACGCCTATCTGATGACGGGCGGCGGCCCGGACAATTCAACGACGATGGTTGGATTGCTTATTTTCAACAACGCGTTTAAGTACTTTGAATTCGGCAAAGCCGCGGCGCAATCTTTGGTGCTGGCCGCCATTATCGCGCTCATTTCGTTCATTCAATTTAAATTTATGGGCAAAGACGTGGAATATTAAGGGGAAGGGGAGAAGCCGATAATGTCACTCTATCATTCACATCATGGAAAGGTGGCAGTCAAATATATTAGAAATGCTGTCATTATTACCGTACTTTTGCTTTTTGCTTTGGCCACGATCTTCCCTATCTATTTTATGATTATCTCTTCCTTCGGAGATCCTGTCGAAGCCGGTGCGATGAGCTACTCGCTCTTTCCGACCAAGTTCAGTCTCGAATCATACAAGTTCTTTTTCGAATATAATGAGCATTCCTTTCGCTGGCTGTTAAATTCCTTGTTTGTGGCAATTGTGGTGACGGTGTCGAACGTGTTTTTTGCGAGCATGGCCGGATACGCCTTCTCCAAAATTAAATTCAGGGGCAGAACGGCGCTGTTCAGCCTGCTGTTAATAGCGATGATGATTCCGTATCAGGTAACGCAAGTGCCATTGTACATTTTGATCGTCAACATTTTTCAAATCCAAAATACGTACAGTGCCTTAATCATGCCTGGTCTCGTTACGGTATATAATATTTTCCTTGCGAAGCAATTCATGAGCAGCATTCCGACCGAGGTGCTGGAATGCGCGAAGATCGAGGGCTGCAACCAGCTTCAGGTCTATTTCAAGATCATCCTGCCGCTGTCGAAAACGGTCTTGGCCGTCATGGCGATTCTCACCTTCATGGATAGCTGGAACACCTTCTTCTGGCCATTCCTGGTCACGAATACGATGGATATGCAGACGATTCAGGTAGGACTCAAGAACTTCCGCTTCGCCAACACGACCTACTTTGCGCCGATGATGGCGGGCGCTACGATCTCCGCGCTGCCGATGTTCATTCTCTTCTTCAGCTTGCAGAAGTATTTCTTGAAGGGAGTAACGGTAGGCGCGGTCAAAGGTTAATGGGAGGTGTTGCTTATGATGCTCGCAACCTGGGACCGGAAGTATAGCGGCGATGCGATTGCGCTATGGAATGAAGAAGCCGTAAGAGACGGGTACAAGGAGCTGACAGAAGCGAGCTTTGAAGCTATCTTTTTATCGAATCCTTACTTCGACCCGGAAAATGCGTTTGTGCTGCTGGAGGCGGGCCGGGTCATCGGATTCGCGTGCGGCTGCACGGGCCAGGATCTGCCTCTCGGGGAGGCTTCCGGCTATATTACCTGCATCGTCCTGTCCCGCGATCGCGGCAGCGAGGAGAACTATAAGGTGATGCTGAAGGCGGTGGAGCGCCGCTTTCAAGCGTTGGGGAAGAAGCAGGCGGACGTCTTGTTCTTCAATCCGATGATGCTGCCCTGGTATATCCCGGATACGCCGAAGCATGAGCATAACAATGCGCCTGGCGTGCCGGCCGGAAGCGCGCTTCATCAATTTTTGCTGCGGCAAGGGTATATCGAGCGCGCGATCGAATGCGCCATGTATATGCCGCTCGCCGGGTTCGCCATCCCGGAAGACATCCGGGCCAAGGAGGAGCGGGCCGCCTCCGAAGGCTATACGGTCGAATTGTTCGATCCGGGTCTGCATAGCGGCCTGGAGGAGATGCTGCGGGGATTGAGCAATCCGCTCTGGGAGCGGGAGATCGGCCGGGCGGCTGCGGACGGCGTGCCGTTCGTCGTCGCTGCGCATGAGGGGAAGGCCGCCGGCTTCGCGGGCCCGGTCATTCGCCAGGAGAACGGGCGCGGCTATTTCGCGGGCATCGGCGTTCATCCCGAGCATGAAGGGCATGGCTTGGGAACGGTGTTGTTTTTCAAGCTGTGCGAGGCGTTCCGAAGCATCGGAACGGAGTATATGTCGCTCTACACCGGAAGCGCGAATCCGGCGCTTCGCATTTATGAGAAGGCGGGCTTTCGCACGGTCAAACATTTCGCTGTCATGAGAAAGGAGCTTGTCTAATGAACGAGCAAAAGATGACGATTCTGGCTATTGGCGGTCATGTGGGGGATATGGAGCTGACCGCGGGCGGCGTCTTGGCCAGCCATTCGTTGAAGGGAGATCGCATCGTCACCTTGGCGCTGACCGCGGGGGAGCGCGGGGTCCCGGCAGGCAGAGATATGGCGGAGTACCGCGAGCAGAAGGTGAATGAGGCGAAGGCGTTCGCCGAGATGCTGGGCGGCGAGGCGATCGTGTTCGATACGCCGGACGGCGAGCTGCAGGACAATGAAGAGAATCGCCTCAAGGTGTGCGATGTCATCCGCCGGGTGCGCCCGAATATTATCATTACGCATTTCAAGAACAGCATGCACAAGGATCATATGACGACGCACCGCATTGTCAATGACGCGCGCTTCTTCGCCGGCTTGCCGTCGTTCCAGCGGGAGCTGCCCGCGTTTTTCGCTTCCAAGCTCTATTATGCGGAGAACTGGGAGGACGCGGTGGATTACAAGCCTTACGTGTATGTCGATTTTTCGCAGGAGGCTTATGATTTGTGGGTGAAGGCGGTGTCGCTGCATTGGTTCGTGACAGGAAGCGCCTCGTTCCCTTACCTGGAGTACTATAAGCATCTGGCTCGGGTACGCGGCATCGAGGCAAGGAAGGAGTACGCGGAAACGTTCATGATTCCGGAAGAAAGCATGCGCCTGCGCCAGTCTGAATTGTAAGGGCGGATGCGCGCATGAAGAGGAGGCTGCTATGATCCGCAACGGGGTTGATTGTATCGAGGAGTATGCGCATCTGTTCCAAGGAAAGCGCATCGGGCTCATTACAGCGCCGACCGGCTTGACGAAGGACTTCGTCTCGACGATTCAGGTTTTGCACGAGAAATTCAATCTGGCCGCGCTGTTCTCGCCGGAGCATGGCGTGCGCGGCGATCAGGCGGCGGGGGCCCAGGTGGAGACGTATGTGGACCCGTATACGCAGGTGCCCGTCTACAGCTTGTACCGCAAAGACTCCAAGCGCTTGAGCCGGGAGATGCTGGATGAAGTCGATATGGTCGTGTACGATATTCAGGATGTCGGGGTCCGGTATTACACCTTCATTTACACGATGCTGTACGCCCTGGAGGATTGCGCGAAGGCGGGCAAGGAGTTCGTCGTGCTGGACCGGATCAATCCGCTCGACGGCGTGACGGCGGAAGGGAATCTATTGAAGCCGGGCTATCGCTCCTTCGTCGGGAATTATCCGCTCTGCGTCCGCTACGGCCTGACGGCAGGCGAGGTGGCGGCAATGGCGAACGAGCAGATGAAGTGGAACGGTCGGCTGCATATCGTGCGCTGCGAAGGCTGGGATCGGACGATGCAGTTCCCTGACGCCGGGCTTCCGTGGGTGATGCCGTCCCTGGGGCTGCCGAGGTTCGACTCGGCATTGCTGTATGCGGGGACGTGTCTGTTCGAAGGGACCAACATTTCGGAAGGGAGAGGCACGACGGCTCCGTTCGAGATTATCGGCGCGCCGTTCATCGAAGCGGAGAAGCTGGCCGGGGAGATGAACCGGATGAAGCTGCCGGGCGTCGTCTTCCGTCCGGTCTATTTCAAGCCTTCGTTCTCGAAGTTCCGGGAGGAGCAATGCGGCGGGGTGCAGCTTCATGTGCTCGATCGCCGCGCGCTGCGGCCGCTGGAAACGGGCGTTCAACTGTTGTACGCCATCAAGCGGAATTATGAGCAGTTTTCCTTTTTGCCTCCGGTGAAGGAAAATTCGCGGCCGTTCATTGATCTGTTAGGCGGGGATAGCATCTACCGCGCGGAGCCGGCGGACGTTCCGGCGATGCTGGAACGGTTCCGGGAAGAAAGCCGGGACTTTGCGGACATGAAGCGGCAGTATCATTTATACCCGTAGGGGGAACGGCCGCAGCTTGCCGGAAATGCGCACCGTTCGCAGGCCTGTGCGCAGCTTAGGGCAGAAGAAGGATGTGAGCTTACATTGAACTATGTGGCAGGGGTGGACGGCGGGGGCACGAAGACGGCCGTCACTATTGCGGATATGAAGGGGAAGGCAGTGCATACGTTCACGTCCGGGGCGATCAATTACAACGGACAGGACGAGGCGAGCGTGCGAAGCAGCCTGCGGGAGATTTTCGCGACGATTGCGAGGGTATGCGGAGGGCTGGATCGTTGCGTGCAGGTCTGTATCGGCGCGGCTGGGGTCAGCAATCCGACCGTCATTCCCCGCCTGGAAGCGAGCATTCGCGAATCCGGATATGAAGGCGGCTTGACCATTACGGGCGATCAAGAAACGGCGCTGTGCGGCGCGCACGGCAAGGCCGTCGGCGTCATCCTTATCGCGGGAACGGGCTCGATCTGCTACGGCCAAAATGAAGCGGGCCTATCCCATCGCGCCGGCGGCTGCGGCCATCTGATCGATGATGAAGGCAGCGGCTACAGCATTGGCCGCGAGCTGCTGTCGGCGGTCGTGCGCGCGCATGACGGCCGCATTCCCGCAACGCCCATTGCGGGGATGGTGTATCGGCAGCTGCAGCTGGATTCGGTTCAGCAGCTTATCCGCTTCGTGTATGATCAGCGCACGAACAAAAAAGATATCGCGGCCCTGGCCCCGATTTTGTCGCAGGCCTGCGCGCTTGGGGACAAGACGGCGCTCTCCATCGCGGACAAGTCCGCCCGCTCTCTGTGCGAGCTCGTCGTCCCGGTCGCGGAGAAGCTGGGTCTGCACGCGGGAACGGTGGCGATGGCCGGCAGCGTGCTGCTGAAGAACAGCGAGATTCGGAACCGCTTGACCGCTTTGCTCGGAGAGCGGTACCCCGGGATGCGATGCATCGCCGCAGAGAAGGATGCGGCCTATGGCGCGGTGCTGCTGGCATTAGGGAAGCTGGCCGCGGGATGAAGCGGAAGCATGTACGGAACGGGAGCGCGCCCGCAGAAAGAGTGCGAATGCGGAAGGCATTTCGCGCTCTTTTTTGCGTTCTCGGGAAGCGGCTGATCATGCGAGCTTTAGAGAGGGAGCGTCTTTGAGAGGAAGGGATGGTTCCGTTGGTTTGTGTCGAAAAAACGAAGATTCGAGTCTAAATTTACAGAATTGTGAACGTTTTCGACTTTGTTAACGGTAACGCTCGGATTTTGGAGAATAAGACGTATGGGATATATTGACAGTCATGATAGCCTGTGGTTACATATCCTTAGAAATAGTTTAAACGCTAAAATTTAAACTATCTAAAATCGATGAAACCCAAGCAGGGAGCGGCTTGGCATCGAATCTTGCGTTCTTTTTTAAAGAGCGGGATTTTAAAGAATGTGGTTTTAACCGCGTTTTTCATGCACTTCTACATATTTTCGGGACGGGATTGCCGTCGCGATTCGAGATGGGGTGGACTCATGAAGCAGCGCAAGCGAATCGGAGAATTGATGGTCGAGGTCGGTCTCATCACCCCCGGACAGCTCCAGCATGCATTGGCGGTTCAAGCGAAGCAAAAAGGACGCCTCGGCGATGTCCTGCTGTCCGAAGGTCTCATTACGGAAGAGCAATTGATCCAGGTGCTGGATTACCAGCTGGGGATCCCGCATGTTCAACTGTACCGGCATCCTATCGAACAGGAGATCATCGATCTCATCTCGCAGCGGCTTGCCGAGCAGTACCGGGTGCTTCCCTTGCGTATCGAGGATTCGAAGCTGATCGTGGCGATGGAAGATCCGCTGGATTACTACGCGCTCGAAGAATTGAGGCTGGCCACGGGGTACCGGATTGAGCCGGTGATTGCCACCCGCGAAGAGCTGGGCCGCATGATACGCCGGTATTACGGCATGCAGGAATCCGTGGACGAGATGCTGCAGCATCTCCAGCAGTATGAGGAAGAGACGCTGTCGGCCCAGCTTGAGGATGAACAATCTCCCGTCGTCAAGACCGTCAATCAGTTGATTACGCAGGCCGTGACGGTGCGGGCCAGCGATATTCATCTCGACCCCCAGGGGGAGGAGCTGGCGATTCGCTATCGGGTAGACGGGGTGCTGCGCACCGAGCGCACGCTTCCGAAGCATATGCAGAGTGTGATTGTGGCACGGATCAAAATATTGGCCAATCTGAATCTGACCGAGCGCCGCCTGCCCCAGGACGGCCGCTTCGAATGGCTGCATGCTCATGAGCAATGGGATGTCCGGGTCTCCACGCTGCCGACGATCCATGGCGAGAAGGTCGTCATGCGGCTGCTGAATCAGCATCATGGCATCAGCGGGCTGGATCAGCTTGGCTTCACTCCGCATAACCTGGCCCAATTCCAGCGGGCCATCCAATCGACCTACGGCATCATCCTGCTGACCGGGCCGACCGGAAGCGGCAAGTCTACGACTTTATATGCCGCTCTCTCTCAGCTCTATCATGAAGGCATCAATGTGATGACGATTGAAGATCCAGTGGAATACCAACTGCCGGGCATCAATCAGGTGCAGGTGAACGCGGCGATTGGCATGACCTTTGCCCGCGGGCTGCGGGCGATGCTGCGTCAGGACCCGAATATTATTATGGTCGGGGAAATCCGCGATCTGGAGACGGCCGAGATTGCCGTCCGGGCGGCGATGACCGGCCACCTCGTGCTGAGCACGCTGCATACGAACAGCGCGGTCAATGCGATGACGCGCCTGATGGATATGGGAGTGGAGCCGTACCTTGTCTCCTCTTCCCTGCTCTGTGTCGCTGGTCAGCGTCTGGTTCGGAGGGTATGCACGCAATGCGCGCAGCCCTTCGAACCGGCCATAGAGGAGCGCATGTGGCTGGAGCGCTACCGGCTGCCGCTGGACGGACTGCGCCGCGGAGCCGGATGCGAGGCCTGCGGGCGGACCGGCTTCCGGGGAAGGCTCGCCATTCACGAGGTGCTGACGATGGATGACGAGCTGCGGCTGCTGACGATGAACAAGCGTCCGGACAGCGAATACCGGGCCGCGGCTGCCGCTCAGAACTTCGCTACGCTCTTCGAAGACGGACTGCGCAAGGCGGCGGAAGGCTTGACTACGATCAGCGAGGTGCTCCGCGTCGCGACTCCGGAAGAGGAAGATCGGAAGGAAAGGAGTGCGGTTGTCCCATGAGTGCTGTAGAGGATTGGTCGAGGTGGGTAGCGCTGGCCGTGAGTATGGAAGCGTCGGACGTCCATCTGTCGTCCGGGATGCCGCCGATGATGCGCGTGCTCGGCGAATTGCAGCCGATGATGAGCCGCAAGCTTACGGCTTCGGAGATTATGGAGCTGTGCGAGGACCTGTTGTCGCTGCCGCAATGGGAGCAGTTCGTTGCCCGCGGCGATGTGGACGCGGCCGTGCAGCATAGCGAGACCGTGCGGGTGCGTCTGCATGTATACCGGATGCGAGGAGCTCCCTGCCTGGCGGCGAGGATTATCGTCGGCAAGCCGGCCACCATCGCTTCGCTGGGACTGCCGGAGGTGACGAGGCAGCTTATTCAGCAGAAGCAAGGGCTGATTCTTGTCGTCGGACCGACAGGGAGCGGGAAGTCCACGACGCTGGGCGCGTTCGTGCATGAGTTGAACCGGACGAAGCCGATTCATATCGTGACGCTGGAGGACCCGGTGGAGAAGCTGCATCCCTCTGAGAAGGCCTTGGTGCATCAGCGGGAGATCGGCATCGATACGCCGACCTTCTTCGACGGCTTGCGCGCCGCGCTGCGGCAAGATCCCGACGTGATCGTCATCGGCGAGATGAGGGACAATGACACGATCTCGACGGCGCTTGCCGCCGCGGAGACCGGGCATCTCGTGCTTGGCACCTTGCATACCTCCAATGCGGCGCTGTCCATCGACCGGCTCATTGACAGCTTCCCCGGCGAGATGCAGCAGCATATCCGCACCCAGCTCGCGTCGGTGCTGGTCGGCGTCGTGGCGCAGCGTCTCGTGCGAAGGCGGTTCGAGAAGGGAATGGCCGGCATATTTGAAGTGCTGGTCAATATTCCTTCGGTGGCGCATTCGATCCGCGCGGGCCGAACGTATCAATTGCCGGGAATTATGCTGACCAGCCGGGCGGAAGGGATGGTTACCTTCGCTCAGGCATTTGCCGATGCGGCCATGAACGGGCTCATTGATTATGATCAAGCCCAGGCGCATTCCGATATCGTGGTGGAGGGGCCGTCCCTCTCTCACGGCGCTTCCCATCGCAGGGTGAATTAAAGCGATTATATTAACGGGGAAAAGAGGTTGTAGGCGTTGGCGACCTTTCAATTCAAAGCGGTGGATGAATACGGCGCCCGCCGGCGCGGTGTCGTGAAGGCGGCAACGAAGAAGCAGGCGGCCGAGCAATTGCAGGCGAGGAATTGGTGGGTTACGAAGCTGGAGGATCGCAAGAGCCACTGGCTGCATCGCGAGATTGCGTTTGGCGGCCCGCGCGTGAAGATCGGGGAGATGACCGTGTTTTGCCGCCAGCTCGCCACGATGGCGCGCGCCGGCATTCCGCTCGCGGAGTCGATTCGCGTGCTGGCGGGACAGACCGACAATAAGTCATTCGGCGAGGTGCTGCACCAGGTGCTCGACGATCTCGAATCCGGCACTTCCTTATCCCAGGCCGCGGAGCGGACACCCGGCGTATTCAGCCAGATGTTCGTCAATATGGTGAAGGCCGGGGAAGCCTCGGGGAAGCTGGACGAGATGCTGGAGCGGCTGGCGGTCTTTTATGAAAAGGAGCATCAGACGCGGGAAAAAGTGAAGTCCGCGATGATCTACCCGATCATTATGCTGGTCATGACGGTCGTTGTCGTCACCGTCTTGATGATATTCGTGATTCCGAAGCTGGTGCTGAGCTTCACTTCGATGGACATTGAACTGCCGCTGCCGACCCGCGTCGTCATGTCTGTAAGCGGCTTCATGGTCCAGTACAGCTACCTCGTCATTCCGGGGCTTGTCCTGCTTCCGTTCGCGTGCATGGTCTTGCTGAAGCTGCCGCGCCTTCAGTATCCATGGGACAAAGCGAAGCTGCGCTTTCCGATCTTGGGGAAGCTCCAGCAGAAGCAGGCGCTGGCCCGCTTCACCCGCACGTTCGCTTCTCTCTTCAGCGCGGCCATTCCGATCGTCGATACGCTGACGATCGCCGCGCGCGTCACCGGCAACGAGGTGTACGGGCGCATCATCCGCGCCGCCCGGGAGGACGTCAAGAGCGGCCGGGCGCTCTCGGATACATTCGAGGAGCATGCCTGGTTCCCTCCGATGCTGGTGCAGATGATGGGCGTCGGGGAACGGACCGGGAATCTGGACGAGATGATGGAAAAGGTGGCCGACTTCTACGAGCGGGATGTGGAGACGTTGTCGGATCGTCTGAAGTCGATGCTGGAGCCGCTAATGATTGTCATTTTGGCGGTCATCGTCGGCTTCATCGTCTTGGCCGTCATGCTCCCGTCCTTCAAGCTGATGGACAATCTGCGCTGATCCGGTCGTGCGGACCGGAGCGCCGTCCTAACTATTGGTTTTACGGAAGTAAAACATAAATCATTGTATTCATGAAAGGGGAAACGAAAATCATGAGTATGGCATGGGCACAAGAACGGCTGAAGGCAGCACGGAACGAGAAGGGGATGACGCTCATCGAGCTGCTGGCGGTCATCGTCATCCTGGGGATTATTATTGCGATCGCGGCGGTGGTGATTGTCGGGCAGTTCGATAAGGCGAAGGAGACGTCGGATGCAGCATCGGCGAGAATTATTACGGATGCGGTGCAGCGTTATATTTTGGAGAATCCAGATAAAGCTTTAAGTGGAAAGGATATCGAAATGCAGACGCTTATTAACGAGGGATATTTAAAAGATAAGCCTGTAAATTCAAAAAAACAAACACTGGAACAAGTTAAAGTCATCTATGGAAAGGGCCAAAAATTGACTGTTGAATTTGGAGAGTGGTACGAGCCAAAAGCACCATAGAAACCCTAACGCCCTAAATCACTTCTGTACACCCAAAAGGTAACTCGCAAGAGCTGCCTCAGACTCTCGAAAAAGTCCCGTCACTAGTTTATTTTTAGTATGGGCGGGGCCGGGGAAGCCGAACAGGTTAGGTTCGGGCAAGTTGGTCCGCGCATGAAGCAAGCGGTTCCCCGCGTGAAAATGCTGCACAGGCGCAGCATTTTTAACCTCAAGAGGCTAAATATTGAGAAAATCCTGCAAAATTACATTATTTCGCCATTTTGGATTCGATTTATGCCTTGCCGCAGGGAAATTGCTGTATTTTTGCAGCAATCCTATTTTCGCATCCTCGTCTCAATGAAATTGCTGCATTTTTGCAGTATTGGCGGAGCAGATGACTAGAGTGGCGGGAGCTACTGCAGCTAGAGTGGAGTAGATGACCGGAGCTGCGGCCATTCTGGGCGGGAACGATGGAAGAAAGCGAGGTAGTTGCGAACTGAACCTATCGGACCTTGAAGGGCGTTTCGGAGCGGCTTCGGGCCCGAGCAGATCATCGCCATCCGCTCGCCGCGACTGAATGATGAAGGAATTGATTCTCACGGAATGGAATTCGACCGCCTATCAGGGAATTGATGAATGACACCGTGTGTATGGCGGCCTATCTCGCTAAAACCATTGTTGACAGTCTTAAGGTAACTCGCAAGAGTTACCTTTTCCTTAGAGGAGGGATGAGGATGGAATTGGGCTTGTGGGTGGGCAGCTTCGCGCTGTTCGGGCTCTGCATCGGCAGCTTCCTCAATGTGGTCGCTTACCGGGTGCCCCGCGGAGAGTCGGTCGTCGCTCCGCCTTCGCGCTGCCCGGATTGCGGGGAGCGGGTGCGGCCGTACGATCTGATTCCGGTCGTCAGCTATGTTCTGCTGCGCGGGCGCTGCCGCTTCTGCGGCAATCCGATCCGCGCGCGCTATCCGGCGGTGGAGCTGCTTACGGGCACCGCCTTCGCCGTCGCCGCCTGGCGCATGCCGTGGAGCGCCGAAGCCTTGGCGGGCGCGCTGCTGAGCGCGGTCTTGATCGCGGTGGTCATCACCGATATCGATTGGCGCATCATACCGAACCGCATAATTGCTTGGGGGATTGGCCTGGGCCTGCTGCTGCGCATCCTCAGCCATCCGCTGCCTTGGTGGAATTATGCGCTCGCGGCGATCGCCTGTTCCGGGCTGTTGTTCCTTCTTGCGATCGCCAGCAAGGGGGGAATGGGCGGAGGGGATATTAAGCTGTATCTGTTTATCGGACTGGTGCTCGGCCTGGCTCCGGCGCTGTTGTCGCTGTTCGCGGCCAGTCTGTTCGGGCTGCTGTATGGCTGCATGATGCTCTGCTTCAAGCCGGGCTTCCGCAAGGACCGCTCCCTGCCGTTTGCGCCGTTCATCGCCGTGGGCGCCTGGTGGGCGTATTGGTACGGGCAAGAAGCTCTGGACGCCATGCTTCACTATCTCGTGACAGTCTAGGAGGAGAACGCATGAAGCTGCGCAGGAACCATTCGAGAAAAGTAGGGCTGGAGATTAACGATACGTGGCTGCAGGCCGCCGAGGTAATCGAGCAGCCGGAAGGAATTGAAGTGACCCAGGCGGAGCGGGTTCCGCTTGGGCCGGGCATCGTGGAGGAAGGGCGGGTCGTGCAGCCCGGGCTGCTGACCGCCGCCGTCGCCGATTTATGGCGGCAGGCCGGGTTCCAATCCCGAGAGGTGTATTTCGGGATTCCGAGCTCTATCGTGCTGATCCGCCATTATCAGCTCCCTTCCGCCGAGCGGGCCGAGCTCCGCAAAATGCTGGACATGGAGCTTCAATTGCGGACCCGGCTGCCTTTTTCCGATCCGATTTACGACTTCGTCATGTATGCGGCAGAGCCGGGCGGGACGGCGGATGAAGAGGAAGCGGCGAGCACGCCTCCGCTCCGCCATGACGCCCAGGACGAAGCGGCAGCCGGTAGGGTGATGGAGCGGAAGGAACAGGGGCTATGGAGACGGGTAGGCCGCAGGGTGCGCGGAGCGCTGCACCGTGAACCGGCGCAAGGGCAACCGGGGGCGCGGAGCAACGTCCTGCTGGCGGCGGTGCCGGGGGCGGAGATGATCCGGTACCGCGATGCGCTGGAGGGGGCCTCCTTGCAGCCGCGCGCCTTCGACATCAAGCCGTTGGCTGTCGATCGTCTGCTGCCGCTCATCTCGCTGGCCGAGGAGGCTTGTACATACGTCACCGCCAGTATTCATGCGAGACATACGGATATTTTCTTATTCCATCGGGGACAGCTTCGCTTGACCCGGAGTGTGTCTATTAAGTCAGACTCGATCTCGCGCAAGCGGGGAGAAGATTCGTCAAGGGGCGGCGCATGGCCGACAGAAAAGGGCTGGGAAACGCTATGCGAAGAATTGGCGCTGGAGCTGGAGCGGCTGGTTGATTTCTACCGCTACTCCTCGCCGCAGGACAGCGAGCCGATTCAGTTCGTCTTTCTCTGCGGGGATATCGACGGACTTGGGCACATCTGTCCCGTCCTGGAGCGGATGCTGCAAATGCCAACGTTTATCCTGGAAGCGGCGGATGGGCTCGCGACTTCGCTGGAAGCGCCGTTATATCCGTTCGCCGTTCCCATTAGTCTGGCCTGCGGGGGAGGGGGAAGAGCGTGAACTTGATTCCTCATGCGCCGGGCGGACGACCGGGACGTATCAATCTGCTGCCGGTTCGCCCTCGTCTGGAACGGCGCTTCCCGTTGTATGCGGGAGTGAGTGCCGGTCTGTTCGTGATAGTGGCGGGGGTCCTGGCGTTCGCGACATGGCAATACCGCGCGGAGACCGAGCGGATCGAGACGGAGATGAGCCGGCTGAGAAGCGAGATTGCCGAAGCGAGAGTGCAGAAGGAACCGACCGCCGCCACCCTCATCTATCAGCAGTTGGAGGGAGAGTCTTGGCAGCTGCGGGAAGAGCGGCGGGACTGGGAAAGCATGTGGCGGCGGTGGACGGAAGGGCTGCCGGAGACGATGCGCTGGAAGCGTGCGTCTGTCGAAGCCGATAGCTCGGCAGACCTGATTCATCTGTCCTTCGTTACGAGCAACGCGGATGACGCCGCCGCATATGAGGCCCGCTTGCAGGCCATGGACGGCGTGAAGGAGGTGCGGTTCCAGCAATGGTCCGGCGATACGGAGCCGCTCCCGGCCGGAGAGCCGCTGTTGGAAGTGGACTACCTCATCATCCTGGAACCGCGGGTCGTGAAGGAGGCGGCGAAGTGAGATGGCGGATATGACACGGAAGAGAGCGGCATCTTCGCTGCGGAAGAAAAAAGCGGCCTTGTGGCTGGTGTGGATTGCCGGGTGCCTCGGGCTGCTGGCCTTTTTCCTGCTGGCGTGGCTTCCTGCCCGGGAAGCCCGCGCGCAGCTTACGGAGTTCGAGGATGTAGAGATGCTGGAGAGGCGGCTAGCGGCGATTCGCAGCCAGCCTGACCCGATGCGAGTTACCGCGCAGGATTGGGCCAAGTGGCATCGCCTCGTTCCCCCTGTTCATGACGAGAGCGGTTGGCTGCAGCAGCTCCGAATGTTATCCCGCGACAATCGGATTAATGTCAAGAAGCTTCGCTTCGTCGAGCGGCGGCTGCTGCCTGCGGCCGGGGAGCAAGCCGAAGCGGTCGGCGGGGGTGCCGCGGCAACTATCCCGTCTAACAGCGAGCAGCAGGCTGCGGGAGAAGACGGATCCGCCTCATACGGCGAGGCGCCAAGCGAGGGTCAGGCAGAGACGCCCCGGCAAGGACAGGCTGCGCCGGCCTTGGAAGCGTGGATTTATGAGCTGGATGGGGCCGGAGAGTACAACGACTGGCTGTCCTGGCTGTCCAGCCTGCAGCGCCAGGAGAGGCTCCATCGGCTGGAAAATTGGGCAATTCAGCATTCATACGCCACTGACGAGTCCCGCCAAGGCGGCGGAAGCGTCTTCAACCTGCAGGTGATCATTCATGTGTACGCCGCCCCCGGCTCTGAGGCTTGGGCCTCGGGCTGAGTGAGAGTCTGCTCCATATACGCACAGGAGCCGGAGGCATCCCGCCTCCGGCTATCCTATTGCGATTACCGCTCGCGGCGCGGCTCCCAGTCGGGAATGCCGACACAGATCCCTCCGTCAATGATAATGCCGGAGGATTGCTCCCCGTCCAGACTCGGCCGGAGCCGGTTATTGCTTCCTTCGAGCCGCATATTCCCTCCGACCGCCAGCAAGCCGCCGAATTCCAGGGAAGTGTTGTTATTTCCTTTCAGATCATGCTGGATCAGGATATCCCCGCTTACGGTGAACGCATTGTTGCCCTGGAGATGCAAGCTGCCTGCGATAAGGTCGCGCGTCAGCTTCTCATTCGTAAAGATCTTGTTGTTCACCGTCAAGTCTCCCCGTACGACGATGCGGTCTCCGCCGACCGTCGCGTTGCCGGCCGTCGTCATCGTGTCGGCATAGAGCAGCTCCCCTGCCAACACCTCGGCATTGTCGTTGACCTCGAGTCTGTTTTTGACGATGATGCGCTTCGCTTGAATGATGGTGCGGAGTCCGTCGCCGTCTTTCCAGTCGCTGACGGTCAGCGAACCGTCGATAATGAGATCGCCGTGTATGTTGAGATGCCCCCCATTGTGAAGCGTCAGCGAGGAGACATGCAGGTTCCCGTAGATTTCTGTGTTGACATAGGAATCAAAGGTCAGACTCGTTCCAACCAGATTCAAGTTCCGCTCCCGGGCCCCGATCGTAATGCGGCCGCGAGGCGGCGTCCGATCCGCGACCGACCCGATATCGATCGTCCGATCGGGCATATTGGCCAACTTATCCGCTTGGGACAGGTCGTTCCTGCATTCTTCACATCCATAATCAGCCGGGGGCTTCGTTCTGGCCGCGGCTTCGCTTCTCTTCTCTTCAAGATAGATGCCGATCGGCCCTTGCAAATTATCGTGCTTGCTGATGGTAATATCTGCGATGCCGGAGCCGTTAGGCAGAACGAGCGGCGGTTCCCGATCCCTGTCATGTTGATCCCAGAATCTGCCCTCCAGCAATATCCGATCCAGCATGCAATCCCGCTCATTCGGATCGGGGGAGACTTGCGTCTCGCCGAAGCGCGGCTTTTGGAGGAAGGAATACACAATTTCTTTTTTCCCCTTCTGCAGCGAAGCCGCGCTCCGGATGTAGAAGCGATCGGATTTTACTTCAAATTCCTCATCGGACCTTGGCTGAAATGTCTGGAAGTGGACGGAGGTCGACCAGCCGCTGCCGGTCTGCACGGTCTTGTCTCCCATGCCTGCATAGGCCTCGCGGTACTGAGCCGGGGAGACAGAGACTCCGCTTATGCTCTTCCTGTACTTATTCAAGTAGGCAATATATCCTTCCATGTTGCCGATCGTCAGCTCCTGCGCGATGCGCTGCTCCGAGATGAGATGCTGCTGCGCGACGCTGGCGCCGACGGACTGCAGCAGAAGCGGGATCGCAAGGAACAACAGAGTCATGCAGACGAAGACGATCATCATGGCGCTGCCTTGTTCCTGGCGCAGGATGCGTAAGCAAGAATGCAACCGATTCACGATATCAGGCCCTTTCTTGTATAAAATGCACCCCCTCGCTTGAGAGGGAAGACGGAGCAGCTATGCAGCCGCGCAAGGGTTCGCCGCAGCCGGGATATGGATGGCAGCGGCTTAGCGGTCCGGCGCAGCTTACTTGTCCCGCATCAGCTTCGCCGTCATCGTATAGCGCGCTTGCGGATCGCCGGGGGCAAGCGCGGGGCGGCCCATCGAATCGCGAATGACGGTGTGAAAATCCAGCTCGGCCTCAAGCAGGCTGCCCGCCTTGGCGATAGCCGGGAGTGCGGTCGAGTCGACCTTCGAACCATCCGGAAGCTGAATGATGCGGATGCGCGGAGGGTTCGCCATGTTGTCGGCAAGGGAATACATATATTCGTATCGCTCCGGGTGCGAAGCGAGCGTGACGGAAGTACTGGCTAACTTATTCAGGGCTTCCTCCTCCGACAGGCCGGAACTGTCGGCATTGCCGGGAGTAAGCTTGAAGCCGTATACCCGCCACTCCTCTGCGGCCGAGTCATGAAGGACGGCCCGGTACTGCTGGCCGATTCGCAGCCGAATCTCCTCCCGGGTTACGAGAACGGCGGCGGAGGCCTCTGAGATCAGATGGTGGAATTGCTTGGCGGTCCAACGGATAGACGCCTCCTGCCGCTGCGAAGCAGCCACCATATCGGTGCTGGTCTGCAGGCTCCACCAGAAGGCCAGGCCCCCGCCAAGGATAACGGCCGTAAGCAGGAGAGACGCCAACAACTCCAGCAGCGTCAGACCTCGTTCATTGCGAATGAAGAATGAGAAGCGCATTACGATTCCTCCCATGACACGGTAACCGTGAGCAGCATCGGCTTATTTTCATATGAGGGTTCGTCAAGGTAGACGATCGATTGCACGACAGCCTTGTGCCCGGCAGTCCGGGCCGCCGGGGCCGCGCCGTCCACGTAGGGCTGCAGCGGATGGATATAGGCTTGATACTGATGGTTCTGGCCGGAGCGGGCCTTTACGCCATCTAGGGTGATTCCGCTGCCAATCGACAGCGGCTTGGCGCGATATTGATGGACAAGCGATTCCGCGATCGAGGCCGCTTCGTGAGCCCGGCTCACGGACCTGTCTGTCGTCTGCACGAACCCGCTCAAGGAGACGAACAGGACAAGCAGCAGGCTTAATAGCACCGTAGCCGCCAGCACCTCGACCAGCGTCAGGCCGTCACGTCGGCGCAGTCGGGGAGTAAAGCGCTTTAATAATCGATATGCGGACATGCGAAAGCACCGCCTTCACACAAATTAGGCTGGAAGTCAAAGAGGTAGAGCTGATTTGATTATACCATCAATTCCGTAATTTTACATTTGCAACTGTGAAGATATGGCAACAAAATGGGGTGAATTCTGGCGCTCTTTTTTTGTTCCAAGTGATGCCAAAGGAAATATTACAAATCAGAACCAGAAGGTATAATAATAAATAACATATGATATATATCAAATGATATATAAGGAGAAAACAATGGCGCCTAAAAAGAAATTTACGCGGGAGCAAATCATTGACGCGGCTGTTGAGATTGCGCGGATGGAAGGTCTCGCCAGCATCACGATTCGGAAGGTCGCGGATCGGCTCGGGAGCTCGATTGCTCCGATTTATGTCAATTTTCAAGATGCGGAGGAATTGATTCAGGAGGTGATGAAGAAGACGGGCCAGGTGAGCCAACAGATGCTGGAGGATATGAGCACCGGCAATCCGTTCTATGATATCGGGGCGGCCAGCCTTCGGTTCGCCAGGGAATACAGCGGGCTGTTCCGGGATCTGGTCATGAGGCCGAACCCGTACATGCATGAGTATGAGCGGGATATAGGGCCTGTCCTGCTCGAACAGATGAAGCAGGATGCGGATTTGCAAGGATTTTCCGATGAACAGCTGATGATGATTTTGATGAAAATGAAAATATTCCAGCTTGGCTTATCGGTCATGGTCGCGAACGGCCTGCTGCCGGAGCCGTGGGATGAAGCGCAAGCGATGGAGCTGCTGTCCGGCGCGGCGGATGATGTGATGGCGGCGGCCCGGATGCGCAAGGGCGCGGAGAGGGGATAGGCCCCCAACCGTAGAAGAGGAGCGGGAAGAGATGAGGGAACAAACGGCGCAAGAATGCAGGGCGTGTCGTACACGCTGCATATCAATTCGTATGGTGGAGAGGGCCTTGTCTGCGATAAGGCGAGGAATGGCGTTGATGCTGTTATGTGCGCTCTTGGGCTCCGTTCTTATGGCGTGCCCTTCGTCTGCCGGAGCCAAGTCGGCGGCATATCCGGATCTGGAAGCTTTCGTCGATGAGCTCATGAAGGCGCAAATGGAGAAATACGGCATGACCAATGCGGCGGTTGCCATCGTCTCGGATGGAGAGATTCGGCTGGCGAAGGGGTATGGATATGCCGATCGGGAGAAGCGGATTCCGGCCGATGCCGAGCGCACCTTGTTCCGCATCGGATCGACTTCGAAATTATTGAACTGGACCGCCGTCATGCAGCTTGTCGAGCAGGGCAAGCTGGATCTGAATGCGGACATCAACCGGTATCTGGACGTGAAGATTCCGCAGCAGCTTATCCATTCCCCGGAGCGAGCCGAGCCGATCGCGTTAACGCATCTGATGACGCATACTCCCGGCTTCGAAGATTCCGTTGATTCGATATTCAGACTGTCCGCCGACGAGATGCTCCCGCTGCAGGAGTATATCCGAGCGCATCTTCCCGCGCGGGTCTTTCCTCCCGGGGAGGTCGCGGCTTATTCCAACTACGGGGCGGCCTTGGCCGGTTATATCGTGGAACGGGTCTCGGGCCAGCCCTTTGCCGAGTATGTGGAGCAGCATATTTTCACTCCGCTTGACATGAGCCGCAGCTCCTTCCTCCAGCCGCTGCCGGAGTCGCTGGCGCAGGATTTGGCCAAGGCGTACCGGGCCGTGGACGGCAGCTATGCGGAAGGGGAATTCGAATATCTTCTGCCCGGGCCGGCCGGCGGCATGAGCAGCACGGCATCGGATATGGCCCGCTTCATGATCGCCCATCTGCAGGGCGGCCGGGCGGAGGAGGGACGCATCCTGCAAGAAGCTACGGCCGGGCAGATGCATCGTCAGCACTTCACCCAGCATCCGAAGCTGGGCGGCATGACCTTCGGCTTCATGGAAGGCACGCTTAACGGCCGGCGCATTCTTTTCCAGAACGGCAACACGATGCTGTTCGATACGGGGCTTTATCTGCTGCCGGATCAGGGGACGGGGATTTTCGTTTCCTACACCGGGGGAAGCTATTTGGCACATAATGAGCTGTTCCAGGCCTTCATGGATCGCTACTATCCTTCCCGACTCGCAGCGCCGGAGCCGCCGCCCGCAGGGAGTGTTGAGCGAGGGCGCGCCTATGTCGGCGAGTACCATCAGAACCGCCGCAATTTCACGACAGCGGAGAGTATTGTCAGTCTGATGATGGGGACGATCGCGGTCGGCATGGAGGAAGACGGTCATCTGCTGGTCACGCACGGCGGAGAGACGAACCGCTTCGTGGAGGTTGAACCCGGAATCTATCACAATTTGCGGGAAGGCCGAACGCAGGACTATTTCGGCGAATTCCGAACCATCGTATTTGATCGCGATCCATATGGCAGCATCATCCTGATGTCCGACGGACCGATGACGTATTCGCGGGCGCCTTGGTACGGCACAAGCTCCTTCACCATGATGGCGCTGCTCACCGCCGTGCTCGTCGTTGCCGGTTCCTCGCTGTATTGGCTGATCGGGGCGTTCGTGCGGCGTTCCGTGCGGCATCCGGCGATTGCGGCCGCGGCGCGCTGGACGGCTGTCGCGTACGGACTGCTCACCGTAATCGCAGTGGCCGGCATGGCAAGCGCGGGAAAGGCCGATCCGGTGTACGGGCTGCCGGCAACGTCTTATATGGAGCCGCCGGCATGGCAAGTCTGGATCGATCGGATCCCGTTCGTGTTGGCGGGTCTCGGCGCCGTGATCGCAATCCTCACGCTTCTGCTCTGGCGGAAGCGGTACGGGCGGCTCGGGGCGCGAATTCACTACACGCTGTTTGCGCTTGCGGTGCTGGGAATGCTGAAGCTGTTCTCTTATTGGAACATCATATAGAAGGGGGGAGGGGCGTCTGTGCGGAATCAGCGGACGCCTCTGCTCGTAAGCCGCTTATTTCCTCGGGGCACGCGAAGGCGGCTCTTTCCCTCTCCATCTTCATAAATTGCCTTGCGCGAAAGCCGTACGCCTTGGGGAGGAGCCACTGCTTTTTCGTGTAAAAGACCGTAAAGCCTTGACGTTCATAGAGCCGTCTGGCCTTCACGTTCGTATCCGCAACCTCCAGCTTGAACACCCGGTAGGGGAGCTGTTCGATACTGTGCCGGAGCAGTGCGGCGGCAATGCCTTGGCCCCGGTGTTCCGGCGCGGTCGCCACGGCCTCCAGGAAGCATTCCTCGTCTGTCAAGCGACGGAGAGCATGGAATTCCCGGGCAACGGATAAATAGAACAGCCACCCCTTCCATGTTCCAAGGATGCGCTGCAGCTCGCTCTTGTCGAACCGCCGGGAGCGGGCTCCGCGCGTCGCGTACGCCATAATGCCTACCACTTGATGATTCCATAATGCCGCGTAAAACTGTTTCCGAATGAATGACTTCCGAATCAGCCGGATCAGCACATCCGGATCGGAGGATACCCTTGTCAGGGCATCCATATAACTGTGCACGAACACGTGAGCCGCTTGCTCCACATCGTCTTCGCCCAGCTTATCCAGCCTCTCGAACGCGAGCGGGATCATGATGCTGCGCACCTCCTTCATCTTGACAGGTCGACTATAACGCAAGCGGCGTCCGGGATGGAATGCTCCCTGGAATGAGATTCGCTCCTTCCGGGGGCCGATTTCCGCGTGGGTCAGCGGCTTGTTATGGGAGCAGGTTCAAGCGGCGGCACAGCCGGAACAAATAGTAGGATCCGCGAAGCTGTTCCTGATTGAGCCGGTTCAAGTATTGCAGCGATTCATGGGCGATGTCCCGGGCGCGTTCGGCGTCATTGTCCTCCAGCTTCCGAATGGCTTGCTTCAGCCGGACCGAATCCGCCGAATAGAGGACGGTCCGCAGCGTGCGGAGCAGCCAGATTTTGCGAAGCTGGGACGGGTTGAACCGGCGGTATCCGTTCTGTTCGTCCCGGGACGAGGCGATTAACCCCTCCTTCTCCCAGTAGCGGAGGGTGGAGCGGGGGACATCCGTCTCGGCCGCCGCTTCTCCGATCGTCATCCCTGCGCTGTCCGCGTCCTGCTCGGAAGCGCCGCGTTCTTCCCGCCCGAAGCGGCGAATCGCCTCTTCGGCCAGGCAGCGGTCCCGGTGAAGCAGCGCTTGCGCTTCATTCACCAGCCACAGGGCGGATGCGGTATCCTTGGCTCGAAGCAGCCGCATCGCCCCGGAAGTTACCTCCATTCCGTATCCGGCCGCCATGGCGGCTATGCATTCCAGATAGGCGAGGTGCTCCTCCGTATACTTCCGGTATCCGTTCGGTTCGCGCAGCGCAGGGGGGATGATGCCCTGGGCCTCGTAGTTGCGGAGGGCGCTGGTGCTGAGGTTCAATCGTCTCGCGATATCGATCGGTTTCATCTTGTCACGTCCTCCCCGGCATGTTTTCTTCGGCACTAAAGATTAAAGCTTACTTATAACGTTCTGGCAAGCTGAAGCAATATTGACAGATGATTTTTCGGCAAAGCTTATAATTAGCTTCTATGTTGTACGATGGATTTGTAGATGGATAGCGAGAGAGACATGGAGGAGGAGACCGGATGAGTAGACCGGAAATGAATGAATTCGATCGTCAGGCAGGGAACTTGATTCAGGCAGGTTATCCCGCATTCGTCGGGTTGGATGAGGAGGCGTTCCAGGAGCGGCTTGCGCCCCTGAGGGAGCGCGTTCAGTCGCTGCCCATGCCGGAAGGGATCGAACCTCGGCAAGGGCATGTTCCATACCTTATCGTCGTGAGAAGCGATGGCGTGGCCGGGGATAAGGCCATGGAGCAGGTCGAGCGGCAGGGCAAGCGGGGCTTCAGCATTATGGAGGCCGAAGAGCTCCGCCGCTTTCAACCCATCGAGGGCGTTGAGCTTCCTGCCGGCATCGCGTATGTGGCGGCGGACATCGATAGGGGGATGGAGACGCTCAATGTGACGCCGAATGAGGCGCTCAAGACGATAGCGCAGCAGGGCCGCTCTCCGCTTACGATCGAGGAGGGCATTGCGCTTCTTACCCATTACCCGGACATATTGCAGAAAAATAACGGGTTCTCCCTGCTCGCCTCCCGCTGCGGAGACCGCAGGGTCACCGCGCTGTGGATAAGCGGCGGCCGGCCGAAGCTGGGCTGGTGCTGGGCGGGCAATCCGCATACGTGGCTTGGCTCTGCTTCATGCGCCCGCCGAATCGGGGGCTAGAGGCCAGGCGTCTCGGCCCGCCTTTATCCCACTGGCGCGAGGCGTCCCGCCTGAGCAAGCCCGGCCAGTTCGGAGAGCCCGGCAGGACTGGCGCGAGGTGCAGGCCGCGCCGCTTGCGGGTCGGTCCTGAGCCGCAACCGTTCGGGCAGGTAACGTGCGCCCGGCGCAAGGACAGCCGCGGGCAGCTATGGCGCGGGCGGCTTGGGCAGGGACAGCCGGAACACGGCGTCGGCTTCCGAGGTGGCATGGAGGACGAGATCCCCGCCATTGGCGCGTGCCAGCAGCCGGCTGAGGGGCAAGCCCAGCCCGAGGCCTTGCTTTTTCTTGCGCCGGCTGCTGCCGCGGTAATAGCGTTCGAAGATGAACGGGACCTCAGATTCCCGGCTGCCGCCGCCGTTATCCCGGACCTCGATAATGATGTCCACTCCGGCCACCGCGGCATCCACGGCAACCTCAGTCGCCCCGGCTGCCGAGCTGTTCATGATCAAATTCGTCAATATCTGCTTGAACTGCCCCTGATCTCCCTCACATTCGATATCTTCGTCAGGCAGGACGGCATGCAATGGTATCGAGGCGAACGACGGCAAGGATCGCAACTGCTGAATGATGCTGCGAATGAGCGGGGAGAGCGGTGATGGCCCCTGCTTCCAGAGAAGAGAACTCGAGCAGATCGTCGACCATCGATTGCATCCGGTTTGCTTCTTCGAGCGAGATCTGCAGGAATTCATCGGCTTCGTTCCCCGCGACGACTCGTCCATGCACGGCCTGAACCATGCCGCGAATCGAGGTGAGCGGCGTCCGCAGCTCATGCGACACCCCAGCCAGCAGAACGGTGCGGATCTGTTCCAATTGCTTCAGGCGCGAGGTCATGTCGCCGAAGGAGGAGCTAAGCTCCTTGCTCCTGCTCCTTCCTTGATCCCGTGGATGGCAGGCAGCGCCGGGGAATACTGCCCGTCAATTCCCCATATGTTGTCCAGCAGCTGCTCGCGGCTGAAGCATTGATTGGGATGACGGAGAGGAAAGCGAGCACGCTCCAATCGCGGGGGATAAGCGGCACCGCCTGCTCGTTCAAGTAAGCGGCGCAAGCGGTGAAGTCGATGACCAGACTTCCCAGGCGCACGGTCTCGTGATCGGCCATATAGGCTGATCGCTGCAGAACCGCTTGGACGCGGGCGACAACCTCTTCCGGGTCGAACGGCTTCGGAATATAGTCATCGGCCCCTTCCTGCAGTCCCCGCAACCGGTCCGGCACGGCGCCGCGCGCGGTCACAATGATGACCGGACAGCTTCCATACTGTCTTAGCTGCTTCAGGATCTCCATCCCGTCCTGATCGGGCAGGGTCAAATCGAGAAGCACCAGGTCCGGCCTCCAGGACAAAAAAAGTCCCTCCAGATCTCCCTCTCCCGCATCCCAGCGCACTTCATATCGTTTACGCGCCAGATACGCCTGCAGCAAGCGGGCGATGGGCGCTTCATCTTCAAGCAGCAATATTTTTTTCATGACATGACATCCTTTCAAGCTTCATACGTACAGGCTATTGTGTCAGCAGACAGGGGAGCGATGCCTTAGGAAAAATGAATCTGGCGGCATCGCGGGAAGATGCTAGCGCGCCCGGGCACAAGCAAAACATCCACCCCGCCAGGCAGGGTGGATGTAGAGTCAGGCTTTATTTTTTCTTGCCGTATAAGATCGTGAAGTCCGCGGTAATCTCGGCGTTCTCCATGCGCAGCGCTTGGCGGATCCGCTCTTCCGGCGCGCCCCAGGTCAAGGGCGTCATGCGGATCACATCCTCCAGGAATGCGGGGGCTGCCGGGAGACGATACTGCACCGACTCGGTCCCCAACAGATGAAAATGCCGTAAAAATAGCGCGGCCGTGCGCTCATTATCGTAATGCTGCCTGTCCGTCTGCCGGTACAGCACCTCTCTTAGCTCGCGCAAATAGGCGCTTCCCGGAATGACCTTCATGATCATCCCGTCATCGGCGAGCAGCCGCCGGAACTCGGAATAATTCGATGGAGACAACAGATTCAAGATATAGCCGAACGTCCGAGCGGCGAACGGGCAGCGGGCCAAATCCGCCACGCACCAGATCGCCCGCGATGATTCTCTCGCTGCGATGCGGATCGCTTCCTTGGAAATGTCGACCCCTGCGCCCAGCAGCGTGACCGCTGTCCGTTCCTCGACTTGGTGCATAATCCGGGCTAAAGCGGATCCTTCTCCGCAGCCTGCATCCAACAGATGCGGCGGTTCCGTGCAGGAGACGAGCTCCCGGGAGATCCGGCCGCCGATCCGCTCCAGCAGCGGTTCAAAAAAGCCGCTGGCGCTTACTCTCCTCCGGGCTTCGAACATCGACTTGCCGTAAGCGCCGCGCGGAGGATGCGGAAGCAGGTTCACATACCCCTGCTTGGCGATATCGAAGCAATGGCCGCGAGAGCAGCGCAAGCTGCCCGTGTTCGCCGTCTGCATCACTTGTATCGGGCCGGAGCAGATCGGGCAGGCCATTATCGCTTCATATTCGGTTAGGAGACGGATGCTCATCTGTTTTTTGCCATAGATAGACATGCCAAAACACCCCATTCATTCGGATTGGTGAATGAAAAAAGGCGCAGAAAAATAAACCCGGGCCATTCGTCAAAAAAATGGCTGAGCCTTCATCCGCACCTCTCATTAACGCAACCGAATGTAGTGGATCATGAATGGGAGCACCCTCTCTGAACATGTTCATAGCCAGGGGCAGGCAGGCTCCTGACAAGAATTTATTATAGCATAAGGCTTGGCGCCTCTGCTCGGACATTCTTCACGGGCGAACGCACGCAAGGGATGGCTTGACACGGCGGGCCTGCTCGAGGATAATAATCTATGTTTAAAAATTTAAACCTAAAACGAAAAGGAGATTAGGTATGGAATCGGCCGGATGCAGCAACAAAGAGCTCGTGTTAGAGAAGTTCCGCTTGGCGACGCCGATTTTTCAGGCGCTGGGAGACGAGAACCGCCAGCAGATCATTATGCTGCTGCTGGAGCAGGGACGCTTGAATGTGAACCAGATTACCGAGAGAATGGAGCTGTCGCGGCCCGCCGTGTCCCATCATCTGAAAATATTGAGACAGGCCGGACTGATCGGGTTCGAGAAGCAGGGCAATGAAAAATATTATGCATTGAGCTCGCGGGAATTCCTGAAGCAAATTAAAGATCTGTGCTTGGCGATCGAGTCGGATTGTTAATTTGTTCTTTTTTGACTATTAGGTTTAAATTTTTAAACATATAAACTTATAACGAGAATGAATTGAACATGGGAGATGTGAAACCAGGATGGGAAAAGAGGATGGAACGAAAACGAAAGCGATGTATTGGCTGATGCTGCTCGTACCTTTCTTTTGGGGAGGCGCGTTCGCGGCGGCCAAGCATGTGATTGCGAAGATTCCCCCGCTTGTCGCGGCGGAGATCCGCTTCGGCATCGCCGGGCTTCTCCTTGCGCTCGTCGTGACGGTGCGGAAGGAATGGCGTTGGTCCGAGATCGCAAGCCGCTGGAAGGGGCTGCTTTTTATCGGCACGGTCGGCATATTTGGCTATAACGCCTTGTTCTTCACCGCGTTGAAATATACGTCTGCGACCAATGGGGCGCTCATTATTGCGGCGATGCCGGCCTTCATCCTGCTCGGTTCCGTCCTCCTGCGCAAAGAGGCGTGGAATCCGCGTGCCGCAATCGGGGTGGCGCTGTCGCTTGCCGGCGTCATTGCCGTCATCGTGAACGGATCCGTCGCGGCGCTCCTCTCGCTGCGCTTGAATTACGGGGATCTGCTGTTCGTGGCGGCGCTGGCGTGCGGGGTTCTGTATGGGCTGACGGGCAAAGCGATCCTGCAAGGCGTACCCGCGCTGCCGGCCAATGCGGTCATGATGCTGTCAGGCTCGCTCCTGCTTGCGGCCGGGACGGTATTCGAAGGAGGCTGGGAACGGGCCGCGGCGATGTCGGCCCAGAGCTGGGCGGAGATGATCTATATGATTGTCGGCGGGACGCTGGTCGGTTATCTTATTTTTAATAAAGGGGTGGAGGTGTTGGGCGGGAATACAGCCAGCATGTACTTGAACCTGACGCCGATCGTGGCGACGCTGACGTCCGTGGCCGTCTATGGCAGCACCGTTACCTGGGAGCAAGCCGCGGGGATGGCCGTCGTCCTGGCCGGGGTATACCTGGCCACCTCCGCTCCCCGCAGACCGGGCGGCAAGCCGGCTGCGAGGCAGGCGGAGATGCAGTGAAATTCTCCAGCATATGGTACAATGCCAGTGAGTCTTTATTTTGGACTGTCCGTCTGGGGCATGCACCTTCACGGCCGTTGCCAGCCGGCATGGGGTGGATGTGACGGCAGCCGATATCGCTTACTATTATGCGGCGGAAGAGCTGGAACGCAAAGGACTGCAGGATATTGAGCATGCTGTGGAGCATATGGAGAAGGCGCAGGCGAACTACATCTGGGACGAATATCAATCGGTAGCCGGATTGAAGCGGACTCGAATGCAGGCGCTGCGCGATTGCGCGGCAGACATGAAGCAGCACCGGAGCGCTATGTGCCGGCCGTGCTGCCCGAGCTGCCGTTCCCGGACGCGGCTTTCGACATGACCTTGTCGGCCCATTTCCTGTTCATGTATGCGGATCGGCTGGATTATGATTTTCACGTGCGGACCATACACGAACTGATGCGCGTAACACGCGAGGAGATTCGCATTTTCCCGCTGGCGGACTTGTGGAACCGCAGGTATGAGCATGCCGAAGCGCTGCTCGACTATATGGACACCCAAGGGTGGGACGCGGAAGAGGCGCGCGTTCCGTATCGCTTCCAGAAGAATGCGGATACGATGCTGAAGCTGTCCCGGAGAGGGTAAGCGGGCAGGGGATCGTCTTTGGCGGCAGGAGGAAGAGGAATGAAGAGAACGGAAATCGCTTTTGACATCGGAACGGTGCCGAGCGCCCTGCGTCCGTATATTGAGCAGGCAACGATCTATGACAGCAGCTGTTCGGAAACGGCGAAGACCTTGTTCATCGAGGGGGCCGAGCAAGCGTTCCTGAAAATATGCGCCGGAGGGAGTCTGGAACGGGAGTGCCGGATGACGCGGTTCATGCATGGTCTTGGCATTGCGCCGAATGTCATCGCGTATGAATCGGACGGGGAGCGGGATTATCTGCTCACCGAGGCCGTGGCCGGGCAGGATGGGGCCGAGGCGGTGCATCTCGAACAGCCGGACAGATTGGCAGCGGTCTTCGGCGACTCGCTGCGCATGCTGCATTCGCTTCCGGCGGACGGCTGCCCTTACCCGCAGCGGACGGCAGAGATGCTGGCGGAGGCGGCAGGGAAGGAGATCGATCCCGGACTTATCCATCGCTTAGCGAATTGCGCCAGCGATAATGTCCTGATTCACGGAGATTATTGCCTGCCGAATGTGATTCTGGATCGCTTCTCATTTCGGTCGTTTATCGATGTAGGGAATGGGGGAGTCGGCGACAGGCATTTCGACCTGTATTGGGGGTTGTGGACGCTGCGCTACAATCTGAAGACGGACCGCTATCATGAGCGGTTTCTGGACGCGTATGGAAGACAGGATGTGGATGCGGACCGTCTGTCGGATTTCACGAATTTCATTGAGCAGTCAACGTAACAGGGGGTGCTGCCGCTCGGTTTCTCCGTTCGGGTGAGAGCGTGAACATAGGGGGTTAACGGAATGATGACGCGTAAGCTGGCGAGAGCTTGCGCGTCATTTTTTTACCTGGAAAATGTTATCTTGTAGATGTAATGTTATGAATATAGCAATGGTTAGAAAAAGACGGACTTCTATCCAACACGAAAGGAGCTGGCACATTGAACATTCGTAAGGTTAGCGCGTCGGACTATGCGGAAGTGATTGCGGTCTTGAATGATTGGTGGGGAGGCAGGCAGATGTCCGATATGCTGCCGAAGCTGTTTTTCATCCATTTCCAGCCCACCAGCTTCATCGCGGAGCAGGATGGCGCCATGATCGGATTCCTCATCGGGTTTCAGTCCCAGACTTATCCGAAGGAAGCGTACATCCATTTTATCGGCGTTCATCCTGAACAGCGCCAAAACGGTGTGGCAAGAAGCTTGTATGAGACATTTATAGGTAAAGCATGTCAACTCGGGTGCGATACGGTCCGCTGCGTCACTTCTCCCGTCAATACCGCCTCGATTGCGTTCCATGCGCGAATGGGGTTCCGCATCGAGCCGGGCGACAGCGAAGCGGGCGGCGTGTCCGTTCATTCCGATTATGACGGGCGGGGAGAAAGCAGAGTCTTGTTTTTCAAAGAAATAGGCAGTCAGTGATGCGGACGGACCGGTGATGGCTCCAGGGGGCGAATCATGGTACGATATGGATATCTTTGTCGAAGGTGGAGTTGGGCTGATGAATAATGTGGCCAAGATTATGGGGATATCGTTCCCCAAGATGACGATGGATGAGACGCTGCACACGCTAGGAAGAAGCGAAAATTGTGGAAGAGATTCGCTCTTGCGCGCCTGACTTCTTGATCGTCGCTTTGGGAGCGCCTTATGCCGAGCATGGGATACATCAGCATCGGGAGATGCTGCAAGCCAAGGTCGCGATTGGCGTTGGCGGCAGTCTCGATATGATCGCCGGGAAAGTGAAGCGGGCGCCGCGGTTATGGCGACGGCTCCACGCCGAATGGCTGTATCGCCTCATTCAACAGCCATCGAGATGGCGAAGACAACTGATCTTGCCTCGCTTTGCGGTGAGGGCGCTGTTTTACAAGGAAAAGTTATAATACCTGCCTTTATCTGAATGAGAAGCCTCTGTCAGTGACAGGGGTTTTTGGCGTATATCGGCATGTATAGGTTCGGTATAGGTGCGGTTGTTAATCTATTAACACCGGGAAACATGTGGAAAAAACCTGGGTTTTCGGGAAGGATTGATTTTATTCATTAATTTCTCAACTATCGTGTAAAGGAAGGGGACTCCGATGCGAGCCGTATTGGTTGATGATGAGCACTTGGCACTAAGGGGGCTCAAGGAAATGCTGGAAAGCGATATCGGCGGCATTGAGATTGTCGATATGTGCTCGGAGCCGCGGCAGGTGGTGGAGTTGATGACGAGACACCGCCCCGATGTTGTCTTCCTTGATATCCATATGCCGGAGATAAATGGGCTGAAGCTGGGAGAGGAACTGAAGGCGGCCGTGCCCGGCATCGAGATTGTGTTCGTGACGGGATATGATCGGTATGCCGTGAAGGCATTTGAGCTCTATGCGCTGGATTATATAATGAAGCCCATTGAATCGGAGCGCCTCCGGCGAACCGTCCAGCGGTTGCGAGACCGGCTGCATACAAGTCAAAAGAAGAGATTGGAGATAAATCGTCCCTGCATCTTCTGCTTCAATCAGCTCCGCTTCCAACTCCCGGGCAAGGAGCCTCAGATGTTCAAGTGGCGCACGAGCAAAGCGCAGGAGCTTTTTGCCTATTTGCTGCATCATCGCGGGCGCATGATCGAACGAAGCACACTTATTGAACTGCTGTGGCCGGACTTCGAAATGTCAAGGGCCGTCCAACAGTTGTATGCGACAGTGTACCAAATCCGGCAAACCCTGAAGAATAGCGGAATGGATTCGATATCGATCCAAAACGGAGATTTGGAGGTCGGGTACCGGCTGGAGGTTGGCGATGTCCAGATCGACGTGGAGGAATGGGAACGGCAGCTTAAGCAATTAGATGCGCCCGATCTTGCCCGGATTGAGGGATACGAGCATGTATTGAAGCAATTCGAGGGCAATTATCTTGGAGATTATGAGTACCTATGGGCGGAATACGAAAGGGAACGGCTTCGACAGCTATGGCTGCAGCATGCGAGAAATTTGAGCAGGTTTTATGTGGAGCAAGGAAGGCTGCAGGCGGCTGTTCAGGTCAACCAGCGCATTCAGCAGCAGCTTCCCGATGAGGAAGAGACGTATTTCACCCTAATGATGCTGTACGATGAATTAGGGGACACGGGCGGAGTGGAAGAGCAGTATTGGCTGCTCACGGCTCGAATCGAGGGGGACCTGGAATCCGCCGTCCCGCGCAGCATTTACGCCTGGTACGAACAATGGAGGCAAAAGAACTATGCAATCTAACCCTGTGCATGGCAAGAAATCGGATGCATGCACTCCGTCAAAAGAAAAACCGCCGGACGGGCGGTTCCAGACGAAGACAAACTCCCGCGAAATATAGTAGCTGCGGGAGTTCTTTGTGTTGTTTATCCATATTTCAAATATGAAAATGAAAAATGCCAGATGGGACACCGGTCCTCCACAACCAGTGCATCATCTTTTGAGATTACACAGCAAGAACCAAAGTTTAAGTTGGCGAGTCGAACCATTTTACTATCTTATTGTGTAAACTTGCTCTTTTTTTATGCTGGTTTCAGGCAGAGTAAAATTTCATAACATGTAAAAGAATCTATTCATGTTTCTATTATTAAATCCGATTAAGATTATCGATGGAGGTGATAAAATTGAGAATTCCTCTAAAGATATTGTTATCTCAACATTGCGTGTCTGATTGATATTATTCACTGTAATACCATATTATCCAATTCAAGCGTATATGCTTCTGCCCGAACTATAAATGTTGGGCAGATAACAAAAAGGTGGAATTTGGAAAAAGTAAAAATTATTATAGATTTGATGGTGAACCACATCCTGTTAGAATTAACGTATATCGAAATGGGGCACACCCTCGCCACATGCCGCAGCGGATCCTGAACATCGGCATGCAGGCCTCCTTGGCTTTTCTGATCGTGATCAACGGCTTCCACCTATGCCGGATCGGCTTGCCGGGGACGGAGTGGTCCACTTCTCCCGCCGCGAGAAATATCATCATCCGCTGCACCAAGTGATTGGCTGCGCTGCAAATACGGATTGATTTTCCTCAGCGCTCTGGATGGATTGAACGCCAAATCGGTAGCCGATGGGATTTTCATCTGCTGCACCAAAGAGAGAGCTGCGTTAATCCCGCCGCTCTAGTCATCCCACTCCAGTAAAGCTGTATTATCTCCTGACACTCTAGTAATGTGCTCCACTAAAGCTGCATTATCTCCCGCCGCTCTAGTAATCTGGTCACTAAAGCTGTATATTATCTCCCGCCACTCTAGTAATCTGGTCACTAAAGCTGTATATTATCTCCCGCCACTCTAGTCATTTGCTCCACCAATACTGCAAAAATGCAGCAATTTCATTGATACGAGGTTGCGAAAATAAGATTGCTGCAAAAATACAGCAATTCGCACACGGCAAGGCATAAATAGTGTTCAACATGGTGAAATAATGTAATTTTGCAGGATTTTCTCGGAATTTAGCCTCTTGAGGTTAAAAATGCTGCGCCTGTGCAGCAATTTCATACGCGGATTAGCTTGCTTCATTCTCAGACTATCTAGCTTCATCTGGAGACTATCTAGCTTCATCCGGAGACTATCTCGCTTCATGCGGACCCATCTTGCTTCATGCGCAGAGCATCTAGCTTCACGCAGGGACCAGCTTGCGCCCTAACCTAACCTGTCCCGCCTTCCCCGGCCTCGCCCTTCCCAAGAAAAAAAGACTGTCGACCGGACTTTGTCGACAGTCTGAAACCGCCCGGACGGGCGGTGAATTATTTTCTGCGATTCCGTAAGCCTCGCGCATTTTTCTTCGGCATCCTCGGCCAGCGACAAGGCTCCACATGCCGAAGCATGGCGTGGAACAGCTCTCCCCATTGCCGCTCCTGCAGATGGCTGATCGGCATCGTCCGGTCGGTTCCCAGCGTTCGCGCCAGCCTCGCAAGCTGAGGGGACGTGAATATCTCCGATAGCGCTGCACCGAACGGCAGAAGCGGATACCGCAGCGCATGCGACGCCAACGCGAGAAACCTCGCATGATGCTTCAGGGGAACCGCAGGGGCGGGTTTCTTGCAGATCGTCACCACCGCCGAATCAACGCGCGGAGGCGGCGCAAAATGGTGCGGCGACACCGTTCGCACCAGCCGGATATCATGCCACATTCTCCAGACGAGAATGCGCGGATCGGTAATCGGAGCGGCGGTAAAGCGTTTGGCCGCTCCTTTTTCGATAATGAGCACGGCCCGCTGCAGCGGCACGGCCGGCTGGTCAAGCAGCTTGCCTAAGATCGGCGTCGTGATCGAATAAGGAATATTCGCTACGACGGAGAACGGAGCCTTAGGCAAGGACGTCCGCAAAATATCCGCCTGTCTGACGCGGATATTGGTTCCTTTCCCCATCTTCTTCTCGATTTTGCCGGCGAGGACAGGATCGCTTTCAATGGCCAGCACCTGTCCCGCTTTCTCCGCAGCCGGGAAGGTAATGGCTCCCGCTCCTGCGCCAATATCCAATATCGTATCGGTTGGCCGAATCCGGGCCAGGTTGATTAATTCGTTGATCACGCGCTTGCTGATTAATAGATGTTGGGCGGAAAAGTTGGAGATCCCGGACTTTTCACGCGGGGAATAGTTGTTTTTGGACACAAAAAAGCACCTCATTCATTCGGATTAGGCAATGAAAAAGGCACAGCACAAATAAACCCGGACCATTTCTTCAAAAAATGGACGAGCTTACCGTTCTGTACCTTTTACTTGCGTAGCCGAATAAATGCGATGCCGTGCATGTGCATGGAAGCAGGGCCTCCCAACTTGAAATATGGTCATAGTATAGCAGGTGCAGATTGACGAATGCAAACGATCGAACCGTGCAGTAAGGAAAGAAGAGGGGGGCGCCCCTCTTCTACATTTTCCTCGTATCACGCTCGGCTTCCTAGAGCTCTTTCCCGAAGCAGGACGAATCTTCATCCAAGTGTTCTATCAAGTTCTCTCTCAACTCAACGAGCCAATCCGGCTCGTTCGCCCATTGTTCCGCCATGGCTCGCCATACGCGGGCATATCCGTACAGAGCGGCGAACCGCCGGCAGGCCGGGAGGAGCGTCTCCAAATCATCCGGGATGGCAAATTTCGAGCGGTAACCGTCTAAAAAGGATTGTTTTGTCGAATTGAAGCTGTCCGGGGACACACAGTCCTGCAAGCTGGCCAACGCTTGTTCGATGTCCATCGCATACCAATGGTACATCGCGTCATCGAAGTCGATGACATGGCAGGAATGCGTTGTCTCATCATAGAAAACGTTATCGTATTCAAAATCATAATGAACGAGTCCAAAATTGCTCTTGGTGACAGGAAGAGAAGCGAAGTACTTCCGCAGCAATTCCGCCTCCGCCAACGCGGCGGCCTCTTCCTGTGTAGAATCGCTGAATAGCTCCTCTATCCAAGTCAATACATCGAGGCAGGACCAGCGCTTGGCCGTTGAGGGAACGTACTCGCTCGATAATTGATGAAGCTTCCCTAACGCTTGACCATAGCAGAACATAATCTCGTCGCTGCAATCGGTCTGGCTGATCTGCACGCCGGGTACACGCTTAAAGACAGAGGCATAGAAGTCTCCCCACGGAGTGCGTGCTTCGACAAGCTCCTCCCCGCCTAACGAGGCGACCGGTTCCAATGCTCCGTAGCCTTTGCCGCGCAAGTATGCAATAAATTCAAGCTCTGCTGCGATGTTCGCCCTGCATTTCTCTGTCGTCGGAGCAAAGCGCAAAAGCCGGGTCTGTTCTTCATATTCGAAGGGATAAATGGCATTGGATGAGATGCGGTAATACTCAAACATATCTAGCGATTCCGGATCGTACTCCCAATTTTTGACGAGCATTTCCGCCAAGTTCACATCATGGAATAAATATTTCAGCTTCAACATACGTTTGCAGCTCCTTTTAATATTCACGTTTATTTTTCTTGCCTTGCCTCCGTGCGTACTCTCTTGCTCCTCCGGCTATTTCCTTGACCTGTGCCGCATAGCGGTCAGGCTGTTGGATGAGATCAATCTTGTTGAGAAGGATAACGGCTTCCAGCTTCTGATGTCTGGCAATCGTCAGATACCGTTCAATTCGAGGAATGTTGAAATTGCCGTCTACTCCGCACATGATGAACAGGGTATCGAGGTTCGATGCAATGACCTGTTCCTCGGTGACTCCGCCTTCTATCACGCCGTTCTTCATCTTCCGTCCGCCTGATATCGGCATTTTTCGCGAGAAACTATTTTTTCGGCGCATCACCTGATGAATTCGTGCACGGTCTCCATTCGGCTCTAGCCATATAAAATCTCCAACAACGGGGTAATCTGCATGGCTGTGGGCCGTATGCCGGAATTTACCCGTCACCTGGGCGGCCCATTCGCCATGCTCCGACATCACGTGGTATCTGTCATTGTGTTGAGCGATAACCCTCGCCGGAATCAAACCGGGCTGTGCCGAAGGGAGATCTTGTCCATGAAAAAAGGAGTTCCAACCAAGTGACTGCAATGTTTTTTGTCGCATTCTTCTTCCTCCGCACCGCTTTTTTTGCGCGAAAAAAGACCGCAAGGCTAACGCCTGCGGTCTGCATTATCCATATGAGAGGGTAAAAATAAGCATAAGCAAACAAACCCTCGATGTTGTCAGGAAAAATGGGCAGCGATATCCTTAAGTGGCGGCAGACCGACTGCGTCTGCCTTCCATATTCAGTTCAGGATCACCATATAAGCAACACTAGTCGATATAGTCCGGCGTGTCATGCCGATCACTCCCTTCAATAGTAAGGTATTTCCATCATACACCAGAGACGGGGTGGAAGCAATTGCTAGATTCATTTTTGCAAGAGAGCGAATGAAAAAGGAATGGAAAATAAAACCGATAGAAAGTATGATAGGAAAGACAAACCTAAGGGAAGGGTGAGCGGGTTGCACCGAATTAGTAAAATAGCGCGGACAGCGGTCGTAGTGACTGCAGCTTCATGTCTGTTGGCTTCGCCTGTCGATGTGCGCGGAGCCGGAAATCTGGCCTTTGCGGAGGACGCGTCCGGATTTACACGTTTAGCGGCAGGCACCGATGAGATTGATATCGGCTTGCGGACCACTTTCAATACCGGTTTTACAGCTCTCGGAGGCTTCGGGGTCTATCAGGATATTACCTCCCTCGCGACGTATTCGATCGACGATCCTTCCGTTGCCTTGGCGGGGCCGGACGGCAGCGTATACTCCGTCTCCGTAGGGAGGACGGTGCTGCGCGTCTCTTACCAGAATCTATCGCTCGAAATTCCGGTCACCGTATCGGAGAAGGTGCAATGGAAAACGGATCCGCCGAAAAGCCCGCAATCCACGCTTGATGTCTATGCCGGCGTAGATCGGGCACGTCTCGAAGCGCATCGGAAAGCGTCGTTGGACTTAATCAATTCGCTGCGCTCGGCAGCGAACTTATCTGTGCTCAAATTCGACGAGAGTCTCCAAAAAGCGGCGCAAGCTCATGCGAATTATGCGACGGCCCATCGCTCGATGACCCATATCGAGGGGAAGGAGAAGGCGGGCTTCTCCGGAGCTCTGCCTTCCCAGCGCGCGGAAGCGTTCGGTTATCCGAATATCAGCGTGGGCGAGGTCATCGCTCCGACCTTCGATGAGCCTGCCAGAGGAACGCAGTTTCTAATCGATGCGCCATTTCATCGCGTCACGCTCTTGTCGCCGAATCTGGATGAAGTGGGTATCGGAGTAGCGGATGACTATACCGTCATCAATCCCGGAACGAAGAAGTTCGGGGAAATGCTGAAAGATCGGGATATTGTCTACTATCCTTATAACGGTCAGATGGAGATACCAACCTTCTGGCTCGCCAATGAATCGCCGAATCCTCTGTCTTACTACAACCAGCAAGGCGCCAAGGTAGGCTATCCGATCTCGATTAGTACCTCCTATGGAAATAAGCTGATCCATCATTCGGCTGCCATAACCGATGCTTCCGGGAAATCTGTCGATTATTATTTGGTGGATGTGAATAGACAGGGAGCGGATGAGGTCATTCTTCTGATTCCAAAAAAGCCTTTGCAAGGCAATACGACCTATACCGTTACGGCGAGCTTCAGCGAGACGAACAGCTTCAATGAGGAGAAGGGCATTCCGGCAACGGAGTTCACGAAGACATGGACCTTTACGACGACGAAAGCGGCAGCGGTTCCGAACAACCCGAAATCTAAGCAGACGCATTCCTCAAAGTAGGAGAGAGATTAGGAGAGAGATACAGTTGAATTCCATTCCGTGAGAAGCCATTCTTGTCAGACAGCCCTTTCCCGGCCAGCAGCCTCATCTCCTGCGCAAGCATGTTCCGCAAATCATCCGGATTCGGAACCGATCCCCATGAACTCCTCCACTATTTGGAGGTACGGATGGACCGGGAGCCGCAGCGGAGCGGCCGCTTCGGCGTGAAGCACCTCTTCGTATGGTCATGCGGATAGAAATGAAGCGGGATGAAGTCCGGCAAAAGACGGATTGCTGCGGTTCTGCTCCGCCACTACTGCAAGAATGCGGCAATTTCATTGACACGAGGATGCGGAAATAGGATTGCTGCAAAAGTACAGCAATTACCCTACGGAAAGGCATAAATGGCATTCGAAATGGAGAAATAACGTAATTTCGCAGGATTTTCTCAGAATTTGGCCTCTTGAGGTTAAAAATGCTGCGCCTGTGCAGCATTTTCATGCGGGGACCCGCTTGCTTCATGCGCGGACCAGCTGGCCCTCAACCTGTTCTGCCTTCATCGGCCCCGCCCATCCTAAGAAAAATAACTGCCGACGGGATTTTGTCGACTGTCTGAGGCGGCTTAAGATAGCCGCCCCTCTTTATTTCAGGAGCGTATATTTATCTTTTCTCTATAATGCGAGTATAGAAGGCCTAATCGTTATCAATTCAACTCGCTGTGCTTCGGTTGATGTCAGAGAGCTTTTTCCGAAGGTCGGGGTTAACTGTTGCCTGCAGTATGCGGACGTTATGCTCAGCTTCTGATTGCAATCTCCAGCAATGGCAGCTTGCGGCCCGGAAAAACCGTCGATTCGATGTCCCCAATCCGTCTGGCTCCCATGCGGAGATAAAAGTTTTCGGCATGCGGGTCGCTATGGAGCGTGACGGCATGAATCCCTAAATCTTTAGCTTTTTCTATGATATATTGAAGCAACGCTCTGCCGTATCCTTTTCCAATCGCATCAGGCTCAATAAACAGATCGGTAAGCAAGCATTCGCCATTCTCTATTTCCAGACCAACAAAACCTTTCATGCGGCAATCCTCTTCCACCACATATATCAATGAAGAAGCAATTCGTTCGGGTGAGATCGTTAAATCATCGCGGCAGGCTTCCATGAAGTCATCGCTGTATCCCCAGTAAGCCTTGGAACGAAAGGCCAGACCGCTTAAATTACCGGCTTCATCCGGGGTTGCCTTGCGAATCAGCATAAAATCCCTCCTTACTGCAGCAGTAGGCGCATCGTTGTGTTTAATACAGCTTCGTATTCAATTCGTAGCTCTCCAGATTTTCTTTTACCCTTTGCAAAAAACGTCCGCATATGACGCCGTCGAGAATGCGTTGGTCAATCGATAAACATAGGTTCACCATCGAGCGTACCGCAATCATCTCGCCGATGACGACGGGCTTCTTCACGATGGACTCCAATGTTAAGATCGCGGCTTGCGGATAAATAATGGTTGGGCTGGAGGACACGGAACCGAACGAGCCGGTATTGTTGACCGTGAATGTCCCCCCTTGCATATCTTTCAGGACCAGTTTGCCGGAACGGGTTTTTTTGGTTAGGGAGTCGATCGCCAGGGCGAGACCGGCTATGCTTTTCTGATCGGCATGATGGATGACAGGCGCGAGTACGGAATCCTCGGTCCCAATGAGCAGGGACAGGTTGATGTCGCGTTTGACAATAATTTTGTCTGCCGCCCAGGCAGCGTTCATCATGGGATAATCTTTGATCGCGCTAACCACCGCTTGGATAAAGAAGGGCAAATACGTAAGATTAACCCCTTCCTGGCGCAAGAATTCGTCTTTGCGCTTGTCCCGCAGCAATACAAGGTTGGTAACATCCGCTTCGATCATCATCCCGGCATGAGGGATTTCCGCTTTGCTCAGCTTCGTACGCGCAGCGATAGTATGCCGAATAGGGGTGACATCGATAACATAATCGCCGCCTCCGGTGACCTGGGTGCTGTCTTCTGCCCATGGAGTTGGCGGTTGATGAGCGGTCTCATGGTTATCAGCGCGGCGTTGTGGAGCAGTCAAGTCCTCCAAAAATTATCCCTCCATTGTATACCCTGCAAACTAAAAAACAAATTTAGTGTATGCTATTAGTATCAGATACTAAATATGATAACCCAATAATTGGAATGCTTCAACTGCCGAATGCTGCTTGAATCGAAAGCAGATATTACCTTTACGGCAGAAGAAATGATTTTTATGAAGGCGAAAGAAAAGATTGCGCTGGAATGCGGGGACAGCCTGCTTGAGCTGACTCCGGAAGAGATCAAAGTAAAGGGCACCGATATCAAAATGAATCAGTGAGGAGTGAGGGGCCTGTTAGTCACAGGGGCACAACGGCAGTGCGGGGAGCATGGATCTGTCGGCCAAAAATGTGCCGATCAATCCCGGCATGGTAGGAGCGGAAGAAACCGTCCCCAGCGAGGGGGTCAATGTTAGTCTATCCGCTGACGACACCATCGTGCTTCTATGTGAAGGCAGCAGCATCATGATGAGAGGAAAAAATCAGGAAGTTCATATGCGTTCAGACAACGTGCGTCTGGAAAGCCCGGAGAATCCGCTGGATCTCCAGGTGATGGCCGCGATGCCGTCCGAGAGCGGCTCGAAGCCTATGAACAGGCGAAGCTCAACCACTTGCCCATCTTCTCGCCCGATGGCACCTTGATTACCGGCCTAAATATGGACGAACAGTTGCTGTTCGACTACTATATGAAATATATCCACAAGCCGAATCCGTATGGAACACCGCCCCTCGCGATGTTCGACAGCTGGCGGAAGGAAACCTATGGAAAGAACAAGATGGAGCAGTTCTGGGAATACGTGGGGGCGAGCAGGGAAAATCCATATGACCATGCATGGGCCATAATAATCCCATTTCAGACAAAAAGCTCCTTTTTCTTTATGGCTCTCTGTCTGTCATGAGGTGCTTGCCACTGTGGCCACTGTGAACCGACTAAGGAAGCGAGTTGGTTTCATGCTTAAAGCTTAGAGCTTCAGGGAGCGAACCGGTCTACAATACGTTCCATTGGAGGGAACAGCGACAGGGGAGTATCGCCTGTCACGCGCGGATCGTGAGTATAGATGGTAACCGGATTTCCCTTGTCTGCACGTTTATAAATTTCATGCGCCGGAAAGCCGTCATGGCGTCCCTTAACGGTTACTTTTCCTGTATGGTCAACCGTTACGTCATACTCCCAATCCAGTGGAGAAGCGTCAGGGTTCAAAGGATTGGCCGCACTGCCTTGTATGGAAAACGACGCTGATGTGCTCGATATACTCTCATTTGAGATAGTGAGTCCGGAATCAGAGGCATGGCCGAATACTTCTTGTAAAACTTCACCGCTGTTAATAGCAATCGTTCTTTGGATGGTCGGACCAGTTGAGCCAAAATGTTTGATTTCTCTGTTATCGAAATCCACGACAATATGCTGTGCCATTTTCGAGAGCTCGGGTTGCTCTTCCGTGAAATAAGTAAAGCTTCTGTTATTGCCATTGAATTGAATGATCGCATTCGCGGTTCGCTTATGCTCTATCCACGCTTCAGGGATGAATGCTGCGAAGCGTATCTCGACAAGGTGTGCCAATTCAACAACCTCCTCTTATTGATTCATTGATAAAACGCCACCCATGCTGTACGGACTCATTATGGATATATTTATGCGGAATCGAAGAGCGGAAGTCGCCTTGTTTTGTCTCCATAATAATCATGTTTCAATCACTCCTTTTCATTCGGGTTATTAAAAATGGAACCAATTTATTTTGTAACGATGCGTTTTACATAAGCCTGCCTTCTCGGCTGTTTTTTGAGAAGCGATATTGCTCTCCATGCAGTCCCACCAGGCAATAATCTGTTTTTCATTGAACTTATGTAATAATAATTTCACGAGTGAGCTCGATAATCCTTGCCGTTGGTAATCTTCAAGCGTTTCCGCTCCAATGGCGTGCGTGGAACCATACATGGCTGAGGAAATGGCCAGGCTTGCGACTTCTTTGTTAGCTGTGAGTGCAGCATATCCATAGCCTTTTTCTAAAAAGTTATCGAGGGCCCCCCAATATTGTCCAATGTAAGTCAGCAAAAAGTCGGCATTTTTCATTTCGCCATTCATCAGCTCAAGAGCGAAGGCTTGATCGATTTCCACAGCCTGATAAGGGACGACGTGATTTAGACAGAGAGACTCATGATTGTTCAAATTCGATTTATAAACATACTGAAAGCTTTCATCTATCTTTCGGTTACCGATGAATTGATATATAGCAGGATACCAGTCATCCGTATCCACCGAGAATTCAAAACTGTCTATCTTCTTGTCTCGTAAAAAAGGAATGATGTCATGATCGATGAACGATGCGATGGATTGATTAAAAAAAGTGTTATTAGCGCTCCCCATGAAGTTGAAGCCTTCCAATCCGCTGGACCATACGATGGCGGTTGACGGATTTATTGCGTTGTCTGCCCACACATGTCCCGGATTATTCCCGGCCACGACTCCGGCAAACATCATATCACTGTCCGCAGCAACCAGTTTCGTTGCCAACCATTCGTTTCTTTCCTTTAGAAGAATTATTTTCATCACATCCTATCGGACATTTCATATTTGTTTAGCGGAATCATCGGTAATCGTTTTCAGCTAACGCCCGTCTCTTTGCATTTTGATTCACTCATCATTTGGCAACCTCAACCATTTTTATTATAACAAAAAACCCTTTCCGAATTTGAGGAAGGGTCTAAACACCGATGCATCTTATTTTTAATCCATTCTCACAAGTAGTGAGCAGCTCTCCACATGCACCGTATGCGGAGTGCAGACACTAGAATTTAACACCTTACATGTTTGCGTTTGAAACCAAGCTGCCCTTTATCTACAGCCTTTTGAATATTTTCGAAAGCGTGTATGAGCTTGCTTTTGGTCTTGTCCCGTTTGACTTCTACCGGGCCTACTGCCTTAGCGGTCTCGACGGCCTTATCATGGAGCGGCAAATAAGATACGGCGACGGTGTACATAAAATTGTTCATCGCGTATTTCGCTCGTTCGGGAGCATCGTGAATCGTGCGTTCTGCCAGATCAAGCATACCGGCAATTTTGTCTTCGGAAAATTCACTATCCGGACGATTCCCCAACAGCCAGCAGTAACAGCTCCAGCCCGCCGACATTCTCAACTCTTCGCCGCTTGCGATCCATTTATCGGCGACCTTTTGCGCGATATCTGCTTCCGCCAGGGTTACGGCAACCACATAATCAGACAGCATGTAAAAATAAGCCCCATCCATCCAACGGTCATAATCCGCTTCCGTCATCGCATTGGGGTCTGCAATGATGCCGGCAAAGTACATAGCGTCGTAGTTCCCTGTCGCGTAAAGCTGCTCGGCCAGAGGCTGATTGATTTTTGTTTTCCTGAAGAGCGGTTTCATCTCGCCTGTCGCCACGCCAAAAAGCGGTTCACGTGCGCCGTTGGCGATGTACATTTTCTTGAGTCGTTCCTTGCCGAGAGCTTCAAGCTCCTGCATCACCATTTCAAAATTCATTGTTGAAGACTCCCTTCCTCGGCTGCCGTTAAGATTATGACAATCAATCATTCACTTTTGTCAGCAACACACAACACTCCACATGCGCCGTCTGCGGGAACATGTCCACCGGCTGCACGGAGGCCAGCCCGTAGCCGCCGGCCAGCAGCGTTTTGCAATCCTTCGCCAAGGTGGACGGATTGCAGGAGACGTAGACGAGCCGCTTCGGCTTCGCGGCGAGGATGGCCCGCAGCAGACGCTCGTCGCAGCCGGTGCGCGGCGGGTCGACGACGATGACGTCGGGGCGGTAGCCGTCCTTCACCCAGCGGGGAAGCAGCGCTTCGGCTTCTCCGGCATAGAAGGCGGCGTTCGTGCGGCCGCTGCGCTCGGCGTTCTGGCGGGCGTTGGCGACGGCTTCCGGGATGATCTCGATGCCGCGCACCTCGGCCGCATACGGCGCGAGCCAGAGGGCGATCGTGCCCGTCCCGCAATAGGCGTCGACGACCCGCTCCCGCCCGCTCAAGGCGGCGGCCACCCGCACCGCCTCGTACAGCTTCAGCGTCTGCTGCGGGTTGAGCTGGAAGAAGGCGCGCGGCGACAGCGAGAACTTCACGTCGCCGAGCGAGTCCTCCATCGTCGGCTTGCCCCAGAGGATGCGCGTCTTGTCGCCGAACACGAGCGACGTCTTGCGCGTGTTGATATTGTGCGCGATGGTGGTCAGGCCGGGCACCTTCCGCAGCAGCTCGCTGACGAGCTGGTCGCTCTTCGGCAGCGTCTCCGTTCCGGTGACGAGCGTCAATTGCAGGTCTTCGGACTGGAAGCCGGTCCGCACGATGATCGTGCGGACGACGCCGGTGCGGCGCTTGGCGTCATACGGCGCAATGCGAAGCCGCTCCAGAATTGCCTTGACCTCCTCGACCGTCTGATTGATGCGGTCATGCTGGATCGTGCAGCCCGTAATATCGACGAGCTGGTGGGATTGGGCCTCGTACAGGCCGGCCACAATGCGGCCGTCCCGTCCGGCGCCGAGCTGAAGCTGGGCTTTGTTCCGGTAGTGCCACGGATCGTCCATGCCCAGCATCGGCTTCAGCGGCAGCGCATCCCCTTCGATGCCGGCATAGCGGCGGAACGCCTCCCGCACCAGCTCCTCCTTCGCCCGCAGCTGGCCTTCGTAAGCGAGATGCTGCAGCTGGCAGCCGCCGCAGCGCTCGTACACCGGACAAGGCGGCTGGCGCCGGTCCGGCGATTCTTTCTCGTACGCCGTCACGGCGGCGACGATATGCTTGTCGTGCACCGCGGTCACCTTCGCCCGCACGACCTCGCCCGGAAGAGCGCCGTCGAGAAAGACGGCTTTTTTCCGATAATAGCCGACGCCCTCTCCGTTAATGCCGATCCGCTTGATCGTGACGACGATGCGGTCGCCCGCCTTCACCTGCTCCGCCGAGGCATCGCTCACTCGCGGCCGCGCTCCGGACGCGCCGGGGCGCGGCCCCTTTTTCCAAGCTGTCCGCTCCTTAGGGTTGCTTCCTCTATGACTCCGGTCCGTACCGGTTCTTCGTTCGTTCATGTCTGGTCCTCGCTCCTGCCTTCAGATTCAACTGCTCTCACTATAGCAAAAAGAACGAAGCAGCGCCAACCGCGGCTTCCAGGCCTGGGCAGCGCGGATGAATCCCGGCAACGAGCACGAATGCCCAACGTCTTAGGCTTAGGTTCGATGCCGAACCTGTCCGATGCTGCGGCCGCTAAATGAGGATCGAAAAGCAGGCGAGAATTCAACCTTGCCCTAAGAGAATCCGGCCTGGCCCTCCCAACCGGCTTCCCGTTGGGTTATACTAGAACAATAGCAGGGAGAGCGAGAAGGAGTTCGAGGATATGATAGCAATGGACCTGGACCAAGCGCGGAGCACATTGAAGCGGGTGTTCGGCTACGATGACTTCCGCGAGGGACAGAAGCGAATAATTGAATATATATTGGAAGGAAAAAATACGGTGGGCATTATGCCGACCGGCGGCGGGAAGTCGATCTGCTACCAGATTCCGGCGCTGATGCTGCCGGGCGTGACGCTGGTCGTCTCGCCGCTTATCTCGCTGATGAAGGATCAGGTCGATGCGCTGCACAGCTTGGGCGTGGAGGCCGCGTTCATCAACAGCACCCAGGAGATGGGGGAGGCGGGACGGATTGTGCGCCGGGCGGAGGAAGGGCGGCTGAAGCTGCTCTATGTCGCGCCGGAGCGGCTGGAGAGCGAATGGTTCCGGGAGCGGGCGAAGTCGCTGCCGATCGCGTTCATTGCGGTGGACGAAGCCCACTGCGTGTCGCAGTGGGGGCATGATTTCCGTCCGAGCTACCGCGCGATCGCGCCTTTTCTGAAGGAGCTGGAGGAAGCGGGACGCCCGCGCCCGCTTATGGCGGCCTTTACGGCCACCGCGACGCCGGAGGTGACGGAGGACTTGATCCGGCTGCTCGAGCTTGGGGAGCCGGAGCGGGTGGTCACCGGCTTCAAGCGGGACAACCTGGCGTTCGCCGTGCTGCGCGGCGAGGAGCGCCGGTCGTTCACGCTGCAATATGTGCGGGAGCGGACGCATCAGCCGGGGATCATCTACGCCTCGACGCGGAAGGAAGTCGAGGATCTGTGCGAGATGCTGCGGAAGGCGGGCCTTGCCGCCGGCCGGTACCATGCGGGCATGTCGGACGAGGAGCGCGCGCATATGCAGGAGGCGTTCCTGTATGATGACCTGCGCGTCATCGTGGCGACGAACGCCTTCGGCATGGGCATCGACAAATCGAACGTGCGCTATGTGCTGCATTACAATATGCCGAAGCATATGGAGGCGTATGTGCAGGAGGCCGGGCGCGCGGGGCGGGACGGCGAGCCGAGCGAATGCGTGCTGCTGTTCCATCCGCAGGATATTTTGACGCAGAAATTTTTTATTGAACAAAGCGAAGCCGCGCCGGAGCGGAAGATGCACGAATATAAAAAGCTGCAGGCGATGATCGATTACTGCTACACGACCGGCTGCCTGCAGACGTACATGCTGCGCTACTTCGGCGAAATATCGGACGAGACCTGCGGCATGTGCGGGAACTGCAAGGATGAGCGCGAATCGATCGACATTACGACGGAGGCGCAGAAAATTTTCTCCTGCATCTTCCGGATGCGCGAACGGTTCGGCGTCTCGATGGTCGCCTCCGTCCTGAAGGGATCGCGGAACAAAAAGGTGATCCAATACGGCTTCGAGAAGCTGCCGACGCACGGAGAGATGCGGCATTTGACCGAGAAGGCGATTGCCGACCTGATTTATGTGCTCATTGCGGAAGGCTACTTGCAGTTGAGCGAAGGACAGTATCCGGTCGTCCGTCTGCTGCCGCCCGCGGCCGAGGTGCTGAAGGGGCAGCGCCAAGTGACGCAGCGGGTGGCGACCTCGCTCAAGCCGAAGGCTGCCGGCGCGGTCGACGAGACGATCTTCGAGCAGCTGCGGTTGATTCGCCGCGAGCTGGCGAACAAGGCGGGCGTGCCGCCTTATATCGTGTTCAACGACAGCACGCTGCGGGAGATGGCGGAGCGGATGCCGACGACGGAGGCCGAGATGATGCTCGTCAAGGGCGTCGGGGAAGCGAAGCTACAACAATTCGGCGAGCCGTTCATGGCCTTCTTCCGTCAACGGGAAGAAGAGTCGGCCCGGCTTGACGCACAGGAGGAATGGGCATGATGGATGCTGACAAGCATAACCATGGCGCCGGTACGGGCAGCGTGAATGCGGGGAAAGCAACGCAGCCGCAAGCTGCCCAGGCGACCATCGAAGATTTCATGAAGCTGGATATCCGGATTGGCACGATCGTGGAGGCGTCTTCATTCGACAAGGCGCGCAAGCCCGCGATGAAGCTGCTGATCGATTTCGGTCCGCTCGGCCTGAAGCGCTCGAGCGCGCAGATTACGGTCCGCTATACGCCTGAAGCGTTGATCGGACGCCAGGTTGCCGCTGTGGTCAATTTCCCGCCGCGGAAGATTGCGGGCTTCTCCTCGGAGGTGCTCGTGCTCGGCGGCGTGCCGGAAGAAGGGGATGTCGTGCTGCTGCGGACAGACGATGAGGTGCCGAACGGAACGCCGATTGCCTAGGCCATGGCGCGAGGAGAGCCGGACAGGATAAGGTCTGGCTGAGCTTGCGCGACGATAGAAGGGAGTCAACATGAAAGTCGTACTATCCACATTGAACGCGAAATATATTCATACTTCGCTTGCCATCCGCTGCCTGAAGGCGCACTGCGGGGACGAATTCGATGTCGAGCTGGCGGAGTATACGATCAAGGATCCGGCGATGAATATCGTCTCCGATCTGTTCCGCCGCGAGCCCGATGTCATCGGCTTCTCCTGCTATATCTGGAACATCGAGGAGACGATCCGGGTCATCGGCATGCTGCGGAAGGTAAGGCCGGATCTGCGGATCGTCCTCGGCGGGCCCGAAGTCTCCTATGACACCGAATACTGGATGAATCGGCTGCCCGAGGTGGACTTCATCGTGATGGGGGAAGGGGAGGAGACCTTCCTGCATCTGCTGCGCGAGCTTCGCGGCGAACAGAAGTACCACTTCGTGTTCGGCCTTGCGTACCGCAAAGGGGACGAGGTCCGCATCAATCCGGGCCGTCCGAAGCTCGATCTGAACACGGTCCCGTCTCCGCACCGGTTCGCGGAGGATCTGCCGCATCTGGGCAAGCGGGTCGTCTACTTCGAGACCAGCCGCGGCTGTCCGTTCAGCTGCCAATTCTGCCTCTCGAGCATCGAGGTCGGGGTCCGTTATTTCGATATCGAGCGGACGAAGGCGGATCTGCTGTTCCTGATTGACAACGGGGCGAAGCTGATCAAGTTCGTCGACCGGACATTCAACATCAAGCGGGATTACGCGATGGAGATGTTCCGGTTCCTGATCGAGAATCATCGCGGCTGCGTATTCCAGTTCGAGATTACGGCCGACATTATGCGGCCGGAGGTGCTTGACTTCCTGGCGGAGAACGCGCCGCCCGGCATTTTCCGCTTCGAGATCGGCGTCCAGTCGACCAATGATCCGACGAACGAGCTCGTGAAGCGCCGCCAGAACTTCGCCAAGCTGACCCGCACCGTGACGAAGGTGAAGGAGAGCGGCAAAATCGATCAGCATCTCGATCTGATCGCCGGTCTGCCGCTCGAGGACTACGGGACGTTCCGCAAAACGTTCAATGACGTGTTCGCGCTCCGGCCGGAGGAACTGCAGCTCGGCTTCCTGAAGATGCTGCGGGGGACCGGGCTGCGGAACGACGCGGACAAGTACGGGTATGTATATATGGATCAAGCGCCCTATGAAATGCTGAGCAATGACGTGCTGCCCTTCAGCGACGTGGTGCGCCTGAAGCGGCTGGAGGATGTGCTCGAGAAATATTGGAACGCCCACCGGATGGACTATACGATGGAGCATCTGATGCAGGAGGAATTCGATTCCCCGTTCGATTTCTTCCAGGCGTTCGGCGACTTCTGGGAAGAGAACGGGTGGCAGAAGATCGGGCATCAATTGGAGGATCTGTTCGTGCGCCTGCAGGCCTTCCTGGAGGCGCACGGCCTGCGGCGGCCCGACGTGGCGCGCGGGCTGATGAAGCTGGACTACTTCCGCAACCACAAGTACAAGCCGCGCAAGACGTGGTGGGAGACGACCGTGGCGAAGGAAGAAGCGGCCCGCGTCATGCGTCGGGCGGCCGAGCGGCCGGAGGCCGTGTCCTCCGCCTTCGCGGCGCTGGGCTTGAGCGAGAAGGAGCTGCACAAGCATGCCGTCGTCGAGCGGCTTCCCTTTGCATGGAAGGCGGATGCCGTCCACAGGGGCGGAAGGCTGGAGATGGAGGACGCCCCGGGCTATCTGCTCGTCGTCTATCAGCAGACGGAAGATGAGAAGCCGCTGCTGTTTTCTATCGGAACGGATGCAGTGAAATGATAAGGATTGGAAGCGCCGGAGGAGTTGCGTCCCCGGCGTTTTTGTGCAATATTATAGAATTTATGAATTCGCAAACTCTATTCGGTAGGCGAAACTGCACGATTTCTTCAGACACGTCTATCCGGTAGGCGAAAATACTGCGCAAATACAGCAATTCGATATGGACGGCTTCACCAAAAAGGGAATCCTGCAAATCTGCAGGAATTTCACCCGTTTCGCTTCGGTTTGAAGCAAAAGGGCCTAAAATGATGTAGATTCGCAGCAATTCCTCGGGATGTGGACTCATTGCGCCGAAATTCCTGTAAAATTGCAGCAATTGCCTCTACACGTTCAAGCCCCAGGAGGCCACGATGCCTCCTAAAGGCAATGATGCTTCCTGAAGGCAATGATGCCTCCTAAAGGCAATGATGCTTCCTGAAGGCAATGATGCTTCCTAAAGGCAATGATGCTTCCTGAAGGCAACGATGCCCCCAGAAGGCAACGATGCCCCGAGGATCCGGCGCGTCTCTTGGGTCCCGTAAATCAGGCTGTTGAGAAAGTCCAAGGTTTTTTTAAGTGCCGTGAACCGGCCTGAGGCTTGGGGATAGGGCGGTTCCTAGCGAGCGGCGAGCGGCCGCAATCGCCGCTATCTCCCGGTGAGGTCCGCGGCGGACGGGCACGAGCAAAAGCCCGCGAAGGCCCTCTGCAGCATCGCAGAGGAACCTTCCGGGCTTCTTTTTCCCCGGAACCAAGCCATGAGAGCGAGATCAGGCCAAGGTCCTTGCTTATTTCTTCAAATGTTCGTCGAGGAACTTGATCATCGCGTTATAGAACTCGATCCGGTTCTCCTCGTTGTTAAATCCGTGTCCTTCGTTGTCCTTCAGCATGTACTGGACATCGACGCCCCGCTTCTTCAGCGCTTCGACGATCTGATCCGATTCCGCCTGATTGACGCGCGGGTCGTTGGCGCCCTGAGCGACGAAGAGCGGCGTCTTGATGCGGTCGGTATGGAAGACCGGCGAGACGGCCTTCAGCAGCTCCTTGTCTTTCTCCGGATGGCCGACCCGTTCATAGAACATATTGCGGAACGTCTCCCAGTACGGCGGCAGCGTCTCCAGCAGCGTAAAGATATTCGAGACCCCGACATAGTCGACGGCGGCGGCATACAGATCCGGGGTGAAGGTAATGCCGGCCAAGGTGGCGTATCCGCCGAAGGATGCGCCGTAAATGCCGATGCGATCCGGATCGGCGATGCCTTGCTTGATCGCCCACTGCACGCCGTCGGTAATGTCATTTTGAATGTTCCGTCCCCACTGCTTGTTGCCGGCATTCAGGAACTCCTTGCCATAGCCCGTAGACGAGCGGAAGTTCACCTGCAGCACCGCATAGCCGCGGTTCGCCAGCAGCTGCACTTCCGGATTGAAGCCCCACATGTCCCGCGCCCATGGCCCGCCATGCGGATTGACAATAAGCGGCAGGTTCTCCGGCCTTTTATTCTTCGGCAGCGTCAAATATCCGTGAATCGTCAGACCGTCCCGGCTCTTGTAAGAGATCGGATGCATATCGGCCATCAGCTCCGGCTTCAGCCACGGGCTCAGATTGGCCAGCTCCGTCAGTTGATCGGTCGTGGAATCGTAATAGTAATACCGGCCGTAAGTCTTGTCATTCGACACGCTGACGATGAACTTGTTCATGTCCTGGTTGTAATCGTTGATGCCGATCTCGCTTTCGCTCACCTTCAGCTTCGCCATCAGCTTGCGGTACAGCCCTTCGAATTCGCTATCGAAAAAGTGCGGATGAGCCTTGTCTGTCACATAAGCCGCATAGAGCAGCCGGTCCCGCTTCGAATCATACAGCGCATTGGCAATATCGACTTCGGGATGCTCGAAGAGCACCTTCTCGTTCGCTTGCAGATCGAAGCGGACTAGGGCCGCCTTATCCCGTCCTTGATTGGATACGGCGAGGACCGATTGATTGTCCTGCGTGAAGCCAAGCAGGCCCACTTCATCTCCGGCATTCAGCTTCAGGAAGGAGCGGAATTCCTCCTTATCTGAATCGCGGTACATAATTTCGCCCACGACCCCGTCCGATACGACGGCCATCCGGATATTGCCGTTGCGATCCGCAAGCCAGCCCTGGACGTTGCCCGGATTTTTGGCGACGAGCTGGAGCGCTCCTGTCTTGATGTTGAGCTTGTAGACATCGAAGACGGTTTTATTCTCTTTGTTCAGGGTGACGAGAATCTCGTCCTTGACTCCCGACAGCAGGCTGACCAGGCCGGCCTTCACCCCGGAATACGGCGTCAGGTCCTTCTCCTGCGCTCCATTGAAGCTGGACGAGTAAATGTGGAAGTTTTCATCTCCGCCGTTATCTTTGACATACAAGAGCGTGTCGCCTTTCCAGAAAAAGGCCGCGATATCCCGATCCTTGGAGCTGGTGACCCGCTCCGGTTCGCCGCTGCCTCCCATGTTCTTCACGAATACGTTGGCCCGGTTCTCCCACGGCGCCATAAATGTCAAATAATTGCCGTCCGATGAGATCTGGTAGGCGAGACTGCCCGGATTGCGCATGAAGTCTTCGACCGGAATCGGAGCGACGCCCTTATCGCCGATCGAGGCCAGGCGCAGCTTCTTCACGTTGTTCAGCGCGGCGGCCGCTTCTCGCAAGCTGATCGCCTCATCGGCGCGGAGACTGCCGTCGCGATAGCCGTGCAGCAGGCCGAGCGACTTCGCCCGCTCCGCATAGGCGGTCAGGCTGCCCTCTCCGCTGTCCTGCCCGTAGGCGCGCACCAAAATGCGGGCGGCCTCGCCGCGCGTAATCGCGTCTTCCGGGGATGCGAGCTCGCCCTCCCGGATCCAGCCCTCCTCCTGCGCGACCTTCATCGGATCGGCGCCATGCTGGTACGTGAGCGCCGTCACCGCATAGCGGATGAAATCATTGGCCGTAACCTTGGCGGCCAGATCGGCCTTGGCGTCGACAGCTCCTGCCGTGACAAGCGAATTCACGCCATGGGCATACCAAGGCGTGGCGGAGCCTTGGTATGCCCCCATGACAGTCAACGGCATGGAGCATGCCATGACTGCGGCCAGCACAGCCGCTACGATTCTTTTCTTCAACTTGACCCATCCCCCTTCATGACTATGGAAGATATGCGAACATGCCGCTTTCCTCTTCCATGTTCCATCGGCTTTCCTCCTTCAACGTCAGGCGAGCGTATTGCGCAGCAGCGATTATGTAGAATGGGCTTGACGATGGTATTCCGAAGTCTGCATGCGTCAACACCCAGCAATGAGTATTTTTTCTATTATATCCATCACATCGACCTCGGCGTTGTCAGACTGGGCCGCTCATCTTACTAATACGGGAGACCGGGAGAAAAGTTGGGGGAAATTTTTTCCTGCCGCCTAAACAGCAGCGGCACCGAGCCGTCTGGCCCGGTGCCTCCAACATTATTGCACCGCGATATAAATGTCCACCTGCGCGTCTTCCGGATTGGCGCTTCGCTCGTCATACCGTTCGAAATCTCCGGTGAACGTGCGCGTCATCTCCGAGGCCGACGACCACTTCCAGATGGCCGCCCATGCTTCCGTCACGACTTGGGCCAGGGGCCCGCGTGCCGTCGTAAATACCGCATACTTCGCGGCGGGAACCGTCACCGCCTTGAATCCTTCCGGCAGCGCAGCATCGGTAATGACGCTCGTGCCGATGAGCATCGAATACTCTCCGGACGCCCCGTTCTCGTAGTCATGATAACAGCCGTAAATGACGCCCGGCTCAGCCGCATTGGGGATGCGCGCCAACAGGCCTTCTGTCCAGAATCGCTCCCACATCTGCGGAATGACCGCTTCCGGCGTGTATTCGCGCATATTCGAGGTGCGGGCCGAGATGCCGGCCAGCGTCATCTCTCCGCGCTCGATGATCTTCACCGGCTGCAGATCCGGAACGGTCATCCCCGCTTGATCGGCCCATCGCTTTAGCGTAGGAAGATAGTTTTTGAGCATGGCCCGCGCAGCTTGCTCTTCCATACCGTTCTCGACGACGAAGGGGACGCATGCCTCAATCATCTCTTCCATCGTCATATCCGGCTGCTTGAAGGCTCCGTCTTCATAGCAATAGATGCAGTAATCCTGCACTTTGCCGTTCCCCTTGTCCGTTCCAAGCTGTTCCTCGCTGTGCAGCGGCATTCCGCAGCTTTGACATTCGCGTTGCAAGGTTTGTTCCATGAACACTCACTCCTCATCCTGTGATGGCTGTAGTATACGCCAAGGAACTTGACAACCCTGTGTCAGGTTCGGAAAGAAGAGTAAGATAATCAAGAAGAGAACATGGTAAAATAATGACAGGTATCGTTACGGCAAGAGGACGAGAACGAAGGGAAGAAGGAGGAGCCATGCTTCAGAAATTCGGATTTTCCCAATATGAAAGCAAAGTATACGAGGCGCTCGTCTCCAGCGGCGAGCCGATGGATGCGACGACGGTCGTGAAATATTCGGGCGTCCCCAAAGCGAAAATCTATGAGGTGCTGGCCCGGCTCATCGACAAGGGCGTCGCGTCCGACATGATCTCCGGCAAGAAGAAGCTGTATGCGGCGCTGCCGCTCCAGGTCGTCATCGACAAGCTGGCCCAGGAATTCGAGAACAGCATTGCCCAACTCAGACGAAGCAGCGAACGCAGGGCGTACGTCGACGATCAGGTGTGGACCATCAAATCGGACACGAGCATTCAAGCTTACGGCAAGCATCTGATCGAGGGAGCGGAGCAATCGATTCTGATCTCGATGTGGAAGGACGACTTCGCGGCCTATGTGCCGCTCTTGGAACGGAAGGAGCGGGAGGGAGTTCGCGTCGAGGCGATGGTGACCGGCTATCATGTGCCGCAGGCCCGGCTGTCGAAGCTGCATACCCTTACGCCGACGGACGAGCATCAGCGGCTGGAGCGGTTCGCGATCATCGTCGTCGATGGCGAGCGGCTGATGTTCGGCGGACTCGACCACGGGAACTGGCAGGCGATGCAGACGGGCGCGCAGCCGTTCGTCACCTTCTTCACGGAATTTTTCTATCATGATGTCGCGCTGGCGGCCATCTCGCAAAAATATTATGACGAGCTGATGCGGGACGAGGAAATGAAGGCCCTGCTGATGCAGCTTCGGTATTAGAAATGTCGAAAACACTCTTGCACGGCGATGCCGCGGCGGGAGTGTTTTTAGGTTGCATCCTCCCTTCCGCTCAGAAAAGCGGATCATGCTATAATGGAATTATTTGACGACAGAATAGCTCAAAACTAATGATTTCAATTTTTGGGGAGTACTAGAATGGGCCGATTACTGAATCTGAAATGCAATTTACGGCTGAAGATGATTCTGCTCATCAGCCTCTTGATTATTGGAATCTGCGCGATTTTCGGGGTGTTTCTGGAACGGTTTATATGGAAGATGGCCGAGGATCAGACGGGAAAAAGAGCGTTGAATCTGGCGCAAAGCGTCGCGAATATCCCGGAAATTCAAAGCGCTTTCCGCTTGGACAACCCTTCCGTCGTGATTCAACCGATCGTGCAGCCGATTCAGCGGGAGACGGGCGCGGAATTCATTGTGGTCGGGGATACGCGGGAAATCCGGCAGTCCCATCCCAATGCGAGCATTATCGGAGCGAAAATGGTCGGAAGCGATAATGACAGGGCCCTGCTTCACGGCGAGTCGTACATATCCAAGAAGGAAGGAACGCTCGGGTTGTCGATTCGGGGGAAGGTGCCCATTTTCGATGAAGGGAAAATCGTGGGGGTCGTGTCGGTCGGTTTTCTCAATAATGATGTGCACCGCATCGTGGCCGACCACAGCAAATCCCTCTGGCTCGCCTTAAGTCTCATCATTTTGTTCGGGATCGCGGGGGCCGTCTTCATTGCTTCCTATATCAAAAAATTGTTGCATAATATGGAGCCGGAGGAAATCTCTCATCTGTATCTTCAGAAGGAAGCGATTCTGCAGTCCACGCATGAAGGCATTATCGCGGTCGACAATGAGGGGGCCATTACGGCGATGAATAAAGCGGCCAAGGAGATTCTGTTCACGGATATGGCGCGGCAGCAAAGAAATTATGCGGGCGCATCCATTCAACAGATTGTTCCTTCCTTGAACCGGGATGCGCAGGGCAAGCAGAGAAGCCGCTTGGTGAACCGGGAGATGGTGCTGGGCGAGGATGTCGTGCTCGTCAACCAGACTCCGATTGTCAGTGAAAACGCAGTCACGGGGAGCGTCTATACGTTCCGCAAAAAGACGGAGCTGGAAACGGTGACGGAGGAGCTGTCCCGCATTAAGCAATATGCGAACGCGCAGCGGGCGCAGACGCATGAGTATTCGAACAAGCTGCATATCATCCTTGGGCTGTTGCAGAACCGGCGGCATAAGGAAGCGATCGATTTTATTAAAAAGGAAAGCAATATGCAGCAGGCCAGGTTAACGTTTTTAGCGGAAAAGGTAGCGGACCCTCTGCTTCAGGCCTTATTTCAAGGAAAATTCAATCAAGCCAATGAGCTGGGCATCTCCATGGTCATCCATCCGGACAGCCGTCTGGAATGCTTCTTATCGGAGGAGAAGCAGGATGCGCTGTTAACCGCGCTCGGCAACGTCATCGAAAACGCGCTGGAGTCGGTCAGGCACAAGGAGAACGGCCAGCGCAAGGTGGCCATCTTTTTTACGGATATCGGGGAGGATTGTATTTTTGAAATTGAAGATTCCGGTCCGGGGGTGGCCGAGGCGGAGATCCCCCGTATTTTTGAGCAAGGATTTTCGACGAAGCAGGGCAGCCATCGGGGAACGGGCCTGGCGCTATCGAAGCTGATGCTCCATGGCGTTGGCGGCGAGATTTTGTTGGAAACCGGGGAAGGAGAGCTCGGAGGAGCTTGCTTTATGATCATGATGCCAAAGGATGAAAGGGGATTTCGGTGAAGGACTTGTTTTCGGTGCTGATTATCGAGGATGACTTTCGAGTAGCGGATATTCATCGGCAATATGTCGAAAAAACAGCCGGCTTTGCCGTTCGATACATCGCCAAGAGCCGTAAAGAAGCGCTGGATTATATGGAAACCGGCGAAGCGGTCCCGGATCTTATCCTGTTGGATGTATATATCCCGGATGTCGAAGGGATGAACCTGTTGCGGGAGCTTCGCCAGTCCTGTCATGACACCGATATCATTATCGTCACGGCGGAGAAGGAAGCCCGGTCGGTTCAGGAAGCGCTTCGCGCCGGCGTGTTCGATTATATTGTCAAGCCGGTGGACGAGGAACGCTTCAGCCTTGCCTTGACAAAATATAAGGAGTACCGTAGCTTGCTGCGCTCCAAGAAAGAAATGGAACAGACCGATATCGACGCGGTATTCGGACTGCATCGCGCTTCGGGCTCCTCCGCCAGAGCGGATGGGGCGCTCCCGAAGGGGATTGACTCGATCACGCTGGATAAGATTCACCGCGTCTTCACGCACAAGGAGATCTGCGGAATTACGGCTGTTGAATTAAGCGCCGAGCTCGGCATCAGCCGTTCGACGGCCCGGCGTTATTTAGAATATTTAGTGTCCTTGCAGAGGGTCAGGACGAAGCTCATCTATGGCACGGTAGGAAGGCCGGAACGAAGATATATGATCTGTGACACTTATGAACAAAATCAGTAAAATGAGCGATATTGTTTTTATGCTCACAATATTTATCCCCTGTCTCAACTGTGATAAATTTCATACTAATCTACAAAGGATTATGCTTTACACCGAATTGTAAACGCATTCATATGGTGTGGGATGAGGTTAGGTGTGAAACGCTGGCAAGCACATCACGGAAAGGGGATATCCTATTGAGCCTTAGTTTGATTGGTCTGATTACGATTTTAATTATTGTCGCCTTGCTTATCAGCGGCAAAGTGACCCCGATTGTAGCCATGGTCATACCCCCGATCCTTGGCGCATTACTCGCGGGGTACAGTTTCACGGAAATCGGCGGCTTTTTTGGCAACGGCGTGAGCTCGGTTATCCAGGTCGCGATTATGTTTATTTTCGCGATTATCTTTTTCGGCATTATGCAGGATGTGGGACTATTTGATCCATTAATCAATAAGATGGTCGCTTTTTCGCGCGGGAGCGTCATTACGGTAAGTGTCGGAACGGTATTGGTGGCCGCGATTGCCCATTTGGACGGCTCGGGCGCCTCGACCTTTTTAATTACGATTCCCGCGCTGCTGCCCGTGTATCAACGCCTGCACATGAATCCGTATCTGCTGCTTCTCTTGGTCGGGGGAAGCGCAAGCATTATGAATATGATTCCGTGGGCCGGCCCGCTGGGCCGAACGGCTACCGTCCTGGAAGCGGATGTCACGGAACTATGGCAGCCGCTCATTCCGATCCAGATCATCGGCATGGCGCTCATGCTTGGATTGGCCGTGCTTCTCGGCATCCGGGAGAAGCGGAGAATCATTCGGAAGTACGGCTCGTTGGAGGTTGCAGCCACGCTTGAAGCGCCGGCCGCAGCCGCGCCGGATGCTTCCGCTTCTGTCCGGACCGGGCAGGCGAACGGCCTCGCTCGCCCCGGGCTGCTGTGGGTCAACGCTTGCCTCGCCATCGCAGTCGTGGGCGTCCTCGTGGCCGGTATTATCCCGGCAGGCCTGGCCTTCATGATTGGGGTAAGCATCGCCCTGCCGCTCAACTTCATCAAGGTGAATGATCAGATGGAACGGCTGCGCGCCCATGCGCCCAATGCGCTCACGATGGCCTCGATTATTCTGGCGGCCGGCTTATTTTTGGGAATACTTAACGGAACCGGCATGCTGACGGCTATCGCGAATGATGCCGTGACGATACTTCCGGGAAGCATTGCGCCTTACCTGCATATTATTGTCGGCTTGCTGGGCGTGCCGTTCGATTTAATCTTGAGCACGGATGCGTACTACTTCGCCCTGCTGCCCGTCGTCGATCAGATTGCTTCCGGCTTCGGCGTCGCTTCGCTGTCCACGGCGTACGCGATGGTAATCGGCAATATCGTCGGCACGTTCGTGAGCCCGCTGTCCCCGGCCTTGTGGCTGGCGCTCGGGTTGGCGGGCCTGGAGATGGGCCGCCATATCCGGTATTCGCTGTTCTGGATATGGGGCATCAGTATTGTTCTTGTCGTTATTGCTCTATTTATAGGAATTATTTAAAGATGAATAGCAGGACTTAATTGTTACTTTTCCATGGACCTTGATTGGCTTGGCGCCGATCAAGGTTTTTGTTTTGGGCCCCCTCAATCCCCAGCAGGCAAACCCGCAACCATTTTCGCTATGTTGCGAAAAAAATCATCCGTTGGCTTCATTCCCAATCCGACAACATCGAGATGATCCCAGGAATCCATCAGGCCCATATCGTTCCATTTTCCGCGCTGCGGCTTTCCGCGGTAAGTCACGATTTGATCGGTTGACCCATTTTTGGGCCCGTTCATGGAAATCGTGCTGACCAGGCCATCATTCGGCCACCAGTTCCGATCGATGGTGACGTGCCCAGGAGCATGATAGGTAAAGGAACCGACAAAAAAGCTGGACGGCAGCAATAACGGGTTCATGAACGCTTTCGGCACATGCCAGCCCAAGAGCGGAACCCGATAGGAATTGTTGGCCGCGATCGAGAAGTAGTAGACGCGGGGCTGCGCCTGTACCCGCTCGTTCAATTCCTTGGCCCCGTCAGGGCTTAAATCCCACTGCGAGCTGTCCTTCGACAGCGTCCAGAATTCGCTGCTTAGGACGCGTTTGGAATAACTGAGCCATGATTCGTCGGGCAGTCGCTTCAACCCCCATTGATCCAATTTGAAATCATATGGAGGGTGTTCAAAGTGACCGACCGCGGCGGCAACCACGCCTATCAACTGGTGGGTATAGGGAGCGACTCCCTCGACGAAATGCGTGAAGCTGGTGCCGTCATGCGGCGTGGCGATGGACACGAGGCTGCTTACATGCGGCAGCGGCCGATCGCTAAATAGCGGCGACAGATCCGACGGGGCGGTCGCATCGCGCTCGGCGGCGTCTCCGTTCTCCAGCAGATGGATCAGCATCCGTGCGGTTTGTCCGCCCATGCTATGCCCGATCAGATGAATCTTCCTCGTCTGTCCCGTATCCGGGTCGATCTCTCCCCATTCCGGATACAGACCTTCATAGGTTCTTCCATACCGGGCGTGCCCGTACATTTCCGAGTGGGCTTTGCCGTAATCCACGGTTCCGCCCTTAATCTGCGCATACAATTCGCAGGCTCGATCCCAATTGCTCGATACCGTTCCTACCGTGGCCGTGAAGACGGAATGCCCGTTTTTACGCAGCTTCTCTTGGATATCGCCGAATCCGCCCCAGTATTTAAAACCAAACATCTCGTCTCTGCCCCAGCCTCCAAATCCATGGACGAGCACGATGGGGTAATCATTGTTGGCATGTGCGGCCTGCGCGCGGGCAGACGGCAAGTCGGCATGAAAAAGAATAGAGTAGAAAAGAAGAAAGAAGAGCGCCACATAAAGTGACAGTTTGCGGTTCATAAACAGCCTCCTTTAATTTGCAATCGCTTTCACTGAGGTTGTTCGCAAATTTCCGTCTTATTTTCGCGGCAATGCTGCTGGATTCATGAAGAAGAACTAGAACTCCTGACGCGAGTATGCATGGGGGACGTGTAACGTGGTGTGGCGGCAACTAGGGTTATGTTCTACATACATATTTACCATATGAACCCAATAATTACAACTATATATAATCATAGCTTCATATCTGATTACGGCAACGCCCCGAGGCTCACTGCCCCGGGGCGGCTTCTGGTTACGATTCGGCTAATGGCGCGGAGGCGCCGGCGCTTGCTTGGCGAGCGGCGGCCGCCTTGCCGCGGAACGGGCGGGTCAAGGAATAGACCGCCACGGCTAATGCTAGGAGGACGATGGAGCAGCCGACCCAGGCGTTGTAGGTGACGGCGCTCTTCTCGATCACCATCCCGCCGACGACCGAGCCGGTCGCGATGCCCAGATGCAGCACCGAGGAGCTCAGGCTCAGCTGGATGTCTGCGGTATCGGGGGCGCACTGCATCAAGTAGCTCTGCTGTCCCGGAGTCAGCGCCCAGCTTAGTGCGCTCCATATCATGACCACGGCCATGAACAGGTAGAACGGCAGATGAGCCGCGAAGGGCAGGATGAACATGATGCAGGCGAAGCTGGCTACGACAGTCAGGATGGAGCGCTTCGTGCCCCATTTGTCCGCAATCCAGCCCCCGAGTCCCCCGCCGGCGACGGCGGCGATGCCGAACAGGAAGTAGGCGACGCTCGTCATCTCCGGGCTCAATTGATAGGTCGCTTGGAGGTACGGGGTCAAATACGCATACAAGGTCAAATGACCGGTCAGCATGAAATAGGCCAGCAAATGCCCGCTTACCAGCTTGGCATTCTTCAGCGAGGCGAACTGGGCGCGAAGCGGCGCCGCCGGCGCCGGCGCGACGGGCTGCAGCGAGAAGAAAATCGCAATCATGGCCACGACCGTGAGCAGCGCGACGAACAGGAACGGCGCTCTCCAGCCGTAAGCATGGCCGATCACCATGCCAATCGGGACGCCCAGCACGAGCGAGCCGCTGACGCCCATATAGATAATTCCGATCGCCCGGCCCTTATACTCGGGCTTCACCAGCTTCGACGCGATCGTAACCGACAGGACGATAATGAGCGAACCGCTCGCGGCGGACAGCGCCCGGGCGGCCATCAACGCCCCGTAATCGGAGCTGAAGGAGACGATCAGATTAGACAGCAGAAAGACGAGCAAAAAGAATAAGTACAGCTTCTTCCGTTCGAACCGCGCGGTCACGTTCATCAATATCGGCGCGGATACGGCGAAGGCGACGGAGAAAATCGTGATCAATTGGCCTGCGGCACTGACCGTAATGCCGAGGTCGGATGCGATCTGGTCAAGCAGCCCTCCGATAATCAGCTCCACCGTGCCGACGACGAAGGCGGCGACCGCCAACATGTATACCCGGAAATTCAAAGGAAACAACTCCAATCTGCATAAATCAAAAAGTTACTACCATTATAGTAACCATGAATAAAGAACACAACAATTAATTTTTTTCCACAGGCGAATTAGGGGCCTTCCGCCGCTGTTGTCAATGACAACGCGTACACGAAGGACTGCCAATCACAAAAAAAGCCGACGAAGAAATTATTGCAGATAGACACGTGCAGGGCTCCTTTCTACAATTAGCGATAACACGGCTGCGAGAAATCTAAAACGCTTACATGGCAAGGCTGCGCGACTTTGAACAGATGGAGGCTGCTGCATGGCAAAAATATTTCGCAAGCATTGGCAGATGTATTTGCTCCTTGCGCCCGTTGCGGTTTATTTCATTGTATTTCATTACGTTCCGATGTACGGGGTCCAGATCGCGTTCAAGGATTTTATCGCGACGAAGGGCATTGCCGGAAGTCCCTGGGTCGGGATGAAGCATTTCGAGCGCTTTTATCAGAGCTATTATTTCTGGCGCCTAATCAAGAATACGCTGGGCATTGGATTGTACCAATTGTTGGTCGGCTTCCCGGTCCCGATCCTGCTGGCCTTGATGATGAATGAGATTCGGGGCAAATGGTTCAAGAAGACGGTGCAGACCGTCACGTATGCCCCGCATTTTTTATCGACCGTCGTGATGGTCGGAATTCTCGTCATTTTCCTGTCGCCGGATACGGGGATGATCAATCATCTTATCCGCGCCTTCGGCGGGGAGCCGGTTTCCTTCTTGACGGAGCCGGGCTGGTTCAAATCATTATATGTCTTTTCGGGCGTCTGGCAGCAGATGGGATGGAGCTCCATCATTTATTTGGCCGCGCTGTCCGGGGTCGACCCGCAGCTTCACGAGGCGGCCCGCGTCGACGGGGCGAGCCGGCTGCAGCGCATCCGGCACGTCAATCTTCCGTGCATCATGCCGACTATCGTCATCCTTTTGATTCTGAATACCGGATCGATTCTCAGCGTCGGCTTCGAGAAAGTGTTCCTGATGCAGAATGACATGAACCTGGAGAGCTCGGACGTCTTTGCCACGTACGTCTACCGCAGCGGCCTGCTGGGCGCGCAGTACAGCTTCTCCGCCGCCGTCGGCTTATTCAGCAACATCGTCAACTTCATTCTGCTCGTCAGCGTCAATTTCATCGCGAGAAAAGCCGGGAACACGAGCCTATGGTGAGGAAAGGAGGAGGATTTCAGTGGGGGAGACCCGTGGAGATAAGATGTTCGGCTTCATCAACAGTTTGCTGCTCGTTATGATTTTGTTGATTGTCCTGTATCCGCTCGTGTTCGTGCTGAGCGCGTCCATCAGCAATCCCGCCGCCGTATCGCGGGGCGAACTGTGGCTGTTCCCGAAGGAGATTACGTTTGTCGGTTATCAGAAGGTGTTTCAGAACCGGGAAATATTGACGGGGTACGGCAATACCATCCTCTATACAGTCATCGGAACATCGGTCAACCTGCTGATGACCATATTGGCGGCGTTCCCCTTGTCACGAACCAATCTTCCCGGCCGCAATATTATTATGTTCGCCCTCGTGTTCACGATGTTCTTCAGCGGAGGCCTCATTCCTTCCTATCTCGTCGTGAAGAAGCTCGGCCTGCTGAACAGCATGTGGGCGCTCGTGCTGCCGGGCGCCGTCTCCGTCTATAACATCATCATCATGCGGACCTTCTTCCGCACGAGCGTGCCGTATGAAGTGCAGGAGGCGGCGATGATCGACGGCTGCACGACGCTCCAGATTCTGTACCGCATCATGCTTCCGCTGTCGATGCCGATTATAGCGGTCATGGTGCTGTTCTACAGCGTCGATCATTGGAACTCGTACTTCAGCGCGCTCATTTATTTGACCGATCGGGACAAATTCCCGCTGCAGCTCATCCTGCGCGAAATTCTGATACAGAACCAGATGGATAAAATGGCCGGAGGCGCTTCGGCATTGTCCGAACAGATTATGTACGGCCAGGCGATTAAATATGCGGTCGTCATTGTCGCGAATCTGCCGGTCTTCCTGCTGTATCCGTTCCTGCAGCGCTACTTCGTCAAAGGGATGACGATCGGCGCAATCAAAGGGTAACACGACATATTTGAATATAGGGGGTTGCGTGATGAAAAATCGACGTTATACCGTGCTGCTTCTCGTCTTGATGCTGGCGTGGGCCGCCGCGCTCGCGGGCTGCGGCAGCCCGAGCGGAGGAGGGGGAGAAGACGGCGGCGCCAAGGAATCCGCCGGCGTGAACAAGGAAGGGATGCCGATCGTGCAGGACAGGATCGAGCTGGAGTTCTTCGCGCCGAAGCGGTTCGCGGCCTCGGACTGGAACAACCTGCTGCTCTGGCAGGAATTCGAGAAGATGACCCATATCCATATCACATGGAACACGGTCGATCGCGACAATCTGGTCGAGAAGCGGAACATTTTGCTCGCCGGCGGCGATTATCCGGATGCATTTTACGGGAACCGGTTCACTCCTTCGGACCTGATGCTGTACGGCGAACAGGGCGTCTTTATCCCGCTGAACCAACTGATTGAGGAGTATGCCCCGAATTTCAAAAAGCTGCTGGACGAGAATCCGGAAGTTCGCAAGGCGATTACGATGCCGGACGGCCATATTTATTCCTTCCCTACCATAACCGATCCGGGCTTCACCTCGATGCTGACGGGGGCCTTCATGTGGTACAGCCAGGAATGGCTGGACCGGATCGGGAAGCCGGAGCCTCAGACGACCGAGGAATTTTATGAGTTCCTGAAGGCAATCAAGCAGGCCGATCCGAGCATCATCCCGCTTGGCGGCGGCCCGGGCTGGAATTACCTGGGGAATTACTTGTACGGTGCATGGGGGCTGGGCAACCGCGGCGTATCCCATCCTTATGTGGATGTCGATCCGGCGAGCAACGAGTTGCGTTTTTTTCCGGCAGACGGCCGTTACAAGGAGATGCTCCAGTATGTGAACAAGATCTACAGCGAAGGGTTGATTGACAAAGATTTTTTCACCGCCAATGCCGATCAGATTATCGCCAAGGGCTCCCAGGGCGTATACGCCGTGATTGCCGATTACAATCCGGAGGCCGTCTACAGCAATCTGAAGGGCTATGTCGGCGCCTCGGCGCTGGCCGGGCCGCATGGCGACAAAATCTATTCCTATATCGGATCGCCGGTCGGAAGTCCGGGACAGTTCGTCATTACCGACAAGAACAAGCACCCGGAAGCGACCGTGCGCTGGGTGGATCATTTATACAGCGAGGAAGGCATCAAAATGTTCTTCATGGGCTTCAAGGATAAGACGTTCGTGGAAAAAGCCAACGGCGAGATCGATTATACGGACGAGATCAAGCATAACCCGGACGGCTTGACCCAGGATCAGGCGGTGTCGCAATATCTCGTCTGGCCGGGGGTCGGTTATCCGAGCATGCTGAAGCAGGCGTATTTCAAGGGAGCCGAAGGAATGCCCGGATCGATTGAGGCGGCCAAGAAGGTGGAGCCGTACCTCATCAAGGAGATCTGGCCGCCGTTCAACTATACGAAGGAAGAGACCGAGCGCATGACGGTGCTCAAGACCGATATCGAGACATATGTCAAGGAGATGACGACCAAATTCATTACCGGCGGAGCCTCCTTCGACGAATGGGACAAATACGTGGATACGCTCAACAAGATGGGACTGAAGGAATATATGGACATTTATAAGGCGGGGTATGAGCGCTATCAACAATAACCGATCGGAGGGGAGCTTGGAGCTTGCCGGCTTTTGTCGGCGCCGGTGCGGAAATCTCCGATTGCCAAGAGCCGGCAGCGTGTGTAAGCTGTACTCACGGAATCGCGGGGAAGCGTCAAGTGAGCGGCCTGCACTCTATCACGAAGGGTCTGATGTCAGACGAAAATGCCGCAGATCAGATAACATGGGTGCATGATGGACTGTCAAAGGGGAAGACGTCTCCGTCTTCCTCTGGCGGCCGCTGCCTGAACCGGATGCGGGCGGTCCCGGATGACAAGAGCTGGAGGAGGGCGCGGGCATGAGGATGTGGAGCCGGAGAGTCAAGTCCAGATTTTATAAATATTTCTTTTCTTATATGCTGCTCGTCGTCATAGTGCTGATCATTATGGGCGGGATCGTCTATCAGGGCTTCGTCGCGACGCTGGGAGACGAGATCCGGGACAGCACGGTCGCCCGGCTGACACAGATAAAGGACATTATGGATTCCAAAGTGAATGAGATGAACCGGATGGCGCTCCAGATCTCCTTCAACTCCGTGCTGACGCCGTTCATGGTGGAGGAGAACGGCTACGCCCTGTACCGGACCGTGTCCGAGCTCAAAAAATATAAATCCACCAACGCCTTCATCGATGACGTGATGCTGTACTATCCTTCCCAGCACCCCGGCCGGCTGTATGCGGCCAGCGGGACGTACGATGCGGACGCATTTTTTGAATCCGTTTACAAATTCGACGGCTACCGGCTGAAGGACCTGGACAAAACGCTGGAGAGCATGGAAATTCCCGTGCTGCAAGCGCTGCAGACGACGGTTATGAAGGGCGTGCCCCCGCTGCGAAAATATGTCTATATCGAACCGCTGTCGCATAACCGGGACGAGCGCTACGGGGCGGTGCTGTTCTTCATCGAGGAGAGCGGCATCCGGACGATTATGCAGCAGGCGCTTCAGGATTACTATGGCTTCACCTACATCGTCAGCGAACGGCAGGAGCCGCTCTACCGGCTCGAGAACGCCGGAACGAAGGCGGCGGAATCCGCCGTGTGGACCGCGGTTCGGGACGCGTCCGCGAAGGAGGCGGAGGACACGGTTCAGAGCGTGTCCATCGAGGGGCATCCGTATTCTATCGTGCGCATGCAATCGGACCATAACTATTGGTCCTATATTACAGTCATGCCGACCGGCCAGTTCATGAACCGGGTTCAGCAGAGCAAGCGGTGGTTCGAATATACGGTCGCGGCCGTATTTGTCACCGGTCTGATCATTGCCTTTGCCTTCTCGGCGACTAATTACCGGCCGCTGCACCGGCTGGTGAAGAAGCTGGAGCCGCATCATTCGCTGGAGGCGGCGTCCGCGGGAACCGATGAATATGATTTCATCTCCCGCGCGGTCGGGGAGATGGAGGCGCAGAAGGAAGGCCTGCTCCATCGCTTGAAGAGCCAGGCGAGCGAACTGAAGGAGCAGATCATTCTCTCGCTGCTGCATGGCCGCATGATGAGCGGCCCGTGGGAGGAGCGGCTGGCACTCGCATCGATGCGCTTCGAGCACGAGCAGGCGGTCGTCCTCCTGTTCCATATCGATGACTATGCCGGGTTCCAGCGCCTACACTCGACCTCGACCCAGCATTTGCTCAAGTACAGTCTGGGGAAGATGCTGGAGGAGCTCTCGGAGGAAATAGGAATTGGCTATAGCGTGGAGCTGCCGGATAACCGGACCTTCGCCCTGCTGCTCAATCTGGACGAGGCGGCGATGGAGAGCGGGCAGCCGGTCAGGCTGGCCGAGAAGCTGCGGCAGTTCCTCCGCCATTACTGGCATCTGTCGGTCACGGTCGGCATTGGCTCCTGCTGCGAGGATATCGCCCTCGCGCACGGCTCCTTCCTTGAAGCGAGCCAGGCGGTTCGCTACCGCTTCATCAAGGGCGGGGGACGGATTATCCGCTATGAAGATGTTCGTCCGAACCGTCAGAGCCCGTACTGGCAGCCGCTTGAGCAGGAGCGGGAGCTGGTGCTGGCGCTGAGGCAGGCGCGGGGCGACGACGCGCGGCATATCGTCGCCGCCATGCTGCAGGATATCGCGGAGCGGCATATTCCGCTTCGCGCGGCCGAGCTGATCTGCTTCAATCTGGTGAACACGCTGATTAAGACGCTGATGGAGCTCGGCATCGAATCGGATGACCGCTTCCGCGACCTGATTAACGCCCTGGCGACGGAAGAGGTTGAGACGATGGAGGCGCTGGAGGCCTCGATCGCCCGCTTGTGCCGGGAGCTGTGCTTCTATATGGAAGAGCAGACCGCGGCCAAGGGCGCCGGCCTCGCCGACAAGCTCCGCGGCTACGTCGCCGAGCATTACCGGGACAGCGGCCTCTCGCTGGAGAGCATCGCGCAGCAATTCTCGCTCTCGCCGTCCTATGTCACGCGCGTGTTCAAGGGCAGCACCGGCCTGCCGCTGATGCGATATATCGATACGCTGCGGATGGAGAAGGCGAAGGAGCTGCTGAGGCATACCGATGCTCCCCTGCGTAAGATCATGAGCGAGGTCGGCTACAACGATCCGACGAATTTCATCCGCAAATTCAAGAAAAGCGAGGGCCTGACCCCGATCCAGTACCGGAACGCGGTTCGGGAAGGATGACCGGCGAAAGACGACCAGCTTCCCTTAGCGGAAGCTTTTTTTTGGAGCCGGAGGCCTATTCGGCGGTTGACCGACATGTATATACATGATATCATTTTACTGTAATTTGTATATACAAGTTGTCTGGAGAAAAGAGATTGTAAGCGTTACTAGGGGGATAGATGAGATGATGTAGGTGAAAAATGGAGGACAGAGCGAGGCAATGGAAGTGAAATGATTCACGATCTGATGGTGGAATGGGATAACCTGTGAAAAACAATGCTCCAATTGGGCAGTTGGATAATAATCAGCAAGATCTATACCGCATCAAGAGTTTTGGAGGAGCTAGCGATGGCAATAAAGAGAGAGTCCGTGGAACAGATACTTGAGGCTGTTGGAGGCTCGGACAATATTTCAGATGTTATACACTGCATTACGAGACTGCGATTTTCCTTGCGGGACGAGGGGAAAGTCAATAAAGAAGCGCTCGATCGGAATGACTTAGTGAAAGGCAGCTTTTCGACGAATGGTCAGTTCCAGGTGGTCATTGGCCAAGGAGTCGTGGATAAAGTGCATAAGGAATTGGTGCACATCGCCGGAATGACGGGGACTTCCGCTTCCGCCCCCGCTCCGGCGCGGGGAACGGCGCCTGCCGCCGAAGCGAAAAAGATCAACCCGCTGCAACGGTTCGTGAAGGTGCTGGGAGATATTTTTATTCCGCTCCTTCCGGCCATTGTCACATCCGGCTTGCTGCTTGGGCTTAATAATTTGCTTGTCGGACCGGGCATTTTTTACGCGCAAAAGTCGTTGATCGAAGTGCATCCGGCCTGGGAAGGATTTGCCGACATTGTCAGTTTGATTGCGAGCACCGCATTTACGTTTTTGCCGGGTTTGATTGGTTGGTCTGCGGTGAAACGCTTCGGGGGGAGCCCGCTCCTCGGTATTGTGCTAGGGTTGATGCTCATTCACCCGAGTCTCGCTCCTGCAAGCGACGCGTTAAGCAGCGGAGACATTCCCAGCTGGGATCTGTTCGGATGGTCTATCAATAAAATCGGCTATCAGGGACAAGTCATCCCTGTCTTGCTCTCATCCTTTTTGCTTGCCCGAATCGAACTTTTTTTAAGAAAACGCATTCCCGATTCGATTCAATTGCTGCTGGTGGCGCCCATCGCGCTGCTGATCACCGGCTTTATTACATTTGCGGTTATCGGGCCGGTTACGTTTCATATCGGCAATGCCATTAGCGATGGCGTCGTCTCGATGTTCCATCACTTCGGCTGGCTGGCCGGGTTTATCTATGCCGGAATCGGGGCGCTGCTTGTCATGACGGGGATGCACCATACGTTCCTGGCGCTTGATTTGCAGTTGATTTCGAGCATCGGCACTACCTACCTGTGGCCGGTGATTGTCATGTCCAATATCGCGCAAGGAGCGGCGGCGCTTGCGATGATGTTCGCCAGCAAGGACGACAAATTGCGAGGAACGGCGCTCACCTCGGGCATTTCCGCCTTTCTGGGCGTGACGGAACCAGCGATGTTCGGCGTGAATATACGCTTTAAGTTTCCATTCATCAGCGCCATGATCGGCGCGGCTTGCGCGGGCATGCTGGTGGCCTGGAGACATGTGACGGCTTCTTCGATCGGAATTGGCGGAATACCGGCATTTTTGTCTATCTTCACTGACTTTTGGGGCATTTATTTTATAGCTATGGGCATCGCCGTTGCCGTGCCGTTTGTGCTGACCCTTATCTTTGCCGCAGTAAAAGGAACCGGTAAATAAAGAGCAGACAATGGGCAGGCGGACATTGATGCAGGGATTAGGGCGGATTTAAGTAGAGGAGTGTAACCATGCAAGAACCTTGGTGGAAAAGAGCGGCCGTCTATCAAATCTATCCGAAAAGTTTTCTGGATACGACAGGCAGCGGCATTGGAGATATTAACGGGATCATCGCCAAATTGGATTATCTTCGCGACCTGGGCGTGGACGTGATCTGGTTAACCCCGATTTATGCGTCGCCTGAAAAAGACAATGGCTACGATATTAGCGATTATTATGCGATCAACCCGCAGTATGGCACGATGGAGGAGTTCGACAAGCTGTTATCCGAAGCTCACCGCGGAGGGATGAAGGTCATTATGGACATTGTGGTGAACCATACCTCGACGGAGCATCCGTGGTTTCAACAGTCTTGCTCCTCCCTCGATAATCCATACCGGGACTACTATATATGGAGAGAACCGAGCAGCGGACGGGAACCGAACAATTGGCAGTCGAAATTCGGCGGAAGCGCTTGGAACTATGATGAGAAGACGAAGCAGTACTATTTGCATCTCTTTGACGTCACGCAGGCGGATCTCAATTGGGAAAACGCAGGTTTGCGCCGGGAAGTCTATCAAATGATGAAATTTTGGCTCGCCAAAGGAGTCGACGGCTTCCGTTTGGATGTCATTAATTTAATTTCGAAAGATCAGAAGTTCCCGAATGACAGCGGCGAGGATCCGCAGGCGGACGGCCGCAAATTTTATACGGACGGCCCCCGCATTCATGAGTATTTGCATGAGATGAACCGGGAAGTGTTTTCCGTTCATGACACGATGACGGTCGGGGAGATGTCCTCCACTTCGATCGAGGAATGCATCAAGTACACGAATCCCGAGCGGCAGGAATTAAGCATGGCGTTTAACTTCCATCATCTCAAAGTCGATTATCCCGGCGGAGAGAAATGGACGCAAGCCGCGTTTGATTTTATCAAGCTGAAGCAAATCCTGACGGAATGGCAAACGCGAATGCATGCGGGGCGCGGCTGGAACGCGCTGTTCTGGTGCAATCATGATCAGCCGCGCATCGTATCGCGATTCGGCGACACCGGCAAGTACCGGGTGGAAGCCGCCAAAATGCTGGGCACAACGATTCACATGATGCAGGGGACGCCTTTTATCTACCAGGGCGAAGAAATCGGAATGACGAATCCGGAATTCGATCGTCTCGCGGATTACCGTGATGTCGAGTCGCTAAATATGTACAGCATTTTAAGACAGCAAGGAAAAAGCCATGATACGGTAATGGGCATTCTCAAACAAAAGTCCCGCGATAATTCGCGGACTCCGATGCAATGGAACCGCAGCGCTCACGGAGGATTCACGAAGGGCACGCCTTGGATTCAAGCGGCTCCGAACTATCCGGACATCAACGTAGAAGCTGCGCTGCAAGATCGGGATTCGATTTTTTATCATTATCAAAAGCTAATCCAACTGCGCAAACAATACGACATCATCACCTATGGAGATTACCGGTTGCTGCTTGCGGATCATAAACAGGTCTTCGCTTATGCGCGACAATGGCAAAATGAAACGCTTCTCGTTGTCAGCAACTTTTACCGCGAACCGGTTTCTCTTGCAGCCGGCGAGATCGGGATTTCACCTGCGCATGGGAAATACGGCATGTTGCTGTCGAATTATGCCGATTCACCGGAGGAGTTCCAGACTCTTCAATTAAGGCCTTACGAATCCATCGTGTATTATTGGAGGGGAGAGTAAGACCAACCGGAAGCCAGCTGTGGCTTATACAGGATGTAGGCAGAGCGCCCCGGCACGTCATCCGTTGATTCATGGAATAAAAGGATATATGCTTATAATAATGATATTGCTATTGGAGAAATGGTGAGAAATGGAATGAGAAACAATAAATTTTCCGGGATTTATTACGATCTCGCCACAAAAATTCAATCAGGCGAAATGAAATCCAATAGTTTGTTGCCTTCCGAGCATGAATTAGCCAAGATGTACGACGCTTCCCGCGAGACGATTCGCAAGGCGCTGAACCAATTGGCGCAGAACGGTTATATCCACAAGGTAAGAGGCAAAGGCTCTGTCGTCCTGGATATCGAGAAATTCAATTTTCCCATTTCGGGGTTGGTCAGCTTCAAGGAGATTGCCAACCGGTCAAGGAAGGAATGGCGTACGATTGTGCATGAATTGGTCCTTGCCAAGCCGGACAGCTTTATTCAGAAGGAGCTGAAAATCAACCATAAAACGGATGTGTGGAAGATTGTCCGTTCGCGGGAAATCGCCGGCGAGCGGATTATTTTAGATATCGATTATGTGAATAAGGAATTTGTCCCCACGATTACGAAAGATATTGTGGAGCATTCGCTTTACGCGTATTTCGAGTCGCAGCTGGGGTTGGTCATCAGCTTCGCCAAAAAAGAAATCACGGTGGAGCAGGCGACCGAGGCGGATCGCGAATACATGGATTTAGGCGAGCACACGTATGTCGTTGTCGTCAGGAACCATGTTTATCTGAATGATGCCGCCTTGCTGCAGTATACCGAGTCGCGGCACCGGCCCGACAAATTCCGGTTTGTCGATTTCGCCAGACGCGAAAACATCGGTTTGCCGTTCAAGTGATCGGCAGCCAGCTCTAAGCATGCAGGGGTTGTCCAATGGTCGCGTTTAGCTGCACGGAGACAACCCCGCTTGCTTCTCGCAGCTCGACTTGCCAAAAAACTGCGAACTTACAGTTTTCCTTTGGGAAGTTTCCCCCGTTAAAGGCATTTCTGCAATACCCAGGCTGGTGGAAACTCCCTGGCATCGTTCCCTTCAGGGGCATGTGGAGGGAATTGCTTCTATTTTACAGGAATTTCGGCTAAATGAGTCCACATCCCGAGGAATTGCTGCAAATATACATCATTTTAGGCCCTTTTGCTTCAAGCCGAAGCGAAACGGGTGAAATTCCTGCAGTTTTGCAGGATTCCCTTTCTGGGAAAGTCGTCCATATCGAATTGCTGTATTTATGCAGGATTTTGCTTACCGAATAGGCGTATCTGAAAGAAATCGTGCAGTTTTGCGGATTTCGCCTGCCGGATAGGCGTGTCTAGAGAAATGGTACAGTTTTCAGGCCGTTGAACCCCCCCTGTTTTTTGCGAAGGGGTGGAGAAGGTCCATTTTCCTCATCCAAACTTTGGCTCTTAGAGCGTTTTAAATCGATTTTTTTCTACCGGGAGAAGAGATCCACATCACAGGTGAAAAGTCCCATAGACTACTCAATGGCCTGATTTTACGGGATCCAACCGACCGCGTCGGATGCTGGGGGCATCATCGCCTTCAGGAAGCATTATCAGCCTGCTGGAAGCATTATCCGGCCTGCTGGAAGCATCGTTGCCTCCTGGGGCTTGGACGTGCGGAGGAAATTGC